>Ga0190286_1000957_pt1 | contig 11006 bp, 16 predicted proteins | sample 48691834_MG_FD_183241 | JGI IMG/M metagenome (GOLD analysis project Ga0190286, IMG submission 183241) | Hydrothermal vent microbial mat bacterial communities from Southern Trench, Guaymas Basin, Mexico - 4869-18-3-4_MG | ecosystem: Environmental > Aquatic > Marine > Hydrothermal vents >... | reverse complement strand
TGCGGCTTCGATCATGAATTCAAAGGGGATAGATTCTCCGCCCTTGTCTGGGACGACCAACTTGAGGTAAAAGAGTGAAGAAAGTCGTTAAGAGCACCATCAGCTTCTTCCGGCTGTTAATCGAGCATAGTCAAAGAGAATATGAGCCCTCCCCTGAGCACATCCTCAAGAGGATGCTTAAGCCCCTCCGCCACAATTTCTCAGAGATCGTGGAGAGGGGAACAAGGAACGACGCGTGGGAGGTCATCGAGGGATTTGCACAAGAGTGCAGGAAGGCGGCACTCGAATGAGAAGGGTTAAAGTCCTGCAAATCATCGCCAGGCTCAACATAGGAGGCTCGGCCACCCATGTCATCTTGCTCACCGCGGGGCTGAACAACGAGAGGTTCGAGCCCCTGCTGGTGACGGGGGTCGAGGGGAAGCGCGAGGGCAACATGTTCGACCTGGCCGCCGCCAAGGGGGTCGAGCCCATCATCATCCCCGAGCTGCGGCGCAATCCCAGTCCCAAGGACGCCCTCATCGCCCTGGTCAAGCTCTACCGCCTGATCCGGCGCCAGCGTCCGCAGATCGTCCACACCCACACCGCCACGGCGGGGCTCCTGGGCCGTCTGGCGGCGAGGCTGGCCGGCGTGCCCATCACCCTCCACACCTTCCACGGACACGTCCTGCACGGCTATTTCGGCCCCCTCCAGAGCAAGGCGCTCGTGTGGATGGAACGGCTCCTGGCCTGTCTCACCGACCGCATCGTTACCGTGAGCGAGGGACAGCGGCGGGAGCTGGCCAGATACGGCATCGCCCCCCTGGAGAGGATCGCCGTCGTCCCCCTGGGCTTTGAACTGGGTGATCTGTTGAGCTGCGAGTCCCATCGCGGCGAACTGCGCCGCGAGTTGGGTTTAAGCGATGACCATGGGCTCGTCGGCATAGTCGCCCGTCTCGTCCCCATCAAGAACCACCGCCTCTTCCTCCGGGCGGCCAGGCTGGTGGCGGAGGCCGTGCCCCAGGCCAGGTTCCTAGTGGTGGGCGACGGGGAGCTGAGGGAGGGATTAGAGGCTTACGCCCGCGACCTGGGGCTAGATGGGAGGGTTATCTTCACCGGCTGGCGGCGGGACCTGCGCCTGTGTATGCACGCTCTGCAGTCGCTGGCTCCGTATTATGTGGCTCTGAGTCGAGGGGTGGATCCAGCTGACCTGGGACTGGCCGGGCCTGATGGAGCAGCCTATATGCAGTGCCTGGACCCGCACGAGGTAACGGACGGAGGCACAATGGTGTTTCGGGTTGCTGTTGAGAAGCAGGAGGGCACAGTGGCATGATCCCGCAAGTTGCTGTCGTCGGTTGTGGCTATTGGGGCAAGAACCTGGTGCGCAATTTCAGGGAATTAGGGGCGCTGCGGATGGTTTGCGATGCGGCCGAGGCAGGCCGGAAGTTGGCAGTCGAGATGGCCCCGCACGCCAAAGTTGTGGCCGACGTGGATGAAGTGTTGAACGCTCCGGTGGAGGGTGTGGTGATTGCCACACCGGCAGAAACCCACTATGAGCTGGCCCGGCAGGCGCTGCTGGCTGGCAAGGATGTGCTGGTGGAGAAACCCCTGGCATTGACCTACGAGCAAGGCGTTGAACTGGTGCAACTGGCCAAGCGCCAGGGGCGTATCTTGATGGTGGGACACGTGCTGGAATACCATCCGGGCATTGTGCGCCTGCTGGAATTGGTGCGCAGCGGGGAATTGGGCAAGGTGCGGTACATCTACTCCAACCGCCTGAGCCTGGGCAAGGTGCGGCGGGAGGAGAACATCCTGTGGAGCTTCGCCCCCCACGATATCGCCATCATCCTGCGCCTGATGGGGCAAATGCCGTTCCAAGTGGTGGCCTGCGGCGGGAGTTACGTCCAGCCCAACATCGCCGACGTGACGGTGACAAACCTGCTGTTTGATAATGGCGTGCGGGCGCATATCTTCGTCTCCTGGCTGCACCCCTTCAAGGAGCAGCGGCTGGTGGTTATCGGTTCCCACAAGATGGCCAGCTTTGACGATGTGGCCAAGCGGCTGGTGCTCTACGATCAGCGGGTGGACCTGCGAGAGGGCGAGCCCATTCCGGTGAAGGGCAATGGCGAAGAGGTCCCCTTTGCGAAGGACGAACCGCTTCGGCTGGAGTGTCAGGCATTCCTAACGGCGATGGAGACCCGAGAGCCACCCCTGACCGATGGCACCAGCGGGTTACGCGTGCTGAAAGTTTTACAAGCTGCTCAGCGCTCACTGGTGATGAACGGTGAACCCGTCACTCTGCCGATGGAGGTATTTGCATGAGCGAGCGAGAGTATTTCGTCCATCCGACGGCGATCATAGATGAGCCGTGCACTATCGGCAAGGGCACCAAGATATGGCACTTTTGCCATGTGATGAGCGGGGCCCGCATCGGGGAGCGCTGTGTCCTGGGGCAGAACGTGTTCATCGGCAGCGGTGTGGTTATCGGCAACAACGTCAAGATCCAGAACAACGTCTCGGTCTATACCGGAGTGGAGCTGGAGGATGACGTCTTCTGTGGGCCGTCGTGTGTGTTCACCAACGTATCCAATCCCCGTTCCGAGATTGTGCGCCATCACCTCTATGAGCGTACCCTGGTGCGGCGAGGGGCAACCATTGGGGCTAACGCCACCATCGTTTGCGGCGTGACCATCGGCCGATACGCTTTCATCGGCGCTGGAGCCGTGGTGGTGAGCGACGTGCCGGATTATGCTCTGATGCTAGGCGTGCCGGCCCGACAGCGGGGATGGGTGAGCCGCCACGGGCATCGGTTGCAGAACCCGAGCGATGAGGGTATAATGATTTGTCCGGAGAGCGGGTGGCGCTATAAAGAGGTCGAGCCAGGAGTTTTGCGCTGTCTGGACTGGCCGGAGGACGAGCCCCTGCCTGCATCGAACGGAGGAACGGAGTGATACCCGTTCTTGATCTGAAGGCGCAGTATGCCAACATCGAACAGGAGATTGACGCAGCCATCAAGGAAATCCTGTTAAGCGGGCAGTTCATCCTGGGGCCGGCCGTCCGGGAACTGGAGGAGAAGGTGGCCGCCTATTGCGAATGCAAGTATGGGGTGGGCGTGGCCTCGGGAACGGATGCGCTGCGGCTGACCCTGACCGCATTGGGCATCGGCCCTGGCGACGAGGTGATCACCACTCCTTTCACCTTCATCGCCACGGCCAACACCATCTCCCACTGTGGGGCCAGGCCGGTGTTTGTGGATATTGACCCCCGCACCTACAACATTGATCCGGCGGCCATCGAAGCGGCTATCACAGAGCGCACGAAAGCGATTGTGCCGGTGCATCTGTACGGGCAGCCAGCGGATATGGACCCGATCATGGAACTGGCGGAGGCGCGCGGGTTGTACGTGGTTGAGGATGCGGCCCAGGCCATAGGTGCGCGCTACAAGGGCCGGCGGGTCGGCTCCATCGGCCACGCTGGCTGCTTTAGCTTCTATCCGACCAAGAACCTGGGAGCTTATGGCGATGGGGGGATGGTGGTGACCAACGATGCGGCGTTGGCGGAGAAGGTTGACATCCTGCGCCGGCAGGGGAGCAAGAAAAAGTATCATGCCGAGGTGTTGGGCTTCAACAGCCGTCTGGATACCCTGCAGGCGGCCATCCTGCAGGTGAAGCTCAAACACCTGGACGATTGGAACGAAGCACGACGGCGGGTGGCGCAGCGATACAGCGAACTGCTTGACGGTTTGCCGGTGACCACGCCTTATGAGTCACCTGACGTCTACCATGTTTACCACCAGTATACCATTCGGGCCGAACAACGGGACGCCCTGGCCGCTTATTTGAAGGAACGAGGCATTGGCACGATGATCTATTACCCTGTTCCCCTGCACCTTCAACGGCTCTACGCCGACCTGGGTTACAGCGAGGGCAGCCTGCTGGCGAGCGAGGCAGCCAGCCGGGAGGTGCTCTCGTTGCCTATGTATCCGGAATTGACCGAGGCACAGCAGGAAGAGGTTGTGCAGTCCATCCGGGAGTTTTACGGCAGATGAAGGTCCTCTCCGTCGTCGGCGCCCGCCCTGTGGAATACGTCATATTCCAACTCAGACTTTGTAGAGGAGGCCCATTCCACAGGGCCCGTCCGCAGTTCATCAAGGCCGCCCCTGTGAGCCGGGAGCTGCGCCAACACAGTGAAGGTGTGGTGTGGACGACGGAGGCAGAGCGCGATTATGCGTCTCAGACGAACGAATGGAGGGAGCAAAATGGAGCGGGTTAGGCGAGAGTTCTATGTGATCATTGAGCGTGACGAAGATGGCTACTATGTCGGCGAAGTGCCTCAATTACGGGCCTGCTACAGCCAGGGAAAAACGCTCGATGAACTGATGGCGAATATGCGGGAAGTCATTGAGCTTTGCCTTGAGGAACAGGGCGAGGAAGTTCTGCCGGAAGTTGTGGGTATTCAAAAGGTGACCGTCTGATGCCCAGGTTGCCCGTGTTGAAAGCCACGGAGCTAATACGTGCTCTCGAAAAAGCGGGCTTCCAGGTCATCCGTCAGAAGGGCAGCCACGTGCGAATGAAGCACCCAGACGGGCGGGTGGTTACCGTGCCTGTCCATCCCGGTCAGGATATAGGGCGGGGCCTTCTACGCAAAGTGATCCGCTGTTCCCGGAACTCACGGATGAGGAGCTGGAGTACGTGGCCAGTGAGATTAAGCGGTTCTTGAAGGTGGAGGAGGGTGACAATGGAATGTAGCTTCACCTTGAAGCACTACGAAGAAATTTTGAAAAGCGCCCTCGAGGCCGGCTATATGCCGAAGGGGTTCCATGAGGAAGTATCTGCTCACGAACGGTGGATCCTCTATCTCCGGCATGACCTTGACATATGCCTGGAGGAAGCGATACCTATGGCAGAAGTTGAGGCAAAGCTTGGCATGCAGGCGACCTATTTTGTTCTCACCAACTCTCCTCTTTATAACCTTCTCTCAAGTGATGCGCTCGCCACGATAAAGGAAATTCAATCCATGGGACATTGGGTGGGGCTGCATATTGATACTGCGCTTCTGCCAGCTTTCAATGGATCTATAGAAGATCTCGTCGAGCGACTCTATTCCTTGTATGCGAAACCTCTTTCTCTCGTTCGGGCGGTGTCGTTCCATCGGCCTAACCCGACGGTCCTCGGAAAAGTGTTCAATGTTTGTGTCAGTACTTACGAACCCAGATTCTTTTCCCAGATCAAGTATGTTTCGGATAGCCGTGGCACGTGGCGGGAAGGGTGCCCTTGTCAAATGCTGAGCAAAAATGTACATCCGAGGGTACAGATGTTGGTCCACCCTATTTGGTGGGACATCACAGCAAGCGATCGGCTAGAGGACAGGCTTCAGCGGCTGCTTGCTACCCGGTCTAGGCAGTGCGAAAAGTATTTGGCGGACAATATTGAGCCCATAGCCGACCTTTTGGGAAAAGGAGGGTTAGATGAACTTAAATAGAGGTCCTACTGTGCTTGTTACTGGTGGAGGCGCTCCAGGGATTGTAGGCACCCTTTACGCACTGCGAAAGAATCCAGATAAGAGTCAAGTTAGAGTGATAGCATGCGACATGCGTGACGAAGTTATTGGCAAATATCTGGCAGATGGCTTTTACAAGATACCGTCTGCCGAGGATCCAGACTTTGTAGGTGCATTACTAAGCATTGCGGAGCGTGAGCATGTTGATGTGGTCTTGCCGCAGGTAACTAGGGAGCTTTTGCCATTGTCCAAAGAGAGGGATAGATTCCAAACCCGGGGGATCGCTATAGCTTTGGCGACGAGGGAGGCGATTCAGAGAGCGAATGATAAATATCTGCTTGTGGAAGCGGCAAGGAGTTGCGGCGTCCCCCATCCACGGTCCATATTAACACGATCAGAAAAAGAGTTGGTGGAGGCGGCAAAAAGCCTTGGTTATCCTAAAGAAAAAGTGGTGGCGAAGCCTCGGGTATCTAATGGAATGCGGGGATTAAGAATTGTTTGTGAGGAGCTTTGGGATGTACAGCGTTTTCTTACTGAGAAACCAGATTCCGTTGAGATTCGCTTGGAAGAACTGGTAGCTATCTTACGACGTGGCAGATGGCCAGAGCTAATTGTGCAAGAGTATTTACCAGGTCCGGAGTATACGATAGATGTGTTTCGTGGGCAGGCTTCTGCAGTTGCAGTGCCGCGGTTACGAGAGGAGATCCGAAGTGGTATCACCTTTAGAGCACGAATAGAAATGCGCGAAGACTTGAAAGAGTTCGCGCTTAGTCTAGCTGAGGAACTCGGGCTGCGCTATGCTTTCGGTTTCCAGTTTAAACTATCTAAAGAAGGTATTCCCAAAGTGTTGGAATGCAATCCACGAGTTCAGGGAACAATGGTTGCTGCAGTTTTTGCAGGGTGCAATGTGATTTGGTATGCGGTGAAGGAAGCGATTGGGGAAACAGTAACCGTGACAAAATCTATGTTAAATGATGGGGTAGAATTTATACGGTATTGGGGAGGGATCGCTATTGATGAGGGCAGGAAACTTGGCTCGATTTGAGAAAGCTATACGTGCAGGGGCTTACCTCTTCCATTTCCACACGTCTATAACAGATGGTGCTAACACGTTGCCGCAATACTGTGAGGCCGCTAAAAAATGCGGATTCCGCAGTCTGATTATCACCGAGCACGTAAGAAGGAAATGCACTTTTGACTTCCCTTCTCTTCTAGAGGAGGCCAAAAAATGTGAGGAGGCCTATGAAATTCCGATCATTTTAGGAGTAGAAGCAAAGGTTTTGCCCGAGGGATTTCTTGACGTATCTGACGACATAATAGTAAGGATTCACGTGCTTGGGATTGCGGTTCATTCATTCCCTTTCCCTTCTACTGCGTTGGCAGAGGCATTGGTCAGGGTCTTCGAAAGATACCGGGGCACTGACGTCGCTCTGGTATGGTTGCATCCAGGCTCACATCTTTTGGACCGTGAAGCTGGATCAGGCCAGCTTTTGAAAGACTTATTGAGCCTCGCAGTAGGGAGCGGAGTGTATATCGAGTTAAACGTGAAGCATTCGTTGCCTCCTGAGGACCTTAGGGTCCTGGTTCCTCCGACCCAAGCCGTCATCGGGGTGGATGCACATTCGGTGGATGAGGTCAGGACATACGCTTCGATGGTGTTAGATATGGAGAAAGCTTGGAGCCATAGAATGGCGAACCATATTCAGAAAGGCTAAGGTGCTATGAGAGTCGTTAACGTGGTAGGCGCCCGGCCTCAGTTCATTAAGCTTGCTCCAGTTCTCCAAGCCATCGAACGCCACAACCCGGAGCACTCGGCCAAACCATTGGAGAGGTCCTGATTCACACTGGGCAGTACTACGAGTACGAGATGCCCCAGGTCTTCCTCGATGAGCTCGGCCTAAAAACCCAGATTATTACCTGGGCGTTGGTTCAGGAACCCATGCCTATCAAACCGGGGAGATGTTGAAAAGGATCGAGGAGGTGCTGCTCAAGGAGAGGCCGGATTGGGTGTTGGTTTATGGCGACACCAATTCGACTTTAGCCGGCGCTCTGGCTGCAGCTAAGCTTCACATCCCTGTGGCCCACGTCGAGGCGGGGCTACGCAGCTTCAACCGGGAGATGCCGGAGGAGGTCAACCGGGTGCTGACCGATCACATCTCCGACCTTCTCTTCTGCCCCACCGAGACGGCGGTGCGGAACCTGGCCAGGGAGGGGATAACCAAAGGGGTGCACAATGTGGGCGACGTGATGTACGATGCGGTCCTGCACAACGTTGACATTGCCGAGCAGCGGTCGCACATCCTGGAGAAGCTGGGGATCGAGCCCAAGGCATATCTCCTGGCCACCGTCCATCGCCCCCAGAACACTGACCGAGCCGAGAACCTGCGTTCCATCCTGGGGGCCTTCAACGCCCTCGACGAGCTCATTGTCTTCCCCGCCCACCCCCGCACCAGCGAGGCCATAGAGCGATTAGGCTATCCTTTGCGGTCTCACGTCAAGCTCATCGAGCCGGTGAGCTATCTGGACATGCTGGTCTTGGAGAAGCACGCCTGTTTGATCCTGACCGACTCGGGTGGGGTGCAGAAGGAAGCCCATTTCTTCGGCGCGCCCTGCCTGACCTTGCGGGAGGAGACGGAGTGGGTGGAGACGGTGGAGGCGGGGTGGAACGTGTTGGTAGGGGCGGATGAGGAGAGGATAGTCGAGGCCGTGAGGGGGTTTCAGCCTGCTGGCAAGCGAGCCGCAATCTTTGGGAGCGGTCGGGCAAGCGAAACGATAGTCGAGCTTTTGCTGTTGTGTTTACCGCCGAGAACGCAGAAAGCGCTGAGATGACAGAGGAAGAAAGGATGGCATTCGCCGAATGGCGACGCACCCTCTCGCCCTCTCTATGGAATACCTTTAAGGCGAGAGAGCGCGTCAGGCGAATAGTTTTCTTAACTCTCCGCCTTCTCTAAGGGCTTAGCAGTAAACAGGTATGAAATATCAGAATGAAGGAGGCAAGAATGGCTACAGAGGTGAGGGACATACGAACAGTGGAAGGGGGGTTATTGTTGGAAGAGCCTCTTCTGCGGAAAGCCCATCTGGGCCAGCGTGTGCGAATCGTTGTTTACGAAGGCGAAATTCGCATCTTGCCGGCTGAGGAGGACTGGGAAAAGGCTCTTGATGAGTTGGCGGGCTGTTTGGGGGAAGAGCCAGCCCAGACCTATGACTTCAAACTGAAAATCGGGGGCTTCTATGAGGCTCGATGAGGTCGTCAAAGGCAAGGTCTATGTGGACGTCAACGTGTTCTACATGTACCTTCGGCCCGATCCGGTGTATCTGCCCATGATACGAAGGTTCTGGGGCGGATGGTTCAGGGAGATATTGAGGCCTATACCTCCATTTTGACCATGGATGAGCTGTTCTATCGCCTGCTCCTGGCGAGGGTCAAAGATGTTTACAGGCGTAATCCCCTGGATGCATTACGGGAGGATATAAAGGGGGCGATCGCCAAATGCGGGGCTGAGATCGAGGTTGCGCTTCGACGTCTTATCCGGCTGCCGCACTTGCAATTGGCGGCAGTGCTCGAGGATGATTTCCCGCAGATGCTGACAAACATCACCGCCTTTGGGTTGTTGCCCCGGGATGCCCTGCATGTAGCGGTCATGCAGCGGTTGGGATTGAGTGAGATCGCCACGGATGATGTCGACTTTGACCGGGTGCCCTGGCTGCAGCGTCACTGGGTATTCAATGCGCCAGCGCCCTGACCGACTCCAGCGGGGTGCAAGAGGCAACACACTTCCCCACTATGCTCTGTCCGACCTTGCGAACAGAAGGCGAGCCGAAGGGCAGCCGAGGCCCTGTTGACGTTATGATCTTTGAGGGAAGTGCACTTTATGAAGGTATTGATCGCCAAGGTGGTCGCCATTGAGGGCAACTGTCCCGTCTATGAGATTGGCGACAAGATCGTCATCGAGGATGGCTTCCGCCTCAATTTGGAGGAGACGGATGCGGTCTGCATGCACTCCCTAGCCTCGCTCATGCCCTACTACGTGGCCTTGAGCAAGGGGGGTTTCTCCAGACCAGTTGGGGCTTGCCGGCGAAGGGGGCAGAGCCTACGTGCAATGCTTAGACCCTGCCAAATACACAGGCGGCGGGACGGTGACGTTTGAGGTGAAGATAACCGAACTTGAGCCCAGGAGTTAAAGCCATGGATCGGCGGCTGAAAGTGTTATTCATTCCAGCCTGGTATCCCTCAGAGGATAATCCCGTCAATGGCATCTTTGTGCGGGAGCACGCCAAGGCTGTTTCTCTTTACGACGACGTGGTTGTCCTGTACAGCCGACGAGCGAGCGCCCCGATCAAAGGCCTCTACGAACTCTCCGAGGCGGTGGAGCAAGGCATCCGCACTATTCGGGTTCGGCATCGCCGCTCCCCAATCCCCAAGACGACCTACTTCATTTACCTTTGGAGCGTGATTGACGCCTTCCGAGGGCTGGTGAAGGCAGGATTTAAGCCCGATGTCATCCATGCTCACGTATTCACCGCCGGCGTTCCTGCAGTGATACTGGGCAAGCTGTTCCATATCCCTGTGGTTATCACTGAGCTCGCTACGTCTATTCTGCAGCATAGTTTACCTTGGATTGCAAGAATTATGCTAAGATTTGCAATGAACAGCGCAGATATCGTGTTACCTGATAGTTATAGCTTGCAAATAGCACTCGAAAGTTATAGGGTGCACAATACCATGATGGTGGTACCTCCTACAGTCGACATGGCTAGATTTAATCCGTCTAATTATCAAAAGATTTATGACATAAAAAGAGTTCTCACAGTGGCAATCCTGCACCCTAGGAAAGGCATTCCGACTTTGTTGAATGCAATAGCACTTTTGAGAGGTAAAAGAAAGGATTTTATTGTCGAGATAGCAGGCGACGGACCTAATAGAAAAGAATATGAACAACTTGCAGCTAGCCTTAAATTAAAGGAAGTAGTTAGATTTTACGGGTTTGTGTCAGAGGAAACCAAAGTTGAGCTCATGCGAAAGTGCGATTTTTTTGTCCTTCCCAGCTTGTGGGAGACTTTTGGTGTCGTTCTTATCGAGGCTATGGCATGCGGAAAGCCGGTGATTGCTACTGCGCGAGGCGGACCAAGAGAAATAGTTAGCAAGGAAGTGGGTATCCTTGCACCTTCAGAAGATCCGGCTGCGTTAGCAGAGGCCATTGACTACATGCTGGATCATTATCAAGGGTATTCTCCGGAACAGATTGCCCAATATGTGCGAGAGCGGTACAGCTATGAAGCAGTAGGGAAGCAGCTCCACAGTGTTTATCACAACATAATCAGATAGTCAACTCCCAACCAGACCGTCTTGTCTCAACCGTGGACTCTTATGCACGCACGAGTCAGTTGTCTTTTGATGTTTCCGAAGCGATGCACCACATAGTACAATGGAAATTGGGTTATCAAATCATTTTGTGTGCTCACATGATCCACAAAGGTAGCTCGGTGAACTGGGGATATGCTTAAGGAATCTGCGGTCACATTCTTGGTTG
>Ga0190286_1000956_pt1 | contig 11013 bp, 4 predicted proteins | sample 48691834_MG_FD_183241 | JGI IMG/M metagenome (GOLD analysis project Ga0190286, IMG submission 183241) | Hydrothermal vent microbial mat bacterial communities from Southern Trench, Guaymas Basin, Mexico - 4869-18-3-4_MG | ecosystem: Environmental > Aquatic > Marine > Hydrothermal vents > Microbial... | reverse complement strand
CTTTTTTAACGGATTATTTAACAGCATATTAGCCACCGTTAAACTGATTTATGCACCAGCATTAGTGCCAAACGAGGTTTATGCCTTTTCCGTATTCGCCATAATGTCAATTTTCATCTGGATGGTTCTTGCAGCTGCGGCTGCTATGCTGTCAGAGAAATTTTATGAATAGCGGTTAATGACACTCTTACTTTTTAATTCTGGTTGAGTCGCAAGCTTTAGGGTTTTAAAGTGCTTTCTTCAGTTACGGAAGTTTTCCCCGCCATACGGTTAACATTTCTGTTGTTGTAGGTTTGTTGAGTAGAAAAGTGATGGAAGCTTCTCCTCTCCCCAGCTTTGGCAAAACTATGTAGGTTGAATCGTTATGAAAGCGCTTGCCATAAGCATCGGCATATGTCATTTTACCGCTCTCTTTAATGTTAACCTTAAGTTTTACTCTCACAACCATTGCTTGCTACCTTTAAGGACTCATATGCAAGGTAGTTCCAACGGTTCTAAAAGAAAATGGACGGGCTCATTAAATGCGAGTTGCTAATCTAATGCGATTTTCCCGATAATTCCGCTTAAGATTGGCGGTATTATAAGCAGTATACCAATAGGAGTAAGCCAGCCTAAGAGTGATGGTTGAGAAAAGTATGCATAGTAAATGTATAAAATTTATTCCCGCTCCTCTTTTTATTTTTTTATTTTTTAATATTAGGAATCCTCCATAAAATGAGTGCGGCGGTAACTATGATGGTAAGTGACGCGACAATGTAGCCTTGAATTATTGAATTGGAAATTTGAATAGGTTATTGCACCTAAAAATCCCATAAACGCGCGCTGACCAAGTTCAAATTCATCAATTTTCTGTGTTTTTCGGTATTTTCTATTTTAGTTTCACGTTTTTGACTTACGTTATTTTGGTTGTTATTCAAAAGGTTTTTGATATACACTTGACTATCGTTTTAGCTTATTGAAAAAAGAGGAATTTTACCTCTTTATCAGAAGTATCAGATGACTGCTGCTAGAACTACTGCTATTGCTGAAAGTGTAGATGTTGGATACGGTATAGTAGTTGCTGTTGACTGTGTGTCGCCGAGTTTCGTTTTGATCTCGCCCTTGCTATTTGCAGTTAAGCCTGTTATAGTCGCATTTAGTTTTTCAACGCTAGTTTTTAATTTATTATTCAATGTTTCCTTCGATATTGATTAGTTTTGCGTTGATTGCTGTTAATTTCATTTTGATTCTGTAAGACCATTTGACAATGTTGCTATTCCTTCCTTTAACTGAGTAACATTCTACTTCAGCCACTAAAGTGTAAGTGCTGGCCTGGGCTCTGATGGAATCTCTAAGCAACTCTATATAGCCCTGTGGAAACATGCTGAGTGACATTTGTTTAGATTGGCAAACAAGCTTCCATTATAATGAAGCAGTACTTCGCGCGCGCGATTCGCCTGCCGAAGTTTGAAGTCAATATGTAGAAGTCTGCCAATTCACCAGTGAAATGTATCGAGCCAACGTCAACGTTGACCGTTAATTCTTCACAATAGCCAACTGTTATTGATTTAGTGATGTTTGCGGATAAGCCGTCGATATCTATGACAGTTAACGTTACATCGAAATTTCCATGTGATAACACATATTGTTGCTATTCATCATAGCAACAAGCTGCCTTTGGGGCAAGTTGGACGAATTTAAACTTCCGGAATATCTTCTATAGCAAATTATGTTATCCTATGCCCGCTTGTGATTTGTTAATTCCTCTGCACTTTTCCCGCTGTTTCGTAAATTTTGCAGAAAAAGGGGGATTTGGTTGCTAGATGCATTTCCCAAAGTTTGTTGCTATGGTGAATATGTCTTTTATGTCGATTATGAGGTTTTGGTCTAGGTCGCAGTCAGGGTTCCAAAGCGGGCTTGAAGGATAAGATCCGAAGGCAATGGCGGAGGCGAGTATATCTTTTATGTCTACAACTCCGTCGCCGTTTACATCGCCTAAAATTTTCACATGAACCAATGTGGGACTTGTCAGAGTGTTGTCAGCGGTTTCGGTTTCGCCTTTAACAGGAACTGCAACCGCTGTTATGGTATAGTGGCGGCAGGGATCTACGCCTGTTGTGTCCCACATCATTGTTAGAGTTCTATTTTCCCCAGGAAGTATGTCTGTTATTGTTGTCGTTCCGATGATTTTTCCGGCTGTGATGTTATAGTAGAGGACGACCTGGAAGGTTTCGTTTACTTCTCCCTCATTTAAGACTGTGATGTTGATGGTGAGGGTGCGTCCAACGTAGGTTCTGTTCGTGGATGGTGTGACGGTGAGTACGGCTATGTCACGTTTGAAAACATATATTGTTTTCCACGTGGTGTCTGTTAGACCTTCGCTGTCTAGGATGGTCAATGTGACGTTGAATGAACCGCCGGGTGCATAGACATGGGTTATGAGGGGGTCTGTTGTGAGTGTGATGTTTCCGTCTCCGAAGTCCCAGCGATAGTTAATTATTGCTCCTCCGTTTGGGGTTGAGGTTGAGGCGTTGAAGGTTACTTTTTCTCCGGCCTTGGGCCGTGGGGGTGAGTATGTGAAGCTTGCAACCGGACCCTTCACTATTCTTATAAAGCCGTTGATGTAGTTGTTGTCCGCTGTGTCTGTTTCTCCGGGCACTATGCTTGCCTCTGCCCAGATCGTGTAGTTGCCAAGCGGCACTCCAGTGGTGTTCCATGTGAAAATCAATGTTATGTTCTCGCCTGGGGCTAGGTCGGTTACCGTCACCTTTCCAATGGTATAGGCTGATGGTGGAGTGGGTGGTGGAGTTGGGGGTGGGGGTGTTGGTGGGGCGCCTCCAACAACGCTGTTGTAGGGGGTTAGTGGAATTTCATTTCCGTCCTGGTCTAAGACATAAGTCCACCCTGTAGGTGGGTGATATTCAGTGGAGATGTCTAATGTGCAGGTGAATGGTGGTGCCGCAACAACTTCGAACTCCACCCAGGACAGGCTTCCGTAGCCTGCACCCCTCATGGGTCCCATGAACCAGCACTCGCCGTGCATCACGTAATTGTGGGTCGCGTTATAATAGGAGAAGCTTGGCAACACCGGTAGTGTTGTTATGTTTTCGAAGAACTGGCTTTTGTCGCCTGCCGTATAGCCTGCCCTAGTCGCGTTCAAATAAGCCTTGTCATAGATCATAAAGAACTGCCAAGCGATAATGGCTTCAAAACCCGTTGTCATGTTAACCCACAGTGTGACGTTGAACCTGTGGCCTACGGAGACTCCGGTAAGATTAACCCATGAGGGCTCTATCCACATGGCGTTTGCTTGGTGCGGTTCGTTTGGAATGCCCAGCAGGGACGCAGCACAGTCTGAGCCGTAGACGGTTACGTTGAAGCTTTCTGTGGATGTTCCCTGGTTTTCGGCGACAACGGTAACGTTAACCATGTCCCCAACCAACACCGTGTCAGCGGAGGGTGCTACGTCGACGATTGCCACGTCGTGTTCGTATCTTACCGGCATGTATAGAAGGCTGTTTTCCAGGATGAGGCTGTATCGGTGCTTGTATGCCCATTCAAGTGTTTGAGAGGAAGCAATTATGAATCCATCTCCGTATTCAAACTCTAGGTACGCTGGATAGCTGGTTGAATCTTCAATTATTACGATTTTAGAGTCGAGTGGATAGGCTGTAAAGTATCCATGGACAGACCACCCCCATTCGTCGAGTTCCCTGTCTGTGATCATGTTTGGCGTTGTTACCACAGGATGAGTAGGGTCAACGATGGTGACGTAATTAGAACCGTAATGAACCCATCCAAGTCCTCCTGGAAGGGGGCCAACCCAGTATCCGCCGTGCCAGCCTCCGTCTGCGGCGTGTATCTCCAACACGCCGCCTGACCTTACATAGTCCTCGAACCACCATCTATAGGCTTCCACGTCGTAATAGAAGGTCTGATCCTGGTCTGAGGCTATGACAACTTTTGAGAACTGGCTTAAGTCGATGGTGCCGAAATAGCTCGAATCAAATACGATGTATGGAATGCCATAGAGGGAGAGGGCTTCCTCATTTGAAGGATAGTCCCATGAATCCACGTTTTTAAACAAAGCCACGATGACCCTGGTAACAGGGATGTTCAACGATTTTACATTGTTCAGTGTGAATTCCTCGTCGGGTACTGGTGGAGCATAGGCTGTTACGTTGTAGATTCCTTCAACAGTAGGCGTCCACAAGTGGCGGATGGTATAGCATTCTCCGGCTGGCAGATTAGGAATGGTTGTGGAGTTGACCACGGTGTCGTTGATGAAGAGGAACAGCTGTACATCGGTTTCATTGCTTAAACCTCGGTTGCACACGGTCACGTTCAGTAATGACGAGTTACCGGGCTTAAGGTATGCCGGGGCCTCCAGGGTTACAGCCAACTCGTGCTCGACAGGTATAGCTACAAAGGCAATTGCGTTTTCCCAAAGCTCTACGGCGTCAAGCTTTCCGTCGCCATCTTCGTCGTAGCGGAACTCGCACAGGAGAAAGCTCATGAGCACCGTTCTACCATCGTTGCCCACCACTATGGCTGCGTGGCCTGTTGTGGGTGAAGTTGTGAACCCAGCCACAGGTGTTCCTGTGGTTGCCGCCACGTGGTCTCCGTCGTCAATGTATCCTTCTACGTAAGAGGTGAGGTCTCCGAGTGTGTTTGGGATTGTGAATATTGGATGGTTTGGCATCCAACGGTATACGGGTTCGGGATAAGCCATGTCGTATGTCCACTGAACCCCTAGCGTGCTCCACAAGGTGGTGGGTTCGGAATGTGATCCGTCGATGTCAAACGTGCTTAGGACTAGTAGTCCACCGTCAAGCACGTATTCTTCCAGCTCCTGCCAGTTGTTTCCGAATTCGTACCAATTGTTATGGCTAACGATCACTAAGTCCCAGAATTGTGTTGTTAGTGCCCTCAAGAATCCTGTGGGGTCATCGGGGTAGTGTGTGTAGTTGATTTCCAGGTTGTTCAATGCGACAATGGGATACCGCGAAGAAGGACTTTCATAGGCATCATCCGTGTAGACGAGCACTTTCTCGATAACAAACTCTCTTACGAAGACTTTTTCCGTTTCGTGATTGTTTAGTGTGAATTCCTCGTCGGGTACTGGTGGAGCATAGGCTGTTACGTTGTAGATTCCTTCAACAGTAGGCGTCCACAAGTGACGGATGGTATAGCATTCTCCAGCCAGCAGGCTAGGAATAGCTGTGGAGTTAACCACAGTGCCATTAATCAGCAGAAACAGCTGTACATCAGTCTCGTTGTTTATTCCCATGTTGCAGACGGTTGCATTTAACAGTGACGATTCACCTGGTTTAAGTCGTCTCGGGGCTTCAAGAGAAACAAGGAGTTCGTGTTCAGGCTTCTGGTAGCGGGACCACGTGATTGCGTTGTAGAGCAGTTGTAGGTGGAAGTGGTAGTAGGGGGCTATGCCGAGCTCCAGCAAGGGAGAGATGTAAACTAATCCTCGGAAAACCACAACCGCGCTTTCTTGGAAGTGTCCCAGCGCAACGTATTCTCCGCCTGCCAACTCGTTTGAATCCCACCGTCTGTCGGCGGGAATCGCTGTACCAGATCGTGGGAACGTGTAGGGGTTCGGAACGTTCCTGAACAGGGGATGTGTTAGATCTTGTATGTGCAGTAGGTCAGTGTAGGAAAATTCCCATGTGACGGTGTGGTTTAGTCCGAACAAGGGTGCCAGCTTGTTGTTGTTTGGAACCCATGTGTAGAAGGTTCCTGAAGTGGCTATGAGCCCGTGTCCCTCGTGAACGTATCGCGTAATGGCTTCTATCTCTGAGTCTGTGAACTCCCATCCAGACCATGGGTCGCAAGCACAAGAGATTATTAGTACATCCGCTTGTGTGGCAGCCAGGTCTTCATAGGTGATGTCCTCCTTGTTTAAAGTCGAGTAGTCTATTAGTGTCATCCTGTCCCCGAATAGGTACCAGGTGTTGGTTAACGCCTGCCAAGTGCTGATTATTCCTGAAATGTCTGTTCCCGCTGAGTCAAGCACGAAGGCTTTCACAGGATAGCCGACATAGATGTAGGTCCATGCAATGTTGTTCCGCGTCCTCGTTTCATTTTCCACAGGTGCTACGTAACCAGTCACATTGTACAGTTCGTCTTCCACCGTAGGCGTCCACAGGTAATCCATTGTGTATGCCGAGCCACTGAGCAGCTCTGGTATCGTTATATTTTTAACCGTTGTTTCATTGATGAACAGGTAAAGCTTAACGTCGGTCTCATTGCTCAGTCCCCTGTTGTGAACGGTTACGTTTACTAGAGTATGGCCTCCAGGTTCAATGTAAAGTGGAGTTTCCAAAGTAACAGAAAGGTCATGTTCTGGTAGAACTGCGAGCCAGTGGATCATGTTGTTGGCTAGTTTGAAGTTGTCCGCGTAGCCAATGCAGTAGTCGTTAATGGAGTGTTCGTCTGCGATGGCTAAAACCTTTCCACAGCCGATCTCCGACGCTGCAAGCATGACGTAACTTCCTGAGTCTCTGATCAGATCCTGTGCTGGATGGGAAACGTAAAGACTGGACATTGGCGATCCGAAGTATGCAGTGGCTACTCCCTCAGTTACCGGGTGGGGTGTGATGTCGCTCGTGTAGCCGCCCAATCCATCTGGAGACCATGTTATTCCGGCGAAGCTTGTCAGATCTGTGTAAATGGAGGGGGCGTTGTCGCCTATTACTAGGAGGCCGCCTCCCGAAACCACGAAGTTTTCTATTGCAGAGAGCTCATCTGGGCTGTATGGCTCGCGGGCTTGAGGGATAACAAGCGCTAGGTATCCTTCCAGGACTGCGGAGGTTATTGGACCATAGGTGTGGGCGTCAATCACATAACCCTTCTCTGTCAGAGCCGTTATCCAAACATTATAATATGTCATGCTGTCAGTGTGGTGGGTTTGGTCGAACAGAACGTATTTGAAACGTCCTACACGGACCATGGCGGTGACCTTGTTGTTTTCTGTCAAGTTCTCGCCTGGCACTGGCAGCACGTAAGAGGTCAAGTTGTATGTTCCCTCAACAGTTGGGGTCCACGTGCAGTTAACGGTTTCCGATTCGCCGGTTTCCAAAAAGTCAATGGTTGCTGAATCAGCAACGCTGCCGTTTACAAGCAGCTGCACCGTAATGTCGGTTTCGTTGAAAGTCCCAAAGTTGCACACAGTGGTATTAATGATTGCCGAGCTTTCAAGCTCCACGAACGGCGGTTTCTCCCAAGCTAAAATGGCTAAGTCGTGTTCAGGTAGGGGTTGCTCAACGGCTCGTCTGGCATTCACCCTCCCGTATCCGTAGTAATAGTCGAAGCCTGGACTGCCTAAGTCTTCCGCTGTATACCGCAGTTGCAGCCGCACCTGATCTCTAGTCATGTTTGGAGACTGGCTCCAGATGAGGGCCGCGACGCCAGCAACGTGGGGGGTTGACATGGAAGTGCCGCTCCAAGCTTCGTAACCCCAAGGAACTGTGGAGTATATGTCAACGCCTGGAGCAGCCAGCTCAACCCACTCTCCAAAGTTTGTGAACCACGCTGGATAGTCATATTGGTCGGTTGCTGTCACCGCGATTACCTCATCATAAGCAGCGGGGTAGAGTTTTCTGTCCGTCTCCTCATTTCCCGCTGCCGCAACCACCAGAACGCCATTTTCATAGGCGTATTTCACGGCTTCATGGATGAGTTCGCTGTCCACGTAACTACCCCAACTGTTGCTGAGAATGTCCGCCCCTGCATCTACGGAGTGTACGATGGCGTTGGCTAGGTCGTCTGTCCATCCGTATCCGTATTGGTCGAGGGCTTTTTCAGCCATTATCTGAACCTGGGCTAGTCCTGCTATGCCTATGCCGTTGTTAAGCACGGCAGCAACTATGCCGGCGCAGTGGGTGCCATGGCCATGATCGTCCAAGGGGTATGGGTCATCGTTCACCCAATCATAACCTAAAGGAACATAGTTTTCGGCTAGATCAGGATGGGTCCAGTCAACGCCTGTGTCTATGATTGCCACCAAGACTGATGGGTCGCCAATCGTGGTGTTCCAAGCGTAGTCAGCTTCTATCCGAGCTGGTCCCCACTGGAGAGGCCAGTAGGGATCGTTTGGCACTAAGTTAACCTGAAACCTCATGTTCGGCTCAACATACCTTGAAAGCCCAGCTGCGCTCACCTCAATCGCAAGGGATGAGACTATGTCTAATGGAACATCAGCCACCACTGCCCAGACTTCACCTTTGACAGAAACAGTGTTGATCAGTTCTCCGCCGTTTTCTTCGATCAGGCGCAAAAGTTTCTCGTAGCCATCTTGCTTTGCGTTGTTAACTCCTATCACCATTTCAGCTGAGTCACTGTCAACCTTTGCAAACTCAGCCCACCACTCGTTCGTAGCATTCAGGTTCCAAATATCCTCGCTAAAGAGAGGGGTTGGAGGCTCATCCGTTGAAATTCCTTCTTCAAGAGTTTGGACCTCGCCGTTGGGTTCCGAGATTTTTTGTTCAATCTCATAATCTGCTTTGACTAGCAACGTCACGTTAAGCCCAGTGATTAAAGTGTTTCCTAAGATCAGCATCAAACAGATCATAGCTATTTTAAAATGCTTACTTTTCAACTCCTTTCTCCCATTTATTCACAATACACGTATATTAAACCTAAAAATTTTATATATATTTCGGAAAACTGCTTTTCGTTTCCTTTTGAAACTAAATTTAAGGTTATGCTTGATAATTTGTTGAGAGAGAGAATGTAGCGGTCAATTTACTGTATGACTAACAGTCCGAAACATAAGCCTGGAAATCAACCTGTAATTACAAGGGACGGAAATTAAGCGTCTTTGAACTACTTATTTATCATTTCTAATATAAATTGCTCTGTGAGAGTCTGAAATATGAACATCATGAAGGAGAAAAAATAGGGAAGATTGCAGTGTCTATTTTTTCCATGCTTTGATAACGCAGAGAACGGCGCTTACAGCTGCGATCAAAGCTAGAATTAATACAATGTACTGAACGGTAGTTAATCCTCCCACGCCTCCGGTAATGTTTGAAACATCTGTTTTGACAGGTCCTAGCTGAGTTTTTATCCAAGCTACATCGTCTTTAATTGTTACGACCTCTCCCTTGATTGTACCTTCTTCGACTGTTCCTAGGGTGTAATTGATTTTAGCGACGTAGTCATCCACTATCTCAATCACTTTAATGTTTATATTTTCTATGGTGGTTTTCAGCGGGCCTAAGGTTGAATTAATAACTGCGACCGTTCCTTCTAGTCGGCCAAGCGTTGCGTTTATAGCCTGTAGGTCAAACTTCCTCAGTTGATCAAGTTGGGTTAGTATTTCTGCAACATTTCCGTCGATTCTAGCTATCGTTTTGTTCATATTCATCAAAGCGTCGCTTATTTGGAAGCTTGCGATGGCTGTGCTAGTCATATTTGAGTATTCGACCTGAGTGAAAAGTAAGTAGACTCCTGCCTTTGCATCTCCTGGCACTGTGTATAATACTCGGTAGAGCCCACCGGCGACTGGCTGAATTAAACTCACATTTAAGTCTTCATATAAGCTTCCGTTGAAGTATAGTGAGGCGCTGACAAAGGTCACGTTTAACGGTCTGCCAAGCTGTGACGTGTGGATGTAGAATTCAGTTATTTCCCCTGGATAGTAAAGTTCACCTGCTTCAATTTTCATATCGATTGGCGTGTAAACACCGACCTCTACCAGCATCCATGCTTGGCTTACAAGCCCGTCGTCATCCTTTACAGTGAGGGTCACGTTGTAGATTTTTGGCTGAGTGTATGTGTGGATTGCAACTGTTTCGTTTTCGCCTGTGACGAGGACCGTTCCGTCATCGAAATCCCAGAGGTATTCAACTATTTTTCCGTCAGGATCGGTACTTCCTGACGCGTTGAAAAGGATGGCTTGTCCTGCCACGGGATATTTAGGCTGGTATGTGAATGAGGGTTCCGGATACAGCATGGGCGTTGGTGTCTGATAATAGAATATTCCAGTTTCGTAGCTTATTTCGTTGCTTTGATCGTCAAGCAGTATCACTTCTATAAATCTTAACAGACAAGCTTTGGCAGGCTCTGGTTCCACTGGCTGATAAATAACCCTGAACGCTATCGTTGCGACCGTGCCGTTTCCCTCGGGGAAAGGGCCTGACCATTGACCTGTTGCGTTAGGGAATATCCAGGTTCCCACAACTAAATGGGGCCCGAATACACCGTCTGGTTCGGTAGCCCATACGAAGTGTGTGGTCTGATTGAATCTTGGTAGAAAGTCGCCTTCAGAAACGTTGACTATCTCCAGCATTGTTGGATCGTAGTGTACTCTGAAGTGTATTGCTACTAGATGTAGACTTGAATTTACGTTGTAAATGGTTACGTTAACTTTGAACTCTTCCCCCAGTTCCTGGCCGAAGTGGAATTTGGGCTCGAACACCAATTTTGGAGTAGGAGACTGCCCTAAAACCGGAGTCATCGTTCCCTCGAGTAAGGCGGTTATTGTTAAGCTGAGCAGTGTAGCCGTTAGTGCAGACATAAATGCTTGCTTTTTCATTTTTAGACACCTAGAGCTTAGTTATGGAAGTAATTTCTATTTGAATTTTGCTGTGGGTTATAAAATTTATTAAGTTGAAATCTGAATTTAAAAGCTAGCTGAATGTTCAATTATTGTAATAATAAAAAAAAGGGATTATTTTTTTCTTTTGGCAGTGAGGAGAGCCGCGAAGAGCGTTAGGCTTAGGAATATAACAGCAAGCCAGGAGGAGAACTCGGGTATTACTGTAGTATCATATGTAAGTAATGGGATTTCCTCCTGTTGAGGGTTTAGGGCGTATGTCTTGCTTGTTGGCGGATGATGCTCGCTAGAAATATCGAGTATACACGTGAAGGGCGGTTCTGCTATTATTTCGAATTCCACCCAGGCCAAGCTTCCGTAGCCCGGGCTTCGGAAATCTCCCATGAGCCAGGATTCACCGTGTAACACGTAGGCGTGTGTCTTGTTGTGAGGGCCATCGAGTGTAGGGGAAACTGGGATAG
>Ga0190286_1000953_pt1 | contig 11017 bp, 11 predicted proteins | sample 48691834_MG_FD_183241 | JGI IMG/M metagenome (GOLD analysis project Ga0190286, IMG submission 183241) | Hydrothermal vent microbial mat bacterial communities from Southern Trench, Guaymas Basin, Mexico - 4869-18-3-4_MG | ecosystem: Environmental > Aquatic > Marine > Hydrothermal vents >... | reverse complement strand
CACCTATAACCGGGCGCACCTGGTGGGACGGGCAATCCGGAGTGTGCTCAACCAGACCTATCAGGATTTTGAACTCATAGTGGTGGACGATGGCTCCACCGATAACACCGAGGAAGTCGTGAAAGGGTTTAATGACGACCGCATCAGATACATCTGCCACGATGAGAACAAGGGAGGGTCGGCAGCAAGGAATACGGGGATCAAGATTGCGCTGGGAGAATACATAGCATTTTTGGATTCAGATGACGAATGGCTGCCTGAAAAGCTCCGAAGGCAAATCGGTACACTACAAAAGTTATCCAAGGAATGGGCAGGAGTTTGTACTGGCTTTTGGCTCATTGATGGTGGTTCTGTGATTAAATACACTCCGCCCTTGCCCCGCAATTTATTTACTGAGTTGCTCAGCAGATGTTTTTTATATAGTGGCTCTACTTTGTTGATACGGAAGGTCTTACTGGATGAAATAGGTGGCTTTGATGAGGCCTTGCCTCGGCATCAGGACTGGGATCTTTTGTTGCGTATATCGAAAACGCATAAACTTGCCGTGATAAGGGAGCCTTTGGTTAGGATATATGCTAGCGAGCATCCACCTGCAAATAAAGTCCGAGAAGCCAAGGAAAGACTCTTGGCAAAATACGCCCAGGATCTCCAATCAATGGGGGCATTTCGGCGAAGGCAAATCATGGGCAGTCATTGGTTAGAGCTGGCTTGTTTATACGCTGGAGAAAAACACTTCGCCCAGAGCATCTTGTACTTACGGAAAGCCATCCTCCAGAACCCTATACAGCGTCCTGGTCGATACATCAGACTAGTAGATGCAATGTTGGGCACCCGGATAACAAGAACTCTCTCTGCCTTCAAGCAGCAATTGATCCATCATATGGGGCTGTAAATCTTTGCAGGCAAAGCGATAAGGTTTGGCGATGATGGTTCTGTCTAAATGCTCGCGCCGTTCTTATAGTTGGAAATTTGGGATAATATTGCTGGCTGGCCTATCTATCGGGTTAAGCGTTGCCCTGCTGTCTGGCGATCTTTGGTACTCTCTAGCTTTAGGCATCATCTACTTTATCATCGGATACCTAATCGTAGCTCGCTGGGATGTTTCTATGGGCGTACTCTTTGCTGGTGGCTTTTTGGTTCGCATAACACTTGCTTTCTTTCTATACCTATGCCTATACTCTGATTATTGCCTCATTGGTGATGTGGCCTATTACCTCGAAAAGGGAAAGGATATCGCCGGTTGGCTACAGAGAGGGGCATTTATTTCCACACCGATTCCAGTGGCATTCCAGGACATCGGCTACTCAACATACAATGCTGTTCATTTACTGTTGGTAGACAGCCCTCTTCTTCCCGTCGTTAGTAATGTCCTCGTGGGAAGTCTATGCGGCTTTCTCACCTGGCGATTGGCTTTAACCCTGGGCCTGTTCAATCAACGTAATGCTCGGCTTATTGCAGGTTTGGTTACCTTCTTCCCACCCCTAATTTACTATAGTGCTCTCAATCTAAAAGATACACTATTGACTTTCTTTCTTCTGATCTTCACGCTACAAGGCATATATTTGCTTAGAAACCCGTCATGGAGGAAGCTGATTCAACTTGCCTTGACTTTTACAATCCTAAGCACACTGAGATTTTATATGGCTTTTCTAACGCTTTTTCTTCTTTCCATTGTCTGGCTGATGCAGGGTAGAACGAAGCTAGGGCAAAAGTTGATCCTAATGATCGGTCTTATCGGGCTCCTATTAGGGATAGGCTATTGGATTCCAAGCGTACGTTTACCATTTCAACGCATTATATTTGAGGGACCTGTGCAGATACTGCTAACCCAGTCTGAAAGATCAATTAGTCATATCGCCAGGAGTGAATACTTCTTGAGCGGGTTATCTCGACTGAGTTTACAGTCGGTTCTATTTACTCTTGTGCATTTCCTACTCACGCCCAACCCATTTTTCTTGAGGGGTATTAATCTCCTTCGAGTTCCTGGTGCCCTCGGTTGGTTCCTCATATTGCCATACTTTTTCAGCGGTAGTTGCCGCTGGATAAGGGAACGTCAAATGCGTCAATCAGACGGTTTGTTAATTATAGGATTGACTTGGGCCACTATCCTCTTGTATGCTTCTCAGCCTTGGCTTGCGGATGAACGTCATCGGCTACAGCTTGTGCCATTTGCCTTTATAATCGCTGTGGCCGCTTGGTCAAGACCAAGTAAATGTCAAGCGCTGATTAACGCCCTAACGTGGGCAACAATTCTCCTAGTGATGAGTTTAGTAACCTTTGGGGTATTGGCCGTATAAAGCCAATTGCGAGCCATCGGAGAGATGGGCTATAAGAAATAGGGGGCTTTATTATGAAAATGCACGTCATAGAAGTGGTCCCTAACCTTGTGACGCTTATCACTCCCATTCGTTACATATATCATTTCACCTTTGGTGAACAACTGCCGGAGGAGGAAACAGGTAATTCAACTTTAATCACTGTGCGATATGAGATCTCCGATAAATTGTTCCCAAGCAATGCTGATTCTCAGCATGTATTCCACTACTTTATGGGTGCGTCTGATAACGATGAATTATATTATTCACGTTTATTGTTCTACCCTTTTAAGGTTTCCCTACGATTGCGTGGATTGAGAACCGGCCAGCCGAGCATAGCGGTGAATAAACTTTATACTCGATTCCCTTTGCGTGTGAACAACATCTTTCCACCGGGGGCTCACTTGACGGATATTATAACCGTGAAACTGCTGAATAGAGGATGGGTACCTCTCAGCGCAGCCTGTATTGCCGTGCGAGGAAAAGCCCTAATTCTTCTCGGGCCACCAGATACTGGAAAGACTTTAACGGTTATTCAAGGGTTCAAGCAAGGATTGCCCTTCAATTTCATGTCAGAGGACATAATTATTACAAATGGTAACCAAGCAGTAGCCTGTCCATATACAATTTCTTTCCGCCATCATGGCTACTTAGGTGGCGCTAAAGAGGATTTTCTTGCGCGGCTACACAGTATTTCACCCATTTTTAACTTTATAACTAAACGTTTGGCAGGGCACTTGGACAAGTTCTTTAAGGATATGCCTTTTACACCGCAGGCCGAAATTGGATGTGTGGTTATCCTGCAGCGCGCTGGTAAAGAGGAGGAAGGAATCAAAGCGCTTAATCCAAGCGAAGCCGCACATCGAATCTTGCAACTAAATCGTTACGAATTTACGTATTATCGGAATCCGCTTCTAAGGGTTTATGAATATTTTAACCCTAAGGTTTTGTCACTTGAAAAACTTCAATACATAGAGAATACGATCATTCGAAAACTAAGTCAAGATCATGCTGTGTATCAGATCACTGCATCGGATGCCAAGGATTTTTTGCGATATCTAAAGACACTCCTCCACAAATGATGCTTCGAGTGGCAAAGCTACCCTGCATTTGATGTTGTGGAGATGAATAACATGGTAAAGATATTGTTCATTCATGAAAGGGGCGGTATAGGTGGAGCAGGAAATGTACTTTATTCCATACTATCCCGTTTAGATAGGAGTAAATTCAAACCCATCGTGGTGCTTGGGAGCAAAGGGATTCTCGTGGAGAAAATCAGTGCCTTAAATATAAAATGCTATGTCTGTCCTATGCCAGAACTTGCTCCTCTTACGAACAAAAGTGGCAAGTTTCTCGTTTATACATTAATTGCCTCTTTGCGCAATTTTTGTATTATATTAAGTTTAACAAGACACTTGCTCTATATCATAGATAGCGAGAACCCTGACATTGTTTATGCAAATTCTCTTATTGCGCAGTTAGCCGGCTCCTTCGCAGCCAAGATCCGAAACAAGAAGCTAGTATGGCACGTCCATAACATTCAGCCTCCCCTTCTCAGGCAAGAGTTGTTTAAACTAATGGTAAGGTGGCTTCCAGATAAAGTGATCGTAGTATCTGAAGCTGTCAGAAATAACATCAAGACAAATACCCATTCCGATAGCAAGATTTGCCGGATTTACAATGGTATAAATGCAGAGACTACCAACTTTGCGAAGGATATCCGTTTAAATCTGTATGCCGAACTGGGGATACCTGATGATTGTTATATAGTTGCCACGATTTCCTCGCTTAGGCCATGGAAGGGGCATGAAGATTTTATTAAGGCAGCATATCTGGTAAAGCAGAAATTCGCACAATGTAGATTCTTGATTATAGGCGAAGAGATTCTAAACAGGGAGCGAGGATATAGCGAGCATCTTAAAGCATTGGCCAGGAGATTAGGCCTGGAAAGAGATATTATTTTTACAGGATTTCGAGAAGATGTTCGGACAATAATGGCTATTTCATCTATCATTGTACAACCATCTAATAAACCCGATCCATTCCCCATGGTGATATTGGAAGCTATGGCGGCCGCTAAACCTATAGTTGCTAGCAATATTGGGGGCATACCAGAGATGGTGGAGGATGGTAAAACCGGTTTGTTAATCCCCCCGAATGAACCAGAAGCGTTAGCACAGGCCATTCTTAAATTGCTGAAGGATCGTGAAGATGCTGAACGAATGGGTAGAGCAGCATTCGATCTCGTGAAGGAGAAATTTACATTAGAAAAATTTATCAGGGAGCTTGAAAAAGTTTTGACAGGAGTGTAAATCTAAATGAAGATCCTCTTTATCGCCTCCCGCTTTCCATACCCTCCTATTCAAGGAGATCGTTTGCGAGCTTACCAACATCTACGCTATCTTGCCCGATATCATTCCATTACTTTGCTGGCGCCAATTCGCCATAAAAACAAGCTTGCAGGTGTTGAAGTGCTTTCTCACCTATGCGAGCGTGTGGAAGTCGTCCTTTGCCCTATTGGGCAAAGTGTTCTTAATCTACTCAGAGGCTTTGCTAATCCTCTGCCATTTCAAACTCTCTTCTTTTACCAACCTAAAATCAGGCATCGTTTAGAGCAGTTGTTGGAAAAAGGGCAATTTGATGTAATTCACGTCCAACTGGTACGAATGGCCCCTGTAGCTATTGGGAAAAAAGTGCCTCGAGTTTTGGACCTTATAGATTCTCTTTCATTAAACATGCTTCGCCGCTCTCGCTATGAGCCGTTTCCGTTATCGAAATTAACACATATAGAATCAAGACGTGTTTATGATTATGAGCAAGCATTGATTAAGCAATATGATTACCTTACAGTTTCCTCTATGGCCGATAAGAAATACATAGGCAATTATGATAATCTTTTAGTAGTGCCAAGCGGCGTGGATGTTAACGCTTTCCCTTTTGTGGATCTCAAGAACAGAGAACCCAACACCATCATTTTCACAGGCCGCTTGAAATACTTCCCAAATGCCGAGGCCGTTCGCTATTTCGTTGATGAAATTTTCCCAATAGTGCAGAAGGAATTACCAGATACTCGTTTCCTGATAGTCGGAGCTGAGCCGCCTCGCTGGATGAGGGAACTCGGCAGGAAGCATCCTGGCATTAGACTTATAGGGGATGTGCCTGATATTCACACTTACTTATCACGTGCCAGTGTGGCTGTAGCACCTTTACGAACGGGTTCCGGCTTTCCCACGAAGATAGCCGAAGCGATGGCAAGCGGCACTCCTGTGGTGGCAACCCCACAGGTTTTGGAAGCTATGGAAGTTCAGGAGGACTTTCACTTGTTGATTGGAGAGAATGCTGAATCTTTTGCCGAAAAAGTTGTTCTATTGCTTCAAGCTCGGGAGTTGGCGGCACGCCTAGCGAATAACGCCAGAAGGCTTGTGGAAGAAAAATACACTTGGGAGCAATCGGCTCTCAAGATGGAACAGGTTTACCAGATGGCCATGGCGAGGAGGTAGAGAATGCTTATCCGTTCTAAAGCCCCCCTTCGCATTTCCTTCTGCGGCGGGGGAACGGATGTGTCGCCATATCTGGAAGAGCGGGGCGGGGTGGTGCTCAGCGTCACCATTGATAAATACGCCTATGCTACCCTTCACCCCCGTGATGACCGCTCCATCACCGTCCGCTCCTTAGATTACGACTTCGTAGCCAAATATAATTTGGAGGAGCCACTCCCTTACGACGGCAACCTCGATCTGGTCAAAGCCGTTATCAATCATCTGAATAAGGGCAACAACACCCAAGGCCTGGATTTCTTCCTCCACAGCGATGCCCCGCCTGGCTCCGGCCTGGGCGCTTCCTCCACCCTGGTGGTCAGCCTCATCGGTCTCTTCAAACACTGGCTCCACCTCCCACTGACCAATTATGAAATCGCCGAATTGGCCTATAAAATCGAACGGGTGGATATGGGCATCAAAGGAGGCAAGCAGGACCAATACGCCGCCACTTTCGGTGGCTTCAACTTCATCGAGTTCTATAAAGACGCCACCATCGTGAACCCCCTGCGCATCCCGGCAGACATCCTTAACGAACTCCACTACAGCCTGCTCCTCTGCTACACCGGCAAAACCCGCCTCTCCGCCGGCATCATCGAGACCCAAGTGCGCAATTACGTACAACGCAAAGAAGACGTCATCCGGGCGATGGACGAGCTTAAGTCCATCGCCATCGCTATGAAGAACGCCCTCCTCCGGGGGCGGCTCACCGAGTTCGGTGCTCTGCTCCATGAGGCCTGGGAGAACAAAAAGAAGATGGCCCAGCAAATCAGCAACCCCTTCATAGACGAACTTTACGAGACGGCTCGCAAAAATGGAGCGCTGGGAGGCAAGGTCAGCGGGGCAGGCGGCGGCGGCTATATGTTCTTCTACTGTCCCTTCGATCGCAAGCACCTGGTCGCCGAGGCCTTGGAGAAGCTGGGGGCTCAGGTGGTGGATTTCAACTTCGATTTCTATGGCCTACAGACTTGGGAAGTGCGAGGATGAAGGTCTTCATCTTGGCTGGTGGCTTGGGCACCCGTATCCGTCCTCTTTTCCCCGATACGCCCAAAGCTCTGATACCCATCCGGGGGAAACCTTTTCTCGAACATCAACTGCAACTCCTCGCCGGGCAGGGTTTCCGCCACTTCGTCCTTTGTCTGGGTTATCTGGCTGAACAGATTATCGGTTACTTCGGCGATGGAGCAAAGTGGGGTGTGGAAATAGAGTATTCCGTCGAGAAGAGCCCCTTGGGAACAGCAGGGGCTATTAAGAATGCTGCCAGGTTTTTCCGGGAGACGTCCATTGTCTTGAACGGCGATACATACCTCGAGATGGACTATCGAGCCCTTATCGCCTACCACAAAAAGCAGGCTAAGCGCACGGGAACTATTGGCACCCTGGCCCTGGTGGGAATCGAGGATGCTTCTCGCTACGGTTCGGTCATTGTGGGCAAGGACGGCAGGATAATCGAGTTCCGGGAGAAAGTGCCATCTCTTCGCCAATCGGGCCTCATCAATGCCGGTGTCTACGTCTTTGAGCCTCGTTTTCTCGATTACATCTCTGCCGGTCGAAACGTCTCTCTGGAGAAAGAGACCCTCCCGACCCTTCTGGCCTCTGGGGAAAAGCTATTTGGCTTTCTTGTCAAAGGCCCATTCGTAGACATTGGCACCCCAGAAGGATATCATTCTTTAGAGAAATTGCTGCAATGATGGAAGAGATTCGCCAAATCTTGCAGGAAAGCATTCGGGTCAAGCAAGCCCTTCTGACCCAGGCTAGCCTCATACAACAAATCGCCGACCTCCTTATCGAAGCCCTTAAGGGCGGCCACAAAATCTTAGTGTGTGGCAACGGCGGCAGTGCCGCCGACGCTCAGCATATGGTGGCCGAACTGGTGGGGCGCTTCGCCCTGGAACGCCAGCCTTTCCGTGCCATCGCCCTCACCACCAATACTTCCATCCTCACCGCTCTTGCTAACGACTATGGCTACGAAACCATCTTTGCCCGCCAGGTCAAAGCCCTGGCTGAACCAGGCGATGTCCTCGTCGGCATCAGCACCAGCGGCAATTCCCCCAACGTCATCTGTGCCATCGAAGCCGCCAGGGCGCAAGGAGCTTTCACCATCGGCCTTACCGGTGAAAACGGTGGCAAACTCAAAGACGTGGCCGACCTGTGCCTCTGCATCCCTTCCCGCAGCACCCCTCGCATTCAGGAGGCCCACATCACCGTCATCCATATCCTGTGTAAACTTATTGAAGAGGCATTAGCGGAGCGATGAGACGCTGGGGGGTTTTCCTCGACCGTGATGGGGTAATCAATGAAGAGGTGGGCTATCTGAGCAACCCTGAAGCGCTCAAATTGATACCCGGCGCGGCACAAGCCATTCGCCGTCTCAATCAAGTTCGCATCCCCGTTATCGTGGTCACTAATCAGGCAGGTGTGGCCCGTGGCTACTTTCCCGAAGAGCGGGTTCACAAGATACATCAAGCGTTGTCGCGTCTCCTGGCTGCCGAGGGCGCTCATATAGACCGCTACTACTATTGTCCCCATCATCCCACCGAGGGCATCGGCCCTTATCGCTTGGACTGTGAATGCCGCAAACCCAGGCCGGGAATGCTCCTCAAGGCCGCCAAAGAATTCGGCTTCGACCTGAGAAAATGCTACCTTGTCGGCGACAAAACCCTTGACATAGAAACTGGCCACCGTGCCGGAACCCGTACCATCCTGGTGCTTACCGGCTATGGAGAGGAGATGTGGCTTCACTGGTCAGCCCCGTTCAAGCCGGATTATGTGGCGCAAGATTTGAGAGAAGCGGTTGAATGGATTCTAGAGGTTGAGGGATTATCCTCTACCATAAAATGATAATGCTTAACGACTTATGAAGAAAAGCATACCTGGGAGCGCTTGGTGGCGATGCTGGAGGAGGTTTATCGGCTGGCGATTGAGCGGGGGAGCCCTTCTGAGATGGGGTGACAGGGAGAGCGGAGGGGCGCCTCTGCACCCCAGCACCTCTGTACCTCTGCTCAGAAAAGGGGGAGCGAGGGAGGGGAGCTGAAAAATTCTATGAGATTAGTTTTCAAGGTGCGGGATTTCAGATTCACCCGAAGAGGGGCGAACGGTTCCATCGGTTCCATTGCATATGCGGCTGGAGGCGACAAGCGTTATCTATGGGAGCGGGTTGAGGTCTTCGGCGGCGGTGCTGTGGGGGTTATAGAGAATTTCAAGGCTGCCACCTTCACCTGCAGGGGACGCAAAAAGCGCATTCGCAATTGGCTGAGTGTAGACCGGGGGCATCGAGGTGAAGTTGAAGCATTGTTGGACGCCATCCGCAGAGGCGGTCCAGCGCCGGTGGCGTTTGAGGAGTACGCTTATACCACCTTGGCGACCTTCGCCATCGAAGAGTCGTTGCGCAAGGGGGTGCCAGTAGATGTAAATTCAAACGTATTGGAACTGAAGGAAGGCTGAGGGCTTGCACAGCGAAAGCCCGGGGAGGTTGAGGGGATACCCCTCAACCCCATTTCCCTTTACTCAAAGCTCACTCCGGAGCGCCGACTCTCCACAATTGTGGGAGATAAGGGGGATTATGGTGGGGGCACCCCCTGACGAGCTTGCACAACCGCTTTGAGACGAATCCTTGGAATTCCACAACCCCTGTTGTACAAGCTCGTCACCACACCCCCGCCCTGCTCCGCGGGCCCACCGAGGAAAATGCTGGACGAGAAGGGCCAATTAGGGTATAATATTGTAGAACAAAGTTGAGCAGCACGTGGGATACGATGGTTTGAGGAGGGATGATGATGACAATGGCAGAAGTCCATCTCAAACAGCAGCTAATGACGGAGTTGGAAAAGTTGCCCTCGGATAAATGGGCAGAAGTATTGGACTTCGTGCTCTTTTTGAGAGGCCGTGTGGTTCAAGAGCAGGCACGGACTCCTGTGCCTTCTCTCCCGGCCTCCTCTCTCGACCGCCTGACAGGTCTGGTTGCCTGGGGTGGCGATGCCTTAGCCGATGCCGAGCGCCTTTACGATGAGCCCCTCTAAACAGGTCATCTTAGACACAAGCGTGGTGGTGGGTTTGGTAGATAGCCGAGATGTGTGGCATAATGCCGCCGTTGCCCTTCGAGATGCCCTTAAGGTTGTCCAGGCGGAGACGGTTTACTTTGATTGCGTCATCAATGAAGCTATTGGCGTCTTGGCTCGAAGGGCAAAAGAGCGTAAGCGCCCCTCTGAATTCACCGACTTGCTGGCTCAATTGGTTTCACAAGTGCCGGAGGACTCCATTTTTTGGATTTCCGCCGAAACCAGGCGGTTCTACCCGGAGATTATAGCTTTGGTTCGTGATACTTCAGGAGCCCTGAACTTCCATGATGCTTTGATTGCCTTGGGGGCTCGTGAATTAGGCATCCAATTGATCGCTACCTTTGACGGCGATTTCGACCATATTGAATGGCTAAAGCGTTTGACCCTCCCCGATGACGTTGCACAGGTCTTGGGTCCAATTCGATAAATAGAGCGTTTCATTGGTTGAAGGTGTGTCCTGAAGCTATGCATGTCCTTTTGGTAACTGCCTACTTTCCACCTGATACGGGCTCGGCAGCCCATTTGTTTTATGAATTAGGCACAGCACTGGTGCAAGAAGGGCATACCGTCTCTGTCCTCACAAGTTTCCCTTCATACCATGCTCAGGGCGATTTGCGACGCTATCGAGGCAGGCTTTGGATGGTCGAAGAGATGGACGGTGTGAAAGTGGCCCGTGTGGCGGTGCCCAATTTGCCCCGCCATATCCCCTTTGCCCGAGGGTTATGGCAGTTTTCCCTGGCCCTGGCTTTCGCTTTAGGTGGGATGCGCCTGCCTCGCCCGGATGTGGCTCTGGTCTACTCCCCGCCTTTACCGTTGGGGCTCACAGCTTGGTGGCTGAGACTTTCTCGTAAAGTGCCCTTTATGCTCAATGTGCAGGACCTTTTCCCACAAAGTGTCATTGACTTAGGCATCTTACGCAATCGGTGGCTTATCCGCTTCTTCGAATGTATGGAGCGCTTCATCTACCGCCGGGCCGACCATGTCACTGTCCACTCGCCTGGAAATCGTGACCACGTGGTGGGCAAGGGTGCTCCCCCTGAGCGTGTCACCGTTATGCCTAACTGGGTGGATACGGAGTTTATCCGTCCCGGTGAGCGGCGCAATGGCT
>Ga0190286_1000952_pt1 | contig 11019 bp, 10 predicted proteins | sample 48691834_MG_FD_183241 | JGI IMG/M metagenome (GOLD analysis project Ga0190286, IMG submission 183241) | Hydrothermal vent microbial mat bacterial communities from Southern Trench, Guaymas Basin, Mexico - 4869-18-3-4_MG | ecosystem: Environmental > Aquatic > Marine > Hydrothermal vents >... | reverse complement strand
TCATTCAACCTTTTCAAATCTTCTATCATCATCCCCTCTTCTCTCCCCCTCATGCCATACACTCACTATTGTATTATACTACGTAGTATATAATACTTTCGGTATATGTACTTTTTCTATCTTGGAAATTGGTGTTGATGCCATTATCATCACTCCAACTTAACATTAAAATAAGACAAATCATCTACCAATTCCTCTCTCAGCAGTTTCGGTGCATCCTCAATCCCCTCTAAATGAACATCTACCATTGTCTCTCCTTTCTCTTCCTTTAAAACGACTTTTACGCTAACTCCTCCTTTACCCTTCCTCGTGTACACTCCGTATTCCATCTCAGAGAAATTATCGCTGAGATACCTGTGCTCTCGCAGCGTAGAATTCTTCTTGCTGAAAATAAAGCTGATAAGCCGCCCCACTGACTTTATATTATCTTTAAACACCACTTTTAAACTCTCTATCCTCTTCTCCTGTTCTACCTTCTCTATCTCCGCTTTGTACGTCTCTACCCGCCCTGCACTTATCTTGGAATACAGCTCTCCGAGAAAATCGCTTATATCATCCAAATCAGCCTTCACCACTATCCCCTTGACCTCCGATACCTTTCTCTCCTCTCTCCCTTCTCCCCACTTCTCCACAACATACCGTACCCGCTTCTTCTCCGTGTCGTCTGCACAATCCATGAGGATGATGTGTGTTGTTGTCATCACAATATCTTAATTTATCATAGTATATAAAACATTAGTATTTTTTTCAATCATATTTATGTCAGTCAGTAATCTTGAAAGTTTTAAAACATTCGTTTCCATAGTTATACTATTTCTGCATCATGCCAAATGCCACTCCAGTTTTAGCCAAATAAATATAGTGTATTATACAGATGAACGTAAAAGCAGTTGCAGCACTTATATTCGCAGTTGTAGCTCTATGCGCGCTTTTTCACGCCGTTGCCCCCTATTCCACACCGCACAGTTTGATAATAACCGAAGTCTATCCGAACACAGCACAAGAGCAGGACGAATACGTGGCAATCACCAATCCTTGCACACGTTCAATAAAGCTCGAAGGTTGGAGCATTACAGATAAAGAAGGTAAAATCATCTTCCCATCGTTCCGCATTGCACCCGGTGATACATTATACGTGACGAGAAACGCATCGGCATTCGTAGAACAAAGAAGTAGCGTAACACCTGAGTTTGAATATGACGCAGACTCTAATCCGGAAGTCGCCAATATGCAACAAGCAGGAAAAGCATTTGCTCTGAGCAATAGAGGTGACGAAGTGATTCTGCAAGACGTGCGTGGAAAAGTAGTAGATGCCGTGATATACGGTGATTCGTCATACAAGGGTGTGGGCTGGCACGGTAAGCCAATGAAAAAGCCACGAGAAGGTATGATACTCAAACGTAAAGGGAATGGAGATAGCGATACCGCAGACGACTGGGTCATTCTATTCTTTGACGCTTGCTATCACGCACCCGAAGCGTTCTCTATTTCCGGTATGGCTACTGCGTTCGTATCCCCGGATTGCAGTTTCGCTATCTTGCAGCATGAGATAGCGAATGCTTCTTCTTCTTTGTTTATCAATGTGTACGAGTTCACGAATCCAGAGCTTATGGAGCTCGTTTTAGATGCTTTAAACCGTGGTGTGAAGGTGCAGTTGCTTCTTGATGGTGCTCCAGTTGGTGGCATTAGTGATGATGAGTTGTGCATTGGCGCGCGAATAAAGGAACGATGCGGAGAAGTTCGGTTCTCTGATGATCCGTACATAAACCATGCTAAATATGCGATCATAGACGGCAAGAAAACGATTTTGATGTCAGAGAACTGGAAACGCACGGGCGTTCCGCTTGATAACTCTTTTGGTAACCGTGGTTGGGGTATCGTGATAAGGGACGAGGCAATAGCGAATTACTTCAAAGCGGTATTTGCAGATGATTTCCGGCGTGGTACTGTATATTCAACAGAGACAGGAAGTTGTTCCATAACTCGCAAGGTACTGCAAGGCTCTTATGTACCGGTCTTCGTGCCGTTAGCAGTTAACAGCAAGTCTACCGTGGTTCCTGTTTTAGCTCCTGACTCTGCTTTGTGTGACGAGACAATACTGGGTATGATAAACAACGCCCAGGAGCGTGTCTACGTGCAACAGTTCGCAGCAAGACGGGTCTGGGGAGAAGACGTCAGTCCATTCATTGCCGCTATTATAGAAGCGGCACGAAGGGGATGTGAGGTGAAAGTACTGCTGGATTCTAAATATCTTGAGGGAGCGAATAATAATGATGAACTCGTTTCGTGGTTGAACGAGAAGTCAACAGTGGCTAATTTGAGCTTAGAAGCGCGATTAGCGGATTTGAAGTCCTTGGGGCTGGCGAAAGTGCACAATAAAGGCTTGATTGTAGATAACGATAAAGTGCTTATTAGTTCATTGAACTGGAATGCGAATTCAGGTTATAATCGAGAAGCTGGCGTTATTGTAGAGAACGCGGAGATAGCAGGTTATTACGAACAGGTATTCCTTTATGACTGGAATGCTTCTGCCTGTGGACCACAGAAGGTTGGTAAAGAGGGAACAAGTACAGCAATGAGGATTGTGTATCTGGCATTGACTTTGGTGCTCGTTTTTGCCCTTTTTTGGCTGGTTAAGTGGTATAAGAGAGTGTAATTGGTATTAAGAATAGGATGATAACCGCAATGTACTTACTGTTTGATAGAAAAGTTTACTCGTGGAAATCTGTGTAATCGTATAGTTAGCCAAACAAATACACGAATATCACTTCATCCTCGCGATTAGCTCGCAAGCCTTGCATAGCCCTGCTGCCGAAGCTTCACCACAACGTTCGCAGCGTAACAGTTGCTTATTTAACTGCTCATCAGGTAATAGCTGCAATAGCCGCTCATAACCCCTTATCAACGAATATTTTGTCCCCGGATGTCTCATTTCAAACACATTCAGCATCCGCTTAACCGTGAACCTGTATGATAGTTTGGCGTAAGGACAATGAATTGTAGTTATCGGAATACCCACTGCAATGGCATATAACGCAACTTCCTTCTCCAGTATGGTTCTTAACGGCTTTATTCTGGGAATGAACTCATCCCTTCGACCACGCAACCGTCTCAATCTATCTATATCACCTCTTATATAGTTAATTACGATACTCTGAACCTCATCGTCCAGGTTATGAGCAGTAGCAACCTTCGTGGCCCCCAATTCTCGCGCCTTTTCATCCAGTATTCTCCTTCTCAGGACGCCACAGGGAGTACAAGGAGCCTGCTCAAACCCTTTCGATGCTACATCATCAAGCGTAAACCCGAACTCCTCGGCGAAAGAGAATGTAAATAGCTTTATTTCCAATTGCTTTGTAATTCTACGTGCATTATTCAGTGTAAAGGATCTAAACCCTTCTATGCCTTCATCCACCGCGATCGCAACGAATTGTAAGTCGTTCCTGTTGCAAAAGACCTTGTTTAGCATGTACAGTAGTGCGGAACTGTCCTTTCCACCGCTTAATGCCACTGCTATCTTATCATCTCGCTCCACCATCATTCCTTTCCGCATCTCTTTCTTCACCTTACGCTCGATATGATCGAGGAAATGGTTCTCGCATAAGTGCAGTCCTGAGTATTTTTGATGAATAATTGCTGGATTCTTACAGTTTCCTTTACTGCATCTCACTGTCATTGCTTCTGTGCTGTAATGTATGTTTTTCTTCTTCTTTGCTATATACAATTAGTTCTTCTGTGTTGATCATTTATTTGGGGTTAAGGCATGAAACAGAACGATAGCGAATACGTGCGGCATTTCAGCAAACTCGTGCAGTTAGAGCGAGAGGAGCAGATGAGACTGCATGAGGAAGAGATGCAGAGATTAAGTGGCCGAGAGAGGGAGGAGAAGGGACGAGCGTTTCTAAAGATGAAAGGCAAATCGCATGGCTTAGGATTGGGTGGAAAGCACATAGTAAAGTTCAGAAAACCAGCAGGGGTACTACCAGATAGCGAAATAGAAGTTGGAGATCTTGTTCTGGTGAGTAAAGCAGGAACAGCACCGTGGGATAATAATAATCCAACGGGCACAGTAGCAGAGAAGACCGCGTACACAATCACTGTTGCGTTTGATGACGCGCCGCCTGGCTTTGTTTTTCGTAAAGACCTGAGAATAGACCTATTTGTAAATGACATCACGTTTCAACGGATGCTGGAAGCATTAAAGAAGTTTAAAAGACTATCACGTGGTAAAAAGGATAAACTACTTGGAAATGCGCATCCTGAGTTCAGCGAAATAGAGGAGATAGATTTTTTTAATGCTGACCTGAACAATAGGCAGCGGAATGCGGTACTGAGAAGTTTAGCGGCACGTGATTTCTTCCTTATTCACGGACCGCCGGGGACGGGAAAGACAATAACCTGCATAGAAGTTATAGCACAACTTGTTGATCGTGGTTACAGAGGTTTGGCTGCTGCGGATTCCAATGTGGCAGTAGATAATATGGTCGAGCGGTTAGACGAGATAGGAGTGAAAATAGTAAGGGTAGGGCATCCCGCACGTGTGATTCCATCGTTAAGACGGAGAAGTCTGGATTATATAGTGCAAGAAGATGCAGATTATATAAATGCGCAAGCCTTCAGGGAGAAGGCAAATAAGCTAAAAGAGCGTATGGAAAGTTTCACGATGCCTGAAATGCGATGGAGACGCGGGTTAAGTGACGAAGAGATATTAAAGCTGGCAGCAGAGGGTAAAACAACACGGGGCATACCGGAGAAGAAGATAGGGAGCATGAAGCAATGGATAGACTTGAGACAGCGGATAGACAAACTATTCGATGATGCACGTGGGTTAGAAGAGAAAGCGATAAGACGGATTATAGGCGATGCGGAAGTTATTTGTGCGACAAACAGCACGGTGGGCTCTGAGTTATTAAGAACCGAGAAGTTCGATTTCGCTGTTATTGACGAAGCAACGCAGTCCACAGAGCCTTCTGCTTTGATTCCCGTGCTCAAGACGAAGCGGTTCATTATGGCTGGCGACCACAAGCAGTTGCCACCTACGGTTTTGAACGAAGAAGCGGCAAGAGGCAGCCTGAGCAAGAGCTTGTTTGAACGGCTGCTGCAGATTCACGGAGATGATATAAGAGTTATGCTTGAAATTCAGTATAGAATGAACGAAGAGATAGTGGAATTCCCCAGTAGAGAGTTTTATGACGGTAAGCTAAAGGCAGAAGGAAGTATAAAGGGACGCACTCTGGAAGATTTACTGCAGCAATCAATGCCGGCACCCGTAGAAGGTAGTATTATAGATTTCGTGCTGGATAAAAGACCATTCCTGTTTGTTGATACCATAGATGGCGGAGCGATATATGAGGATAAGACAAAGAAAGGTGCAACGTCTAAGGAGAACGAGGGCGAAGCGCAGTTGGTTATGGAAATTGTCGAAGGGCTGTTGGATATAGGAATAAAACCCGAAGATATAGCTGTTATATCGCCCTATAATGCGCAGGTTGCACTTATTAGAGCTATGCTCCATGTGGACGGGTTGGAGATAAAGACGGTAGATGGTTTCCAGGGTAGAGAGAAAGAGGTGGTTATTGTGTCTTTTGTTAGGAGCAATAAATTGGGAGAGATAGGGTTTCTAAGTGATTTGAGGCGGCTTAATGTGTCTATAACGAGGGCGAAACGGAAGTTGGTTCTAATAGGTAATTCTAAGACGCTTGAGGGTGAAGGGTGCTATAAAAGGCTTATTGCGTTGGCGAAGGAGAGAGGGGCGTACAAGCAGGTGGTTTAGACCGGGTAAGTTATTTGGATTGTAAGTAATGGCTACACGCAAGGACAGACAGGAAAGGGAGTTCAAAGCTATCACAAGATGAAGCAGGATGTCGTTTAATTTATATCACAAAAAGGAACTTGAAACTAACAGAAGAGCGAAAGGAAAATATGGACCTTGAAGGATTTGCGAAACGGAAACTAAGAGCAGGTGAATCTGACGCCGAAATAATCACAGAGCTGAGCACACGGATAGAAGAGATAAAACGTACCCGTATAACGAAACGATCCGCGGACATGCTTGCAAAAGCGGTATTAGAGGAATCCAAGCGAACATTGGGCTTGAAAGACGAGTTAGTCACGGAAATCACAGCCGGCGTGAGTATGGGCGAGCTTGGTGTGGGCTCTCGAGGTTCCGGTGATTTCTATGTGCATGAGCAGATAGGCAAGCTGATAGGTGCCACAGGTGCCGTAGTGGACTCATCAAGCCTGAGTGATTCGGGAGTGGTGCGTTTACCGGCTGAGGATAAGGATAAATTCGTGGTTGTAACCGTGGACGGTATGCACTCGCGCCTGAGCGATTTCCCTTTTCTTGCCGGGTTTCACGTGGCACGTGCAGCGCTACGAGACGTGTATGTCTTAGGTGCTGTGCCTGTTGCGATGCTATCAGACATTCATGTAGCAGATGACGGTGACGTGGGCAAGATATTCGACCACATTGCTGGTATCTCTGCGGTATCAGAGGCTGCGGGTGTGCCGCTTGTAACGGGTTCAACACTGCGAATAGGCGGAGACGTGGTAATAGGCGAACGGATGACAGGCTGTGTGGGTGCAGTTGGTGTAGCAGGAGATATTGTATCGCGAGAAGGCGCAGAAGCAGGTGATGTAATCTTGATGAGTGAAGGAGCGGGCGGTGGTACAATCACAACTGCTGCATTGTATTATGGCGAACACGAGATAGTGAAAGAAACGATGAACATACATTTTCTGCGGGCTTGTAATGCGCTTATCAATGCCGATATGGTGCGAAAAGTGCATGTCATGACCGATGTCACAAATGGTGGCGTGCGTGGTGATGCAAACGAGATAGCAAAAGTGGCAGCAGTGAAGCTCGTATTTTTTGAGGATAGGATAAGAAATTTGGTGAATGAGAAAGTGCTTAGTTTGCTGCAACGGCAGGACATAGACTATTTGGGCGTGTCACTGGATGCTTTGCTGGTTATTTGTCCGGAAGAAGTGGCAGAAGAGGTGAAAAGGGTTGTTGACAGTGAAGGTGTGCGTATAGAAGAAGTGGGTAAGGTTGAAACAGGTAAAGGTGCGGAAATCGTGATAGGAGGAGAGAGAAGAGAGTTTGTGCCTAAGTTCCGTGAGTCGGCGTATACGCCAGTGAAGAAGGCAATAGGAGAAAGCACGGAAGCGGATTTTGATGTCATGAAACGGAAAGTGGATAAGGCAGTTGAAGCGGCGGGTGGGAAGAGAGATATGGTGCGGAAGATGCTGGCAACAGATGAAGAAGCATAGAAGGATAGCAAAAACCGGGCGGAGATAGTTACAGGCGATTATCGAATGTTACTTTCAGATTTACTTATACGAACAAATCAGAACTTTTGGATAAAGGCAGTATCAAAGATTTCGAGATTAAATTCAACCAGTATCTGTCGGGATGTTGTATTTGAAATTTATAGCTCCTTCATTACTTCCGCATAGCGAGCATATCCAGCTTCGATTGTGGTCATACCGTTCTCCTTAAGGGATCAATAAACCGTCAATTTTCACGTCCCTGCTCCTCGCCTTCTGCTCAAGCATCTGCTCAAATAAGTTTAGAGGTACAGGAAACCCACTGATGAGTTTTAAATCATTCAATATCGCTTTTGCATAAGCTTCGGGCAATTGTTTCACGATATAGCTCGTCAACTCCGTTTTACCGCTATTTAGCGGTCCGTAAATGAAGGTTATCAATGACGGCTCATGCTCAAGCATGTTCGCTATTTTTTTTATTTCTTTTTCCCTGTTGTGGTATTCTATTCTTTTCATAAAACTTCTCCTTTATTCATTTTTAAACGTTCCTTCATTTTATCAGCCCATTTCGCACACTAGCTCACGAATAGCAAGCAAATCTAATCTCGACTGCGGTCTTATTCGTCTTCTGGTTGGGTCAACGAAAAAAACGTTTTTTTCAACAAGAAATATTTTCTCTTCGTTCAGCCTCTCGTATTTCACCTCCTCCGCAGTCTCAAAAACACTGAACTCCTTTAATATGGACTCTTCTGAAACTTCGACCTTTTTAAGTGCGATGTCATCAAATATAGAGAGGATTTGATTTCTTCTTGTTTCTAACATTCTCTCTACTTCCTCATTCACATCCTTCCCGCTCCTCTTCCCGTTTATCGCCTTCACAAGATAAACGGGCTTACCGCCACAATATCCCCTCACTTCTTCTTTTTCTTTACTACTGAACCCATACTTATCTAGAAAAGCCATCGTCTCTTCATCGTCAAAATCATCTACTAAAAGGTAATCGCACCTGCCCTGGAGCATCGCATCGCTGTATATCTTCTCGATAAAAAGAGAATCAGAGGAAACCGCAAAGACATGGCACAAATGCAACTCCTTCGTCAATCGCACAAAGAAATTGAAAAGTTTGTATATCAATAAATCATCCACTTTCACATCTCCTATCACTTGCAATTCATCCACTATCAATACAGGGTTTTTATTCTCTACTATCTCGGTGAAGTAATCCTCCAGAAATTCAAAAACATCCTCATAAATCTGCTCTTTAAATAGCAAATTCACTATATCCTCGGTTATAGGAATACCCATAAATTTCAAAGCTTTCATCGAAACCTCAGAAACTTTCCTTAACAGTTCCTTTTTCTCCTTCCCTCTTTCTATTTTGAATAGAGCCCGAACAAAGTCTTTATATTCGGTTATGTATTTGCCACGCAGGTTTACATAGAACACCACATAATCCTGCGGTAGCCGTTTCACCAGGTGGTTAATGAGTTCCGTCTTGCCTGAATTGATGGGACCGTAAATGAAAGTTATTAAAGACGGTTCGCTCTCAAGTATGTTCTCTATTTCTTTCATTTCTCTGTCCCTGTCGTGGAATTCTATCCTTTCCATTTATCTTCACCTCCTTTATGCTCTCCACACCCGTATCGCAGGGATCCTGTCATTATGTTTCTTGCCATTGGCATCTGTAAATTTAGTGCACGTGATTGTACCATATTCATTCGTGAATGTTTGATCGTGTATAATCTGTGGATAAGATCCTGTGCGTATGCTGTAGTTGTAAGTTTCGCCAGCTACGAGCGTAAAAAGTTCTGTGAACGAGATGTTATGCCAGTCTAACCATTCCAGCTTGCGTTTACATCCAACGAGGAATTCCATATTCTTGCGTATTCCGTATGCCCGCTGGTGCCTGCGCAGGGATACGTATAAAGGTTCTGCGCCTCTATGTTTTTATTTGGCTTAATTGTACCGTCATGCGTGCCCATTATGCTTGGGTATGGCGTGTCAGACGTACCGGTATCAAAATAAAACCTTGACTCAAATACATAAGGCGCAGTCGGAACCTCACTGACAGAAGCATTCTCTGCCACTGTCGTATTTCCAGTTTCTGTTGCAACCACAAGCGTATGTGTATCATCAGGCGCTGCCCCCACTTCCTGCACCAAACTTATCAGATATACCCCTGCTTTTCGATACGGAATAAAAATCACATCATCAGCGTCACCATTTATGCCTGCTTCCGTATAAGATGCGCCTGGAATCGCTTCTGCAAAGCCTATACGTTTACAACAACTCAACATCCATCTGACCCTCCACTTTCCTTTGAAGTCTCCTATCCGCAGTTATTAGTTTGCAATCTTCCTTCATGGCTAAACTAACATATACGGCATCGTAAAACGTTATTCCAAACTTCCTTGCATTCTCGAAGACATTCTTCAAAAATCCTGGCTCATTGACGTCCAAAAACTCCAACTCAATCTCGAAGAGTGCTTTAAAATCAGTTTCCACGTCATCAGGACTTTTTACAGGATGTTTCCAGAAGACATTCCCCAGCTCATATATCAGCAAAGTAGGTTCAAAAATAGCAAGTTTGTCTGCGACAAACTTATCCCTTATCTTGATAGCTTTTTCCGTATTCTCCTCTTCTATGTACCATTTTGCAATCACGTTCGCATCCAAGACCAGTTTAGTCTCATCTCTCATCCCTTAAACCTCTGACTACTTCCACGGAGTCGAATTTCACACCTCTCGTCTTTCTCCTTGACTCATCCATCAACTTCATCGCATTCTTCCTCTTCTCTTCTCTTACCTTCTCCTCCATCGCTCTTCTTACAAAACTCGGCCAATCTACTTCCACTTCCCGCATCATCTCCTTCAGTTCCCGAGGTATACGAATTGAGATTACTTCGGACATGCTATAAAATATGTAATCAGAATATATATACTTTACTTTCTCATTCCTGTTTTTCTCATCTCACTCCACAGTTATCAGTTATAATACTCTTTTGATAACCTTCAGGTCTCCGGGCAGTGAGAGGTTCGCAGGAGGTACGGGAACGTCTTGTTCATAGTTATTAAAGCCGAACTCTATCAATGTGGTTCCGCTGTGGGTATCGTAGTATGCTTCTGTTTTCACGGGGATATAGTCAGAAGTGGAAATCCAGGTTCGGAAAGAGTCTTCGTGGGCAAAGTTAATTGTAGGATAAGAAAGTTTGTAAGCGACAACGTGTGCTTCTACGGCAGTGTTTCCCACGGTTATTGCTTGAACACCTTCATAAGAAGCGGCTTAATGGTATATCGCTATGCTTATAGCAGGTATCCAGTCTTTATATATTTTACCATTTGCATCCACGAACTCAGTGCAAGTTATAAATCCAGTTGGAGTTGAAAGATTATCCGTATGATGAACCTGTGGATACGAGCCTGTTATGATGGTATAGTTGTATTCTTCACCAGCTACAAGCGTAAAAAGTTCAGTGAATGAGATATTGTGCCAATCCCCAACGTAACCGTTCCAGGTTACGTTCACATCCAGCGTCTCGTTCCATATCCTTGCGTATTCCGAATGCACACCTGTACCTGCGCATGAATACGTATAACGTTTTTGTACCTCTATGGTTTTATTTGGCTTTATCGTACCGTTATGCATGCCTGAAATCGAAGGATACGGTTTGTCAGACGCACCAGTATCAAAATAAAACCCTGACTCAAAAACATAACTCGTAATATCACCAACAGAAACATTCTCCGCCA
>Ga0190286_1000951_pt1 | contig 11029 bp, 10 predicted proteins | sample 48691834_MG_FD_183241 | JGI IMG/M metagenome (GOLD analysis project Ga0190286, IMG submission 183241) | Hydrothermal vent microbial mat bacterial communities from Southern Trench, Guaymas Basin, Mexico - 4869-18-3-4_MG | ecosystem: Environmental > Aquatic > Marine > Hydrothermal vents >... | reverse complement strand
TCCTAAAGGTACCTCGTTTAGCCCCTCCCCGCTTCCAATTCCCAGCCTTATTCTCCCAGGATATAGGTGGCCGAGAGTTGCGAAGGCCTGAGCAACTATTGCTGGGTGGTAGCGAAAGGTTGGGGTGGTCACTCCCGTGCCTATCTTCAAGGTCTTCGTCCTCTCTCCAACCGAGGCCATCCATATCCAAGCAAAGCCGCATTGAGCGTCGGTGTGAGCCCATGGATGAAAGTGGTCGCTAGCCCACACCGACTCAAATCCAACATTCTCAGCTAGGATCGCATGCTCTAGAAGTTGCTTCGGACTAAACTGCTCGTGAGCTGCTTTGATCCCAAAAGAGATGTTCATAGGTGATTTAAAGCATTTGGAGTATAAAAAATTTTAGGAGAGTCTATTGAAGCTACGGCGTCATGACAACCTTAATTGCTCCACCTATCCTCTTCTCAGCCGTCTCTATAGCCTTCCTCCATTCCTTAAGCGGGAAGTCGTGGGTTACGATTCTGTCAGCGTCGACCTTTCCCTCCGCAAGAAGCTTTATAGCAACTGGATACAGGAAGGGGGCTAGATGGCCTCCATAGATCTCAAGCTCCTTTACGTCGCTTATGATGCTCCAATCGATCGCTGCCTCCTCTGCATAGACGCCGTAGATTAAGAGCCTACCACGCTTCCTGAGCATGTCTACCGCCTCTCTAACAGCGCTGGGGGATCCGGCAGCCTCTAGGACGACATCCGCCCCAATTCCATTCGTCTCCGCCTTAACCCTTTCTACAACATCCTCTTTCTTCGAGTTAATTATAATATCTGCTCCGATATCCTTAGCAATTCTAAGTCGAGAATCATGATGTCCGGCGACTATCACGAGATTCGGGTTCTTCTCCATTACAACTTCTAACATGAGCAGTCCGATAGGGCCATCACCTATAATTACTACGTTATCATTTAGTCCCACACCCACCCTCTCAACCCCATGTACCGCGCAGGCCAGAGGCTCTGTGAGAACCGCCTCCTTCCATGAGAGCTTGTCAGGCAACTTATGAATTATGGATCCTTTTGGATAGAGCATATACTCGGCCCATCCACCGTTTACATCAACTACTCCAGGAACCTTGCCGTTTACGCAAAGATTGTAGAGGCCTCGCTTACAATAATAGCATTCCCTGCATGGAATTATGTGCTCCATAATAGCTTTGTCTCCTATATCGAGCCCATACTTCTCCTTGGCTCCAAGCCCGAGTTCAACGACCTCTCCCACGAATTCATGACCAGCTATTATAGGCGCATAACTGTAGGCTATCTTCGAGAAATAGGCCTTGCCATGATAGATCTTCGGATCGGCTGCACAAATCGCACACTTCCCTATCCTAACTAAGACTTCTTCCTCCCTCGGCTTGGGCTTAGGGACCTCCTCATATCTAAAGTCTTCCTTCCCATAGATTACTACTGCATGCATCTTCTCCTCAGCCATCTATAAATCACCTCCTCATAGATTAGGTGATGGATAAAAATATCTTTTTCGCATAGACCATCATTAGAAGGGAATTGAAAAGTGAAAAATAATACATATATGAGAGCTTCACGAGATAAAATTCGTGGTGAGTTATGGAGGTTAGATATGCTATTGGTTTATGGCTCTTCGGATCCATAAGAGATAGATTCGCGATATATCATCCAGAAAGAGATCTGAGAGGGAAGTTTGAGGAGACCTCGAAGGTCAGGGGAGCGGAGGGTCTGGAAGTAATCTATCCTGCAGAATTTGGAGATGAGCAACTCGACGAATTCAAGTCCCTACTAAAGGAACACAAGCTCAAGGTCGCTGGCTTGCTTGTAGACCTCTTCACAGGTCCAAAATGGATTAATGGCTCACTCACCGCGAGGGATGAAAAGCTAAGGAAAGAGGCTATAGCGCTGGCTCAAAGAGCGATGGACGTCGCTGAGGAAGTCGAATGCAAAACCGTTAGCCTATGGCTTGGGCAAGATGGCTATGACTACGTCTTTCAAGCAGATTACAAAAGAGCTTGGGACTGGCTGGTTGAGGGAGTGAGGGAGATAGCGAGCCGGCGATCGGATGTAAGACTGGCTTTAGAATACAAGATTAAGGAGCCGAGAGCCCGTATCTTCGTGGGAACTGTGGGTAAAGCCCTATTGCTAGTTGAAGAGGTAGGTCTAAAGAACGTTGGGTTAACCATAGACTTTGGTCACGCTCTCTATTCCTTCGAAAACCCGGCGGAATCGGTTGTCCTCGCCCATAGACTTGGCAGGCTCTTCCATCTACACTTTAACGATAACTATAGGGACTGGGATCACGATCTAATAACGGGGTCTGTGAATTTCTGGGATCTACTCGAGGTCTTCTACTGGCTTAAGAAAATCAATTATAGAGGCTGGATCTCGATGGACATATACCCATATAGGGAGGATGTAGTGAAGGCATGCGAGCGGTCAATTGGAAATCTGAAACTCGCTGAAGAGTTGGTGGAGAAGATTGGGATCGAGAACCTTGATGAATGTATAAGGGTTGGCGATGCGACGAAAACTGCCGAAACTTTATGGAATCTCTTCCTCTAAATTCAAGAGCGGACAAATCTGCGCGTCATTCCATCGTTCCGCCCTTGTCCATATATTTTTCAATAGAAAAGGATAAAAGTTTAAATAAATCTTAAGTCACGATAATGTTGTGTAGGTGATATTATGGCTTCTTCTGAAGAAAAAGTTGATAGGAGAACTGCTTTAAAAGCGGTTGGAGCTGGTATCGCCGGCATAGTAGTTGGCTTGGCTGGTGGATATGCTTGGGGGTCGACAGCTGCACCCGCTAAAACTACGACGGTAACAAGCACTGTTACGGCTCCAGGAGCCGCGACAGCGACCAAGACGGTGACTAAAACGGTTACGCCCACTGTAGGAGTTCCGAAGTTGGCGAAGATCCCCTTGCTGCCGCCGGGTGTCAGGAATCCATGGCTATATGATAGGTGTGCCGGTGCAAAGGTTAAGATGATGGTTGACTCCTTCGCCGGAAGGATTATCGAGTGGTACGCAGATCTCTTGAAGGAGGAGATCGGCGTTGAAATAGGTACAACTAAGCTCGTCGACATCCCCATGGTCAGGGATGAGGCTATGAGTCTTCTAGACGCTAACTCAAAGGAATATCCGTTAATCCTAGTAAATCCGAACTATCTACCCGACTTTGTCTTAACAGGCAAGGTTGAATGTTTAGATCCATACTTCGACATGTTCTATGGCGTTGAGGACTACTTTAGAGAGATCATCCCCATCTATAGGTTTTACATGACCTATGAAGGCAAATACTATGCCATACCCTTCGACGGAGACGTGCACCTATGGAACTATCTGGAACCTTTCTACACCAAAGATGAGTTCAGGAGAGCCTACAAGGAGTGGCACCCGAAGCGTCTATCGCTGAGAGCTCCTCCCGAGACCTGGGAGGAATGGCTAGATCAATGCAAGTTCTTCGCCGAGAAAGTCTTACCCGACGACAAGACTATACCCGGCGCCGAGGTGCTTTGGCCCACCATGATCTGGGCGAAGCCCGACTGGAGCTGGGGCTTCTTCATGAACTTCGCCGCCAGCTATGGAGTAAACTACTGGGACAAGGATATGACGACGCCCTTACACCCGCAGGACAGAGCGACTGAAGCCCTCGAGATGCTTCAGAAGTTTGTTCCATATATGCCTGAAGGTGTGGATACCTTCGGATCGACGGAGACCGTTGAATATTGGTGTGGAGGGAAAGTTATCTCGCAGATCTGGTGGATAGATATAAACGAGTGGGGTCAGGTGGATCCTGTCAAAGGTCTCATAAGAAATGGCTTAATGCCAGGCTACTACGACCCCAAAATCGGAGAGGTTAGACACAGGGCCATGACACCATATAACAGATATTGGATGATACCAAACTACTTGGATGAGAAGACGAAGCTAGCCGCGTTTTACGTGGCTTACCACGTTTCTCACTGGCATTACAGTATATGGAGTTGCGCCGATATGGACTGTGGAATGGATCCATACATGTGGATACACATGAGTCCCCCAGGAGCCGAATGCTATATGAAGGCGAACCCGTACAAGAAGCCTAGCAAGGAATGGCCTCATAAGGGATCGCTATTCCCAAGCTATACAGACGCTTTGCTACATCTCGAAGGCGGTAGGAAGAACCTCAGTGTAGCCTTCCCGATGCCCTGTATACCAGGAATGCCGGAGTACGCAGATGCGTTGGGGAGAGAGGTTCAGCTAGTTATAGGAGGAAAGGATCCGAAGCAGGCGATAAGCGACGTCGCGGCGGCATGGGAGGATGTACAAGACAAATACATAGGAATTCTAGGAAAGGAGAAGTACATAGGAATCTGGAAAGACTTCTACAACAGGATGATAGAGATGGGATTATTCCCATAAAGCGCTAACGGAGTGTGACGGAAATGCCGAGCCGCTCTAAATACTCTCGACTTCCTATTTTTTTACAATTACCTGCAACAATAATAATCTGGTCACTTGTAGGTTATGTTCTCCCATGGCTCATCTTCACCCTATTCCACAGGTATCCGCTTGGAAGATCCGTGGAGTTTGTCGGATTAGACAATATCATTATGATGTTACAGGACAAGCGGGTATATGGCGCGGTTCTAAGAACTGTCTACTACGCAGGTCTAGGAACGCTGATCGAAGTCATTTTGGGAATGGTCGTCGCCTTAGCGCTAGTGAATTTGATAAAGAATGAGAAGATCCGATTCGCGGTGCTGATGTTATTCCTCTTGCCCATGTGCTTGTCGGAAGCCGTTGCATCCATTATATGGATCATGCTCGCGACCCCGGAGGGCTATCTAAACTGCTTCCTAAGAGCCTTAGGAATCAAGCCGATTCCATGGCTATCGATCCAATGGTCTTTAACTACCCTCATGATAGCTGATATCTGGCAGTGGACTCCTCTGCCACTATTATTAATATACGCTGCGAGGACTTCGATTCCAGCTGAAGCATATGAAGTTGCTGAACTGGATAGGCTATCGCCTTGGACCACGTTTAGGATCGTTACATGGCCTTACATCAAGTACGCGGTCATAGTAGCTGCTCTGTTCAGGATGATCCTTATGTACATAACCATAGATAAGTTCATAATGATAACCTATGGCGGCCCCGGCCACGCTAGCGAGGTTATAGGATTCTATGTATTCCTCCAAAGCTTCGGATATAGGAACATCGGATATGCCGCCACCCTCTCCTTCGCGACTCTAGTAACCGCGGCGATAATAACGTATTTCTTCTGGAATGCGTTTCGGAGGAGAGAGTGAAATGGGCTGGAAGAAGATCTTAGGCTTAATAGGTCTCGCAATATACGGCGTCTGGACGCTGGGACCATACTACCTAACCATTATAACCTCCTTCAAGAAGCTGACCGACGTTTTCTCCATACCTCCTAAGATAATTCCCTACTTTGACTTCACTCCGATTCTAGAGGCTTATGAAAGGGTCTTCAGCACGAAGGCTGCTTGGACTTTTGTAACGAGCTTGATCGTCGCCTCGATCGCGACAATAATAGCGGTACTGGTCGGCCTTCTCGCCGCGTATGGTTTCTCCAGGTTCCCGAAGGCTCCCATGAACGATGAACGCTCGTTCTTCATTCAATTAACTCTCAGGATGCTCCCACCATTCGCCGTAATCTTACCAATAGTAACCTACTGGGTCTTCCTAGGACTCATCGATACTTACTTTGCCCTAATCTGGACATATACGATCTTCTCGGTACCGCTCGCCATCTGGCTCATCAAGGGATTTGTAGATGAGATACCGAAAAGCGTTGAGGACGCTGCTATAGCAGATGGCTATAGCTTCGGAGCAAGGCTCAGGCGGATAGTTATACCGCTACTGGGCGCGGGTCTCGCCGCCACCGTTGCCCTCACTTGGCTATTCCTCTGGAATGAGTTTCTCTTCGCACTAAAGATTGCTGGCGGAGAGGTGGTAACTTATACAGCATATCTACCCCAGCTAAGGCTTGGACAGAGGACCCTATGGAACGTGTATGCAGCCATGGGAACCCTAGGATCCATACCACCCCTAATAATCTTGATAGTGTTCAGAAAATATATAATTCGCCTATACCTTGGCCGAAGGTAAGGTGATGACATGCCTGAGATAAAGCTTGAGAACGTCAGTAAGCTAATAGATCAGAAACCTATCGTGGATAATGTTAGCTTAGAGATACCTGACAAATCCCTCTTCTGCATTCTAGGACCGCCGAGATCCGGGAAGAGTATGGTCATGAGATTGATCGCGGGGCTTGAGATCCCAGATAAGGGTAGAATACTCTTTGACGGAGAGGACGTAACCTCTTTAGGCCCTGTCGAGAGAAAGGTCGCTGTAGCATTCCAAGACTTCGCTTTATACCCACATCTAACTGCCTTCGATAACATCGCGAGCCCCCTCAAGTTAATGAAACTCCCGAAAGATGAGATAAGGAGGAGAGTAATGGATGTCGCACGATACCTAAAGATAGATCACAGGTTAACCCACTATCCCTCCGAGCTGAGCGGTGGAGAGAAGCAAAGAGTTGCGATAGCGAGAGCGCTCGTGAAGAATGCCGAGGTGATTCTACTCGACGAACCACTTGTGAGACTCGACTACAAGATAAGGGAAGACATGAGAGCCGAACTCTACAAGATTCAGAGAGAGGTAGGGAAGAACGTGATACTCATAACCAGCGACCCCCTCGATGCCATGTCTCTTGGGGAAAGAATAGCAATAATGAATGAGGGGAAGGTCTTACAGTTGGGAACGATGGAGGATCTATACGAGACCCCGGCTAATATACTCGTCGGAAGATACTTCGGCGTAGTAGAGATGAACATCTTCGATGGGGAAGTTGTGAAAACGAACGACATGATATCCATCAAAACGAAGATCTTCGAGACATCCTTCAAAAACACCGGAAACCTGCCAGAGGGTAAAGTAAAAATAGGGTTAAGACCCGAGCACATGAGTATAGTTGAGCTCTCCGGTAAAAAGGAGATAAACTTTAAAGGAAAGATAGTCCTAACAGAGGTAGTGGGGTCGGACACTATAGTTCACATAGACGCCGGTCTGAAAGAACTGCTAAGAGTTTCGGTTCCAGCGATCTATAGGAGGCAGATAGGCGAAGGGATAGAAGTGGGCTTTAACGCAGAGAGCTTGTATATCTTCTCCTCCGAAGATGAGAAACTCCTAGCAAGGGGAGGTGATCTAATTGGTTAGAGTATTCTTAGACCATGTAACCAAGATATTCAAGGGTGAAAAGAAAAGGGTGGTAGCGGTAGATGATGTAACCTTAGAGGTCCCGGATGGTACCTTCATGGGTCTCCTAGGTCCATCAGGTTGCGGTAAAACCACCACCCTCCGAATAATTGCCGGACTTGAAACTCCGACAAAAGGGAGAGTTTACTTTGATGAAGAAGAGGTCACGGATTGGGAGCCCAGAAAGAGAAACGTTGCCATGGTATTTCAGTTCCCGGTTCTCTATCCTACCATAACTGTCTATGAAAATATTGCTTTGCCATTAAGAGCCGCGAAGGAGCCTGAGTCAGAGATAAGAAAGAAGATGAAGGAGATTGCTGAGCTCATGGGTATAACGGAGATTCTTAACGAGAAGCCCATTAAACTCGACGTAAACTCGAAACAGAAAATCTCTTTAGCCAAGGCTCTCATAAGAGATCCCTCGGTATTCATTTTAGACGAGCCTCTAACGGTATTGGATCCGAAGGCTAGAATTGAGCTGAGAACCAAGCTTAAGAAAATTCAGTTAGGAATGAAGAAGACAATGATCTACGTAACCCACGATCAAACCGAATCGCTCACCCTAGCGGAGAAAGTGGCGGTCATGAACGCAGGAAAGATTCTTCAATACGATACCCCTGAAGCGCTCTACGACAACCCCGCGAATACGTTCGTCGGATGGTTCATAGGGAACCCCGGAATGAACCTTATAGAATGCGACGTAGTGGAGGAAAACGGCAAACTTTATCTATCCACTGAGGGAGGATTTAGATACGACATATCCTTCATAGCGGATGAACTTAAGAAGCTCGGACAGCCGAAAACCGTGGTTTTAGGAATAAGGCCGGAGTTCGTAGAAGTAGGATCAGGGCCGCTGAAAGCCAAATGCGTGCATGCTGAATACGTTGGAAACAGGATAATACTTCACTTAGAATCCTATGACCGAACATTAAAAGCTAAAACGCCGATAACCGTGAGAGCCAGGCCCGGCGACACCTTGAAAATAGACTTCGTCAAGGAAAGAATAAAACTCTTCGATCCGAAAACGGGCAATGCTTTCTTATAGTAGCAATAAAATAAAGGAGAATGGTTGCAAGAGTTTAGTAGATGAGGGCGAAGGCTCTGCAGGGAGATCCCTCACCATCAGAGAGCTTAAGCGGAGCGAAGACGAAAAATGCCCTGGCGGTCTTCTTCTCATGTAAAACTTCATCGAGTCCCCTGAGTTCCTCTATTATTATAATATCAGCCCCCAACAATATCCTATGAACTTCTACAGGGGAACTCTTCGCCACAGGTCCTTGACCGGGGACCGTATCCATCCACCCACCTATACTCAAAGCATCTATACCAACAGCTTTAATCCGCTTGGATACCAGATATTTTGCAGAATCTATTCCAAGGTGAGGCCATTGGAATAGATATTCATTAGTATAGCGATCCTTCTTATCCCAGTTGGTGCAGAGCATCACTACGTCTCCCTCTTGTATATCGTCTTCATATCTCTTGAGGTCCTCAACGGATATTTCCTCGCCAGGCTTCTTCCAGCTTAAGTCTAGGACCACTCCATCGCCCATGAAGCTCTCTATAGGATAATCTTCGATGGTTTTGCCCCCGGGTATAAAGTGGGCTTGGACATCTATATGCGTTCCAGTATGGGTGGTCATTCTAGTTATCACGGTCATCGTGTAAAGATCTTTAGCAGCTATCGCCGTATGTTCATACATTAGGCTGGGAAGAGTTGGCCAAGAAACCATGTCCCTGTACATTAGATGAGTTAGATCGACGATTTTCCTAAACTTTATAGCGCTCATGATTTTTAGCTCATGATCTTTGCTTATAAACCTTATCGTCATGACAGTAGTAGGGTTAAAAATCTTGCAGTAGCCGAAAATAAAACTTATTATTAGGGGAAAGCGCCAAAAATATGTGAGCCAGTATGGTCAAGGTGTATTTTGATAAAGATGCAAATCTATCCATCATCAAAGACAAGACTATCGCGATAATCGGCTATGGAAATCAGGGAAGGGCTCAGGCATTAAACCTGAGAGACTCGGGCTGCGAGAAGGTCATAGTCGGGAATATAAGGGATGAATCCTGGAATGTGGCGGTCAATGACGGGTTCGAGGTCTATCCGATAGACGAGGCAGCCGGTAAGGCCGATATAATATTCATGCTCATACCCGATGAAATCCATGGCGAGGTATTCGAGAAATACATAAAAGACAAGCTAGAATCTGGGAAGGTTCTAAACTTTGCTCATGGCTTCAGCATAACCTACGGCTTCGTGAAACCTCCAGAGAACATGGATGTAATAATGGTCGCTCCTAGGATGATAGGTAAAGGAGTTAGAGAGACCTATCTCGAAGGGAGAGGATTTCCATGCTTCATATCCGTATATCAAGACTATAGCGGAAAAGCCAAGGATATAGCCTTAGCTATAGCGAAGGGGATAGGTGCAACAAAATATGGGGTATTTGAATGCGATTGGGACGATGAAACCTTTGTAGATATATATCATGAGCAAATAGTTGGTGTAGCAGGCCATCTTTGGTTAGCCGCTATAGACTATGCTGTAAAGCAGGGTGTTGATCCAGAAATAGCAATAATGGAATTCTATATGTCAGGCGAAACTGGGGAAACTTGGAAGGCACTGGGAGAACTAGGCTTCTTCACGGGATTAAAATCAGGTTCAGAAACAGCCCAATATGGTATAATGACCCGAGGACCACTGATCATACAGCACGCCGACTTGCAGAAGATATTCGGGAAAATATGGAATGATATCGTTAGCGGTAGATTCGCGACGGAGCTTGAGCTTGAGAGGAGGGCTGGGAAACCATTCTTCCAGAGATGGTGGAAGCAGAATTTAGAAGGCCCCATAACTCAGACCGAGAAAAAGCTCTTCCAAGATCTGAGAAAAGGACCGCCGCCCAAACCTTGGAAGTATACCCTAGAGATACGTAAGAAGAAGTGAGAGACATTCCGCAACAATTCCCTAAAAATTATTAATAGTAATCTGCGGCTGTCAAGCTCACATCGCCTGCGACGACTAAGCCTTAATCCGTGATAGTAGTAAGAATCATCACTTGCCAAGAAAAGCGCCGCGCCAGCTCATAGTTTACAGACTTTTGGGGCTCATTGGAATCTATCCAGGCATGATAATAACTTATACCATGTTTAGCATGCCGTTGGCGCTCTGGTACAGAAATCTCTTGACGATGCCGCTAAAGTTGACGGATTTTCGACGACCGCGGCCGTCTTAAAGATAATTCTACCTCAACTCGGAGCAGCTTTAGCCGCGGTAATACTCCTAAACTTGATCTTTGTCTGGAACGAGTTTCTCTTCATTTACACATTGGGAGGTAAGGCTCTTAGGACTATGCCCGTAGCGATCTACGCTGGAATCTACACTGAGAAAGGCGTCGACTGGGAGTATGTCTCAAGTCTCTCAACGATTCACATCTTACCTATAGTAGTCGCAGCATTCATACTTCAGAAATACTTAACCAGGGGACTGACATTCGGTATGCGGAGGTGAATAAGTATTGAGAGTGAGAAGGTCACTGGAGATCGTGTCACTGGTCTTAATAGCCTTTGGCCTATTCTCCATGGTCCAGCCTTGGTTCTTACAGCTTTATAACTTCAGCACGATATTCCTCGGGATAGGGGGAGGAATATGGCTGACCCTAGGATATATACCGAGCAACCAGAAGCCCTCCCAAATCTTGAGGACGATTATAGGTATATTCATCGTGTCGCTGTTCTTCATAATTGT
>Ga0190286_1000948_pt1 | contig 11089 bp, 10 predicted proteins | sample 48691834_MG_FD_183241 | JGI IMG/M metagenome (GOLD analysis project Ga0190286, IMG submission 183241) | Hydrothermal vent microbial mat bacterial communities from Southern Trench, Guaymas Basin, Mexico - 4869-18-3-4_MG | ecosystem: Environmental > Aquatic > Marine > Hydrothermal vents >... | reverse complement strand
TGGAATATAATAAAAATAGTTTCCCTCAAATAATTTTAGGTTAAACACAAAAGAAATATAATTCAAAAATTCTTTGCCTGGAAGGGAGCAAAAATGTGGGGCATAAATGCGTTTTAACTTCCTAAAATCCTCTCCTTTTCTATTATAACCATTCATAGAAGTAGTTGCTTTATAACCTATTTGCAAGGCAATTTTTTCAAGCATTTTATCTGTTTTATCACCAGGCCAGCAAAGAAAATTTACTTTTTTATTCAAGTTGGTTTCGATGATATCTTTTGATTCTTTCAATTCTTGATAGATACGGTATTGACTTTCTTCTTCTGTTTCCCATTCACTGTCATTTTGAGGGGTATTTTTTATTTCTTTTTTTAATAAATTCTTCCAATCATACCTCTGAAAAAAACTTCTACCTCCATTGCCTTTCACAAAATTATTTAGACGCCTTTCAAGTGAATGATTTCCTTTGTAGGCCCCTTTTACAAGCAATGCTCTTTTAGCAGGGTGTACAGGGTAGCCCATAAGTTGGGTGTCTTTTTCAACTTTATGTTGATACCACCATGGCTTTAATTCTGGATACTTGTTCCACTGTATCCAAACCCGCCTATCCCCTGGCTTATAGAAGTCTATAATTTTATTTTCAGAAAAGAGCCAGGTATGAGATTTTGTATGAGATTCTGCATAAAAAACCTCCTCTTTTCCCATTATCCTTAATTCTTCCCAGCTTAAATATCCCTTCCATTCCAAATCATCTTCATTTGTCTTCCTATACCAAACATCTTCTAAATTCCTTCTAACAAGGGGGTGAGGGTCTATAAAATCTGTCGGAATAAAAATAGTTGCTTTAAAACCATATTTCTTTAGTATCGGATAGGCTGCAATCCAGTTATCCAGGTACCCATCATCAAACGTCAAGGCAACTATCTTGCAATTTAGTGCCTTTTCTCCTTTTATGTGGAGGTATATATCATCTAGAGACACAGTCTGGTAACTATTTTTTGAAAGATATTTCATGTATTGCTCAAATGTTTTAACTGATATGGAAACATGAGTATCAATCAACCATTCTGGACTTTGGGATATACTATGGAAGACAAAAATAGGGATACGTGCTTCTCTTATAACCATCCATTTTATACTGAAAAGAAAATAAATTAATAAAATGCCTGAACTTACTAAAGGAACAAAAATTGGGTGATACATTAGCCTATAAAGAAATAATATGATCACAGCGCAAACTATTAGGCCACCAAGGAATATTAATACCCTCTGCTGGCGATCCTGTTTTCGGTTATCAGAAAACTTTATCAAGGCTACAGCTCTCTAAGTGTGTTATGCAGAAAATATTTTTCTATGTTGTAAAAATTTAATGATGTAAGAGGCTCATACTTGATAACATAAAAATATTTATAACCCTTTCCATTTTCAAGTGTGCCATTTCGATAGACAGTGCCTAAACAAAAGGCAGTTTTTTTCTTTTTTCTCTTCCTAATTAATCCTTTGTTGAAATGAGTTACTAGTTTAAATGTCAACTTGCTCTTATCAATTTCTGGAATTTTTTCATTACAATACATCAGAAAGGCCTCCTCGTTTATATCAACAAGTAAACATGTTGAACTAATGGGATTAAACTGACCTTGTTTAAAATAACCAACATATACTTCACTATTATTCAGTTTCACTCTAGTGCATGCTCTTTCTTCACTAATCTTTCTGCGCTGTAGTAACATAGTCAAAATAGTCTTTATTTTGATGACGACCAGTTTTACGGTTTTTATTCCTACTACAAAGCCTACATAAAAAATAAAAACAAAGTCCCATAACAAAATCTGTCTGAACTTCACAAAAAAATTATCTACTATGGAACGTAGTTTTTTTGGAGACCGTGCTGGTGTATAAAATTGTGAATATCCTATAAGACCTGGTTTGACTTTAAAACGGTACTCATAATCCTTTATCAGTTTACAGTACTTTTGGTAAACAGCCGGCCGTTCGGGTCTGGGGCCCATAAAATTCATATCACCTTTTAAGATATTTATTAGCTGTGGAAGTTCGTCTAGACGAGTCTTTCTCAAAAAGGAACCACATTTGGTGACCATACGACCTTCTTCCCCAATTATCTGGGCACCTGTCAAATTTTCTGCACTAGGTATGAGTGTACGAAATTTATACATTTTAAATTCCTTCTTATCTTTTCCTAAACGTATACCAGAGTAAAATACAGGACTACCATTCACTGCCTTAATCAGCATGCTTATAATAAGAAACAAAGGTGAAGTAAGAATAAGAAAAAAGAGAGATAAAAAAAAATTAACCGTCCTATTTATGATTCTGTGAATTATCCAATAGCCTGATTTCGGTTTTCTAATATACAACTTTTCTTATTGTTTTTTTATCTTTAAAGGAATTGAGCCAATCACTGGTAACCCCAAATATCGTTCTACATCTTCCGGAGTTTTAAATGTGTGATCAAAGAATTCCTTTACAAAACCTAATGATATCCCCAGAAGAAGGCCTACTACCAAACCCAACGGGATTACCACCTTTTTCTTAGGGAAATAGGGTTCTTCTGGAGGATAAGCCCTAGTTATTATACTAACTCCGATAAGCCTTTCAATTCCTTCTTTTTGTTCTATATTGGCCTCTTCACCCCTTTTTTTGAAGTTCTTATAGGATTCTTCCAATAACTCAATTTCCCGGTTAAGCCCATTTAACTGGATTTCATTCTGTTTTAAAACCGTGTTTCTTTTTCTTAAATCTTTGATGGATTTTTTTAGACGATCAACTTTATTTTGAAGTATCCTTCGCTGATTTTCTTGATCGGCTATATAGAATCTTATCTCTTTAAGCCAAGCTTTCTTAAGATTACTAAGCTGCTTTTCTATAGATTTCGCTTCATTACTCTGTGGCTTATAAGTTTTTAGTACTTCCTCTTTTTTAACCATTAATCTAACCAATTCCTTCCCCATTTCGTCTAAAGCAGGATTGAGAGAAATTGAGGAAAAGAGAGAGAAGGTCTCGTTTATAGAGACATCTAACAGGCCTTTTTCTGTTGGAAAGGAGAGGACACGAAGAGTCCAGGCCTCCGGAAATTTGTTTTTAAGTTTTTTTTCTTCCTCTAAGGCATCCTTCTTATTTTCAAATTTTCCTATCAGCACCCGGTACCAAATACCCGCTTTAGGAATCTCTGCCCTTGTAAGAAAAGTTTCATAGCCATCTTTTTTAATTGCTTGGGCCCTCACTATAGCCTCTTCCTTACTTTTGTATGACTCCACCTGAATAGTATAAAAATACCTCATTTCTGGTTTAGTTTCAGCAGTTTTTTTCGGAGACACATCGCCTTGAGGTAAAATCCCTTTCTTGTACTCTTTGGGTTCAACCACTTTAGATTTTGTAGTATTAATCTTATATAGCCTATTTTTTAAATGGATAATTTCATATGTTACTTTGTGTAATTCATCCTGCGCATCATTAAGTTTTTCTTCTAATTTACTTTGTAAATTGATGTTTTTCTCTATTTCCTTTTGCAAATCGCTAATTGAAGCCCTTTGTAAAAACTTTTCCTTCTTGGCCTCCAGATTTTTAAGCTCATTTTTATATTTGTCCTTTTGTGTTTTAAAAAAAGAAACAGTCTCAGGATTGGATAACAACTGTCTGCGAAAACGCATATAATTATCTAAAAGCTTATTTACGATCTTTACCGCCAGCTCTGGGTCTTTGTATACCAATGATACACGGATTACATTAGAACCTGGAGCAATTTCAGTATTAAGAGAATCTTTAATTTCTTGAACAGAGTCTTCTTCCAATTTTCCTTTATCAATAAACTCTTCTACAGTTTCTCTTATCAGGGATTCTGAATATAAGATTTCCACTTCAGATTGGATGTCTTCCTTACTAGGACGGAGGTATAAACTCCTGTGAGGGAATCTCTCAATTGATTCGGGAGCCCTTTCTAACTTTTTGGCCTTTACTAAGATACTACCTGTTACAAGATATCGAGCCGGCCACAGAAAAGCTAGCAGAAAAGATAGCATGAATGTAGTTAAGGTGACTAAAAGGATGAATCTTTTTTGAAAGAATAAAACCAAGAGGAATTGTCTAAAATAGTTTTCTACTTTCTCCATGTAGAAATCAATTACTCTGCTCTGTGAAGCACCCAGTCAAACCCAAGATAAAAACCCCTAAAGAAGGTTATAGAGCTTAAATACGTAGCCACTTGGGCAGCTTTGGAAATCCAAGTACGAGGTACATAAATAATATCATTGGGCAAGAGATAAAAAAATTCAGACTGGTCCTTTAGTTTGAACACATCATTTAGATTTATTTTCTGGCAATACATGGTTCTCTCTTTTTTACGGACCACTATTATGCTCTTTAAACAAGCATCCCTAGTAAATCCTTCAGCTAAAGATAATGCCTCTATTACAGTTATCGGTTTCATAATTTTATAAGCCCCTGGTTTTTTAAGTTCACCCACTACATAAATTAGAGAGCCAGAAGATTCATGTAATAAAAGACTTACTTTTAATGCTTTTAATACCTTATCATAAGATTTATTCAGGATTTGAGAGGCTTCTGGTATGGATTTCCCTGCAAGTTTTATCTCCCCAATCAAAGGGAAGGTGGCATGCCCATCTGGCCTAACAGTTATTAATTTACTTTGCCCTCTAGCACTAGTAGTAATAGCCTTTTTCAATTCTGCTATTTTGGCTCCAAATTCTTTAACTACAACAAAGACTTCAGGGTGTTGGAATATAGGTTCATATTTCTCCTTTAATTCCTCAGTCAATTCAGATGGAGTCTTGCCCTCTACTTGAATATCTCCTAGATAGGGCAAAGAGATTTTTCCATCAGGTCTAACCCTTTGCTCCTGATTTAATTCAGGGGTATTGAGAAATTTAATTTCCAAAAGGTCTTGGATTTGCAGCCGATAATTTTCAACCTTAATTAATTTAACGTGATAAATAAGATCTAAAACATCTCCAGGAGCAATCTTATATTCACCTAATAAATTACTAGGCTCTTTGGTACCTTTAAATGTAGTCAACCCCAATTTCTTAATATTAGTGTCTGGGGCAGAACATGAAAGCAGTAAAGGAATTAAAATAAGTAATATTATACAGATATATTTTTTTATGTTCATCTGAGTCTCTTATATATTCCCTCCGGGATATAATATCTCCTCTTATTTAAAATGATTCCTAATATTATTGCATCTGTTTTTCTAAGTGCTTCTAATGCAGTACTCACCACTTCATATCGGGTCTTTTCGCATTCAATAACTAATACCATCCCATCAAAATGTCCGGCCACTAAGGAGGCATCAGAAAAGAGCAATACTGGCGCTATATCAAAAACTACATAATCAAAACTATTTTTTAATTCTTCCAATACATCTTTGAATCGATTGGTTCTAAACAACCCTAAGGGTTTTTCAGGAATTGAACCAGAAGTCATTATGGAGATCAACTTATCTTTTGATTCCTGGATAACTGAATGTGTATCTTCTCTTCCCTCAAGTAAATCAGCCAATCCTGGACTCTGAGGAAGATTGAAAATCTCATGTATGCATGGGGAGCGAAAATTGGAATCCACTAATAAAATCTTGGATTTGGTTTCGCAAGAAAGAGAACGAGCAACACAAATAGCTGCTGTAGTTGTACCCTCGCCTACATGTGAACTGGTACATAATATAGTTTTGGTATCCTTAGCCTTGAAGGTTAACAACAAATCGATTTTAATTTTTTCTAATGTAAAATCAAACATGGCTTCATTTGTAAACTATAAATTAAATCTGTCAATATTCGGAATTGTCTTGTCATTTAAGAATTAATGTGAAACACAAAATATTGATAAGTCTATTTAAATGTGCTAATATATAAGGGAAACGTCAGGGAACCGCCAGAGGTTTGTTCCTCCTAGCAAGTACCCTAATTTTGATTTCAAAAAGGTTTCAAAAAAGCTATGACAGCTAAAGACCGACATAGGGGAAAAACTCATAGAATATCTGGCAAATCGTGATAACGACTTTGTAAAAGCTGAAGTATTAGCAAAAGAGCTATTGGAATTTAAACATAGGCAAAGTCTTTATAAAACATTCCTTGCCAATGAACTTCAGGAGATTTATCAAGAGCTTTGGGGCTGCGCAGAAAGAGATATGCACCACAAATGGTCAGGGTTGATGAAGCATTGCTGAAACAGGCCCTGAGTGGTGATGTCCAGGGTGCCAGACTATGCTACCAACGATTTGAGGGATTGTCAGAGAAACAGCAACTAGTAGAGCGTTCTTGAGACACATAGACAAATAATTTGCTTTTATTGTATAATGCATTTACTAACTTACTAACCAAAAATATGTATATCTATTTAAAGAACGATACACTAGAGACGAATGTCAGGATAATTGTTAGACCACTTTCTATTCAAAAACCAGACGATGCAGGAATGTGAGGCATAATGAATGGAAAAGGCAAGACAAGACTGAAAATTGAATATTGTCTGTGGTAGTTATATTAATAGGGGGTAGGATTCCTAATCAGGGGATTTTGGTATTTTTGGCCTATTTATTTGCCTGCTCGAGTGGTTGCGGATAGGTTGCAAAGATGAGACATCAGAAATATTGATATTACTGGCCATTAATACATCTGCAAAACCGCGATTCACCAGTTCAAATCTGGTTGCCGCCTCCAATTTTTTGATGAGCAATAAATTATCCTTTCTTCAGTAATGACCATATCCATCTTTATATCCTGCGAAGTGGAAGGCAAATTAGGTACTATACAGATTTCAAAGGCAAGCCCGATTTTCAGTGGAAAGCTTTTTACCTTTCTCAAAAATTGATCGTAGCAGCCAAGGCCATACCCCAACCTTCCACCTTTTAAATCAAAACCACAACCAGGAATGACTATCAAATCAATATTGTCTACATCCCACACCATACACCTTTGGGGTAAGGGCTCTAAAATACCTGCATACCCGGGCGTCAGATCAAGATTTGGGTCTTGAATGCGATAAGGAATAATCTCTTTATGGGCATTTAGACATGGCAAAAGCACATATTTTTTCTCAGCTAAGGCCTTAAAGACTAAATTATGAGTTTCCACTTCACTCTGGAAGGATGCATAGAGCATAACAGTTTTTGCCTTTTGCCATATCTTAGTCTTTATAAGCTGTGTCTGAACATGAAGGCTCTTCTCTTTGTGTTTTTTGGGTTCAAGTTGATTACGCTTGGCCAATAACACTTTCCTATATTCTCTCTTTGAAGGCATAACTTTAATAATTTAGACCCTTTGATGGTTATAGGTCAATATCCAAACAAATCCAAATTTCAAATGCCCATTAAAGCTGGATAGTTAAATTGAGTTTTTTGTATTCACTTGGTTTCTTGTTGTTATGGCTTTTTTTATGATATAAAATATTAAAAATGGTAGAAGAATTCAAACAGAAGTTTGCTATTAATATTAAATCCTTATTAAAAGAGGTAAAGGTCGATTATTATAAGAGCACTGGCCCAGGTGGTCAGAAAAAGGATAAAAAGGCATCTGCGGTAAGACTGAGGCATATACCCTCTGGTATTATAATTATTGCTACTAAATACAGATCTCAAGCTCAGAATAAAAAACTTGCCTTTGAAAGGCTTCAAAAAAAGTTAATAGAACTAAATAAGGAAGATAGGCCACGGATACCCACTAAGAAGCCATATATAGCTAAAGTAAAGACCTTAGAAGAAAAGGGGAAACATTCACTGAAAAAGAAACTCAGAGAAAAGGTTAAGGTCTTGGAAGAGCAAGAATAGACCTTATAGCTAATGAGCCTTCCCGATTGCAACCTTACGAGGATATATTGATGATGCTTCTTGACAGGTTCAATAATTAGATAAATAATGCAGCATAATGGAATTTGATAAGGAACTTAATAAAAAATTCATAAGCCCTAGTCGCGGTTTACTGGATTTGGAAGAAGTTACAGACATTATTGTCAAGGGAGTCTATGAAGAACCTGAAAGTTATCGTTTGATTATAGGAACAGATTCTAAAAACCACAGCAATTACTTTTCTTATGTCACAGTAGTTATCCTTTACCGGATAGGAAAGGGAGGCGTATATTTTTATCAAAGGCATCGAAGTGAAATAGGAAGATACAGCCTGCAGGCTTCTATCTTTCATGAAACTGCCTTAAGCTTAGCAATTGCAGCAAAGGTAGACGATCTACTTAAGAAAAAAGGCATACCTAAGTTAAAAATAGAGATACACTCTGATATAGGAAACCATGGAAAGACAAAAGAGCTTATTGCCGAAGTAGTATCTTGGATAAATGCCTCAGGTTACACACCTTATGTAAAGCCTGAGAGTTTTGGGGCAAGTACTGTGGCTGACAAATACACGGACTAGTGTATTTACCCCGTTAGAAAGCCCCGTCATTCATGGCGGGGATGGTAAACCCCGTTAGAAAAATTTTTTTCTAACGGGGTAAAGATAATGTCGATATTCCTTTTAAGAAGGGCGGGGTCTAATACCCCGTCCTTCTAACGGGGTTTACTGTTTTTCTATAATGGCTAACGCCTTATTACCACAATTTAATAGCAAATCAATTGAAGAAAGATTTGGTATAAAATCTCCCCATAACTGTGGATAGACAATGGATTTAAATGGATAAAACCTTACATCGATGTTTTCCATTTCAAATATATCTTTATCAATGTATTTTTTGCTGGTTGATAGGCTCACATAGCAATTAGCGCTCAACCTTTTACATATTTTAATAAGTAACTCTTGCCCTTTAGCATTTATCTTTAGGGATGAGCTCAAAATAATATCCCCTTTAATGCCTAAATTATTTAAAAGATACTTTAAAATTACCAGATTTAAATCCAAGAGCCTTTTCCACTTTTTATTGAATATCTCTTTAAAGAAACCTAAATGCTCATAAAAATAAGGGGCATTTTTATAAGCATGAACAAGACTGAGATAGTGTTTTCTCTGCCAGTCCTTTTCATTACATATTTCTATTTCATTTATTGATTGTATTCCCCTACCCTTTTTCCAAACAGGTACTGTAAGCCAAAAAACACCACCTTTATTTTTTAGCCGATTTCTACTTACCCAAGAAGTGCCTAAAGGAAACTGGACATGGTCTAAGAGCACCAAAACATCTGCCTTTATAGCCTTATAAAAAAATCCAGGCCAGGGCATAAAATTGGGTTGATGACAAGCAATGCTTAATCCCATATCAAAAACATAACTACTTATAAAAGTATGAAAATCCTATAAGGGCCATGTGGGCATTGATTCCGTGGTTACGGCTACTTATACCGGCATTTGAGAGATAGCGAAAACGGTATGCACTGGTAAGGACCCATTTCTCATTAAGGAAGTACTGAAATCCGATCCCGTTACATTTTCTCAATAAATAAATCTACTTTTCTTTCTAAGATATCGTTTTTCACTAAGCCTCTAATATATTCATGGGGAATATTGCTGTATCCAAATCTTGCCCCAAGTAGTGCCCCAGAAACTGAACCATTTGTATCTGTATCACCCCCTTCATTGACAATGGTCAAAAGTCCTCCTTTAAAATCTCTCCCATTGAGCACCGCCCAAAAACCTGCAGCCAGGGTCTTTAAGGTATATCCCATACTGCCTTTTTCGTCTAATTTAATTTCAGAGATTGGCTCCTTTGCTAGCTCTAGATATGGTTTGATACGCTTGTCATAATTATCCACTAATTTTAAAACATCTTTATAAATGCTTATAGGTTCATTTACCCCTTTTAAAAAGGAAGATATGGCATAGCAAACTGCCACACAGGAGCCAATACACCTTGGATCCCAATGGGTAATGCGACAAATATCCTCTGCATTTTTTATTACCTCCTTTTCATTCCAGTATTTCCAGATGCCTAAAACCGAGGTGCGCATTACCCCACCATTTGGGGCCAAATAGCAACCGCTCCTTTCCCATATTTCCCTTGCGGCACTATATGGGTCATCTAAAAAGCCTGGAAAATAAATTACATTTGCCACTGTCATCCCTATTCCCTTTCCACCGCCTTCACTCCACTTATATATCTTCCCTGCAATATCTTTAATATCTACATCCCCTCTTTCAATAATGCTATCCATGATGCAGAGCATCTGCTCAGTGTCGTCTGTCCATTCCCCTTGCTCCCACCCCATCCTTTCCATCTGATTATAGAAAGAATAACCATCAGGATAATATTGCTTTATGCCTTCCTTGCTCCAACCCTCAAGCGGAAGTCCAAGGGAATCACCTATAGCATGTCCAAATATTGTACCTTTAATTTTGTCCTTTACACCTTTATCCATTTTTAGTCAGAATGTAATGACTAACATTGTAACCTGTCTCCTTGCCATCGTCCAGCGTTTCTCTTGACTTAATTAACTTTCTCTATATATAATATATAATCAATTCGAATACGGTTTAGAAGCAGCTAAATATCCTAAAAAATAGGAGAGCAATTATGGATATCTTACTCATATTTAACAGAAACCCTTATGATGGTACAGATGTTACTTGGAATGGCCTTAGACTTGCAGGGGCATTGCATGATCAAGGTTTAAAAATAGCCATATTCTTGCAAAATGACTCTGTTGATCTATGCCGGGATGTGGTCAAGCCACCTGAAAACTATTTTGACTTAGGAAAGATGCTAAAGGATTTAAGAGACAAAGGCATTCCCATAAAGGCCTGTGGCACATGCAAAGCAAGATGTGGAATTTACAGAAATTACCCTTATTTTGAAGGGATACCTGAGGCAAAGATTACAGAATTAGCAGAATGGGTAGCTGAAGCAAAACAGACTATCTCTTTTTAACCCCCAAATATCTCTTGGTCAATTCGTCAAATAGTAAAACCGCTCGTCATTGAGCGCTTCGTTAATTAGTTAAAACGAATCAACGAATCTCGATTTAACGACTATACGACTTAACTGTATCATGTATCACTGATTTTAATTCCAATGCATTTTTTATGGCATAGCCAAAGGCATCATTATTAAAATAGATAAATACCTCCTTTCCTGCATTTAATTGAGAAATGATATATTTTGCATCCTTTTCTATTTCTTCTCT
>Ga0190286_1000946_pt1 | contig 11109 bp, 10 predicted proteins | sample 48691834_MG_FD_183241 | JGI IMG/M metagenome (GOLD analysis project Ga0190286, IMG submission 183241) | Hydrothermal vent microbial mat bacterial communities from Southern Trench, Guaymas Basin, Mexico - 4869-18-3-4_MG | ecosystem: Environmental > Aquatic > Marine > Hydrothermal vents >... | reverse complement strand
CTCTCCCTTTTCCTTAATTGCAATCCTAAGTATTGCAAAAATGGAGATAAAGGATTATCTATCAGAAAATGTCTACACATTTTAACAATTTGGCACTATTTACAGACCTTTATGAACTTACTATGGCTGCCTGTTATTTTAAATATAAGATGTTTACACCTGCTACATTTAGCCTTTTTATCAGAAAATACCCCCCTAATCGCGGTTATTTTGTTAGCGCAGGCCTGGAGGATGTATTGACATTTCTAGAAAATCTAAAATTCTCTAAAGAGGATTTGGACTATTTAGAAAATACTAAGCTATTTTCCTCTGATTTTTTGCATTATTTAAGTAATTTACATTTTACAGGGGATGTGTTTGCCATTCCAGAAGGAAGGATATTTTTTAAAAATGAGCCCATTTTAGAGATAACAGCCCCAATTATTGAGGCTCAATTAGTAGAGCCCTTGATTATTAATATCATTAATTTCCAATCAAGCATTGCTACTAAGGCAGCTAGGTGTTTTTATGCAGCCAAGGGAAGAAAATTGGTGGATTTTTCCCTAAGGAGGACCCATGGTATTGATGCTGCTCTAAAGGTAGCTAGGGCAAGCTATATAGCTGGTTTTATGGGTACAAGTGATGTTTTGGCAGGAAGGCTTTATAATATTCCTACATTCGGCACTATGGCCCATTCTTTTATTCTTAGCTTTGACCAAGAGATTTCTGCATTTCGTGCATTTTCTGAAATTTTCCCTGATAATACAGTGCTTTTAATTGATACCTATGATACCATCAGTGGTGCTCATAAAGCAGTCATTGTGGGAAAAGAAATAAAAGAAAGGGGGTTAAAATTAAAAGGTGTGCGCTTGGATAGCGGAGATACCCCTGAACTAAGTAAGCAAGTAAGAAAAATTTTTAAAGAATCTGGCCTAAACGATGTTTCCATATTTGTCAGTGGGGGCTTTGACGAATATAAGATTTCTGAGGTATTAGAGAAAGGTGCAGAGATAGATGCCTTTGGTGTGGGAACCAAGATGGGTGTTTCCGCGGATGCCCCTTATACAGATATTGCTTATAAATTAGTTAAATACGATAATAGGCCTGTTCTAAAATTGAGTGCCGGAAAAGAGACCTTAGTAGATGAAAAGCAAATCTACCGTTTTATAGAGAATGGAAAACTAAAAAAAGATATAATTACATTACGCCATGAATCTTTAGAAGGAGGAGAACCTGTCTTGGAGCTTATAATGGAAGAAGGAAGAAGGATCTCACCACCTGAATCCTTAGATAAAATAAGAAAAAGATTTTTTGAAGAATTTTCAAAGTTGGATGAAGAACTAAAGAGATTAAAACCAAAGAGGGAATTTCCGATAGAATTGAGCCCAGGGCTAAGGAGATTACAAGAAAAAGTAACCTATAAGATATTGGAAAAGGAACTTGGTGAAAGCTAGATATGAGGACTATAGAGGAAATTAACAAAAAGATAAAAAGTGGAAAGGTAGTTGTAGTAACTGCAGAGGAAGTATTAAATATAGTAAAGACAAAGGGAGTAAAAAAGACACTAGAGGAAGTAGATGTAGTAACTACCGGCACATTTAGCCCTATGTGTTCCTCTGGGATACTCCTAAATTTCTTCCAGCCTAAACCAAAGATTAGAACAGGGGGAGGAACTGTTTATCTAAACAACGTCCCTGCTTATAGTGGTTTAGCAGCGGCCGACATCTATCTAGGTGCAACTGCCCTACCAGAAGACGACCCTAGAAACAAGGTTTATCCTGGGACATTCAAATATGGAGGTGGGCATGTAATTGAGGATTTGGTAAATGGAAAGGACATCAAACTTTGTATTTTTTCTTATGGCACCCATTGCTATCCCCGTAAAAAATATAGTTGTCCTATAAATTTAAAAGGCTTAAATAATGCCATCCTCCTCAATCCCCGAAATAGCTCTCAAAATTATAATGTAGCTGTGAACCTCTCAGATAAGGTAGTATACACCTATATGGGTGTCTTATTGCCCAAATTGGGGAGTGCCCATTATGCTACTGCTGGAACATTTTCTCCTTTAATGAATGACCCTTATTACAAAACCATAGGTATAGGGACACGCATATTCTTGGGAGGTGGAATTGGGTATATCATTTGGCATGGAACACAACACATGCCAGATTCATCAAGGACAGAAAAGGGCATTCCTATGGGCCCTGCTGGCACCTTGGCCACCATTGGAGACCTAAAGCAGATGAGCAGTCACTTTCTAAGGGGTGTATCTCTAAAGGGTTATGGTGTAAGCCTTGCAGTAGGAATAGGCATACCCATTCCTATATTGAATAAAGAAATTCTATCCTCCACATTGGTGACAAATCAGAACATTGTCATGCCCGTAATAGATTATGGTGAGTCTTATCCAAATAGCAAAGAAGAGGTTTTAGCAGAGGTAACTTATGCAGAACTTCAAAGTGGCCATATCAAAATCCTAGGAAAGAAAATACCTACTTGTACACTCTCTAGTTATGCTAAGGCAAGAGAGGTAGCAAATACCCTAAAAAATTGGATTAAGCAAGGAAGATTTACCTTGACCCAACCGGCTGTAACTATAGATAGGTTAAATAATGACAATTAAAAGGAAATATCTCCTTATCTTCCCTGAAGAGACAATAGAAAGGCCCATTACCTATCATCTAATCCATGATTATAATCTGATGATAAATATCCTTAAGGCCAGTGTAACCCCTGGGAAAGAGGGACGTTTGGTAATCGAGGTTCATGGGGACAAAAAGGCATTAGAAAGTGCAAAACATTATTTAAAAGAAATAGGGGTAAACATTAAACCAGTCATTGAGGGCATTCATTGGCTAAAAGAGCGATGTGTCCATTGCACTGCCTGCGCCCCTGGATGTCCCAGCCAGTGTTTTGTAGTTGATAGAAAAACAATGCTTGTATCTTTTGAAAAAGAAAGGTGTATTGTGTGTAAACATTGCCTTTCTGCGTGCGCTTATGGCGCTATTAAGATTTTGGAGAACTACGCAGATTAAAGGAGAAGAAAATGTCATTAGATGAAATCACTATTACTCAGGCCATTATAGAGAGATTTTCAGAAAAATTAAAAAGATGTTTGATGTTAGATGTAGCCATTGTGGGGGCAGGTCCATCTGGTCTAGTAGCTGGTTATTATTTGGCAAAAAATGGCCATAAAGTGGCTGTCTTTGAAAGGAAATTGAGCATTGGCGGTGGAATGTGGGGCGGTGGAATGCTGTTTAACCAAATTGTAGTCCAAACAGAAGGAAAGAGGATTTTAGACGAATTTGGAATAAAAACAGTGATTTTTTCTAAAGATTATTATACAGCAGATGCTGTAGAGGCTATTACCATGATTTGTGCTAAGGCCTGTCAGGTCGGGGTAAATGTGTTTAATACCATTTCTGTAGAGGATGTCTTGGTAAGGGAGGGGCACATTAATGGATTGGTGATAAATTGGTCAATAATAGAAATGGCTAAGCTTGAGGTAGACCCATTGACTATCCGTGCTCAATATGTAATAGATGCCACTGGCCATGGCACAGAGATAGCAAAGATTATTGAAAAGAAGATGGGAGAACCCCTTCTTACCCCTACTGGTAAAGTGATAGGGGAAAAACCCCTTTGGGCAGAGATTGGAGAGACAGATACAATAAAAAATACAAAGGAGGCCTATCCAGGCCTATTTGTCTCTGGCATGGCAGCTAATGCTACCTTTGGCTCATATCGAATGGGCCCTATATTTGGAGGAATGCTCCTTTCTGGAGAAAGGGTTGCAAAGCTCATTCATGAAAGACTGGCCAATAAGGAAATTAAGTCGTATAATCGTTAAATCGTGGAATAGTAAATCATTGAATTGAAAACCATTAAATTGGGGAGTGGTCAAATATTGACTGGTTTAACGAATTAACGAATTAACTATTTAACGAATTAAACAATATGGAAAGGAAAATCTTAGAAAAAAGCTATGAACCAAAACAGGTAGAGGAAAAATGGTATCAATACTGGCTTGAAAAGGGACTGTTCTCAATAGATTTGAAATCACAAAAGAAGCCCTTTTCCATGGTCATTCCACCACCCAATGTAACGGGCTCGCTCCATATGGGACATGCCTTAAACTGCGCCCTACAAGATGTTATGGCCCGTTATAAAAAGATGCAAGGTTATAATGTTCTATGGGTCCCAGGCACAGACCATGCAGGTATTGCTACCCAAATTGTAGTAGAGAGGGACCTTGCTCAAAAAGGTATTATACGTCAAGAGTTGGGCAAAGAGGAATTCGTTAAAGAGGTATGGCGATGGAAAGAAGCTTATGGAGATCGCATTGTTGACCAGTTAAAGCGTCTAGGATGTGCCTGTGACTGGCGATATCAAAGATTTACCATGGATGAAGGCTTCTCAGAGGCCGTAAAAGAGGTATTCATCCAGCTTTATAAAGAAGGTCTTATCTTTCAAGGCAATTACATTATAAACTGGTGCCCTCGATGTCAAACCGCCCTGGCTGATTTGGAGGTAGAGTATGAACCTCATAAAGGTAATCTTTATTACATCCATTACTTAAGAGAAGATAAAAAAGGATATGTAACAGTAGCTACTACTAGACCTGAGACCTTGCTTGGGGATACAGCCGTAGCTGTTCACCCAGAGGATGAGCGTTATCAGGATTTAAAAGGTGTATATGTACTTGTTCCTATCTTAGGCCGGCCCATCCCTATTATATTTGATGCATATGTAGAGAAAGAATTTGGGACAGGCGCCTTAAAGGTTACACCTGCACATGACCCAAATGATTTTGAAATCGGAAAGAGGCACCACCTTCCTGTCATAAAGGTCATTGATGAAGTAGGGTTTATGACCGATAAAGCTGGGCCATATAAAGGTCTAGAACGTTTTGCTTGCAGGGAAAGGATTCTAGATGACCTCAAAAAAAAGGGGCTTTTAGAGAAGATTGAACCATTAGAGCATAGTGTAGGACATTGTTATAGGTGTAAAACCGTAGTAGAGCCTTTGCTTTCTAAACAGTGGTTTGTGCGCACCAAGCCATTGGCTGAACCTGCCATTGCTGTTATAAAGGAAAAGAAGATTCATTTGATTCCTGGCAGTTGGGAAAATACCTATTTTGATTGGTTGTACAATATTAGGGATTGGTGTATTTCACGCCAAATTTGGTGGGGCCACCGCATTCCAGCTTGGCATTGTAGAAAATGTAGTAAAATTGTAGTAGACAAAGAAAAACCATTGATTTGTCCTAAATGTGGAGGAAAGACCTTCAAAGAAGAAACAGATGTTCTTGATACCTGGTTTAGCTCAGCCCTTTGGCCTTTTGGAACATTAGGCTGGCCACAAAACACAAGAGAGTTAGAGGTGTTTTATCCCACCTCAGTTCTTATTACAGGCTTTGACATCCTGTTTTTCTGGGTAGCAAGGATGATAATGATAGGATTGCACTTTATGCATGAGGTCCCTTTTCATAATGTTTACATCCATGCCCTTATTCGAGATGAAAAAGGACAAAAGATGAGTAAATCCAAAGGGAATGTTATTGACCCACTGGTTATGACAGAAAAATATGGTACAGATGCCCTAAGGTTTACCCTTATTTCTTTGGCTGTTCAAGGAAGGGATATTCAACTTTCTGAAAAGTACATTAAGGGATATCGTCATTTTGTCAATAAATTATGGAATGCTGCACGTTTTACCTTACTTAATGTTGAGGATTATATAGAACCTACACTAGAAAAAGGGAGTGTAGCTGACCGTTGGATATTCACTCAGTTGCAGGACGTAATCAAATCAGTAAACAATTTGTTAGAGGCATATGAATTTGATAAGGCTGCTTATACTCTTTATCATTTTATATGGTATGAGTTCTGTGATTGGTATCTAGAATGGATAAAACCTACTCTTTATCAATCTAGAGACCCTGAAAGAAGGCAAATTACACAAGGAATATTACTAGAAACTTTATCTACTATTTTAAGACTTCTTCACCCATTTATGCCCTTTGTAACAGAAGAAATCTGGCATTATTTACCAGTAGAAAGAGAAAGAAGTATATTAGAAAGCCCATATCCTACTTCTAAAGCAAAACTTAAGGACGAAGAGGCAAATGTAGAGATGGGGCTTATGATAGGATTAATAAAGACTATAAGAAATATGAGAGGAGAAATAAATATTCCACCTAGTGCAAAGATAAAGATTATTTTATCTGGTAACAAAGACATCTTAGATAAAATAGCTAAACATAAAGAGCCTATTACTCATATAGGGGTCATTGGAGAGCTTTTCTTAGACACTAAGGCCCAAAGGCCAACTTATTCCTCTGCTTCAGTTTGGCAAGATATAGAGATCTTTATGCCACTTAAGGGCATTATAGATTTAGAGGCAGAAAAAAGACGGCTTAATAAGGAAATTACCAAACTTATAGATGAATTATCCATCCCCCAGCGAAAATTGCAAAATAGGGATTTTCTTGCTAAGGCTCCAAAAGGTATAGTAGAAAAGGAAAGAGAGAAGGTAAAGACCTTGGATGAAAAACTAATAAGGCTTAAGGCCAATTTGGATAAGGTCAAATCTATTATAAGCAAAGAAAACGTTGATTCGTTAAATGGTTGAATCGAAAATCGTCAAATCATTGACTGGTTTAAGAATTGACTATTTAACTATTTGACGAAATAACGAAATAAATAAAGGAGGAAAAAATGGTAGCAGGTGTTTTAATCAAAACTTCTCCTGGTAAGGTGAAGGCAGTGTTGGCAAGTCTGCGAGGTATACCAAGTGTAAAGTATGCTTATGCTGTGTTTGGAAGGTATGACCTAGTTGCGATGATCGAGGCAGAAAATATTGAAGCGCTCACAGAAATTATCGTTGGAAAAATTGGTGCTATCGATGGTGTTACTAACACAGAGACTTTAATTAAGGCCCCAATCGAGTAACCTTGACAATTTGGTACATCTTGTCTAAAATTCTTTTAGGCGGTGTAGCTCAGTGGTAGAGCAGACGGCTCATATCCGTCATGTCCGGGGTTCAAATCCCTGCACCGCCACCATTAGCTTAATCAAATTTCAAAAAAGCGAATCCTTTTCGTTTACCCAATTTCTTTTAATAGGATTGTTAGTATCTGGCTGGCAGAACCTTTTAAAAAGATGTCTGTAATCTCATCTGTAAGATTTGTACGTTCTAGATTTACTTCTATAATTTTTGCCCCTGACCTCTTTGCCTCCCAGGGCAAGATATTTGCTGGGACCACTTCAGCAGAAGTTCCAATTGTTAACATCAAATCACAGGCATTTACTTCTTGATTAGCTGAATTTAGGGCCTCTTCAGGAATAGATTCTCCAAAGAACACCACATCTGGTTTTAACAGACCATTGCATTTACATCTTGGGACTAAAACAGATCTGTCTATTTCTTCCCTTTGATATATTTTTCCACAATCAAGGCATATCAGTCTTTTTGCATTTCCATGAAATTCTATTACACTCCTACTGCCCGCGGCCTGGTGTAGGTTATCTACATTTTGAGTAATGATGGCCTTGATATAGCCCTTCCCTTCTAATTCAGATAAGGCAAAATGTGCTGGATTTGGCCTTGCCTTTTGCATTATTTCATCCAATTCATACATCACTTTCCATATCTTTTCTGGATTTTTAATAAAGCTTTTAATGTGGGCGTATTCCAGAGGGTCATATTTCTGCCAAAGGCCTTGATAGCCACGGAATGTAGGAATTCCACTCTCTACAGATATCCCTGCCCCTGTTAAGGCAATGCAGTAGTTGGAAGATTTTATTAATTGAGCTGCCTGCTCTGTAGGGCGGGCTTCACTACTCAACAGGGCCTCCTTTAATTCATCCATCTAAAAATCAATATCAGACTATTTAAACTAATACAATGTTCTAATTGCAAAACAGCCTTTCTTTTGTTAAAAATGTATAAATTGGACTCTTTCTATAAAGCCGCAGAAGATTTAAGGTATCTCCTCTCCCGTGGTTATCCTCTAAATTCTGCTATAGAGCTGGTAGGAAATCATTACCAATTGAGCAAGGATAAGAGGATGATACTCCAGCGTGGGGTGTGCAGTGAATCAAAGGCAAGGGAGAGAAAAAATAAGAAAAGGGGTCTATCTCAGCTAAGGGGAAGACCCTTGGGTATAGATGGACATAACATATTGATTACTGTAGAAAGTGCCTTAATGAATAAAATATTAATCCTTTCAGACGATGGTTTTATCAAAGATATTTCTGCTGTCTCTAAGAGCTATCGCCCTTCTCATTTTACCACAGATGTCCTAAATCTAATATTTGAATTATTAAAACATCATCCACCTGTCAAAATGGATTGGTACCTTGATGCCCCTTTGTCTAAGAGTGGAGAGCTCGCTGAATTGATTCGCGATTTTTTAAAAAGATATAAATTTGAAGGCACTGCCCAGGCTGTTCCAGTACCTGAAAGATATTTAACAAAATATTCAGGCTTGGTGGCCACCAGTGATAGCGTTCTGATAGATGTATGTGAGGAGGTAATTGATTTAGCAGGTGAGGTGATTAAATCCTTACCTAATCTAACACTTTTTATCCTTCAAAATGGAATTACTCAATATCTTGTGGATTTTGAGTAATTGATTGCAAAATACAAAATGTAGGGCAAGGGCCTACGGCTCAGAGAGCCTCTGGCTCGGAGAGCTTGTCCCTTGCCATGGAAATTATTGACTGGCAACCCACAAGGGGTTGCCCTACGGTTTTGTTTTGCATTTTGCCTGTCTGCCCAATTTTCCACAGGATTTTGAGCATATTCTTCAAAATGCTCCTTAAAGCTAAATTGAGCAGGACTACGTCAAAGTCTTGGATTGAAAAAAGATATTACCGCAGAGGGCGCAGAGAAAGTGTTATTGTTTAGCTCTAAACTCAAAGCTCTAGAGTTTTGAGTTTAGAGCCTTGAGCGTTAATAATTTTCCTGATTCTCTGCGTACTCCGCGGTTCCCCTGTTAAATTTCCCCTAGGGGAACCCTATTTAACAGGGTGAATCTGCGGTGAAAAGTAATAAGGCTGAATAGTTACAAGTTTTTATGAGTTTTGACTTTGACACGGCCCTGGCTAAATTGAGTGTGGATATTGAAAAGATGCAGCTTTTGTGGTATCTTAATAAAGAGGAAAATTTAATGAAAGAAACAGTTGTAGAGAGAAAAAGATGGATAACGCCAGGTAGATTGTTGATGATAATAGGGTTTATTCTATTGGTAGGTTCTTTATTGTGGGAATTTGTGTTTGGAGGCGAAGAAGCTATTATAACTTCTGTATTTGGCACTACTTTTGTTATTCTGGGTCTTCTATGGGATATGAATAAAACTCTTGTGAGAAGTGAAAAAGTTCTTGAAGAGATAAAAGATTTATTGAATCGATTTAGCAGGTGAGGTAATTAAATCCTTACCTAATCTAACACTTTTTATCCTTCAAAATCGTGGATAAATCTCCTAGCATTTATACCTCTAAAATTCTTAGAGCCAAGTAGAAAGGAAGTGAAATCAATTCAAAATTTTTACCTCCTATCTTAACTTTTTCTTTTTTTAAATTACCACCATAAACCCGAATAAGCCGACTGTTTTTCACTGATTCAGCAAAACTAAAAAGAGATCTTAATCTCTTAGATTTTCCGGACTTTACTTCAATTCCTAAAAATTTTCCTTTAAGACAGAGACAAAAATCAAGCTCGGCTGAACCCTCTGATTTTTCCTTTGCCCAGTAGAAAATCTTTGGAAAGAAATTGGTAAACTGAGCCAGGATATTTTGTCCTATGACCTGTTCAGCGATTCTTCCCCTATAAAAATCATTAAGCTCTTTGATGTTTAAAAATTCTTCTTGAATACCCATCTGATGATTTACAAGCCCTACATCCAAAAACAAAAGCTTCTTTGGTCGTTTTCTCTGTTCTATTAAAGGAATCTCTTTTGATTTTGTTGCCTGGACTTGATAAAGAAGCATTACTTTCTCTAGAGTATTAAAGGCCTTACTCATTTCTCTACTTCTAAAATTTGAACCGCCGAATTTATCATAAGTAACGGTTGTTCCTGCAAACAAAGGGGCTTTCTCAATGACATAGGTTAAGTACTTGGCATTGGCCAAAGAGGAGTATTTGTAAACATCTTCGCAATAACTTGTAAAGAGTGACGAATAAATAGGCTTAAGGTTTTCAATATCCTTATTTTCTAGATATACCCTTACAACCTCAGGCATTCCTCCAATCATTGTATATTCATAAAAATGCCTTAAGGCCTCTTGGTGAATGCTTGCGGGAATTTTATCATTGAAAGAAACACTCTTTACAAAATCCAAAAGTCCATTTTCTTTTTTTGCTTCTAAATATTCAAAAAAATCTAAAGGATAAAGATAAGCAAATTCTACTCTTCCTACTGGAAAGGAAAATCCTTCTTTCTCAATCTTTGCCTGAAGTAAAGAACCAGCGGCAATTACATAAATGTCTGGTCTCTCTTCATAAAAAAATCTTAAAAGCTTAATTAATGGAAAAGAATTTTGAATTTCATCAATGAAGATTAACGTTTGGTGAGGTATAATTTTTTGATGGAACCGGATTTTAACAATCTTTTCAAAATCATCCAACGAAATCTCTTCTCTAAATAATCTTAAATGTTCTATATTTTCCAGATTTATGTATATTACATCATTAAAATATCTCTTTCCGAACATTAAAATAGCTGAGGTTTTGCCTACCTGCCGAGCGCCTCTTAAAACCAAAGGCTTCCTCTCTTTTTTATTTTTCCATTCAACCAGATAATTTATAACCTTCCTGTTAAATATATGTACCATCTTATTACATATCCTGCCTTAGGTTCATACTATGTTATTACAAATATTGTAAAAAGTCAATTATAATTAGTTGCAAAATTTGAGAAGAACATCACAGGCTTGAGCAAAAGATATAATAGATATAATCCCGATTATGCTAATAAACCACAAGATTTCACGAGATTATCACAAGATGTTGAAATAAAGAATTTCAAAAATTAAATTCAAAACCTTTTTCACACATTTGCAAGAAGTCTTGATCTTGCCTCTTAAATAATGAGATTTTATTCTAACTCATTCATATTAGTAC
>Ga0190286_1000945_pt1 | contig 11115 bp, 6 predicted proteins | sample 48691834_MG_FD_183241 | JGI IMG/M metagenome (GOLD analysis project Ga0190286, IMG submission 183241) | Hydrothermal vent microbial mat bacterial communities from Southern Trench, Guaymas Basin, Mexico - 4869-18-3-4_MG | ecosystem: Environmental > Aquatic > Marine > Hydrothermal vents > Microbial... | reverse complement strand
AACAGTGACGGATAATGATAATCTCAACGGTAGTATATCGCATCTTATTGTAGTAATTGAAACAGTCCTATTGGACTCGACTGGCGACTTTGTGCTGAGACCCTATCAAGACATTGAAGAGTTCTATGCATCCTCCAACGGGACTCATTTGATTCTTAATGTAACTGTCGACCAAAAAATACCTGAAGGCGGATGGAATTACCTGAACATTTATGTCGCTATACACACTACACCGGGAGGTAATGCTTGGTTCCCAGATTATATAGATGCCAAATATCCAGAAGGATACGAATACGCTTGGGATTATTGTCTAGCCATTTATAACTTAACTGATATCTCTCTATTAAACGCAACCTATGCTAAAATCCAATTCTACAATGGCAGCTTATCAGAAGATAACCGTACAGTATCCGTGACTCTACCGCTTGCTGACATCGGAAATCCTGAAAATGTAACTCTTGGTGTAGTGACTAGCGAAGATAATGGAAGATGTAAGGATACTATAGGGATAGGAACAGTTGGAATGGCCGATTGGGGCCAGTGGGTTGAAGTTTCAGCTGCCATAACAAATCTTCCAACAACCGCGGGATCATCGACGGTTTCTTCAGATATAAAGCCTAAAGGAGTCGGGCTTGGAAAAGCATTTTATGATTTCACAGAAGCAGCATACGGATTGAACTCTACGCATTTAATGGTAGTAGGCGTATTTGATGATGTGACAGGGCTGGATAATTCTTGGGTATGGCCTGCTAACTGGCGGATGTCCATAGCGATTGATATAGATCATGCTGAAGGAAGCGGACAGCCCTACATTGCTTTTATAGGCGGTGATATAAGAATTGACCCCGACTTTAATGCAACCTATTGGGAATACTGCGTGCTTGTCGATTCTCCCTCAGAGGCCGACATACATCTTTATAATAGTACATGGTTCGATTTCGGAGCTAACGGGACAAAGGCTTACTTCATAGAGGAAGGCAAAGCCGTAGCAGTAGCTATACCCAAATCAAGTCTACCCGGATTAACCGAACCCACACTAACTATTGTTTCTGGAGAGGACGCAGGAAGCACACTTTATGATCTGATAGGTACATACTCCTACAGCTATACCGAAAGTCCTCAAGGCGCATACCTTATTGCTCCACCAGTCGCGGGGCACGACGTTGCTGTTGTTGCAGTTACACCACTAAAAACAATCGTGAGAATAGGCTATCCATGTCAAATAAATGTTACAGTAACAAACGAAGGAGAGTTTACTGAAACATTCACTGTAACCCTCTATGCAAACACAACAACTTTAGGAAATCTAACCGTAAGTAACCTAGCAAGTGGAAGTTCTGTAACGTTGACTTTTACTTGGAATACTACTGGCTGGTCTAAGGGCAACTACACAATATCTGCTTACGCCTGGCCTGTTCCAGGCGAAACGGACACTGCTGACAACACATTCACAAATGGAATTGTCTGGGTTAGATGGCCTTATGATGTTACTGGTGACGGCTACTGCGGCATAGACGACATAGTAGCTGTAGCGGAGCACTTCGGAACCATGCCAGGAGACCCCAACTGGAACCCAATCTACGACATAAACGGCGACAACTACGTAGGAATAGACGACATAGTCACAGTAGCAGAACACTTCGGAGAAACAGACCCATAACCCCCTCTTTTTTCTATCAACAAAAACCTCGGCATCGCAGAAGATTTTTCCACAAATTTTATATGACGAAATCCAATATATATTACTGCTTCAAATGGGAGAAGGGAAAGAAAATTGAGAAAGTTAATGAGCTTTCTTTTAGCTTTGCTTCTAGTAGCATCAACTTTCATGGGCGTATTCGTCGGTAATATTCAAGCGCACTCTATTGTAGTGGATGGAGATCCAAACGACTGGCTTGCCGATTCTTCAGGACAGCTAGAAAACACTGGCATGTACTATCCCACTGGCGAGTATGTTTGGGTTGACGCTGTAGGCGATGATGTCGGAGACGGAGACTACACTTATCCAACCGATTTATTCTTCCTACCTGGAATGGTCGACATAAAAGAGTTTCGTGTAACCTACGACGATTCAAGAATATACTTCCTAATCAAATTAGGCAATATTACAAATGCTTGGAACGCACCTGAAGGATTTTGCGGCATACTAGCAACTATTCACATTGATCAAGATAGGATTCCAGCTTCGGGGCAGGAGTGGGCCGCCCAAAGCATGGATTCAAAGTTTGATTCATCATGCTGGTGGGAATACGTCATAGTTCTACATGGCTTTGGATCATGGATAATGGATTCAAGATGGAACACTGTTGGAGGGACTGGAAATGGAATGCAAGTGGCTGGAAGCGTCGATAATAATTGCATAGAAGTAGCGGTTGACTATTCAGTTATAGGCAGCTTTGTTGGCCAGACATGGCGCTTTATGGTTGAGGTAGGCTTTGAGGAATATGCCAGCTTTAGAGAAGTCCAGGAGACGGTAGGCGGATGGGCTCCCGGCGGCGGCGTTCCTGCCGGAGATAACGATTGGGTCGAATCTGACGCGTTTGACGCATGTTTCTATACGTCAACTGAAAGCCAGGCTGAAGACTGGAGCGATTATAATCAATCAACGGGTGCTCCAACAATCTTCTGCAATACTGGAGAAGGCTTCATGGATATATCATCAGTAAATATTTCTTTCATCAGAGAGGTTAGCAAACCCGTCCAGTTGACAACAAGTCCTCGTTATGACCGTGACGCATGCTTCCTAATTGATAAACATGGAACCTACTGGTTATTCTTCACTAGGGGAAGAGGTGATCCTTCAGCTCCCGGCTATAATCCTGACACAGACTTCTATGATATCTACTACCTGAAATCGACGGATGGAGGCCTAACTTGGACCGAGTATTCTATGCCAGACTTCGTTAACGACCCGTATGGTCAACGCGAGGTTGCAGCGTATGAGATTCCTGAAATTGACACAATTGCAGTGTTCTTTACTGACGCTTTTTACAGCGACCCGTATGGCACGCCAACGTATGGAGTATACTATACCTACACTAATGATGGTGGGGCATCATGGGCGTCTGTGAGACAAGTGCCTGGTGTAACTGCGACTCACATTGATGTGCTTAACGCCTATGGCAAAAGATGGCTTTTCTTCGAAGGAACAGACAGCATAATTTATGTTACCTATTGTGAGGCTGGAACATGGTCAGCACCCATACAAATAAGTGAAAGCGGAAAACACGGCGGAATTCCGAAAGCCATGATCGACGATGATGGAAACTTCAATGTTGTTTGGTGTGGATGGACTGAAGGCGGCATTTATAGGGCAACTTCAACGGATGGAATAACTTGGTCGACGCCGCAGCTAATTCTTACAAGCAGCTACATAGCATGCGACCCGGTACTCGTCCAAGATTCTGATGGAACCTACTGGCTTTTCTGGGCTCCATGGGATTCAGCAACTGACAGCCAGTGGCTTGAAGTCGTCTATTCGCCTGATGGAGTAACATGGTCAAGCAGCATTCATGTTACAAGCGGCGGATACAATGGCAATTACTGGTGGGACTTTTGGTCGGAAGCTTACTTGACCCCTGAAGGAGACATACTGCTCTTCTACACATCAGAAGTTGCAACTGGAAGCTACATGAAAGGCGATGGAAACATATGGATGTATAAAATTGACTGGGATCTTAAGAATCCACACTATGAATTTATCCAGAACGCAATAAATGCCGCGAATCCAGGCGACACAATAATTGTACATGAGGGAGTTTATAATGAGAAGCTGGTTATAGACAAGCAGTTAACCGTTGAAGGAGTTAACAGAGATTCAGTAATAATCAGCGGAAGTGGATTATCAGAGAAGGGAGTAAGTGTAGAGTCAGATAATGTTATATTAAGAAGTATGACTGTTCGTGACTTTACTTCTGGTGATTGGCCATGGGGCGTGGAACTTGTAGGTGCAAGCCACTGCATAATCGAAGACTTAGTCGTTTGCAACTGTTCAAGTGGAGGAATAAACCTCTATAGAGGATGCCATAACAATATTGTGAGAAACAATCTTATCAAGTACTGCGATGGAAACGGAATATCAATTTATGGAAGCGATAAAGGCTGCTGGTATAACCTCATCGAAAACAACGAAATAATTGACTGCGCATTTGCGGAAACCGGCGGTGGCACTTATCGGGTTCCAGCAATATGTGTTTTCTCAAACGCGAGTTATAATACTGTCAGAGGTAACATAATTAGACAAGAGGCGTATGCTGGTAAGGGTCGAGGTATAGTGCTTTGGGGATCTACTTATGGCGGATCAGACATGGCAGAAACAGGAAATGTTATCGAAAACAATTTTGTGAAAAACTTCGACATTGGAATCTATATTATAGGAGTTAATCCCTATACAGGAACCAAAAACCTTGTCACAGACACAACTGTTAGGTATAACAATTTAACGAAAAACAATGTAGGCTTTAAGCAAATAGGATTCGAAGGGGACTATTCACCAATAACTCTACACCATAATAACATCTACGATAATCATGACTACGGTGCACTTATCGACACAACCTATGGAACAGCAATCTTAGATGCCCGTTTCAACTGGTGGGGCGATGCAAGCGGACCAAGTGGCATGGGACCTGGAGTAGGAGATGCAATAAGCGAGAATGTTACTTACAGTCCGTGGCTAGGCTATCCATACGGAACAATTCCGATGACTTATCATGTTGACCCGACTGGAAAGATTCAAGATGCAATAAATGATGCTAATCCAGGCGATACAATTAAAGTGCATGAAGGCACCTATACGGAACAATTGATCATCAACAAAAGCCTAACCCTAGTCGGAGATCCAATGCCAAAAATTGTGGCTCCTGACACAAGAGCTACATTCACAATTCCCGAATCATCGGCAACATTCGACCCAATAATCTTCGCTTACGGATCATTGACTGGAACCGAAACAATTAGTGTAACTATTGAGGGCTTTGAGATCGATGGAGGAAACAAAGCTGCCAGCGGCTACCGCTTTGTTGGCATACTCTATCGCAACGTGAAGCCAGGAGTTATCTCCAATAATGTGCTTCATAGCCTATATCCGCCATCCGGAAAGGGAAGCGGACCTGAAACAGTAGGCATCCTTATCTACGGCGATTCTGAAGTAGAAATCTATCAAAATGAGATCAGAGACTTTAGCCGTGTCGGAATAGGCGCCTCAGGAGACGCCGGACCAAACATCGATCCAGTAGTGATAATCCGAGAAAATACTGTTTTCGGAAACGGACTGGAACCAGAAACTGACTGGTGGGCCGAAAACGGCATACAAGTTGGATATGGAGCAACAGGATACATCGTTGACAACAGAGTTTTCAACTGCACCGTGAATAATCCAAACTGGGCGGCAAGCGGAATACTAATTGTCGACACAGACGGAGTAACCGTTGACAGTAACTACATTGAAGGCTGCGACATCGGCATAGGCGCTGTAGACTTTCCAAGTGCCTACGGCCCTCCATGGGACTATCACATTCTATCCAACATTCTCATAACTGGCAATACGCTAATAGAAAATTCATGGCAAATAGACATATCCAATGACGCCAGAAACATCACAGTAACCTACAACGACATAATCAATGCTACTGGAAACGGAATTGACGTATGGAGCTACTTCGGCGACGTATACCCAACAAATGTGGAGATACACTACAACAATATAGAAGGCAGCGGCGGCTATGGCATATGGGCCTCTGAAGAATTAGCGAATCAACCCGTTGACGCACGCTTCAACTGGTGGGGTGATCCAACAGGTCCATACCACAACACAACATGGACCTACAAAGGTGAGCCTTACGGTCCACACTATGGCTTGGGCGACCGCGTAAGCGACTACGTGTTATATGATCCTTGGCTAGTGGAACCCTTTGTTCCTCCACCAATTCATGATCTTGCAGTCTTAGACATTACCCCTTCAACAACGAGAATAATTGAAGGAGAAACGGTTCAAATTAACGTCACAGTTAAGAATGAAGGAAATGTCTTCGAGAATGCTACAGTGACTCTATTCTATGACAGCAACATTATTGATACAGCTACAGTAATTGAGTTAGCTCCGGGAGCAACTGAGCAGTTTACATTCTATTGGTCAACAGCAGGGCTTTCATATGGAGTTTATACTCTAAACGCTTCTATAAGCACCGTGCCGGGAGAGACAGAAACTGTGGACAATACTAAATCTACCGATGTTAAAGTTGGGCCTTTGGCAATCCTGAAGGTTGAGCCGTCTCTCTACACGGCCAAGAGGCTGAATGAAACCTTCGCGGTCAATGTAACTATTTCTAACCTCTGGGAAGGCTGGGAAATAGTTGGAATCCAATTTAGGCTAAGCTATAATAACACTCTTCTAGAAGTTGTCAATGTTACTGCAGGTCCATTCATGGAGCAATTTGGAGATTACTTCTTCACATACTACGTTGAGGAGCCAACTGATGGATGGCCTGCACACACCCTGGTGGGCATTCTGCTGCTGCCGCCATGGACAAACTTCCCGTCCGGAGACGGCGTACTCGCAACAATAACTCTCCGAGTAATCTATCAACCTAAAGCCTTAGACCCAGAAACTGCCCCGTCACTTACGTGTGATCTTGCACTCTTCGACGTAAAGGACATATTCCTAGTTGATAAGGATAAGCAAATAATCCGCTGCAACCTACAGGATGGAGTGTATGAGATCCGTCCAAATCACAAGTGTGACGTTAACTGGGACTACTACGTGGGCATAGATGACATAACTTATGCCGCGGAACACTTCGGGTCAGATCCAATCGTATGGCCAGACAGATGGGATCCAGAGTGTGACATTAACGGTGACAACTACGTGGGCATAGACGATATAGTCCTCGTTGCGTCAAACTTCGGATGGATAATCGACCCCTAAACTAGTCTACCAAAATCCTCCTCTTTTTTCTGTTTTATTTCTCTAAAAATCATTTATTAATTCGGAAGGTTAATTATTTAGTGGAGAAGGAGAGAGTTGAAAAGAAACTTGTATTGTTTACTGAATTGCCACCTTACTTTCTTTTATGATCGCTAAAGATGCATGTTGTGTAATAGATCCTGTTCTTATCGAATTTTTATATTATGAACCTTGCTCGACTTGTCCGGGGGCTAGGAAGTATTATGAAGTGTACCTTCATAATAGCAGAGTTGTCGCAGAAATTCAAGTAGATTATGGAGATAAAGTCGTTGTGAATTGGATTCCTTTCTTTTCAGATGAAAGGTTAGAAAAGGTGAAGCAATATAATTTTTCTCTTGGAGACTGGAATAGCATTGTGGTTAATCAAGAAACAGTTTTGCTTGGAGGCGACAAATTTGTAAACGAGACCCATGTGAGGGAAGTTATCGACTTTCTTATTTCACCCCCTCAGGTTCTAGTTCATGATATTTCAGTTGATTGTGTGGTACCTTCAGTGCACAAGATTTCCATAGGAGAAGTTCTTGATGTTAACGTCACCATTAGCAATAGAGGCAACTATACCGAATCTTTTAACATGGCGGTTCATTTGAACGATAGTGTAGTAGGGCAGCTATTTGTCAAGATTTAGAAGCACAGGAACAGAGAGTACTGATATTTTCCTTGGAAACTTCAAACTACAGCGTTGGGAACTACACTTTATGCGTAAGTGTGAACCTTGTTCCAAATGAAACTAAAGTTGATAATAATCATTTTATTTACGGAGTTATAGAGTTAACAACGCCTGCAAATACTTCGAAGGTTGAGCACGATATTGCTATATCTATTTCCGTTCTAAAGAACAGATTAGAAATAAATGAAACATTTCTGTTTAGTTTGAATTTAACGAACAAGGGAGGAGCACCTGAGAACGTTTCCTTGAAGGTCTACATTAATCAAAGTTTAACTATGGGCAAATTAGTTCACTTAAATATTGACGAAACCCAAACAATTCAAATTGAAATAAACACTACGGGCTTAGTTCCTGGAGTTTACCAGCTTCGATCCGTTATTGAACCTGTTGAAAATGAACTGATCCTTTCAAACAATGAATGCCACTTTTTATTTGAGATCCTGCCGCCAACAAAGTTTCCCTCTCAATCAGATAACTCCGCGGAACCCACATTCATGGCGATGCTTCTCCTAGCTTTTATTCTTGGCTTTTTTGAAACTTTTTCTCCATGCGTCCTTGTGTTGTTGTCATTTATTTTGGGATATACAATAAGTGGCGAAGTTACGTTTTAAAGATAGTTTTCTGAAAGTTTTCTTTTTCGGCGTGGGATTTATATCCGCAGCGGCACTCTTGGGAATAGCCTTTGCAGTAATTCTTCTTTCATCACCTGCGATCCAACATGTTTTAACATGGATAGTGTCGTTTTCGCAATTGTTTTTGGGTTAAATCTGACCGAGTTGTTAAGAATTCCTTTAGAAACCAAGCCCATGATACAAAAACTTGCCAAAAAATATGTGCTTACCCTTTTCGGAATTTTCACTCTTGGTTTCATTTTCTATTTTCTAGATCCATGTGTAGCCCCCATCTTCGCTTCTATGGTTCCTTTGCTATCCCAAGACATGTTTTACTTTTTATTGTTTGTCTTCGTTATTGGCGCCATTATACCCTTCATAGGTATTGGATTTTTTGTAGGTTCTATTTCGAAATTAACGAGAAGCGCTTATAGGCATAGAGCCTTGATAAGAGGTATAAATGGTGTGATCCTAATGTGTTACGCATTGTATTTGATCCTTTTCTACCTGATTTAGCTTCATGTTTTTAGGTTTTCAAATCTAAATTGTGGTTCCTAAAATGACATTTCCTTTCTCGTCTCTACTTGTCAAAGCTTAAATAATAAAAATGTTAAAATCGATATGGAGTATAATTTATGAAGAGGGTTGAAGAAAATAGGATGCCCTTGCTTGTTAGGTTTGCTATCTTCGTTGCTAAGGTAATAAATTATGTGGTTAACCTTATTTCGAATAAACTTCCCTTCTCATTGGCTGTTATAGTTACAAGTCTGATATTTTCGCTTCCTGTTGTAGGCGTATGGTCCATTTTTCTTTTTAGCTATTACCTCCCTCCTCCTTGGGGAGGCGTATTGATTTGGGCCTTAATGTTGGTTGTAGTCACTTTGGCTGCAGCAGCAGACTATTTAAGATCAACTTGAATTTTTCGATAAAGCTTATATGTGAGGCTTTGGAGGTACCGTTATGGATCAGCTAACTTTATATCTGATAGGGCTACTTTTGGACTTCGGAAGTTTGTATTTCTCGCTTTTTGTTGCTGAAACAACTGTTGAATATAAGCGTGGTTCTCTGAAACGCGCCTTCTTTGCTTCTGTGCTTACTTTGTTTATGTGGAGAGCAGCCACTCTTTTGCAGCTTTTCATTCCTTCGCCTTTCGTAGTGGCTTTGATCCTTATTTTCTCTCTGGGGTTTTTTGTGAATCTTTTTTATGGTGGTGACTGGGTTGCTGTTTATGGATTGGCACTAATAATTTTGTTCGCTTTAATTCTGGTAACTACTTCGGTAATAGCTGTTGTTAACGAAATGTTCAAATAAGGTCTAAAACAACCCCATGTTTACTGAAAGGTTTAATTGAAACTTTTTTCCACAAATTTATATATTAGCCAACTGCTAATTGAATTATCGAGGGAGAAAGGTGAAAAAACTTTTTCTTGTTCCCTTGGTTTTAGCATTTGTTTTAATGATGCTAATAAACCCGTTGATGGCCAATATTTCCTCCGCCAGCACCCCTCGGCTGGTCAATGTGCTGTTAACATCAATGTTAATGCCAATGGAAACCTTGCTAACGCTTTAGCTGGACCAGCACCTTGTCTAATATTTGCGCGTGCAGGTCCTGTTTGGGGACCAAATGCTGGGGGAAGAGGCGAAGGTGGATGCTCCCCCATACTTCCAGGTCTCTGTCTTTTACACGCTAGTGCTAGAGCTGGCATCTCAGGCCCAGCTACATGTGACACTGACGTCTATGTGCTTTGCCACTCAGATGGAAAACAATATTTTGTTCAGATCGGCCAACCGATGATATTGTTTGTCGGCTAATTTGCTGCACCTGGCACCTTTGTCACGGTAAGCGTTTATGTTGAAGCTTGTGGAACAGTTATTGCTGATGCCTACGCTTCTTGGGATAGAGTTACATTCGATTCTTACGGATGGGAAGCTCTCGGCATAACCTGGGAATTGATGGAAGGGAATGGAAAGCATTCTGCTATGGAAAGGTAGACCTCGGACCCGTTGACCCTTCACGTCAAGTACACTTAGACCTTCATGTTACTGCCCAAGGCAACGGAATGGCCTTTGCAATTGTAGGCTGAAAACAAAAATAACCTCCTCCTTTTTATCGTGAAAACTTTTCAACAGATTCGGCTTGAGATTTCGTTTTTGCATGGAGGCCTTCTCTTTTAGTTAGGTATTTGCTTGCTTTAACACTCAATGTTGCTACTATCAAAATGGAAATTAAGAACGTTGAAGATGTAAATTCATCTATTATAATTATTGTATCCTGCACAAATTCATGAGTATATAAGACGTAGACAAAGGTGAAATTTTGAATTTGCCACGATTTTTTTCCACTGGTATTTTCCCATTCACCGTCACTGTGATGTTATCTGTGCTGTCTGGAATCTGTACTAGACAGAAGGCATAATCCCCAATTTTCCCTTTAGAATTCAAAACTATCTTTCCACCCAATAAATTGAAGGAGTTTAACCAAACTGTAGAATTCGAAATAATTCAAAACTTTTGTTTCTCGGTTCTGTGAAGCTTTGAACGCTTGGTATTTGTCCATTAATGGACGCGGATCATCTTGCCCATTAATGTGGTAGGCAGAGTCTCCTACTCGTCATGGTTCAAATGTGACCCGTTATACCTATCCCAGTAATTTCCAAGTTGGAGGAAAGTCCATGTTGTGTTTACAGAATCATCAAACCCTACATCTCTAATATTGCCTATAAATTTATTCCAGTATACAGCCGTTTGAACTAAAGTTTATATGGATCGCACCCATGAAAATAATATCAATAATTAGATAATAATAAAGTGAGGAAAACTAAAATGGATAGAAAATTTCTGTTTCTTACGGTGATACTTTTAGTTATGAT
>Ga0190286_1000944_pt1 | contig 11124 bp, 8 predicted proteins | sample 48691834_MG_FD_183241 | JGI IMG/M metagenome (GOLD analysis project Ga0190286, IMG submission 183241) | Hydrothermal vent microbial mat bacterial communities from Southern Trench, Guaymas Basin, Mexico - 4869-18-3-4_MG | ecosystem: Environmental > Aquatic > Marine > Hydrothermal vents > Microbial... | reverse complement strand
AGAAAGAGGGGGGTAATGCATTAACGATAAACTGTCTTGCGAATCTATTTAAATATAGATTTATTACTCCATGTATACCCCTTGCAAGGTTTATTGATGAAGGGATTATTGCTGGATGTGAAGCAGATATAAATGCAGCCTTATCAATGATGATCTTAAGCTATATCTCTAGACAACCCTCAATTATGGGTAATATATACTTATTTAGACCATGGCCTGGACCCGGATTTCCTCCAACGGATACTAGGATAAAGGATATTGAGGAAAGTCTTAGAACGAATATCGTTAGACTTACACATGATGTAATCCCACTTACGATGTCTACTGAGGACAGGTTCGTATTAGAAGATTATCATAATACTGGTAAAGGAGTTACAGCCTATGCTCCCCTTAAGGTAGGTGAAAAAGTTACATTGCTCAGAATTAATCCGAGTCTAGATGAAATACTTATAATTAGAGGAAGAATTATTCGCGTAGAGAATACGATTCATTGTAGAATCTCTGTTTGGATAAAAGTTAGCAATGCTAAGGCTATTGCTGAAAACGCATATTCACTTCACCATGCAATGGTATATGGTGACTGGAGCAAGGAACTCATAAAGTTTGCCGAGTTAATGAATATTAAATATAAGTTAGTATGAGGATCTGTAAACTGTACACTAAAATCAAAGTACATTATTTTTAGGAGTCTAACATAAAGAATATTAATTATTTTTAAAGAGGGTTCTCAGCTAGAACTATACTACTCTCATTCAGTCTCCTAGGCTCTCATTATAAAATAATCTCTCAAAAACCTTTAAGCATACATAACATGAGAACCTCTAATACTTAACTTTAAATCATCACAAGCAGCTTGATGAGCATTATATTTTATTAGCTTGAATGTTCAGTAGGGAGAGAATATGTCATTTGAACATGGCAAGTACGATAGGCATATGCTTAAAGAATACATATGGCTTTATGAGTGGAGAGATCATCCGAAAAATCCTCTTGTAGCAATTTCTTCTTTAAGAGAAAGAGATTGGGTAGCAGATCCCACGGTTGTGCTTCCCTCAGAAAGTCCTGATGGAAGTTGGCATCTGTTTTGCTCAGGAAGAGGAATAAAACACTTTACCTCGAACAATGGAGTAGAGTGGACTTATAGAGGATTAGTATTAGAGAGAGGGTATTCACCGTTCATATACCATGAGAAGGGATTGTATTGGCTATTCTACCAGGTAACTATTAAGGGAGAGACCTTTATAGTCTGCCGCTTCTCGGAGGATCTAGAGGAGTGGAGTGAGGAAATTACTATCTTAACAGGTGAGAGGGATTGGGAGCTAGGTATAAGGGGAGAGCCTTATGTTAGAAATCCATGTATAATTAAGGTAGGTAAGGAGTACTGGCTATACTATAGTGCAGGTTACATAGTGCTTCCTGATACAGGATATGAGGAGCCGAAGTACATAGGTCTAGCGCATGCTAGAGATCTACTAGGGCCCTATGAAAAGCTTCCTAGACCTATAATCACCCCCAATCTTAAAGACAAGTGGAGAAATTTAGGAGCTGGAGCGATAAAAGTATATAGATTTAGAGATGTATTCCTGGGTTTTAATAATGGTATTTACTGGGGGGAGGATCTACATAGTCACTCTGCTATACACATACTACTCTCAAAAGATGGTGTAAACTGGTTTGACTCTCCCCTAAATCCTGTAATCAGTCCTACTGGTAGTGGATGGAAAAAGAGTTTTGTCTATCAGTTAGATGTTAAGCTCATAGATGGAGAGCTCTGGATGTACTATAATGCCAGAGATGATTGGGTGAGTGGAATTGAGAGAATAGGATTGGCCATCTGTAGTCTTCCAAAAATATAAGCTAAAAGGTTGTACTCATACAGACTTTAATCTTAGGCTGAATACTAAGATCGATAAGTCATTTACGAACATGCGAGAGATCTGAACGAGCTAAGGGTAGACTATATCATAGTAAGCGAGGTAGTATATACACTTCAGACATTTTTCATAGAGTGAAAAATCTTATAAGTGGTTAGTGAAGGCTAGACTTGGTGGTAAATTTGAGATATATAGTTAGAATGATTCCACGCTCTGGAATCCCCTTGGGCGGAATAGGAACGGGCTACTTCGAAATAAGGCCTGATGGTAGATTCTACGAGTGGCAGATATTCAATAACGATCCTTGGGGAAGGGGGAGAGGAAGAGAGGAGTTAATAGATCAAGATGACTTCTTCTTTGCAGTAAGAGTCAAGACTGAAGGAGAAAATCCCTTAGTAAGAATACTAAGACTTGGCGTGAACGATCTCGGGGGAGATCTCTACACAATGCCCTGGGTAAAGAACATCGAAGAGATAGAATATATAGGTGAATATCCACTGGTCTCCTTAACCTTTAAGGATTCTAGTCTACCAGTAGAAGTGGGCTTAACAGCATACTCCCCCTTTATTCCAGGGGATACCAAGAACTCCTCCCTTCCAGTGGCTATATTCTCATTCAGAATAAGAAATCCAAACACTACCAGTATAGAAGTTTCACTACTAGGAGCTCTAAAGAATCCCATTGGACACGGTATCGAAGGAGCGGTTAAGGTAAATCAGGTAATAAGGTCTGAAAAGGCCACCATAATAGACATGCGTGCAGAGAATGTACCAGAGTATCACATTACCTATAGAGGGAGTATGAGTCTAGCGGTGATAGGAGATCCTAACTCTATTACATACTATGGCTTGATGAGAAAGAGTATAAATGATCTGAGGAATATGTGGGTCGATTTAAGGGCAGATGGTGAACTTAAGAGCATAGAGGGAGGGAGGACTAGTGAAGTAGTCTATGGCGTACTATGTAAAAAGACAACCCTTAAGCCTAACGAGGAAATTCACATCACTTTTATCTTGACATGGTTCTTCCCAAATCATAGAGATGCTGATGGAAATTACCTAGGACATGCTTATGAAAACTGGTTTAACTCCTCTAGAGAGGTATATGAACATGTAATTCGCAACTTAGACTATCTCAGCTCTTATACGAAAAAATTCCATGATACTATGTACAATACCACCATAGATAAGTGGATAATTGACTCCATTACAGCACAATTAACTACTCTGATCACTAACTCCTTTTACACTAAAGATGGAATATTCGTCATGTGGGAAGGCGGTCCTGGATGTTGTGGATTTAACACACTTGACGTCCTCTACTATGGTACCATTCCAATAGGGCTGATGTTCCCAGAACTGGATAGAGCTCAGATAGAGTTGAGTGCTAAGTTTCAACTAAGACCAGGAATGCCTCAATTTGAGAGATACGTTCTAGCATTTCCAGAGAATGTAGAGGAGTTCAAAAAGATAGTAAAGAAAGATCCATCTATACTAAGTGATCCTGAGAAGAGGAGTAAAGTACTACTTGAGATTGTAGAGAGGACTGGTAAAGACCCTACGGGGAGAATACCTCACTTCTTTCCAAAGACTATCTCAAGAGTAGATGCGTACCACATGGTAGACCTAATGCCTAAATTCGCACTACTAGTTTACAGACACTACCTATGGAGTGGGGATATAGAATTTCTAAAGAGATTATGGGAGAATGTGAAAATGGCTATAGACACAGTCCTTAGAACAATGGACGAAGAGGGTAGGGGTATTCCATATCATTACATTCCTTCTGGGTTTGAACACCACGATACCATACTCTATCAACTAGGAGTGAGGAGAGATCCTGAACGTATACATGAGAAGATGCTTGAGTACCTAGTGTTTAGAGGATATACAAACGAGGGGATATCATTTCAGACCTACGATGGATGGGGCTTCCTAGGGTACTCATCCTATGTCGGCTTCATATGGTTAGCTGCTCTAAGAGCAGTTAAGGAGTTAGGGAGAATAGTAGGGGATGAAGAATATGTTAAGAAGATAGAAGAGGTGGAGATGAAAGCCAGAGAACTGGAAGAACTACTGTGGAATGGAGAGTATTTCGACCTCTGGTACGATCCTCTTAACGGGCTCAGAGATAGGGCCTGTATGGCAGATCAATTAAATGGACAGTGGTATGCAAATCTCTGTCAACTAGGTTATTTAACCAGTAAGGAGAGGATAGAGAGAGCATTAAGATCTATATTCAAGTATAATCTAGTAGAGGATGAAGGGTTGATAAATGCAGTATATCCGAGTGGCGAAAGACCCTCATATAGAGGAAACATCACCTATCCAAATGGAACTGGTATAGAGTGGAGGATAGGGAGTCAACCAGATACCCCGTGGACTGGGACTGAGTACGCAGTAGCCTCGCTTATGATACAGGAGGGACTTGTGAAGGAAGGGATAGAGGTTCTAAGGGCTGTATACGAGAGATACTCTAAGTATGGAATGTTCTGGAATCACATAGAGTGTGGTGGTCATTACTATAGGGCTATGGATGTCTGGACAGTGTTAATGGCACTTGAGGGCTTCAATTTTAGTGCAGCAGGATCTATACACTTTAATCCTAAAGTTACTCCTAAGAACTTCAGAGGGGCCTTTGTAGCTAAGAGGTCCTGGGGTACGTATACTCAAGTGATAAGGAACGGTACTCAGGAGTCCTCTGTAAAACTTGAATTCGGCTCTCTTGAAATCCGTGAGATATGTATTCCACTATTGACTAAAGATGCTAAACCAACTATTAGAGTACTTCTAAGCAGAAAATCCATAGAACCTGAAAAGAGCCTCTCCGCAGAGATTGTTAAGGATAGAGTAAGACTCAGATTTGAGAAGCCTATTATACTTAGTGAGGGGGATGAACTGAAGATCGTGCTGAGTAGGAGTACAGTAAGTGGTGCTTAACGATAAGACTGGATGTATCAATTCAGCTCATGAAAGGTATCGAGATTGTAGGTTAAGTAGACATCTTTGTGGATTTCTATGAAAATACCAATCGTTAACATGAAGATCTTTCCCCTGATAAGGGAACGTCAATTAGCAATTACAATTTCACTTCCCTACTGTAATTTTAAATGCCCCTGGTGTTATGCGAGCCGTGTAGTTATTCCTAAGAAAATAACATTCTTAGAGGATATAGACCTAGCAAACAAGATGAAGAGGTATACTGATAGATTTCAGATTAAATGGTGCCTCATTACGGGTGGTGAACCTACATTACATCCCAGAGCGCTCCATAAAATCTTCAGTATATGCCTTGATCAAGGGATTAAATGTATCTTAGATACCAACTTAACCAATCCAAATGTGATAAATTCATTAATAAAATGTGGATTTTTGGAGTACATCCACTGTGATGTCAAAGCTCCACTGAGTAGCGTTGAGAAGTACTCAGAGCTGTGTGGCTTAGATCTTAGATCAATGAAACTACACCTAGAGAATATCACTAAGTCTCTGAGGCTGTTAGTAGATAGTAGTGTAAAGGTTGAAATTCGTACTACTGTAGTTCCAGGTCTACTCAGTACCAGTGATATACTTAAGATAGTTGATGACCTACTAAATCTCGGAGTGGACTTCAATAGAGACACCTATGTACTCGAACAGTTTACACCCCCACCAGTACCTCTATCGGAGAGGTATGCATATGAAAAAGAGACTCCTAAAAATTACCTGGACACTATAGCTAGGCTTATTAAAGATACTTATCAGGTAAAAGTGCACGTAAGGCTTATGCATAGATTCTTCAGAGATATATCATCATCTACCGATATAATCAGGGACTTTACCAATGGTAGATTGGATTTTAGTGCATGGGAGTACGTTATAGTTTAGTCCGTTGAAGTATTATCAAAGTCGTCATGTGGATTGAGAGAGGAAGAGGTAGTTTGAGTATGTAATGCAAATTTTACAATTTATCGCATAATTAATTATACTATGAGCTCTTAAATAGATCAAATAACCGAAAAAAGGGAGAAGCACCTACAGTATACTGTGGAAACATGAAATCGAAAACAATAGGTATTATTATAGCGATCATCACCATAGCTATTCTAGCAGTAGAAGTATTAGCATATAAAGTAGAGGACTATGACGAAGATATATGGGAAACTGAAGGAGGCATTGCTATAATTGGAAATGGCTTAGAAGGAGAAGTTGAGTATAATTCAGAATGGGGTGAATACCTATTAAAGGAGTCCTACTATTTAAGTTTGATTAAGTGAGGTCTCAATTGGATACACTATCTCTTAGAACTTCTAATTAGCATCATTAGAGATGTTAGTGCTAGAGGACTAGCTATTGATAGTATTATTGAGGGTAGAACTATTTCAATCGTAGATATCGGATAAGTAAGGGGACGTATTGTATCGTATAGAATTCCGAAGACTAAGTGTCCTATAGAGACCCCTATATTCATGATAGCATTAATCTTTCCTATTCCTATGGCTGCCCTATTCGTATGTACTGCTACTACCCTGCGCGAGAGGGGTGTGTATGCTTTAATCGCTATAGCTATCAGAATAATGCTAATGAGGAGTAGTTCCATATTTTTAATAAGCAGTAGTACTGGAGCTAAGATTATTGCTACTAATGGTATACTAATAGCCAGTATTTCAGATCTCTTATCAGCTATCCATCCTAAGACTAAGCTTGACAGTATACCCACGACTCCTGAAGCACCGAGGATAAGTGCCGTGATGGGCTTGGGAATAGAGAATACTTCGTAGAGATATACATACGCAATACTTCCAATAGTCACAACACTACCGTATGCTATGGCAAACCCCCCTATGAATACTGGAAGTGTTAGTCTCTTCTCTCCACTGATTATTCTCTCTGAAGGTACTATTGAGAGCTCAGGTTTAGGGGTGTACTTAAAATCTAGAATCCTTATGCTGATAATTACTAGGGCTGTAGATAGTAGAAACATGTACATAGATATGAAAAGTCCATACTCCATGGAAGCTTTATATATTAGGGCATAGATAGCATTTCCAAAAAATATCCCTAGTGATCCTACAGCGAAGTACAATGTTAATATTCTACCTCTTAGATGTTTGGGAGAGGCTAGTGCTACTATGAGCTGAATTAACGGCCAAGTCATTCCTGAAAGAAATCCCTGAAGTATTCTCAGTATGATAGCTTCTATCCAATTAGATACGAGAGAGTACATTCCTATGATTACAATGTTTAGAATCATCCCTACAACTACCGTGAGTAGCACTTTTCCTGTCTTCTCGATAATAGTACCAGATATTATCGATGAGATAGCTCTTGCCAGCATGAAGCCTGCAGTTATCAAAGCTATACCCACCATGGTAGTGCTGAGGGCTTCACGAAGGAAGTATGTAACAAATGGTAGTACTAATCTAAGACTAGCTGTCCCTATAAAGGCTACTAGGATTAAGAGCGATAGTCCCACTAGATCTCTACTCGCATTATTAATAGGCTATTACCTCCACAGAGTCGGTCATTAAAATTCCCAGGGGCTATATAAGCACATCTATTAGAGATATACTTTCTATAGTTAGAAGCTGACCCAGTACACGCTGGGAGTATTTTAGTGATTAGGAAGAACACTCGAAAATAGTATTAGAAAGCTAATAGGAGAAACTAAGAGGAGATGTTGAATACTCTATGTAAAAGATACATGAGATTTCCTCATTCTCCCGGAGAGATCACTCTCTCGTAAAGATCTCTAGAAGAACCACATTATAACCTCTTTTAGCTAATTCTATAGAGGCAACAGAGCCGACGGGGCCACCGCCTACTACGATAGTATAATACACCATGTAGTATGCCATAAACGAGTAAATAAAACTTACTCATCAAATGTCGAAATTAAAGTAATTAATAAACCAGCTTTAAGATAAAGCTTAACAGAGAGGCTTTATCGCATGCATTTGCATACGATAAACTAGTAAAAGCCAGAAGAGCATTTCCATCATGTACATTTAAACCCTATGATATGATATCATTGCCTGGAAAGTAGGTACAAGAACTCTTAAGAGTACTAGTAAACCCTCGTAAGGAAAACTTGGACATACTAAGAAATATTCATGAGGTACCTAACCCCTCTATAGCGCTAACTTTATTTGTACTATGACGCTTTATACGATACATGAATGTAATTGATAGTATATTCAAGTTTCTAACACTTTTAGGTGATGAGACCTTTCTACTAGTTGCCCTTCCGATCATATACTTTACCAGAAAGAGACTAGGTCTAAAGGTAGCTCTAAGCGTACTCATAGGAGTCTTCACCTCGCATCTACTGAAGTCTCTCCTCCGTTTTGAAAGACCTCCAAAACAGTACTGGAAGGTAAGCGCGAGCGGATATAGTTTCCCTAGTGGACATGCAACTAATGCCTCTACCTTCTGGGGTTATGTAGCATACATTGTGAGGCGTAGGCTTCATATTACTATAATCTCTATTCTCATAGCCGCTCTAGTAGGGTATTCTAGAGTCTACCTATGTGTACACTGGTGGACGGATGTCATAGCTGGATGGATTCTGGGATTCCTCATCATAGCAGCAGTAGAGGGTTTAGATGGGAAATTTGGTAAGAAAATAGACACTATGAGATTTAAGTACAAATTGAGCCTAGGCTTTAGTATACCCTTCCTAGCTATAGGGCTATCTGCAGTGGCTATTGGAGTGGATCTACCGGAGTTTAAATCCCTACTGAAGGCATTAAGCTCGCTCTCGGGCATCCTCACGGGTCATCTGATCGCTGGCAGATTTGGGATATCGCTCGATGATACGAATGACATCTTAACAGTGATAGCCCGAAGTATCGTGTGTATTATCCTCGTAATGGTAGTGTATGGACTGTACAAGTCTGTAAAACTCCTCAATCTACCGATAATAGCATCAGTATTCTGGATATTCGGAATTATTGTCACACTAATTACACCATTAGTTTTCAAGGTTTTAAAGCATAGGTAGAGTCATTTCTATGACTTCATCTGCTTTAAAGTACTAGTAGGAAATCTCTAATTCCATAAGAGATTAAATTATTCTAACAATATCTTGGAGAGTTTCTCTCTTCCCGAGAGGCTTATATTGAATGGAAACTTAATCATCAAGTCTCTACCTACGAATCCTTTCCTCCTTGGATTTGCTAATAGAAAGGGATTTCTCTCAGGTTGAGTCCAATATAGTACAGCTCGGCAGTCTTTCTTAATACAACGTCTCACTCCTACTAGGTCCTCTATACCTACTTTTAAAGAGACTAAAAAGTAATCGTATGTTCTTTCAAGGTGAATAGCTCTCCTAAGAATTCTAGTTTTGATAGGCTTAATTACATCTACATCTTCGTAGCTAAAGGCAGATATATCAGGATTCCCTGTGTCGAAGTCCGATACTATTCTAAGTCCGCGATCAAAAACTAGTCTATCTGTCCACTCCGAGTTTCCAATGACTAAATCTATTGTCGGATAGTAGTCTTCATCTTCTATGAAGTTCCATGGAGCTTCCTCAATTGGATCTCTAGTCAGGACATAACATACTTTTCCAAGCCTTCTTTCTAAGTTCCTAATCTCTTCATCAGAGGGCTCTCGATTGGATGAATATACAACTTTTCCATTACAGAGGACTACGTAGCGTGATTTCTTCGTCAGATGTCCATACTTTCTAGAGAGAATATCATATAGGCGACTAAGTTGTTCATTACTCATAGAGTCTCTCTCTTCGAGAGATATACTGAAGGGATCTATTCCTTCATGTAATTTTGGAGTTTCCAATAGGCGCTCTTTTGAGAACCAGAAGACCCATGTAGTCCTCTTTCCTCTTCCAATACTCTTGGAATATATGAGTCCTTTAGCCGAGAGAGCTAGTAAATCCCTCTTTACAGTTCCATAAGAGATTTTACTCCTAAGTATGGACTCTAGAGCTCTCTTAACTTCACTTATGGATAGTGGAGCATTGGCTTTTTTCAAGATAGTCAGAATTTCTTCTTCATACATGGTTACACGAAATATTACACGAAACATCGATATAAGCGTTCTGTGATGAAATTGGAGAGATATTAGAAGTTCATTATGATTATCCTCTATTAACCTAGCGACGAGTCCCCTTCATTTTCCAGAGTTAGAGAGATGAGCTACATAGGACTATAGAGACTAAGGAGGACTTCGAGTCGTATGAATGGCAGAACCTGAGGATGCTGTAGACTATAGGCTCATCATTTAGTGAGGAATATATTCGGTACCGTGGGTAAATTAATTTCGAGGTAGACTCCATATTAGTAGAATTTAAAAAGTAGAAGTCCTCAGAAGGGGAGATGATAAGTTTATAGAGTATGTAAAGAATATAATTAGGAAATGCACACCTGGAGGGGATTATGCTTTAGGGTCTGGAAATACCATAACAAATTATGTAGACTTGAGGAACTATAGGATAATGATAGACTTGTGCTTGAAGTATGGTAACTATCCTATATCTTCTTGATAAGTGAGAAGAAAACGTTCCTAGTGAGTATGAATATTACAAATCTGCGGTATTTAAGTGATTTAGTGGAAAACATGGAGGATAAAGATAGAAGTGGAAAAATCTATTTTAATCTAAGGGAGAACATGTGATAAGGTTATAGAAAATACTTATTAAATTTAGAGTGATTAAGGTCTCACATTCATTACTAACCAACCTCTAAACTTGGGTACAAAGTAATTTTTACACTCCCTTTTTCCGTTTTCAGTATACCATATCTTTTCGGCTAATACGTACTCACGTATAGTAGTTGCTATATACTCCCCTTCAAATGTGATCATATGATTAACCATTAGTATTCTATCTCCCACTTCTGATTTATACCAGTCGGATTTTGTAAATTCTCTAACAACTTTACCAGTCTTTGGATCCAATACATAGACATCGCCGAATTCTGCAATTAATCCAAACTTATTTCGTCTTAAAAAGTCTTGAATAGTCTTTTTCGATGGCGGAGTGATCTCTAGACCGTACTTTTTCTTCACATACTCTATAGTCACTCTCTTAAAGTCCTCCAAAACCTCTCTGGCTTGAGCTATAGCCTTCTCTCTAGACCTAGGGATTATGGGGGGAGGGAGAGATCCATCATTCTCTGGTTTCGACATGATCAGTGTATAAGCTAGAGTTGCTATTACGGAGAGTACGACTACTGAGACCGCGATCAGTAAAACTAAACTTCTTTTCATGCTCTCACTTCTTCAACAATCATATGGTGTCTCTTCAATAA
>Ga0190286_1000943_pt1 | contig 11130 bp, 10 predicted proteins | sample 48691834_MG_FD_183241 | JGI IMG/M metagenome (GOLD analysis project Ga0190286, IMG submission 183241) | Hydrothermal vent microbial mat bacterial communities from Southern Trench, Guaymas Basin, Mexico - 4869-18-3-4_MG | ecosystem: Environmental > Aquatic > Marine > Hydrothermal vents >... | reverse complement strand
CATTTCATGACTTGCTGTCTGATGCATACGAAATGGGCATGATGCGGTGGGTTTAAGTAAAAATACTATTTCTTTAAAAATAGAATATTTTTCTTTAATAAGAAATCCGATTTTTTCCAAAAATCGGATTTCTGAGCTGCGAAAACGAATAGTGGGATAGGTTCATGCAAAAACATTAGCCTCGTTCAGACAATAAAATACGAAGGTATTTTTCATTCCTAATCTTAAATCTTAATCTTAAATCTTAATCTTAATCTTAATTTTCTAAAAATACGGTTTATTTAATTTTACCTTGTTAGATTATAATTAAATCATTGATTTTATTAGAATTATATACTTTCCCCTATTTAAAAAATACCATAAAAATCAATAAGTTATTTTGAATCTATACTTTAAACAGCTTAAATATGGCATATTATGTAGGGTGGGCAAGTCTTTTTTTGCCCTAACTGGGTAGTCACAAAATGTTTTCAATATATAGATAAGTGTATAATATAACTTAAAAGATTTAGAAAAACTTCAACATATTTAAAGATTTAAGTCATTGTACAAATATTAAATTGGAACTCAAATGAAATTCAGTGAAAACTGGCTACGTGAATGGGTTAATCCGACACTTTCAACAGATGAATTAGTTCAACAGTTAACTATGATGGGCTTAGAGGTTGAGCGCGTGGAACCCGTTGCGCCCCCTTTTAGCAAAGTGGTTATTGGTGAGGTTATTTCCACTAAAGCTCATCCAAATGCTCAAAAATTAAGCATTTGTCAAGTTGATGTAGGTAGAAAGAGTCCTTTAAAAATTGTTTGCGGTGCTAACAACGTTCAAGCAGGAATACGAGTACCAACGGCTTTAATTGGAGCGCGTTTGGGTGAGAACAGGATTAAAAAAACAAAATTGCGGGGAGTTCCCTCCTTAGGTATGTTGTGTTCGGCTGAAGATTTAGGATTGGTAGAAAGTTCAGATGGCTTAATACTTTTACCTAATGATGCACCGATAGGTGAAGATATACGCGATTATTTACAATTAGAAGATGTGTCTATTGAAATTGATCTGACCCCTAATCGTGGTGATTGTTTAAGTATTGAAGGAATTGCACGAGAAGTGGGTGTTTTGACATGCCTTGATATTTCCGTTCCGGATTGTTCACCTATTGGGGAAGTGATTGATGACACTTTTCCCGTGGAAACTCAAGCTCAAAAAGCTTGCCCACACTATGTTGGGCGCATTATTAAAAATATTAATACGTCAGCTTCGACACCTGTATGGATACAGGAGCGTTTGCGTCGCTGCGGATTACGTAGTATCAGTGCGGTCGTGGATGTGACTAACTATGTTTTATTAGAATTAGGGCAACCCATGCATGCTTTTGATCTGAGTTATTTATCCGGGGGAATACAAGTTCGAATGGCAGTGGCTGGTGAGTCTCTTACCTTATTGGATGGTCAAAGCGTACAATTAGATGAACAAAATTTAGTGATTTCCGATCATAAGCGGCCCCTCGCCATGGCGGGTATCATGGGTGGACTGGCATCAGCCGTCACGTCAGCAACACAAAATATTTTTTTAGAAAGTGCCTTTTTTGCACCAAAACTGGTAGCAAGCGGTGCTAGACGCTATGGATTACATACTGATTCTTCCCATCGTTTTGAACGGGGGGTGGACCCGCAATTACAGCGTCGCGCAATGGAACGAGCCACTGCTTTATTATTAGATATTGTAGGTGGACAACCAGGACCAGTGATTGAGATTATAAATGACGAAGTTTTGCCGGTTATGCCGGTGATTAAACTTCGCCGTTCAAGAATTAGACGGCTACTAGGTCGTACCCTTAGGCTGAGACAAAAAAAGATTGAAGATATCGTGTCACGATTAGGTATGCAGTTTGAACGCACGTTTAGGACACATCACCTCAAGAACAATAGTTTACTACTTAAACCTAAATTGGAGGGATGGGAAGTACAAATCCCCAGTTTTCGTTTTGATATTAGCTTGGAAGCAGATTTAATTGAAGAAGTGGCGCGGGTGCATGGCTATAATAAGTTACCGAGCGTAGTGCCACAGTCTGGTTTAAATCTTTCCACTCAACCCAAGGTAACTTTAGAATCGATACAAGAGGTATTAGTTCAACGTGACTATCAAGAAACGATTACTTATAGTTTTGTAGATCCTGTGTTACAGGCTAAACTTAACCCAGAACTTGATTCTATCACTTTAGCTAACCCGATTGCAAGTGATATGACTGTGATGCGAACGACTTTATGGGTTGGATTGTTGCAATCTTTGTTATATAACCAAAAACGTCAACAATCTCGGATGCGTTTATTTGAAACAGGCTTGCGCTTTGTTCAGTCTGATGAGCAAGGCTTGCAACAAGAGCCAATGATAGCGGGCGTAGTAACTGGAACGCGTTGGTCTGAACAATGGGGACAATCTAGCCAAATAATTGATTTTTTTGATGTTAAAGCAGATGTTGAGGCATTATTAAGTTTAACCTGGGATCGTTATACAGGGGGAGGTAAGATTTACCGTTTTATACCGAATACTCATTCCGCTTTGCACCCAGGACAAACGGCGGCAATTTATTGTGGTGATGAATTAATAGGATTAATGGGGGCTGTGCATCCGAGTTTAATTCAAACGTTGGAATTAACACCACCGGTGTACCTGTTTGAATTACGGTTAACCCCTTTATGTCAAATAGAGATACCTAAATTTAAAGAAGTTTCTAAATATCCGTCTACACGGCGTGATATTGCGATAGTCGTGTCAGATGAGGTGAGTGCCGACCAATTGTTGGATTGTATTAAAGATGAACACATTGAGACGCTGACTGATTTAAAATTATTTGATGTTTATCAAGGTAAAGGCATTGAGCCAGGGCAAAAAAGTCTTGCAATCGAATTGATTTTTCAGGCAGAAGAGCGCAATTTGACCGATCAAGAAGTGGACAGTGTGGTTGAACAGGTACTGAGTACACTCGAACAACATTTAGGGGCACAATTAAGGAAATAAACATGGCATTGACTAAAGCAACAATGGCAGATAAACTCTCTAGTAATGTTGGTTTAAACAAACAAGATGCTAAAGAAATGGTCGATTCGTTTTTTGAAGAAATCCGCTTGAATTTGGAAAAAGGAGAGCCAGTCAAGTTATCAGGATTTGGAAATTTTGATTTGCGCGATAAAGAAAAACGCCCAGGTAGAAACCCTAAAACGGGAAAAAAAGTACTCATTAGCGCAAGACGTGTTGTCACTTTTCGGGCTGGTCAAAAACTCAGAGCGCGGATAGAATCTTATGTTGGAAGCGACGAATTATAATGAACTCCCTATTATACCTGGGAAACGTTATTTTACAATTGGCGAAGTTGGCGAATTATGCGCCGTTAAACCCCATGTTTTGCGTTATTGGGAGCAAGAATTTTCCCAATTGCGACCTATTAAACGCCGAGGCAATCGGCGTTATTATCAAAGAGATGATGTGATTTTAATTCGTCGAATTCGTAATTTATTGTACGAACATGGGTTTACCATTGGCGGTGCTAAACAACATTTGGTCGGGGTAAATTCAATAAACCATAAGCACCAAAGCCAGCAAATTATTTGCCAATTATGTTTGGAATTGGAAGAAGTATTAGAAATTTTGAAAACGTAAGGGCGAACCGATGCGTCTTTGTAAAAATGATTATTTGAAACACTATCATCACGGGTTTTGCACTATTGAATTTTCGTGATGGAATACTTACTTATAATTTTAAGTTGATATTTTTTTATTTTGGAGAATCTGAATATGAGTACTTCTCAAGAAGCTACAGCTTCACCTTTATTATTCACTGATAGTGCTGCAAATAAAGTGCAGCAGTTGATTAAAGATGAAGATAACAATGATTTGATGTTGCGTGTTTTTGTTCAAGGTGGGGGCTGTTCGGGTTTTCAATATGGCTTTACCTTCGATGAGACGACCCAAGAAGATGATACTGTAGTTGAAAATCAGGGCGTTAAATTGTTGATCGATCCCATGAGTTATCAATACTTAGTGGGTGCAGAAATTGATTACACTGAGGGTTTGGAGGGCGAGCAATTTGTTATTCGCAATCCTAATGCTGTCACGACGTGTGGCTGTGGCTCTTCCTTTTCCGTTTAATTCAGTTTTATCAGTTATCAGTTATCAGTTACCACTTATCCAGTGTTATTCCAAAATTCTTTCAAAAGACTTCAAAATCAATGAATTTAGATATACTACTATAGTTTTTCAGATAAATAATTTAACTGATAATAAGCCACGTTTTTTGAAAAAACTTGGTTTCTAAGACTGATAATTGGTAACTAATAACTAATAACTGATAACAAATAGCTGGTAACTAAAATGAATATAACCCATTCTGAACCGATCAGCATTCTCAAAACGTTTGAAAAACTACGCGCTGATTACCAGCTTGAGTCTGCTAAAATTGCAACTAAACAAGATATTGCCACTCGACAAAAAGATAAGGAAATTGTTGAGCAAGCATCTACTTATACTGCTGATAGTATTTTTCAAGATTTAGCTAAATTGCAATCCATTTTTGGTCAATCTGTTGATGGACTTGTTAAAGATATGACCACGGAGGTGGAAAAATTAGCGCAAATTCGTCGGGCGATTTTGGTCGAAAATCAACATTTAACGAGTTTGCAAAATACCCAAGTAGCAGCCGAAGCACTCAATATCTTGCAACAAGAACATCAAAAAGAATTGCAAAGTCTTGGAGAAGACTATCAAAAAAAGCATGACGCTTTGGAAGTCGAAATGACTTCGCAACGTGAAATTTGGCAAAAACAACAGCAAGATCATGAAAAAGCCAAAACGAAACAACATGCACAACTCGACAAAAATCGCCAGTTCGATGAAGAAGACTTTGATTATAAACTTAAGTGGCAACATACTGAGGATAGCGATGACTATGAAAAACATCATCGTGCCTTAGAGCGTCAACTAGCAGAAGAAGATCGACGCAAGCAAAAAGACTGGCAGGAACGTGAGTCGTTTCTTGAAAAACATCAAACTGAGTTTGATGAATATAAAACCAAAGTAGAATCTATACCCAAGGAAGTTGAAGAAGCCGTGAAAAAATCCCGTGAAGCGGCTATCAAGGAAGCCTATAAAGACGAGGAAAACAAGGCTAAGTTATTGGAAAAAGAGAGAGAAGCTAAACGTAAAGCGTTTGAGTTAAAAACCGAATCTCTTAATAAAATAGCTGATGAGCAGAAGCTGCGAATTGCTCAATTATCTGAGCAACTACAAGTTGCTTCCCAGCAAATGCAACAACTGTCTATGACAGCGGTGTCTAGTGCGGGACAAGCTGAGAAGAATCAATAAGAGTTGAGTCCAAAGTTAAAGCTTTGGACTCCAAACAAAATCAATAGCAAGGAGTTTGAATATCAATGACAAAAAAAGTCAGTTCCAGAAATACAAAGGCTGAACTTCTTGAGGCTTATAAAGAAATAGAAGCCGCTTATCAAGCATTAGAAAGCAAAAAAGCGACGGTGCTTACTTCGAAACCAACAGCGGCGGCTACTACTGTAAAAGTACTGCCTGTGTCTAATGCTCCCAAAACTAAAATGAGCCAAACAGCGCAGCTATCACTTAAAAATGATCATGCACCGATGGAAGAAGTGATTAATGTCTTTGGACAATTAGGTGAAAAATTCAACACGGCTTTAAGTCAAATGTCCACTAATCTATTGGTGGAAGCTTCGCGCTTAAAAGAGGTGCGTACTGATGCCAATGCTGAAAGTAATCGCTTGGCGAATTTATACAATCTTGAGATTGGAGAAGAAACTTTAAGCGATTTACTTAAACAGTACACAGACACCGCGGAACAGTATCAAGAAACACTGAAACAAAAAAGTAAAGAAACTGAGAAGGCGTGGTTTGAAAAAAACCATGCGTGGCTAACTGAAAAAGAAGAGAATGAACAACGATTAAAAGAGCAAGGTACCTCTGTTCATAAAGCTCAAAAGCGAGAAGATAGTGAATATTGCTATGACTTAACACTGAAACGGGGTATCAGTGATGAAGATTATACACAGCAGAAAAAACAACAGCAACAAGCCTTAAATGAACTTGAAGAAACACGCCGTAAAGCCTGGAATGAACGTGAGAAAGCTTTGGCAGAACGCGATAAGCAATTTCAAGAAATCAAAACGAAAGTTGATCGTTTTCCTAAGGAGTTAGAAACAGCTATTAAAAAAGCCAAAGATGAAGGCACCGGTATTGCTCGTCATCAGGCTAAAATTAAGGCTGAACTCGCTGCTAAAGAATTTGAGGGTGAAGCAGAAATTTCTCAATTAAAGATTCGAGCCTTCGAAGAACAAGTGGCTACCCAAACGAATCAAATTGATAAATTGTCTATGCAATTAGAAGCCGCACTTAAACAGGCTCAAGAGTTAGCCGTTAAAGCGATTGAAGGTTCCTCAAGCCATAGCTCTTTTGAGGCTTTGAAAGAAATTGCTTTAGAACAGGCTAAGAATCAAACCAAGGCAAAGTAGTTGTGTCAGCCTGGTGAACAATAAATCAAAATTTTCAAAACTCCGATTTTTCTAAAAAATAGGATTTTTAAGTTGTAATATTTATCATGAAACTATTTGCCCTCAGTTTTTTTACCATTGTATTGTATATTGCTGCTGCTAGCTCACAATTGTATCGTGGTGCCACTGTTTTTTCCTCTAAACATTTATTATTATTGTTAGGGGGATTAGCGGTGTGCCTACATGCGTTGCTATTGTACTTCAATATGGTCACACCGGCGGGCTTAAACTTAGGTTTTTTTCATGCCGCCTCTTCGATAAGTTGGATGATTGCAGTATTATTATTATTAAGCATGTTACGTCAACCTGTTGAAAATCTTGTTATTGTTATTTTTCCAATGGCTGCTCTGATGATAGGTTTAGAAGGTTATATTCATTCAGAACGCATTTTATCTTCTCAGAGTTATGGTGTGACGCTTCATGTTTTATTTTCCATTATCGCTTATAGTTTATTAAGCATTTCTGCGCTGCAAACCTTATTTTTAGCTTACCAAGATTATCAATTACACCATAAACATCCAGGTTGGGTTATACAAATATTACCTCCATTGCAAGTGATGGAAAAATTGCTATTTCAAATGATAGCATTGGGATTTGTGTTACTTAGTTTAAGTTTGATCAGTGGGATAGTATTTTTAGAAGATATATTGGCTCAACATTTACTACATAAAACGGTATTGTCAATAGTGGCATGGTGTGTCTTTGGCTTGGTATTATGGGGGCATTGGCGTTATGGTTGGCGTGGTAGAACCACAATCGGTTGGAATTTAAGTGGTTTTTTCATTCTTATGCTGGCTTATTTTGGGAGTAAAATGGTACTTGAGTTTATTTTGCATCGTTAAATAAGTAACTCGCCAAAATAAAATACCCATCAAGGCGATGCCATTAAGTTAAGGGCAACCATAAAGGATTGCCCTTATAAACCAACCATCCTAAATTTTAGGATTGTTGTAAATATCCTGATTTAAGGCACCTTCACTCTTAGCAATAATAACCGTTCCTGCCGCATCACCGGTGACATTAATGGCGGTACGCATCATATCTAAAATACGATCAACCCCAATAATGAGGGCAATACCTTCAACAGGTAAGCCAACTTGGTTTAATACCATTGCTAGCATAATTAATCCAACACCTGGTACGCCAGCGGTACCCACTGAAGCTAAAGTGGCGGTTAAAATGACGGATAACAAATCGGCTGTACTTAAATCAATGTTATACACGTTAGCAATAAATACAGTTGCAACCCCCTGCATGATGGCGGTGCCATCCATATTAATCGTTGCCCCCAATGGGATGGTAAACGAGGCGACTGAGTTATCGACTCCGAGCCTTTTTTCAGTGTTTTTGATATTAACCGGAATGGTGGCATTACTGCTGGCGGTACTAAAAGCAAAAATTTGTACTTCCGACATTTTTTTCAGGAATGTTTTGACATTTAGTCCAGAGAATATCTTGAGCAAAATGGAATAGGACACCAGCCCATGTATGAGCAGCGCAGCTGTTACCACAAAGAAATAACTTAACAAAGGTTTAAAAACTTCAAATCCTTGTAATGCAAAGGTTTTCGTAATTAAACAGAAAACGCCAACTGGTGCCAACTTCATCAAGATAACGACAAGTTGCATGATTATCGCATTGTAGTCATTAAATTGTTGTTCGACTCGTTTACCGGCTTCTCCCGCCATCACAATAGCAATTCCAATAAGTAGAGAAAAAACTATCAAGGGCAACATTTGACCTTCTGCCATTGCTTTAATTGGATTATCGGGTACCAGGTTGATAATAGTTTGGGCAATAGAAGGGGCTTCTTTCGGGGTAAAACTTTGAACTTCGGCTGAACCTAAATCGAAACCTTGTCCAGGAGCAACAATAAGAGCTAATCCAAGTGCTAAACTAACAGCAAGTGCGGTCGTTCCCAAATAGAATAGGAGTGCTTTTCCACCTAAACGCCCTAATTTATTAATTTCACCTAAAGCGGCGGTACCGCATACCAGTGAAATAAAGACCAGGGGGACAACCAGCATTTTCAGTGAGCTAATGAAAATCTGTCCAATAACGTGAAACACATTACCAACGAGAAAGTCACTGATGATAGCGTATTCCATAAAGAAGACATTAAAGACTCCGCCTAAAATGCCCCCTATTAGCATTGCTAATAAAATAGCTGTGGTTAATTTTTTTGAATCCATATTTTCAGTTATCAGTTATCAGTTATCAATCAATAAAAATACCCTTTTTTGAAAAAAGGGTATTAGGGTATTTATGTAGGTACGAAACTGTATTTTAACATTTTTAACCCGTTCAAGAAATCCGATTTTTGGAAAAAATCGAATTTCTAACGCGCTAAGAATGATTAAAATTAAATCATACCTGGTCCATCATAATTCTGATTGGGATTATCTGGATCGACATTGATCTGCTCGCGTCGTTGCTCTGTACGTTTTTGCATGGCATCCGATTTGACTGCAATGCTCATTTCCCCAAATAACACCTGCTTCAGTAACCTAAAGCCAAACTGTAATAAGGCTACATCGTCTGTTTTCAATTGTTCAAGCTCTTTAGCCGTTAAGTCATAAACATTTGAAAAACCTTCACTTTTTACAAAATTTCGGAAGCTATCTAAGTTATAACTGCCCAAGAAAAAGAATTGGAAACTACGCGCTGAGGGTTTGCCTATGGTTGGTCCGCTGGAGCGTTTTTTCAAGATGATTTGTAGCCATTCACGATTCATCTCATCATAATGAGCCACATCTTGCTCTTTGCGATAATCGCCCACAGTAATAGTACGGGATTCATTATGACCCAGGCAATGCTCTTCCTTGATCAAAAAATAGGCATCTTCATCAGTCGGCGATTTTTCTTTACGCATAGACATCAAGCCCAAGGCATAATATCGACAAACTGTTGGGCGATCATCGTACACGCTACAGCCTTTTTCACTAAGAAATGGACAGGCGAGGTTATCATCAGCAGTTCTGATTTTTACCCCAGGCATCCCACTGGCATCCATCTCATAAGGAACAGTATATTGTGCTAAAAATTCATTGGAAGTCAGTTCTAAACGGTTTTTCAAACGTAAAATATCATAAGGCGTGAGTGAAATATCAATACGCTTACAACATTCATTAAAACAGGCAATGTTCTTATGACAACGAAATTGGATGGTATCATCCAAAAAGAGTTCGACTGGTTGAAGGGAACTCTGGTGTGGAATATTTTCTAAAGGTGAATCACTCATTCTAGGATCCTAATCGTTTTGGTAGGAAATATACTTCACTGCAATCAAATCTGTAAAAATGTTGGATTTTTTTTCAACCAAAATAATACCATTTTTTGGAAAAATAGTATTCGAGGAAATAGTTTAATTAAAACTTCTGATTTTATACTTATTTAAAAAATGTCGTGATCAAGAAGATATTGAATATTATAAAAAATCCGATTTTTGAAAAACTCGGATTTCTTTATATACTGAGCGTACTTGAAATTTGTGAAAATTTATTCACCTACGTTTTTTTCAACTCCGCAGGTATCTTTTGGCAATGTTTTCACGAAACTCAAGGGCAATCAGTATAAGTTAGTATTTCTTTTAATCAGTAAATTATAACTTATCCTGAACAATTCCTAACTTTCGTAACTGTTCAGCCATTTTAGCTACCTTTTGTTGCGCCAATTCTTTTTCTTGACGTTCTTGCTCTACTTGCTGTAACGCCAACTTTTTTTCTTGACGTTCCTGCTTGACTTGTTGTAACGCCAATTCCTTTTCATGCAACGCCTTATTATACGCAGGAAAAACAAATTTTTCATACACCGGATCAGATGCCATTTTTTCCAGCGATGGACGACGATATAAGTCATCCAGGCGAAATTGAAAACCCGGTAAAACGGACGATTGAATTAACCCATCTGCTCCCGGCTTAATTGGTACATACATACCTCGCTCATTGAGACGGTAAAATCCCATCAACTTATCATCATTGGCATACACAATATAATATTCTTTGACTCCTGCCGTTTCGTATTCCCTGTATTTTTTCTGAGTATCCCATTCAATATACTTGGGCTTGGAATCCGAGAGGGCTTCAACACATAAATCACAGGTACCAAGATAACTGTGAATTTTTCCAGTCACTTCCAGTGGCACCGGATTGCTGTGAAGAACGACTCCATAATCCGGTTTACGAATCGCGGTTTTTGAGGACAAAGGTAAGCGAAAGGCTGTCTCCAGAAATATTTTTTGACCATTCTGATAAGTGCCTAAATAATAGTCAATGAGTTTTGTAAACCAATCGTGCATGGTATTTGTTAACAGATCGGACACGGGTTTAACCTCCAAATAGCCATTGTTCCATTCATAATTTTCATCACCGTTTTCAGAATACTTCGCCCAATATTCTGCTTCATCAACTTTCATTTTTCCTGCTTTTTTGAGGGCATCTATTTGAGATTCAGAACGTTTATTCCAAATATCGATAGAGGTTGGTTTTTCCCTGGGAAAATAAGTGGAGTCGGGTTTCAGATACATCGGTGCGGTTGGCATGGTGAGTTCTCCTTGTTAGAAATCCG
>Ga0190286_1000942_pt1 | contig 11131 bp, 8 predicted proteins | sample 48691834_MG_FD_183241 | JGI IMG/M metagenome (GOLD analysis project Ga0190286, IMG submission 183241) | Hydrothermal vent microbial mat bacterial communities from Southern Trench, Guaymas Basin, Mexico - 4869-18-3-4_MG | ecosystem: Environmental > Aquatic > Marine > Hydrothermal vents > Microbial... | reverse complement strand
CTAAAATACGGTGGTTGACTATGATGCGACGGCAGATAACACAGTGTATGCGGTTCGCTACGCTCACCCAAATTGCCCTTCGGGCAACTTCGCATACACCGAAACCGTTAAGTGAAATTGTGGACTTCGGGTAAAATGGAAAAGTGGAAAAAATGATACTAAAAACAAAAAAGAGGGATTCTAAAACTCGTAATATGCTCTCGGAGCTTGAAGGAAAGCACCTAGCAACTAACTGGGAGAAACTGGTTCGAATCCAGTCGAGAGCATCAACTTACTTAATAGGAGGATATGATGAAGACTAAAAGGCTTGATGAATATACTGTTCATCTCATTATCTTAATCGTATTTACAGGTGTGCTAATTATATTAGAACGCATTTTTAGTGAATCGCTAGAAGGATTTTTTTACGCACTCTTACCCACACTTCTTTTGGTTTTGTTTTATATTTTACTTCATCGTAGAACAACAGCATTTGAAGATTCAGTTAAAGAACTTTTAGAAACACACATTCCTAATATTGTTTATATTGACGATTCAGACACCATCAAAGTAGAGTTTATCAAGGCTGTTAATGATGCGGAAAAATACATTATGACTACTGGGGGTAAGTCAAGAATAAAGGAATACTTATCTGCAATTGAAAGCAATTTAGAAGAAAAAGAGATAGAATATTACCGAATAATATTTGGTGAAAAAATATCAAATGAGTTGTATGCACACCTTTCAAAAATAATTGGAAGAGAGGGGATTTATGTATCATATACTCCACAAGAACTAATCCCTACATTGTTATTAACAGAAAAAGTAGCTTTCCTTGGCTTACCCGATCCAAAACCTGATGAGTTCAAAACGTGTTTAAAAATACCCGATGAGAAAATCATAGACAAATTAGGAAAATATATCAGAATATGGTATGCAAAGAGCGAAACGTTAAGTAATAGAGAAGACCTAAAAAAAATAAAGAGGGATTAATATGGATATAGTTCTAACCAAAATCATTCGCCCTTCGGGTTGCTCGGGGCTATCGCCCTCACTTAACACGGTGTATGCAGTTCGCTATCGCTCACCCAAATACCTCGCTATCGCTCACCCAAATACCTCGCTATCGCTCAGCACTTCGCATACACCGATACCGTTAAGTGAAATGCCCAAGCCCGCCTTATCAAATAAAAAGAGGTTAAAAAATGACTGAAAGATGGATGAGAGATTCAATAACTGCATTAAAAAGTGCGATAGAGAAATTTAACAATGGTAAAGAAGGAGATTTTAAGCAATCCCTTATACTTGCAGACCATGCAACTGAAACGATAATGAGAAATTATCTAATCTTCAAAGAAAATATGAATCCTCCCTATGATTATCCTTCTTTACTCAAAGAAATCACCAAAAAAGTGAATTTGCCTCCAAACATTAGTGAGACTATAGAAATATTTCGCTTAATTCGGGACGGCTTCCAACATCATAATCTGAAAAATATTGAGAAAGGGTTAAAAGGAACTACCACAGGTTTAACATTAGAAAGAAGTTATTTAGAGGATTATTTGAGAGCGGTAAGCATGCTGTTTAAATATTTAACAAACATAGAAATAAATGTAGGAGGCAATCAAAATGCCGAAACAGACTAAACTAATCGATAATGAAGATAGAAAGAAAAAACCAGAAGAAGTAGTCTTAGAGGATATAGTTATACCCTTCTTGAGAGAAGATTTGGGCTATAAGCTTATAGATCCAAGACTTCAAAGAGTCCCCGTTAGGTTTGGAAGAGAAACCAAGTATGCTGATACAGTTGTTTATATAATAAAAAATTCACGAAAAATTCCACATATTGTAGTAGAAACTAAAGCACCGGGCGAACCATTAGATTGGGAACAAGCCGAATCTTACGCTCAGAGATTGGGAGCTCCTTATTTTCTGGTTACTGATGGTAAAACATGGCATTGGTATCAAACAGGGGAAAGACAAGGAGAATCAAGGAGAATCAAAAAAGCACCTAAGCCACCCATTTACATGGAAAAAGAGGTTTTAATAGCATTTGAAGACCTCAATGAGTTACAAAGAGTAGTAAGTAAATGTCATGACATAATAAGAAATGAGGAAGGTTTTGATCCTACCATTGCTTTTGACGAAATCAGCAAACTGCTTTTTGCAAAAATGCAAGACGAACGAGAGGTTGAGCAAGGATTTAAAGATGATGTAAACAGAACCCCAAAAAGTGATTATGAATTTAAGATAGGTAAGGATGAACTTCCAGAAGAAGTAGGAACAAGAATCAAGGAAATATTTGAACGAGCAAAAAACAAATATCCTGAGATTTTTGAAGGTACTACTGAAGATATAAAATACATAAAATTAAGATTTCCTACAATATTTCACATTGTTGAAGAATTACAAAGTTATACTTTACAAGAGACGACCATAGACATTAAAGGAGCCACTTATGAATTATTTATCAAAGGTACGTTTAGAGGTAAGGGTCTGGGTCAATTCTTTACACCGAGAGAGATAGTAGAGTTTATGGTTGATATGGTTGAGCCTAAAAGAAAACATTTTATTCTTGATCCTGCTTGTGGTTCTGGTGGTTTCTTAATTACATGTATGAACAGGGTTTTTGACGAAATAGATGAATTGTATAGACAAAGAGGGCTGGACAATCCAAAACAAGAAAAACGGAGATTTGCTACCAAACACCTTTTTGGAATTGATATAAATGAAAGAATGACTTGGGTGGCAAAGATGAATATGGTCATGCACGGAGACGGTCATGGCGGTATTTTTACACACGATGGTTTAAAAGATTCTGAAAGGATAGAAACAATATTAGATATTGTTAAAAAGAGAAGCGGTTTTGATATTATCTTAACTAATCCTCCATTTGGAAGCAAAATAAAAAATCAAGATATTTTGGCAGAGTATGAACTTGGCAAAGGCAGAAAATCTCAACTTACTGAGGTTTTGTTTATTGAGAGATGCTTAAAATTATTGAAACCAGAAGGTATTTTAGGAATTGTTGTGCCTGATGGTGTATTGAGCAATACTTCTCTTGACTATGTTAGAGAATTCATAAGGCAGAATGCAGTGATTAAAGCAGTGGTCAGTTTACCAGTAGAAACCTTTGTCCCTTATGGATCGGGAGTAAAAGCTAGTTTACTGTTCTTACAGAAGAAAGATATTGAAGGGAAATTAAAGCAGGGTAAGGTTTTCATGGCAATAGCGGAAAATATTGGTTATGATGCAACAGGTAGAGCTACTGGAAAAAATGATTTACCAATTATTCTAAATGACTATAAAGAGAAGGTGAAAAAAATATGAATACGATAAGAGCAAAACCGTTAGAGGTCATAGTTGATGGAGATTCATTAAAAGATAGATTAGATGTCCCTTTTTATCATCCTAAATTCATAGAAATAGAAAATATCTTGGGTTCTACGTCTTTGAATATAAAATCAATAGGCGAAATAGCTAAAAAAATTACAAAAGGCGAGACACCTTTGTGGAGAGGAGATAGATATGTAGATGAAGGAATACCTTTTCTAAGAGTAATAAACTTAAGAGAAGAAGGACTTGAAACCACTAATTTGGTTTACATATCTAAGGAAACTTACAAAAGAATGAAAAGGTCTCAATTAAAAGATAAGGACGTATTATATTCTATGGCAGGTACTATAGGAATTGCCACTGTTTATGAGAGTAGGAGTTATTGGAAAGAAGCAAATATAAATCAAGCAATTGCGCGAATAGAATTGAAGGAAGGCTATAACCCTTACTATGTTGCTATTTTTTTAAATACAGAATTTGGTAGGCTACAAGCAGAAAGATTTGTTTGCGCTATTGCTCAGCCAAATATTAATTTTCAACAAATTAAATCTATCAAAATAATTTTTCCTCCAGTAAAGATCCAAGAAAAAATAGTAGAGTTGATGAAAACTGCATGGGAAGAAAAGAAAAAGAGATTAGAAAAAAGCAGGTTATTGTTAACAACATTTGATATGTGGATCAAAAATAAATTAAAAATATTACTTAGTGAGATAAAGAAGACTACTAGTTATTTAATAGATTTAGAGGATAATCTTGGAAGCAGACTTGATGCAAAATACAATAGTCCAAAGTTTCTACAGTTATTAAATGCAATTGAAAACTCACCGTACGAAATCAAAACATTAAAACAAATATCAAAAGCTATTGTAAGTGGTCAAAGACCAAAAGGTGGGGTGAAATATATAGAGGATGGTGTGCCAAGCATTGGTGGGGAACATATTACATCTGAAGGCGATTTTAATTTTGAGAATATCCGATTTATACCAAAACAATTTCATCAACAGCAGAAAAAAAGCCGGGTCAAACCTTATGATATATTAATTGTAAAAGATGGTGCTACAACCGGAAAGGTTGCTATTGTCCCTAAAGAATTTCCTTTTAAAGAATGCAATATAAATGAACACGTTTTCAAAATAGAGGTTAAAGACGGCTATAATCCGTACTATGTATTTTCTTATTTATTCAGTAGTTTAGGACAAGAACAAATTAATAGATTGATTAGTGGTGCGGCACAGAAAGGAATAACAAGAGATGCGATAGAATCAACAAAAATAATAGTTCCACCATTAGAAATCCAGAATACAATAGCAAATGAAATCAGGAAAAGAAAAGAAGAATGTAAAAGACTGAAGAAAGAGGCGGAAGAAGTTGTAGAAAATGCAAAAAAAGAAGTTGAAAAAATGATAACAGGAGAAACATGAAAATGCCTCAAATAGATTTTGGCGGGCTTGGGCACTCTGCGGTGCTTCGCATCTTGCCCCTAACGGGGTCACTTAACGGGCAGATATGTGGCTCGATAACGCTCGCCCAAATTTGCTCCGCTATCGCTCCGCAAACTTCACATATCCCAAAAACGTTAGGCGACATGCTTTATAAAATAAAGGAGGTGAGGACAATATGGCATTTATAGACGCTAACGAAGTTAAATTACAGGCACTACTCTCCAATGCGCAAGAGGCTTACAAAGTACCCCTTTATCAAAGACCTTATGCATGGAGCAGAGATCAGTGGGAAGATCTATTTGAAGATTTAAACAGCCTAAGACCTAATGATGTGCACTTTCTTGGCTCTATTGTAGTAGTGCCTGAGAGTGAGCATAGGCTAGGAGTAAATTATTTTCAGGTAGTAGATGGGCAACAGAGGTTAGCAACAATCCTGATTTGGCTTTCAGCCATAAGAGATATTGCTAAAGAAAATGGAAACAACGAGTTGGCGGATTATTTAACGGAAACTTTCCTTTTTGCTAGAGAATTGGAAAGCGGTAGACAGAGAAAAATACCTAAACTTCAACTTGGGCAGTTGGATAATGATGCTTTTCAGCGAGTTTTAGAAGGAAAATCAAAAGACTATAATCACCTAATATTCGAATGCTACAAATATTTCAAGAACAAAACAGATAATGAAAACATGTGGCAAATTTTGTTAAATAATGTTTCTATTGTACACATTAATGCTTTTAATCATTTTAACGCTTTTAGGTTATTTGAAACATTAAATGATCGAGGATTAGAATTGTCCGCAGCAGATTTGATAAAAAATTACCTATTAATGAAAGTTTCATCAAGAGAAGAAATATTCAATGATACTATAAGTCAATGGAATGAGATGTATGAGAAAGTTAGGGATAAGGAGCCTGTGAAATTTATAAGGAGGTATATTTTGTCCAATTACAAGGGGAAAATTTCAGAATCACGACTCTACGAAGGAGTAAGAAAAAGATTGGAAAACGAAAACCCTGGAAAGATATGTGATTTTGTAGAGGATTTGAATGTTAATGCAACCATTTACAAGAAAATTTTTGAGTCTAGTTTCTCACAAGATAAAATTAATAAAAAACTACGGGAATTACATTTAGTAGAAGTTGCTCCAAGCTTTACTTTGCTTTTGAAAATCATGCCTCACTTAGAAAACAAAGAAATTTCTGAAGGGGATGTATTAGAGATAATGGAAATGGTAGAATCTTTCCACATAAGATGGGGTGTTTGTGGACAATCAACATCCAGACTGGATCAAATCTATAACGATATTTGTATGATGTTAAAAGACAAACAACCTCAAGAATTCAGGGGGATTATAAAAAATAAATTATTACAGGAAATAGAAAATAATGCAGACGACGAGATTTTTAGAAGAAACTTCGGTCAAAGAGCTTTTAAGCCAAATGAAACTAGAACAAAATACATTCTGTGGAATTTATCAAAACCAACCGGTGAAACTGCTCTCAATATAAGAGAGATCCAAACGGAACATGTGTTGCCTCAAACATTGAGCAACGAATGGGTGGAGTATTTAAAGAGGAAAACTTCTAAAACCGAAGATGAGATAAAGGCTCTTCATAGAGAAAGTCTCAACAGAATAGGGAATTTGACCATTATAAAAGGTGAGTGGAATATTAGTATGTCAAACAGACTATTTAGTGAAAAGAAAGAAGATTATAGAAAAAGTGAGTTTCAAATAACTAAGAAGCTCTTTAATCATGATGAGTGGACGTTTAAGAAAATAGATGAAAGATCAAAACAATTAGCAGAGGAAGCTTGTAAAATATGGAGCTTGAAAGAAAACTAGATATGAGCACGTCGCCTAACAGCAAACATACGGCTACGCTTCGTTCCACCCGAATTCGGCAGAGCTGAACTTCGCATGTCCGCAAGCCGTTATATGATATTCTGGCCCGAAGCCATGGGAATGAGAAAAGGATTGAAAATATGGAGGAAATATACCTTTATCCCATTTGGGAATATTTTTTGAATATGCCTTTAAATGGATTATTTTTTCAATCTCCTTTCAGGAAATATCGATGAAAATTTATAACAATTTACAGTTTCTTTACTTTTTCTCCTCTGTTAGCTTTGCAAGATTTTTGGGCTCTGCTCAATTGCTTTTTTCTATTAATGCTTATTTGTAAACCTGTTGCCAAGAGTAGAACGAAAACGACAACAATTAAGAATAATGAGACAAAAGTAAGAAACATACTACCTTCTTCCCATAATACAGACATAACAAAATTTCCCAAAAATAACAAAACAAAAAGTGGAAGAAGAAATAGGATATACACTCTCAATGGAGGATTTGTTGCATATTTACGGTCTAAAAACCTCAGCCAGTCTGGTATAAAGAAAAGAATTAAGAAGACAACAGTAAGAGAGAGGAAGAGAATAAGATATAATAGGGGACTCGCCTCTGGGATAGGATATTCTAATTTGTACTTGTAAAATGATAGATATGACATTAACTGAATAAAGAGCGCTAAGGGTATTCTCAAGTTGTCTCTATATACATCACCTAATGTCTCTTTTATTCTCCATTTTTTAATGGTGTGCAGTATAAGGAAAATGTAAACAAAACCCATTAAGAGCAATAACAGTAGGCAAATTAACTCTCGTGAGTTGAAGAAGGAAGGAAAGAAAGTAGCATAGATACAACTCGCTATAAATGCGTAAAGCCCGCCTGTTGGCAGAACGTAGTTTGTACTCCTCGAAGAGCCATCTTCCCAATAATGAATAAAGGAGGGTAGTCTTCTCAAAAAGCTATACCAGAAAATGAACTGATATAAAAACGGAGGGAATACCAAAAATAGATAAAGAAAATTAATAGGAGAACTTGGAATATAAGTAGATAGCAGGAAGGAAATATAATCTCCAGTAATAAGGAATGCCATAAATAGAGTTAGGATACTACATAAGCCTTTTGGACTTTTAAACGAAGCTAACTTTAATAATTCTCTTTCTATATCGGGTTTCTTTTCGTTCCATTGTTTGAATTTTGGAAGAGCATACTTTAATAACATTGTCAAAAGCCATCCTATAAGTACAAGTGCGAAAAGCAGGGAGAGTATCGAGAAGAGTAAAAAAATGCCGAAAATCAATAAACCAAAGAACCATAAATATAGCCCTGGCAAGGACAATATGAGATCAATATATATTTTCTTAGTTGTAGAATCTGGAAGATTTTTGTACCGCTCCCACCATTTAAGTTGATATTCTTCCCCACCCACTACTTTCCCTATAACCCTTGGCATTACTTTGTAATATTTTCTGTCTTGTAATTCCACTCCCTTATTTGCTTCGTAAATATGATAAGCATCATTTAATAAAGAACTTAAAACGCAAGCTCCTATAAATACTGTAATAAAAAAGAACTTTCCCAAATACGGGTTTAAAGGGGTAATATACCCCAGAATAGCACAAAACATGAAGTAAGATATTACCGTCCATTGTTTTGCAAAATCGCCGTAGAGCTTACCGATTATAGCTGGTAGATATTCATATAAAAGCTTACAAAGTGTCAGAACACCGAGAGTTATGGCTACATACTTTGAAAGAAAGCTAACGAACGTGTTGATTGTGACCACCGCAAGCAAGATTCCATTTATAACATTATTTATAACTTCCTTTCGTTTTAAAGCTAAAAATAAATGATTACAACGCTCTTTTATAAAATTCAAGGCTTTAACTATCTCATTCGTTAGTAGGACGTAGAATTTGTGCAACTGAGCACAACACAACATTCCATAGTTAATGCTTATATCTACGACTATAAAAGGAACAACTATGATTGAGAGGGCTAATCCAAGGTAAAAAATTGGCTGTAACCACACAAAAGTAATAAGATTCAATAGTGTGAGAATAACAAAAACTGGAAGAATGCCTAAAATCTCACTTGTTAGTCCATCTCCATATCTATGCTTCAAAAAATTTTGCCAATCATCTATGAAAAAAAGAATTATCACGACCATAACTAACAGGGAACTTATTAGAGACAGCTCACTAAGGAAGGACTTCTCAATAACGTATGCCGTACCAAAAGAAAGAAATGTAGATTGGATGAAAAGTACCAAAGGTATCCTGACATTATCCAAATGTAAATCTTCCAATCTCTTTTCTCTTCTCCATTTAATTATGGTATGTGCTATAAGAGCCACAAATATAAAATCTATTAGGAACCACAATAGGAGTAGCAAGTGATAATAAAATTGATGCAAATGAAATTGATAAAGTAGCTTAAATAACGGAGATGCTGAAACAATAAAGATATAAAAAGGAAAGATACAACTTCCAATAAATGCATATATTTGACCCGTCGGTAAGGAGAGAGTTTTATCTCTTTGACCATTTTGCCAATAGCGCAAGAAGTATGGAAATCTCCTCAATATGGAATACCAAAAAACGAATTGATATAGAAATGGTGGCAAGCCCAGCAAGTCTAATAAATTAGGAGGTAAGTGCAGCAAGTATTGAAATATGAAAGTTCCAGAAAAAGCGAAGCCTGCAAAGATGCACATAAAGCCAAAAGCACCTTTCCATCCTTTTATAACTGAAAGTAATTTGAGTAATTCCTTATCTATACTCTTATTTATCCACCCAAATTTTGGAGAAACATTAGCTAATAGGTATCCTATGGATAAAAAAGTGAAAAGTTGTGAATATAATGAAAATAGAAAAAAAATACCAAAGAAAAAAGCACCCATACCGCTTAAATAGAGTCCAGGGGCGTAATACCAACAAAATGTGGATAATTTATTTGGAGATTTTTTATACTTTTCCCACTCCTCATCCAAATTCTTCCTTTGCCCTCTTGCCATATCCTTCCAGAATGATTGCTGATCTGGTGGTCTATCTTTATTCTCTTTATTCCAAGTGTAGGCAAGAGGAAAGGCCAATGTAAAGGCTGCAACAATTAATATAAATAGCACGAAATAAACATATTGACTCAAAAATGCCATAAAATAACCGGGAACAGCAAAACATAAAATCAACAGCCTTATCCACCATTTTTCAGTAAAAGTTCCTTCGGAAGTTTCGTAGAGCTTTCTGGTTATAGCTGGCAGATATTGGTATAAAATCTTACAAAGTATCAGAACTCCTAAAGCTGTGGCTACAGACTTTGGGAGAAAATCAACAAAGGCATTAATCGTAACTACTGCAAGTAAGATTCCTATAGCGATTTTTTTCTTCATTTTTATGATAGGTAACAGATACCCATTTATAAACCCCAACTCCGCATCACTTTAGGGGATTACATCAAACCCCGGCTGTTTATCGAGTTCAGCCACTTGCTTCGGGATCTGGTTCTCGACACTGCCGCGCTGCTTATCTGCTTATACATCCTGAAGATCTCTTAGTTTTGACCTTTCCTGTCCGCGCCAACCTCCTTCAATACCCCGGAGAGCTTCTTCGGGCTCGGCGTGAAGAACTTCGTGTTCCGTGGACTTATTCCTTAAAATTGGAAGAGTCAGAGTTTTAATATAAAAACTTTTTATTTAAATTCTCCTGCGAGATATGAAACCTTTTGTAACCGAGATAGAAGGAAAAAAGGTGCCCTGGGACGCTTCGCAGCTAAGGAAAATACAAGAACATCCATGTTTCAATGAGAATGCCTGTCATCTCTTCGGCAGGATGCATCTGCCCGTGGCACCGAGGTGCAATATCCAGTGTAATTACTGCATTCGTAAATACGATTGCGTGAACGAGTCGCATCCCGGTGTCACGAGCAAGGTATTGAGTCCAGAGAAAGCGCTGGAAAGGGTGCGGGAAGTATTGAACAAGGTGCATTACATCAAGGTCGTTGCCGTCGCGGGACCGGGCGAGCCGCTCTTCAATGAGGAAACGTTCGAGACATTCTGGCTGGTGAAGGCGGAGTTCCCGCATCTGATGCGATGCATGAGCACCAATGGGCTGCTGTTACCCGACCGGATTGACGATATAGAGGAGCTGGGCATCGGCACTCTAACTGTTACACTGAATGCAATTGACCCCGCCATTGAAAAACTCATCTATTCGTTCGTGAAGTATCGTGGCAAGATATACGGGGGCGAGAAAGCTGCGGAGATACTGCTGAAGAACCAGTTAGAGGGTATTCGGGAAGCGGTAAAGCGGAAGATTATAGTTAAGGTGAATACAGTATACATCCCTACGATAAACATATTGAGGATATAGCGAAGCAAATAGGTAAGATGGGAGTCTACATGCAGAGAAAAATCGAGCGTGTAGAAAAAATATTACGGGTTCCTATTTAAAAATCATCATATGGGGGGGAGCCACTCAGCAGCCTTTTGGGCTATTTTCGCATTGTGACTCCACCCCCACCCTATTAGAGT
>Ga0190286_1000941_pt1 | contig 11137 bp, 4 predicted proteins | sample 48691834_MG_FD_183241 | JGI IMG/M metagenome (GOLD analysis project Ga0190286, IMG submission 183241) | Hydrothermal vent microbial mat bacterial communities from Southern Trench, Guaymas Basin, Mexico - 4869-18-3-4_MG | ecosystem: Environmental > Aquatic > Marine > Hydrothermal vents > Microbial... | reverse complement strand
GTGTTCTTCAACTCTGCACCACATGCAAGTATCGTATGGGTGAACTCAACCGGTACACTTATCGGTGCAGGTGCGTAGCCACGCGACCGCCGTATGATGAACTCCTTACCAGTGGGTGCAAATATTCGGGTGACAGAATCGTCACACCTAACATGTATATCACGATCATGTATCAGAAAATACTCAGCAACCCCACGCAACCGCATGATTGCATCATCATTCTCATATGCGATGGGCTCGTCCGATATGTTACCAGACGTCATCACCAGTACACTTAACGGACTATTGTAGAACAACAGATGATGCAACGGTGTGTAGGGTAACATAAACCCCAGGTATCGGTTGTTGGGTGCTACACTATCTGCGATCTTCGGCACTACAGGGTCGCTACGTCTACGTAGGAGTACGATCGGTGCTTTGGGTGATGTAAGTAGCTGCTCCTCCTCGAGTGATACCTCACAGTACTTTCTTATCGTTGATAGATCTTTCGCCATCAACGCAAACGGCTTATCCTCACGATACTTGCGGCCACGAAGCACCTCAACCGCCAGCTCGTTGGTGGCATCACAAGCTAAGTGGAACCCTCCCAACCCCTTAATTGCAACAATCTTACCCGCCTTCAGCAGCTGTATGGTTTGTTTGATGGCTTCAACCCCTCTGACACATAGGTTGGGGTTCGACGGCTGTATAAGTGTAACCTGTGGCCCACACACCGGGCATGCGTTCGGCTGTGCATGGAACCGCCGTGTTAATGGATCATCGTATTCGGATTGACAGGCGTGACACATCTTGAACTTAGCCATCGTCGTATTGTGTCGATCATACGGTATATCCTTAATAATGGTGAAACGTGGCCCACAGTTGGTACAGTTGATAAACGGATACAGATAACGGCGGTCGTTGGGATCGAACAGCTCCCTGAGGCAATCAGCGCATGTGGCGATATCAGGTGACACCTGCGTCTTTACACGTGCTTGTGTGATACTGGGTAGGATTTTGAACTCACGTTCATGCTTCAGAGGTAACGAAGTGATATCTATATTGGTGATCTCCGCCTGTGGTGGTGGTCCTGTCTTGAGCAGGGTTATGAACTTCTCTATCTTGGAGGGATCACCCTCCACTTCGATTATCACACCAGTTGATGTATTAGCTACCCAACCCACAAGCCCCAATCGTGTCGCGTACCGATATACGAGTGGACGAAACCCCACCCCCTGCACACGCCCGGTAACTGTTACCCTGATACGTTTAAGTGTGAACCCCTCTTCACACTTTTTATGTCGAACGGGGTTAGGTTCCATCGATATAAAATACGAGAATATCAAGATAGGCAACGTATATAGGACGTTTGTGGTGATGATAAGTATGCTACAGCTTACCTCAAATAGACGAGTTTCTTACAGTGGTTACACCACAGGTCCGTATGCACGAGCTACGCCGGTACGCTCGAACACGGAGATAGAAACCGTCACACAATGCAGTACCAAGCTCAATAGAGGGGTCATGACCGAATTTCACTTCTTATCTTATAAAATGGTTATCTGATGTGTATCAGCTTACTTGTACAACATGTATGTAATCCATGAGCTTGTAGCTTTAGCTCACATAGGTATGTACCCTGTGCAACTCTTTGTCTAACATCGTTATCAGCATGCCACTCAACCGAATAATAGCCAGCTGATAGCTCATCATCCACTAACGTACGAATTAACCTACCTGTGATATCGTATATGCTTAACTTTACGTGTGGCTTGTCACAACCATCCACCTGCGGTATGGCAAACCTTATACATGTACCTGAGGTGAAAGGATTCGGCCAGCTATGGTAGAGTACAAGCTTATCGGGTAAATCAGGTGCTTCAGCAACCCCCATGCCGTAGAATTGATATATCTGTAAACCAGCACCACAATCAGCTACATAAGCATAATCTCCTGATACGTAAACACCACATGCATAGTCGGGTGTATAGTAGTAACCTACCTTCTCTGGATTGCTGGGATCACTTACATCTATAACCCGTAAGACAGCATTACAAGCAGCTACATAAGCGTAATCACCCGATATGTAAACATCCCATGCAGCAAAGCCAAGTACAGAGTAGTAGCCTACCTCTTCCGGATGGCTGGGATCACTTACATCTATAATGCATAAACCAAAATAATCAGCTACATAAGCATAATCTCTTGATATGTAAACACGATGTGCATAGCCACGTGTATCGTAGTAGCCTACCTCTTCTGGGTTACTGGGATCACTCACATCTATAACACGTAAACCATCATAACCATCGGCTACATAAGCGTAATTACCTAATACGTAAACACCCTCTGCATGGCCAGGTGTGTCATAGTAGCCCACCTCTTCTGGATCATGTGGATCGCTCACATCTATAACCCGTAAACCACTATTATCATCAGCTACATAAACGTAATCACTTGATACGTAAACACCGCATGCCTTGCCAGGTGTATCGTGGTAACCTACCTCTTCTGGGTTGCTGGGATCACTCACATCTATAACTCGTAAACCAGCACTATCATCAGCTACATAAGCGTAACACCCTGATACGTAAACATCCCATGCATAGTCAGGTGTATCATAGTAACCTGCCTCCTCTGGGTTGCTGGGATCACTTACATCTATAACTCGTAAACCAGCAGAACCATCAGCTACATAAGCATAACCCCCTGATACGTAAACATCTTCTGCCCAGTCAGGTGTATCGTAGTAGCCTATCTCCTCTGGATTGCTGGGATCACTTACATCTATAACTCGTAAACCAGCGCTATAATCAGCTACATAAGCATAACTCCCGGATATGTAAACATCCCCTGCATAGCCAGGTGTATAGTAGTAGCCTACCTCTACTGGATTGCTGGGATCACTTACGTCTATGACCCGTAAACTACCATCAGCTACATAAGCGTGATCACCCGATACATAAACATCAACTAGCCAGCCAGGTGTATCGTAGTAGCCTACCTCTTCTGGGTTACTGGGATCACTTATATCTATAACACGTAAACCAGCAGAACCAGCAGCTACATAAGCATAGCCACCTGATACGTAAACACCCTCTGCCCAGCTAGGTATATCGTGGTAGCCTACCTCCTCTGGGTTACTGGGATCACTTACATCTATAACTCGTAAACCAGCGCTATAACCAGCTACATAAGCGTAATCACCCGATATATAAACATCCCATGCAGAGCCAGGTGTATAGTAGTAGCCTACCTCTTCTGGGTTGCTGGGATCACTTACATCTATAACTCGTAAACCAGCAGAACTAGCAGCTACATAAGCATAGCCACCTGATACGTAAACACCACGTATATAGCCAAGTATATAATGGCTCACCCGCACCGGTGCAGATGGCTCCTCTATCGACCAGATTTCGAGCCCTCCCTTACCATCAGCCACGTATAGCATTTGTGTGGTATTATCATAATAGAGTCCATTAACTACACCTCTTGTCTTGATTTCTGAAACCCTAACCGGGTTTGATACCTGTGATACATCCAGCACGTAGACACCACCACCTGAACCAACAAACACCAGATTACGGGTAGAATCTACACATACCGCATAAGATAGCCCAAACGGCCAATTGCCCACAAATCGTACATTTAGTGAATCAAATCCCGCCTTGGAATACGTAGCTGTGAGCGCTTCCCCTGCAAATCGATGCTCAGCTATCCACTCCATTTGCTCATTCGCCATGAATATGGGTTGGGTTAAATTCACAGAAAGAAGAGTTAAAACTATCCACATCTTACCTCCCTCTTATTTATCTTAATTTAACTTCTAACTTTTTGTGTCAAGTTAAGCAGTTCAACCCACTGTACGTTTAACAGGTACGATAATAGCCACCCAATAGACAAAATCTACACCAAACGTTGCTGATATAGGTTATCTGATGTGTATCAGCTTACTTGTACAACATGTATGTAATCCACGAGCTTGTAGCTTTAGCTCACATAGGTATATACCCTGGGCAACTTTTTGCCCAACATCGTTATCAGCATGCCACTCAACCGAATAGTAGCCAGCTGATAGCTCATCATCCACTAACGTACGTATTAACCTACCTGTGATATCGTATATGCTTAACGTTACATGTGATTTGTCACAACCATCCACCTGCGGTATGGCAAACCTTATGCACGTGCGTGAGGTGAACGGATTCGGCCAGCTATGGTAAAGTACAAGCTTATCAGGTAACGTAGTTTCAGCAACCCCCATGCCGTAGAATTGATATATCTGTAAACCAGCCCAACCATCAGCTACATAAGCGTAACCTCCTGATACGTAAACACCATATGCATAGTCAGGTGTATAGTAGTAGCCTACCTCTACTGGGTTGCTGGGATCACTTACATCTATAACTCGTAAACCAGCCCAACCATCAGCTACATAAGCGTAACACCCGGATACGCAAACATCCCCTGCATAGTCAGGTGTATCATAGTAGCCTACCTCCTCTGGGTTGCTGGGGTCACTTACATCTATAACTCGTAAACCAGCAGAGCCATCAGCTACATAAGCATAACCCCCTGATACGTAAACACCACACGCAACGCCAGGTGTATCGTAGTAGCCAACTTCTACTGGATTCTGGGGATCACTTACATCTATAACCCGTAAACCACCATCAGCTACATAAGCGTAACCTCCTGATACATAAATACCAAGTGCCCAGTCAGGCGTATCGTAGTAGCCTACCTCTCCTGGATTGCTGGGATCACCTACGTATATAATTCGTAAACCTTCCCAATCATCAGCTACATAAGCATAATCTCCTGATACGTAAACATCCTTTGCATAGCCGGGCGTATCGTAGTGACCTACTTCTTCTGGATTTTCAGGATCACTCACATCTATAATTCGTAAACCAGAATCCCCATCAGCTACATAAGCGTAACCTCCTGATACGTAAACATCCCATGCCCAGTCAGGTGTATCGTAGTAGCCTAACCCTTCTGGGTTGATGGGATCACTCACATCTATAACTCGTAAACCACCATCCCTATCAGCTACATAAGCATAACCCCCTGATACGTAAACACCACACGCACAGTCAGGTGTATCGTAGTAGCCTACCTCTACTGGATTGCTGGGATCACTTACATCTATAACCCGTAAACCAGCCAAATAATCAGCTACATAAGCATACCCACCTGATACGTAAACACCCTCTGCATGGTCAGGTGTATCGTAGTAGCCTACCTCTCTTGGGTTGCTGGGGTCACCTACGTATATAACTCGTAAACCAGAATTATCATCAGCTACATAAGCGTAATCATCTGATATGTAAACACCCTCTGCATCGTCAGGTGTATCGTAGTAGCCAACTTCTACTGGATTGCTGGGATCACTTACATCTATAATTCGTAAACCAGCATAACCAGCAGCTACATAAGCATAGTCTCCTGATACGTAGACATCCCATGCATAGTCAGGCGTATCGTAGTAGCCAACTTCTAATGGATTCTGAGGATCACTCACATCTATAACCCGTAAACCACCATCCCTATCAGCTACATAAGCATAACCTCCCGATATGTAAACATCCCATGCAGTACCAGGTGTATCGTAGTAGCCTACCTCTGCTGGATTACTGGGATCACTTACATCTATAACTCGCAAACCAGCATCACAATCAGCTACATAAGCGTAATCTCCCGATACGTAAACACCGTGTGCATAGTCAGCCGTATAATAATAGCTCAATCGCACCGGTGCAGATGGATCCCCTATTGACCAGATCTCGAGCCCTCCCTGACCATCAGCTACGTATAACATTTGTGTGGCATTATCATAATAAAATCCATTAACTACACCTCTTGTCCTAATTCCTGAAACCCTGACCGGGTTTGACACCTGTGACACATCCAGTACATATACAACACCACCTGAACCAACAAACACCAGATTGCGGGTAGAATCTACACAAACCACCCAACACGGGCCAAACGGCCAACTACCCACAAATCGTACATTGAGCGAATCAAATCCCGCTTTGGAATGCGTAGCTGTGAGCGCTTCCCCTACAAACCGGTGCTCAGCTATCCACTCAATCTGCTCATTTGCCATAAACATTGGCTGAGTCAAATTCACAGAGATAAAAGCTAAAACTATCCACATCTTACCTCCCTCTTATTCATTTTAACGTAACTTCCGATTTTTTGCGTCAAGTTAAGCGGTTCAACCCACTATGCGTTTAATAGGTACGATAATAGCAACTACGACGGACAAAAGTTTACACCAAACATTGCTGATATAGGTTATCTGATATGTATAAGCTTACTTGTGCAACGTGTATGTAACCCACGAGCTTGTAGCTTTAGCTCACATAGGTATATACCCTGGGCAACTCTTTGCCCAACATCGTTATCAGCATGCCACTCAACCGAATAGTAACCAGCTGATAGCTCATCATCCACTAACGTACGTATTAACCTACCTGTGATATCGTATATGCTTAACGTTACGTGTGGCTTGTCACAACCATCCACCTGCGGCATGACAAACCTTATGCATGTACCTGAGGTGAACGGATTCGACCAGCTATGGTAAAGTACAAGCTTATCGGGTAACGTAGACGTTTCAGCAACCCCCATGCCATAGAATTGATATATCTGTAAACCAACCCAACCAACTACATAAGCATAGTCTCTTGATACATAAACACTAAGTGCATAGTCAGGTGTATCATAGTAGCCTACCTCTTCCGGGTTTTCAGGATCACTTACATCTATAACTCGTAAACCATCATAACCAGCAGCTACATAAGCGTAATCTCCTGATACGTAAACACTATGTACATAGAGTGCATAGTAGTAGCCTACTTCTTCTGGATTGCTGGGATCACTTACATCTATGACTCGTAAACCAGCATAATAATCAGCTACATAAGCGTAATTTCCTGATATGTAAACACCCCATGCCCAGCCAGGTGTATCGTAATAGCCTACCTCTTCAGGGTTGCTGGGATCACTTACATCTATAACCCGTAAACCAGCCCAAACATCAGCTACATAAGCGTAATCTCCTGATACGTAAACACCGCGTGCATAGCCAGGTGTATCGTAGTAGCCTACCTCTTCCGGGTTTTCAGGATCACTTACATCTATAACTCGTAAACCAGTATCATAAGCAGCTACGTAAGCGTAACCTCCTGATACGTAAACACCGCATGCATAGCCAGGTGTATCGTAGTAGCCTACCTCCTCTGGGTTTTCAGGATCACTTACATCTATGACCCGTAAACCAGCCCAATCATCAGCTACATAAGCGTAACCCCCCGATACGTAAACATCACATGCATAGCCAGGTGTATCGTAGTAGCCTACCTCCTCCGGGTTTTCAGGATCACTTACATCTATAACCCGTAAACCATCATAACCAGCAGCTACATGAGCGTAATCTCCTGAGACGTAAACATCACATGCATAGCCAGGTGTATCGTAGTAGCCTACCTCCTCCGGGTTTTCAGGATCACTTACATCTATAACTCGTAAACCATCCCAATCAGCTACATAAGCGTAATCTCCTGATACGTAAACACCGCGTGCATAGCCAGGTGTATCGTAGTAGCCTACCTCCTCCGGGTTTTCAGGATCACTTACATCTATAACCCGTAAACCACGCCAATCATCAGCTACATAAGCGTAACCCCCCGATACGTAGATATCACATGCATAGCCAGGTGTATCGTAGTAGCCTACCTCTTCCGGGTTTTCAGGATCACTTACATCTATAACCCGTAAACCAGTATCATAAGCAGCTACATAAGCGTAACCCCCTGATACGTAAACATCACATGCGCTAGGTGTATCGTAGTAGCCTACCTCTTCGGGGTTGCTGGGATCGCTCACATCTATGACTCGTAAACCAGAATTACCATCGGCTATATAAGCGTAATCTCCTGATACGTAAACATCGCGTGCATGGCCAGGTGTATCGTAGTAGCCTACCTCCTCCGGGTTTTCAGAATCACTTACATCTATAACCCGTAAACCAGCATCACCAGCAGCTACATAAGCGTAATTTCCCGATACGTAAACACTGTGTGCATAGTCAGCCGTATAATAATAGCTCAATCGCACCGGTGCGGATGGATCCCCTATTGACCAGATCTCGAGCCCTCCCCTACCATCAGCTACGTATAGTATTTGTGTGGTATTATCATAATAGAGTCCCCGAACTATATCTCTTGTCCCAGTTTCTGAAATCTTAACAGGATTTGACACCTGTGATACATCCAGCACGTATACACCACCACCTGAACCAACAAACACAAGATTACGGACGGAATCTACACATACCGCATAAGATTTACCAAACGGCCAATTACCCACGAATCGTACATTGAGTGAATCAAATCCCGCCTTGAAATGTGTAACTGTGAGCGCTTCCCCTGCAAACTGGTGCTTGGCTATCCACTCAATTTGCTCATTTGTCATGAACATTGGCTGAGTTAAATTCACAGAGATAAAAGCTAAAACTATCCACATCTTACCTCCCTCTTATTCATCTTAACGTAACTTACAACTTTTTGTGTCAAGTTAAGCGGTTCAACCCACTATACGTTTAGCAGATACCATAATTAACAACCCTAACAGACAAAAAATACACCAAACGTTGCTGATATAGGTTACCTGATATGTATTAACTTACTTGTACAACGTGTATGTAATCCACGAGCTTGTAGCTTTAGCTCACATAGGTATATACCCTGGGCAACTCTTTGTCCAACATCGTTATCAGCATGCCACTCAACCGAATAGTAGCCAGCTGATAGCTTATCATCCACTAACGTACGTATTAACCTACCTGTGATATCATACATGCTTAACGTTACGTGTGGCTTGTCACAACCATCCACCTGCGGTATGGCAAACCTTATGCACGTGCGTGAGGTGAATGGATTTGGCCAGCTATGGTAGAGTACAAGTTCATTGGGTAACGTAGACGTTTCAACAACCCCTACACCATAAAATTGATATATCTGTAAACCAACATACAGATCAGCCACATAAGCGTAACCTCCTGATACGTAAACACCATATGCCCAGCCAGGTGTATCGTAATAGCCTACCTCTTCTGGGTTCTCGGAATTACTTACATCTATAATCCATAAACCAACATCACAAGCAACTACATAAGCGTAACACCCTGATACGTAAACATCATACACCCAGTCAGGTGCCTCGTAGTAACTCACTTCTTCCGGATTTTCAGGATCACTCACATCTATAACTCGTAAACCACCATCACGATCAGCTACATAAGCATAGTCTCCCGATACGTAAACACCGTATGCATAGCCAGGTGTATCGTGATAGCCTACCTCTTCTGGATTGCTGGGATCACTCACATCTATAACTCGTAAACCAGTATCTCCATCAGCTACATAAGCGTAACCTCCTGATACGTAAACACCGTATGCATAGCCAGGTGTATCGTAATAGCCTATCTCCTCGGGGTTGCTGGGATCACTCACATCTATAACTCGTAAACCAGCATCACAATCAGCTACATAAGCATAACCTCCCGATACGTAAACATCAAGTGCAGAGCCAGGTGTATCGTAGTAGCCTACCTCTTCTGGATTCTGGGGATCACTTACATCTATAATTCGTAAACCAGCCCAACCATCAGCTACATAAGCATAACCCCCTGATACGTAAACACTAAGTGCATAGCCGGGCGTATCGTAATAGCCTACCTCCTCTGGGTTACCGGGATCGCTCACATCTATAACTCGTAAACCAGCATCCTCATCGGCTACATAAGCGTAACCCCCTGATACGTAAACACCATATGCCCAGCCAGGTGTATCGTAGTGACCTACTTCTTCCGGATTCTGGGGATCACTTACATCTATGACCCATAACCCAGAATCTTCATCAGCTACATAAGCGTAACACCCTGATACGTAAACACCATATGCCCAGCCAGGTGTATCGTAGTAGCCTATCTCTTCTGGATTCTCAGGATCACTTACATCTATGACTCGTAAACCAGCATCACGATCAGCTACATAAGCATAGTCTCCCAATACGTAAATACCATATGCAGAGCCAGGTGTATCGTAGTAGCCTATCTCCTCTGGATTCTCGGGATCACTCACATCTATAACTCGTAAACCAGCAAAACGACTAGCTACATAAGCGTAACCTCCTGATACGTAAACATCAAGTGCATAGCCAGGTGTATCGTAGTAGCCTACCTCTACAGGATTCTCAGGATCACTTACATCTATAATTCGTAAACCACCATCATAATCGGCTACATAAGCGTAATCCCCTGATACGTAAACACCATATGCATAGCCAGGTGTATCGTAGTAACCAACTTCCTCTGGATTCTCGGGATCACTCACATCTATAACTCGTAAACCATCAGCACCATCAGCTACATAAGCGTAATCCCCTGATACGTAAACACCACGTACCCAGCCAGGTGTATAATAACGGCTCAATCGCACAGGTGCGGATGGCTCCTCTACCGACCAGATTTCGAGCCCTCCCTGACCATCGGCTACGTATAGCATTTGTGCGGTATTATCATAATGAAGTCCATTAACTACACCCCTTGTCCCAATTTCTGAAACCCTAACAGGGTTTGACACCTGTGATACATCCAGCACATATACACCACCACTTGAACCAACAAACACCAGGTTACGGGTGGGATCAACACATACCGCATAAGATGGACCAAACGGCCAATTGCCCACGAATCGTACATTTAGTGAATCAAATCCCGCCTTAGAATACGTAGCTGTGAGCGCTTCCCTTGCAAACTGGTGCTTGGCTATCCACTCAATTTGCTCATTCGCCATGAACATTGGCTGAGTTAAACTCATGAAAATAAGAGCTGAAACTACACACATCTTACCTCCTTTTTACTTATTTTAACGTAACTTCCGATTTTTTGCGTCAAGTTAAGCAGTTCAACCCACTATGCGTTTAATAGGTACAATAATAGCAACCCCAACGGACAAAAAGCTACACTAAACGTTGCTGATATAGGTTACCTGATGTGTATCAGCTTACTTGTGCAACGTGTATGTAACCCACGAGCTTGTAGCTTTAGCTCACATAGGTATATACCCTGGGCAACTCTTTG
>Ga0190286_1000940_pt1 | contig 11149 bp, 7 predicted proteins | sample 48691834_MG_FD_183241 | JGI IMG/M metagenome (GOLD analysis project Ga0190286, IMG submission 183241) | Hydrothermal vent microbial mat bacterial communities from Southern Trench, Guaymas Basin, Mexico - 4869-18-3-4_MG | ecosystem: Environmental > Aquatic > Marine > Hydrothermal vents > Microbial... | reverse complement strand
ACCACGTACAGGGAGGGGTCCTCGGGGGTCCAGAGCCTGATGCCGGAAAGGTCTATGGAGAAACTCAGAGCTGCCACATCCCCGGCTGAGACGGCTGTGCTTTTGACTAGCGTCCCCGTGGTCTGGACCGGGGCGTCACGGTTCATTATCGCCTCGGGCGCCGGATCCAGGAGGTTGTTCTCGTCCACCCGAGTACCGTACACCGAGAGGGAAACTGTGGCATCCCTCGTATCTGACCCGTGATTGTGGACGACCACCGTCACATCGATGTGCCCAGCATCCTCCACGGGTTCTCCACCCTCAACCCGAATGGAGGGCTTAACGTCCACTCTGGCTATGTTCAGGTTCTCCACGGCCTCAAGGTATATGTCTCTGTATATACCGCCGTAGTTCCGAAAGTCACACGTCTGGTAGGGCATTATGTCCATCTGGTTCGAGCGGGAGTCCCATGGGATGTTGTGAACCCTTATCGCGATAACATCGGAATCGTCGTAATTCAAGAGATTCGAGATGTCGAACAAAAAGCTCGTGAAACCCCCTTCGTGCCATCCGACGTACTCCCCGTTCACCCATACATCAGTGACATAGTTGGCCCCCAGCAGGACCAGCTTGACATACTTTCCCTTCATGTCGGAGATCCCGGAAATGGTGCGCCTATACCAGTACACGTTCTCATCCACCGGCTGGCCGATTGGGTTCTCGCATCGAGGGAGCTCCACCTCCTCCCATGACCCGTCGTCGAAATCCTTGGCATGATAACCATCGGCTTCGAGCAGTGGGAGAGCTGCGCTGTCTCTTGCGCTCAGACTCTTGTTTATCTCGGAGTCGGTGGAGGGAAGCGATTTGAACTTCCACGTGCCCCCGAGATCTTTGACCGTCCTCGTTTTCTGAACCTCGAACGATGGATACGGGACCCCATTCTGAAACGGAACATCAACCCCGTTCACCGTCCTCAGCTCCATGCATGGCTCAAGGGTCGCAATGTCCGACGCCGGTGCCACGGGTTGGGCAAACCAGACCAAACAGGAGACCAAACATGCCAGGAACAGGAAAACCTCCGCCAGCTTCTTTGAAATGTGAAACTTTGCACTTAACGTGCGGCAAGACATCCACGCACCGCTCAATCTCTTTCGTGCCCTCCCAAATAATTCCTCTGCTAGTTGAAAAAAGTGACCTCCTCCCCTCGCGCGCGCAAGAGGCTTCCGCTTTTCCTTCGTGTTACGTCCTCACCGCCTCCGCTCGGAGAGCGTTTCGCGGAAGCTTTTTCCCTTCAAGTACTCCGGGGTTCTGCTTCCGCCCACCGGACTCAATCCCCCTTCTCTTCAGGCGATTACGGAGGTCTCGATGTCCAGCCTACTTGCGCCGTGCAGATCATCGGTTTTCCACAGGAGTAAATTCGGGGGGCCCCTCCCAGCAGGCACTTGAGCGAGGGTTCCCTACAAACGGGAAAAGCGGCTTTCGTCCCCCGACTTTCAGAGGAAGACTTCCCGCCGGTAGAGTTAAATGTCTCTGAATTTTTAAATAAGAACGATGAAAAGGGAACTCTTGCTCTTGGGGTTTATAGCTTTATTTTTGCACCTTGGTCCGGCAGGGGGTATCAACGCCTCAACACTGGTATACGACGACTTCAACGATGGTACCATCGGCACCAACCTGGGAGGGGTGGCAGGTCCCATGTCCGACGGGGGGTACTATGATCCCGTCGTGAAGTTCGTATCCGACAACACTTATGAGGGGAGTTATGCCCTGTGCTTGGAGAATTATGATTTCCCGTCAGGCTCGTGGTCCGGGTATTACAGCTTTTTCAAGGCGGACAAAAGCGGATATGACGTCAGCGAATACCACGTGCTGGAGATGTGGGTCAGAGGTGCAGCTGGCGGAGAGAAGTTCAAGGTAGAAGTATCTGACGAGTACTTCAACGCCGAGAACCTCGAAACATACGACCACAAAAAAGCCATCTCCATAACTTCCATCGCAGGATTTTCAGAGGGCTTGACGACGGAGTGGAAAAAGCTCTCCATTCCTCTGACGGACTTCACAAGCGGAGCAAGCGAGGTTGACCTCACAAAACTTAAACAGTTGAATATAGTTTTTGACCAAGTGCCCCGCTCTGGGACCGTATTTATTGACTTGATAAAATTCGCAAGCGAAACCACTTCAGTTTCGATAATCCCATCCTCCGAAAACGTGGCAAACGAGGAAACATTTACTGTGGAAATAGAGATAAACCCAGCCACGGAGGTAGCAGGTGTACAGCTCGATTTGCATTTTGACCCGTCCATCGTAAGCGTGGTGGAAAATGGAATCGAGGAGGGGGATTTCTTGAGGCGTGGGGGGGCGACAGAATTCTGGTGGCAAGATCTAGACGCTGGCACGATAAGGATTTACTGCTCGATCACGGGTACGGGTAGCGTTTCGACCACCGGCACGTTTGCCACCATCCAAATGCGCTCGGATAACGTTGGCGGAACCTCGCCGCTACAACTCACCAACGTGCAGGTCGGCGACCCGCAGGGGGCAGCCCTCGACTTTAAAACGGAGGATGGAGAGGTCACGGTAACTATTTATCCGGATTGGGATGTCAACGGCGACGACCACATTAACATTTTAGATTTCGTCCCAATATCGCAGCATTGGGGAGAAACGGGTGCAGCTCACTGGACAAGGGCGGATGTCAACAGAGACGGAGTTATCGATGTCAGTGATATGGTTTTGGTTGCACAGCATTGGGTGGAGTGAGCACATGAAAAATAGAAAAGTGTTGCTGAACTTCGCTATATCATCCATAACGGCCGTGTTTTTGTTATTTTCCCATATCGTGCCGGTTTCGGCCCAAACCACGACGATCCGGATATACCCGGAAAACCAATCCGTTTCGGTCCAGCAGAATTTCATAGTCTCAGTTGTTGTGGACCCCGGAACACCGATAGCTGGAGCACAGTTCGATTTAATATTCGACCCTTCTTTGATGAGGGTCGTAAGTGTCAGTGAGGGGGGTCTTTTCAGCCAAGGAGGGGCAAATACCTACTTTAAAGACCCCACAATAAACAACGAAACGGGCAGAATCGCGGGAGTCGCTGGGGTTATCTTAGGGCCGAACACGGTCTCATCCTCTGGGACACTTGCGATCATTTACATGTGCGCGAAGTCAACCGAGGGGAGTTCCACGCTTACCCTTGAAAACGTTAAAATCGTGGACGAAAACGGTGTGGCAGTACCAACAACGATACAGACCGGAACCGTGACGATCTCTGAAGCTCCCTCAGACAACATCCCCCCAGGAGGAGGTGGAGCTTCACCTACAATTCTCATAATCGGTGGGGTGGTTCTGATACTTCTTGGCATCATAACGGTGTACATGTTAACCCGCAAACCCGGAAAATGGGAGCTACGTCCCTGAAACAAAAAAAGCAAAAAAATAGGTATACACACCGAACTATGATTTTTACCCCGTCCAATGCATTCCTATTAGAATCATGTCAAGCACGTTAACTTCCCCATCCCTGTTCACGTCTGCACGTGCCCAATGCGGGTCCCCTGTTTCACCCCACTGATTGCCCACCAGGATCATGTCGAGCACATTCACGCATCCATCTATGTTCACATCCCAGTCCGGGTAGATGGTCACCACAGCCCCCCGGAACCCAAGAATATCGAAACCAAGGGGGCGCGTTTTTCGTTGTCGACACAACATTGAGGGGGTAAGTGGAGAACCGTCTTCAAGGTTCCTAGCACGTGAGTTCCTGAGGACGAAACACTCTCCCCCAACTATCGTTCCTACCACTCCGATGAGAAGCCCGTTTTCGCTGTCTATGCTATCCGAGAAGAAGACTGTTTCTGCACTATCTTGGTTTAGAAAATCCCCCCCATCGACATTTATGACCGTAATCAACAAGGGATCAAAACACAGATCAAATCTGATCCCTGCTATTTCAGCAGCCAGATCTACTTTTACCTCTCCTGTGAGTTCGTCCCCTTGAAAAACAAGTTGATTATTCAAGTAAATATGTATCCCCGTTACCAAGTTTTCTTGTAGTACTCGGACTTCCGCGTCAGCACCGGCTGAATTCCTCTCATCATCGGTCACGGTAAGAGTGACCGTGTAAACCCCTGAATTTAGTAAAAACGTGCAAGACCTTTTTCACCGCTGGCTGACCCAAGTGCCAAGTATATGCTAAGTTATCGCCGCCAAGATCGTAAGAACCTGAACCACCGAAACTTACCATCAGCAGGAGTATTTCTTCTGAAGGATTCGGGCCAGTTTGGATATCTGCTCTCAGGAAAAAGGGAAGCTTTCGCAGAAGTTAAAAATGATAATAACCCAGAAAATCCCTCGGTTTAAATGTTTTCCGAAATATCTAAATACACATCCTTTTAGACCTCCGGAATGAGTGACTTCTATGAAGAAAAAAGATTTTGTAATTCGCGAGATTCTGTACAGGGTTTATGAAAAAAACGAGTTTTTCATGACCCAGAAATCACTGGCACAGACATGCAATGTCTCCCTCGACACGGCAAATCAGGTGGTAAAAAAGCTCTCTCAGTTCCGTGCCATAGAAAAAAAGCCGTTGGCGTTCAGAGTCGTTAACCCGCAAAAAATATTGCTCTACTGGGCCAGTACCCGAAATCTGGCCGCCGATGTGGTGTACTCAACGTACTCACCGAATCCCATCGAAGAAATCGAGGAAGACATGCCGAATGACGCGATTTTTACCGCATATTCAGGCTACCGTAAAAAATTTGGCGAACCGGCAATTGCCTATGATGAAGTATTCGTCTATGCTGATCCGGATGACGTGAAACGTAAATTTGCTGAAAAAACCGTCCCCGGTAAAAATATTGTGGTACTGAAAAAAGATCCAGATATTAAACGTGTGAGCAACAATGGTGTCGTGCCGGTTGCTCTGCTTTACGCTGATTTATGGCAGTTAGGGACTTCTCTGGCCGAAAGGCTCATTATAGAACTTAACCAAAAACTGAAACTTAGACCAGTTGAAGCATTCAAAACTGTGATTACGGAATGGCGGGAAAAATTAAATTAAAATCCTAATCCATCTGTTCACATGAGCTTTTTGCTCGAGTTCATTAGCCGTCTCAGCCTCGCCCGAAGCTCGGTCCACTTTTCTTTGGGGATCTCAGGCACGTGCTCCTTGGATCCGTACCTAGGGACTTTGGAAGAGTACACTTCCCTACTCAAATCGTGAAGAGAGATCCGTGGGGATACGGGCTCCCCGGGAGCTGGCTCTTTTATTTTGGGGAGGGATTGACCATCTGGTCTTGTGGATCCAATACATCCTACGGTTTCAGATATCTGCATGGAAGGTTTTGGAACCTCAGTCAGTTTTTCCGTCGCACAAATATAGTCCATGGCGGGTTTGAGGTACCCGAATTTTTTCACTACGATGAAGGATATCAACGCAGCCGCTGCAGCCGCTTCCAGACCAAGCAAAATCACCAAATCCTCATTAGAGCCCTCACTCGAAGCTTCTGAAGCCTGTTCCGAACCGGATATAGAACCACCTGCCACGAGACTTGTGACAACAAGCTGAGCTGTCGCTTCATCTGACCACGCACCGCTGTTGTCCCTCACTTTGAAACGTATCTGGTGAATGCCTGGGGAAAGCAAGATGTTCTCTTCAACCGTGTCAAAGGTCGAGAGTGTTGACAGAGGACCGTCTATGCTGGATGTCCATAAATATCCAGTTATCGTGCCGTCGGGATCTAATCCATGCCCCGAAAACACCACCCTTGTGTCTTCATATACAGTGGGTGGGTGCTCAATAAAGTCTATGTACGCTACTGGAAGTATGTTCTGGTTGTTCTCCTCACCACCTGAGGCCCTACCCGTAAATCTTATTTTGTCTATGTAAACTGTGCCGCTTCGCGGGGTCTTGTCAAAGACGATGTTGATTTGTCTCAAATCACTCAAATCTAAATCTGTATGGACGGTGAAGTCAGTGAGTGGAATTTCTACCTCCTGCCAGGAAGCTGTAGCTTGGACGTAGACCTGCGCCTTGTGATTTTGAGTTGCTAGATAAGATTCCTGAGAACTTGGGTCAAATATGCTGTCAGTAATCTCTATCTTGAATTTTTCGCCCCCGGAGGCACCTTTCAGATAGAACTTGAGAGTTGTGTAACTGCTAACATCTATAGTTTCGTTCACAACATCATTCGGATCCGCGTCATTCGCAAAGCTCCAGTACCCACACCACTGTCCAGGTGGGAGATTGTACGTGAGAGATAGCGCATACGCACCCTCTGCCGCCGCTGAAGTGAAATCAACCACCGGATCGTAGGACGGTGCAGGCGACATCGGGCCTGCCAGTCCCCCCAAATTTGTGCCCAACTCCCCGTCGTTGAAATCGTCGTATATCAACTCCCTCCCGTCACCACCTTGATTCTCGTCCCCGTTTGTGTCACCACTATTTTCACCTGAAAGTGTGACTTGAACACTTCCACCGGTTACCGATGTCGGAACCGCTACTCCATTTTCGTCGCCTACTATGACGTTTGACAACGTAAGTGAGGAGGTACCCTGAGCGTTCTTAGCTGTGAAATGCACTATCGCGAGAGTTCCAGGAGATGTCACCTTGTTCGGCCCCAAGATTACACTGGCTACTCCGGTAACGGTCCCAGCTGTATTGTTGATCGTGCCCCTTTGGAAGTAGGTGCTAGCACCGCCTTGCGTGAACAAGTTTCCCTCCTCCACGCTCTCGACCCTCAAAAGAGATGGATCGAAACTCATGTCAAACTGCGCTCCCGCTATTGAGGTACCGGGAGTAACTACTATTTCAACGCTGAAACCTTGTCCGTTCTCAACAAATTTCATCGACGGTGATACAGCCACGGTTGTGGTCTGGGCCGAGACGACTTCAACGTTGAGGGGGATTAACAAAAATACTGCAAGAACAGCGAGAATACCCGGCCATCCAAATTTCACCGTCTTTCACCCTGTCCAGTGCTGCCCCACCAAGATCATGTCCAACACGTTGACCGCACCATCCCGATTGACATCTGCACGTATCCAGTGGGGCGTCCCGGTTTCACCCCAGTGCTGTCCAATGACGATCATGTCCAACACGTTCATGCGGTTGTCCATGTTGACGTCCCAATCCTCATATGGTATCACATGCACCTCTCCGTCCTCCACAACTATCGGAACACCATGTCCCCCGCTATCTCCCACCACGACGTTTTCAAGCCTCAGTTCCGAGGTTCCCTCCACCATCTTCGCCTTGAACCTGACCCTGGCAAAGACCCCTGGAGACGAAACGGTTTCACCTGGGGTAATTATCGACCCCGCAGCCCGAACAATTCCCGTCCCGTTGTCCACGCTGAGAACCGCGAAATACGTGTCCGCTCCATCTTGGCTAAGCAAGTTCCCCTCGACGACGCTCAAAACTCCCATGAGTGCTGGATCGAAATGAAGGTCGAACTGTGCCCCTGCTATCTCCGTGGCTGGATTCACCTGAACCTCGACGGTGAACTCATCATCGCCGACGACTTCCTGGTACTGGGGTGAGACTGACACACTCGTTGTGCCTCCAGCACTGGCATTTACCGTCACGGTATCGGTATCGGTGAGACCATCGGTATCTGTGACCGTCAGCGTGGCTGTGTATGTGCCAGCTGCATACGTGTGAGAAACCGTGACACCAGAACCGGTGGCTCCATCCCCGAAATCCCACGAGTACGAGACTATCGTGCCATCCGGATCATACGAACCGGATGCATCGAACTCCACGGTCAGCGGGGCAGTTCCTGTGGGTGGACTCGGGTCCGTTGCAATATCAGCTACTGGAGGCTGCGCTGCCCCTCCAGATGTGAACCTCACCAGGTCAAAGTACACTGAGCTTGAATTTGGGCATCTGTCGAAGACGAAGTTGACTTGTCTTAGCCTCGTCATGTCCACCGCACTTGGTTTCCATGGAACCTTTTGGAACTCGGAAAACGGTATCACAACTTCTTCGTAGCTGGTCCCCGGAACCGTGACGGACTTGTAGCTGGCCCCCCCGGATGAGTCCTCCAGCTCTATTTTAAATTCCTCCGTGCCAAGCGTTCCCTTGAGCACCATTCGGAGCTCGTTGTATGAACTTACATCGTACCCGCCACCATCTGAGCGCATGAAACTGTAGTATCCGACCCAAGAACTAGCCCCACGATCGTAATCCAGCTTTAGAGCACCAAGTCCCTCGTAAGCATCAGTTACATACTGCTCGGAGATTGTCTCAGTTGGATCACCGGCGTCTGGATCCATGGTTCCGCAACCGCCGCCGAGATTGTTGGGCCCGCGCCCGTCATTGAAATCATCCAAGATGAGACCGGATGGTCTGGAAGCGGGCGGGCTCAAATCCGTAAACTTTATCTCATCCACGTACACCGTGCCCCCGGTTGGAGGAAGATCGAAAACTATGTTCACCTGCTTTACCTTGCTCAAATCGACAACGGGCCCAAAATTGTACAGCGGTATCACGAGGGTCCGCCAAGAGGTGCTGAGACCTCTTTCAAACCCTGGGACCACGGTCACGTACACGCCGCGTCCGTTGTTATTGGTGTCCTGCAGCTCCACCTTAAATTTTTCCCCACCGGACGCTCCTTTCACGTGCATCCGAAGATCTGTATATGAACTCAGGTCAAAGGCGCTCTCATCTGAATGGAAAAAGCTCCAGTACCCGCACCACTGCCCATCCGGAAAATTGTAGTCGATCGACAGCGCGTATGCGCCCTCCGCGGCGTCCGTGGTGAAATCCACTCCCGGATCGTGCGAGCCATCGTAAGACATCGCTCCAGCTGCACCGCCGAGATTTGTACCCAATGTTCCGTCGTTGAAATCATCATATACCAAGGCGGCTGGGTTAGCCGTGGCCCCCGGTGCGCCCATGACCGCAAACAGAAGCACCAGCACCGCAAAAATAACGGTCTCAGCCGCCAGTCCTTTTCTGTTCATGTCCACCGGCCCAAACTCTGAAAAAATGATTTATAAGGGAGCTGAAAATTGCCCGTTTTCAGCATTTTTTCGTAATCTTTAAAAGAAGGGTAAGACCGACCTACGCCACCCATCTCGACCTTTTGGGCCTCGCTCCGTACTTGGCACGCTTTTTACCCTTGATGCGGGCCAGGATAGCCCTCGCCAACCGAGCAAACTCCACAGCCGAAGAGGAAGTGGGTGCTGACAGGACAACCGGAATCCCCTTCGCCACACTTTCCTTTATGGTCTCATCTTCTGGTATAACTGAGATGGTGGAGTCCCCCAAGGATTTTTTTATATCAGAAATTGGAAGTTCGTATTTTTTGTTTGTGACCCGGTTCACCACCACACCAATAACCGGGATCTTCCACTCCTCGGCCATCATAAATGTCTGGAGGGCCCCCATCACAGAGGGTATCTCCGGCTGGCAAACTATTACTATCTCGTCGCAGACCCTCAGACCTGCCCATACATCCCAGCCAAATCCGGGGGCAGTATCCAACAGGATGATGTCGTATTTCCTCCTCAAAGGATCTATGAACCTGCTGAGATCCAGTGGGCCAGGTTCTCTCACAAAACCCGTCGCTCCCGGAAGGATATCCAGCCTGCCTTCATACTTCATTACCGCGTCTTCGGCCCGAATCTTTCCCGTCAGTATGTCCTGGATGGAAACAGACGGTTCGGTTATCCCAAAATACAGGCAGAGATTTGACACCATGATATTTGTCTCAACTATGAGGACGCGATTTTTCAATCTTTGTGCCAGCGCCATGCCCAGATTGACGACCGTGGTAGTCTTGCCGACGCCGCCCTTGGCGGAAAATATACCTATAACGGTTGCCCTTCTGTACATTTCCTTAAACCCTTAAGAGTTCGATTTTTTGGCCGCGGTTTCTATCTCACCGACCAATTTTCTCACTTTTGATCTTGAGAGCATCGGATCCGATACTATCTGAATAAGCTGGAGCTCGAGGACGCTTACCATCCACGACGGGAAGGTCGACCCCATCTGAAGAACCGTGGGGTGTCTCCGAAGCTCGTTCTTTAGCCGGGCTGAAATTTTATCATGATATCCATCCGGAACATCCTCGCGTGCGACGATGCCCGCTCCGGCTCTGGCGAGAACCTTATGTGCTTTCAGTGAGCCAGCGTACTTCATGAAGATCTTGGCCTCCCTGGGATGTGCGCAATGCTTGGGACTCACCCAGACATTCCCCCCCATGACCATGACCTGCCCCGTCGAACTTATCTCCGGAACTAAGAAGTAATCGTATTCCTCACCGGGCGTATATCCGTATTCTCTTCGCCATATTCCATTGACCCAGTCGCCCTGGAGCTGCATTGCCGCTTCCCGGTTGTTCAGTTTTGCCCATGCTTCCCTGAAGCTGAACCCAAATGGGTACGGGAAAAAATACCTCTCGGAAATCTCCCTGAGCAACTCAAACGAATCCAAAACTTTTCCATCGGTCCAGCTTTTTTTGTTCTGCATCAGTTGATTGTAAAATCGCGGGCCCACCATTCTCACTAGGATATTCTCAAACCAGAGCAAGACCTCCCACCCGCTCGCGACTATCGGCGTCATTCCCCTTCTCTTGAGTTTTTCGCACGCACCCAGGAACTCATCCCAGGTGGACGGAGGACTTATCCTGTATTTTTCAAACACGTCGCGGAGGTACCACACCACAAAGGTAAAACACTTGGAGGGGATCCCGTATACCCTCCCGTTCAAACTGCAGGCGTCCTTCAGCCACTTTGGAAAAGCTCTTGAAAATCCATCTTTTTCCCACAAGTCGGTCATGTCCGCCAGTTGGTCTCTTTTTGCTGACTCCTTCATTCGCTGACCGATGTCATCCACCATCACATCCGGAGGGAAGCCCCGTGCAAATCTCGCCTTGGTCATCATCGAGTACACGCTCCACTCCAGCGCGTTCCTCCTAACCCCGATGGCAGGGTGGGTTCGCTCGAAATCGTCCAAAAAAGCATCTATGGGTGGTTGCTCCTTTCCCGTCCAGAAATGAAAAATCTCCAGTTCCCTTCTTGTTTTTCTCGCCATGACCACCATCCAGTTATACACAAAGATGTTTTTAACTTCGCCGCCGGAAGCTCCCTTCTGGGAAGGAGAAGGCGAAGAGGTGACCCGTAGCCTCCGGTTTTGGTTAGGTAACCCAGGAAGAACTTCGT
>Ga0190286_1000939_pt1 | contig 11154 bp, 15 predicted proteins | sample 48691834_MG_FD_183241 | JGI IMG/M metagenome (GOLD analysis project Ga0190286, IMG submission 183241) | Hydrothermal vent microbial mat bacterial communities from Southern Trench, Guaymas Basin, Mexico - 4869-18-3-4_MG | ecosystem: Environmental > Aquatic > Marine > Hydrothermal vents >... | reverse complement strand
GACATATTTTTATGCCGATTAGCAATTACTTTAAGGAAAGATTAATTGAATTAGGTTGTGACGAGGACAAAATAGTTGTTCATCGGATGGGCGTTGATATAGAGCAATTCAAATTTGTTCCACATGTTTACCAGAATGGCAAACCAATAAGGCTACTGACTGTGGGCCGGTTGGTTGAAAAAAAAGGCCTCAAATATGCCATATGTGCTTTTGCGATGGTGAACAAGCGCCATCCACAATGGCCGATTCAGTATGATATTGTTGGAGAAGGTGTACTTCGAAGACGACTGGAAGTGATAATTGAGGAATTGGGGATACAGAACAAAGTAAACTTTTTAGGTCCAAAAATTCATGAAGAAGTAAAAGAACTTATGATGCAAGCTTATATCTTCATTCTCCCCAGTGCCACAGCCGAGAATGGTGATCAGGAAGGTATTCCTGTTACGCTCATGGAGGCAATGGCAACGGGGATACCTGTTATATCAACTTATCACAGTGGAATCCCTGAGTTGGTGCAGGATGGAAAATGCGGTTTTCTTGTACCTGAGAGGGATGTAGATGCTTTGGCAGAAAAGATAGAATACCTTATTGAACATCCAGGGCTGTGGCCAGAAATGGGGAGATATGGAAGAAAGTTTGTAGAAAGGCATTATGACATAAAGAAATTAAACCAGCGATTAGTAAAAATTTATGAAGAAGTATTGGCTGGACCTGCTTTAAATAAGCAACAAATAGGAGATTAATTATTTTACAATTTATCTGCCATAGAACAATTAGCAACAATGATTCAGGGCAAATTAGATACAAACGCCTGCTATGAAATTCCTTATTCTTCATATTGATTATGGCGAATTCCTGCGCTGGTTTTATGCTCAGCACCCAGGACTGGAGAAGAAGTCTTATGAAGAGCAGATGTGGGCACGGTTGGAAAGCCTATTTGCCTGGAATGACTTCTACTCCAGTAATTTGTGTAAACTGGGACATGAGGCGTGGGATATCTACGTAAACAACGAGTTCATGCAGAAGGCGTGGGCAAGAGAGCAAGGGATACAAGTTGAAGAACCAGCACCCATAGCACAAAGGTGGTACAGTGTTTTGCAGCAAGCCCGACACGTAGCTGCTCAGACACCACTCCGATACCTCAAGCCCCTCTTTCGTCAGGTGCTACGCTCATTGGATAGGCAAACATGGTTTTACGATATCCTGGCAGCACAGATCAAGCACTACAAGCCCGATGTTTTGTTAAACAAACATATGGACGTGGTCATCAACCCACGCTTTTGGCAGGAGATGAAGTCGTATGTAAGATTGCTAGTTGGGCAAGTTGCGTTTCCTTTGCCACAAGAAGACTTCGGTTGCTATGACATTGTCATTTCATCACTGCCCAACTTTATAAACTATTTCCGTAATCTGGGAATTCCTAGTGAACTGAGTAGGCTGGCTTTTGAACCAAGAGTGTTAGAAAAACTCAGAGATAATGATAGGAATACGATTCCTGTGTCCTTTGTGGGTAGCGTGTCCCCAAATTATACCACAAGAATTCGTTGGCTTGACTATCTTTGTCGGGTACTGGATATCAAAATATGGGGGCATGGGATAGAACGCTTGGATGGAAATTCACCAATTCACCGGTGCTGTGTGGGGAAAGCCTGGGGGGTTGAGATGTATAGGATTCTGCACAGTTCCAAAATTACCTTGAACCGCCACATTGATGCGGCGGACGTTTATGCCAACAACCTGCGTCTTTTTGAAGCAACAGGTGTTGGAACGCTGCTCGTCACTGACTGGAAGGTCAACCTTTACGAGATGTTCGAACCGGGCAAGGAAGTGGTTACTTATAGGAGCTCGAAGGAATGTGCTGAACTTATCAAATATTATTTGGAGCATGATGAGGAACGCGAGACCATTGCTTGTGCCGGGCAGCAGCGAACGTTTAGAGAGCACACTTACTATCAGCGAATGCAGGAGTTGGTGGGGATTGTTCGTAAATACCTTTAACCCGAGATTGGAACTCATCGTTCGCAAAGTTTTGTTTGCAATTAAGTTACTTTTTAGCAGTGAGGAGTGGTAACGATCTCCTGGTTCCTTACAATCAAATTAAGAGCCATTTTTCATCTATTCAGCCCGTATTTATTGTTTTCTCACTCTATTTACAAGGTACGAAGGTTGAATGTTTAACTTTGATTATTATTACGAGAGTGGATAATGGCTAGCTCTGACTTAACCATATCTGTGATAATACCCACCTTGAACAGGAGGGATGATTTAATAGCTGCTGTAGAGAGCTTATTAAGGCAAAGCAGGGAACCGGAGGAATTAATTATCGTGGATCAAAGCAAGGGGGAGGAAAGCGAGCGTGCGGTGGAAAGACTCTTTGCAGGAAGGAAAGGGGAGACGAGATTAGTATATGTTCATGACAAAAATATAACTGGCTTAACCCAAGCTCGCAACATAGGTATAAGTAGGAGTTTGGGGAATATAATTTTCTTTTTCGACGATGATGTGGTTTTAGAACAGGAATACTTGGAAAATGTGGTTAAAGTTTTTGAACAGGATCACAAAGGAACAATCGGTGCTGTTTATGGAAGAATAATCCACCCTAATAGAAACCGTCCATTTAGCTTAAAACAAATTATTATGGAGACTGGATATAGGATGATTACTGAAATTTTTCTATTGACTAAATCAGGTAGTGGAAGGTTTCGTATGTCAGGATTTCCAACCCATCCTCATCCTTTAATCAAGGGCAGATATGTTGAATGTCTTTCTGGTGCTTGTATGGCCTTTAGAAGGACAGTGTTCCAAGATATAAGTTTTGATGAAAATTTGACCGGATATGCATATATGGAAGATTCTGATATTTCCAAAATGCTGAGTGCTCACTACAAGATTTACTACGAGCCGTCAGCTAGATTAAAACATAATGTAAGCCCTAGGGGTCGCTTGAACAGATATGAAGTGTCCAGGATGCTTGTGGTAAATCATTACTACTTGTCCAAGAAAAATTGGCCTCAGAATATAGCTAGAAAAGCTGTATTCTGGTGGTCGATCATAGGGTTGATTATAAGAGGTATCTATCCGCGGAATTGCAGTCAAGTAAAAGGCACAATAGCAGGTATCTTGGATATATTCTCAGAAAGGAATGAATTAATACTTAAAGCAAAAGGTAAGAAAAGATGAGTCGGAAAAGAATATCGGACAAGAAAGGTGAGTTAATGAGGAGAAAAAAACTAAAAATTTGTTACTTTGCTGACCCTAATAGCATTCATACACAGCGATGGCTTAGGTATTTCGTAGAGCAAGGGCATGAAATACATTTGATCTGTTCTAATAAGTATGACAAAAGGATTCCGGGTGTGATCCATCATGATCTCATAGATAATTTGAATATAAAACTTCACAATGTCCCTAAATTAGAGGGAATTGAATGGAACATAAGGGCGATAAGCTTAGTCAGGAACTTAACCAGGAAGATTTGCCCTGATGTTGTTCATGCTCATTTCGTCACAGGACAAGGCCATTTGGCTTTTCTCAATGGGTTTCACCCATTGGTCATTACCGCTTGGGGATCGGATATTAATTTGTACTCAAATCAAAAGTTTTATGAGAGGATGTTAACAAGACTCACGTTGAAAAAGGCGGATTTAATAACTACTCCGTCTAGGGACCTCAAGAATAGGATGATAAACCTAGGGACTAGTGGGGATAAGATCCATATCATCCAGTTTGGTGTCGATACCAAGATCTTTCATCCCAACTATGACATTAGTGATTTCCGACAAGAGTTGGGAATAAAGGGCAAGGATAAAGCAATCCTTTCTCCCAGATGGACGAGGCCGCATTATAACATTGACAACGTCATTAGAGCATTTGATCTACTACGCAACGATTGTAAGTACTTGAAACTAATATTAATAAATTGTCTTAGTCAAGAAAATTATGGAAGTTATCTTAAGGATTTAGTTCGTGGACTTCAACTTGAAAATGAAACTATCTTTATAGACCAAGTAGAGCATAAAAGCATGGCAAGACTATATAACTTAGCCGATGTAATAGTTTCGATTCCAAATACAGATGGAACCCCGGTATCGGTATTAGAAGCTATGGCTTGTGGCTGCAACATAGTGGCTTGTGATGTTCCCAGTTTGCGGGAGTGGATAAAAGATGGGCAGAACGGATATTTGGTGAATGTCAATGATATAGAAGAAATTTCCCATAAGATAAAGTATTCCTTGTTGATGGGAACCGATGAACGAGAAAGATTTATAAGTCGAAATTTGAATATTATAAAAGAAAAGGCGAATTATTATTCTAATATGAAGCAAATGGAGGATTTGTATTATAGTTTAGTAGAAATATAAAGTATGCAAGAATCTCTGGGCAGCTAGCATCTAATAACATAAAGGGGATAAAGTGGGGGATTTTGATTACTGATGGTTCATATAACATACATTATGGATGGTACCCTGCAAAATCCTAATTATCGTGGTCTTTCACCCGATGAAGGATTTGAGGTTATTAAAAATCATATTAAAACCATAAAAAAATATAACGGTATTTTTACTTTCCTCTGGCATAACTCCTCCTTTGACCCTGTTGGCTGGCAAGGCTGGAAAGAGGTCTATGAAAATGTTATGGAATATATCAGTGATCAAAATGCTTTTGTTGCAAGCGGGAGAGAAATTATATAATTGTATTTGATGGATATACGAAGAATAAAGTGGAAAAAGATATCAGAAGATAAGGTATATTTCAGAGGTAAATCTTGACAAAACGGTAAAGATAGAAATAAAGTTAAGATAAGGAGTCGAAGATGGCTACAAAGGTATTAGAGATTTATGAGATTTTAAAAGGGATTGGGTTAGAAGAGGAGAAAGCCCGAAAGTTTGTTGATTATATTGAAGAGAGTGCCCATACAAGGATTGAAAAAAGAGCTTAAAAACTTTACTACAAAGGAAGATATAGCAAATCTCAAGGTTGATCTGATTAAGTGGATGTTCATCTTTTGGGTAGAACAGGTGGGGGTTATTTCAGGAATCATTTTCGCCATGCTAAAGCTCTACTTTAAATAACACCTTCAATCTTTGAAGATTGAAAATTGTAAAGTTGGGGACTGGGAAATTTACGGAGAGAAGTTTTTAAGAGGAGATTTTCCATGACAGATAAAAAGAGATTCGTAGAAAAAGACAGCATGCTTATTTATGAGGAGTAAAAGAGGAAATTATGGAACTGGAAAGTTACTTTGAGTTTATTGATGACAAGTACATTCGTCTGAAAGAGACACGCATCGGTATCGAGACGATCCTGCAGGACTACGAGCTGGGGGCTACACCAGAGGAGATCTTAATCAGATACCCCACTTTGTCTTTACAACAGGTGTATGCTACCATTACCTACTACCTGGCTAACCGACAAGTAGTCGATGCCTATCTGAAAAGGGTGAGACGGCAACAGGAGGAAGCCTGGGAGGAACAGCAGCGTCACCCGTCCGAGTTTGTGCGGTCATTGCGTGAACGACTTGAGCATAAGCGACAGATGCTCTTAAAAGAGAGGCAGCAGTCTATTGCTGTGACTTCATGAAACCACTTTTCTCCTTGATGAACACGTGAACCGGGCCATCCAACGTCAACTCCGCCGGCTGGATCCAGATGCACCGCCGGCAGGGACATCCGATCCTGACATTCTTCTCTGGATAGAGAAAAGTAGCTATATTCTGGTGACAGAAAACCGTAGTACTATACCAGGACATCTGGCTGAACACATTGCTGCTGGTAGGCACATCCCTGGCATTTTCTGGATTAGGCCGCACGCTAGCCTCCATTCAATAATTGAGGAACTTTACCTAATTTGGGCGGCATCTACCGCTGATGAATATAAAGGTCGTACCTTGTTCATTCCACTATAATTGGGATAAATTGAATATGGCAGAAGATATAAAAGAGTATTATTGGGAGTAGGATTTTGGGGAATTAAGGGAAGAGCGGAGAGGATTAAAATGTATTTTGTAGGTTTGACCCTAAATTTTTCTCTCTGATTACGCTGCTCTTTATTTCATAAATGCTGTATTTATGAAATGGAGGCATTGTTTGAGCAATGACGCCGTTGTTCAAACAATATAAACCTAATCCACGTCCATCCGTGCCTGCCCCGTTGCGTTTTAGCAAATAGGGTAATCCGTGTCTAAAAGGGAGATTCCTATACTATCAAGTTATAAAGATATATTTGGGCAACTTGATACGTTTTTTTGGTTGCAAATTTGGTGACAATATGCGCAAAAAAATCCTTTAAATGGCTGGCCAGGCTGGAAAGAAGTTTATGAAAATGTTATAAAGTACATTAGTGAACAAAATGCTTTGGTCACCAGCGGCAGGGAAATTATTGAATGGTTAGATTTGCACTATTAAATATAATAATGGTAGATTGTTAGGAGGTATAAAAGATGAGGCAAACATATACAGCATTAATACGAAAAAGTAAATTGGAATATGTAGCAGTGTGTTTAGAGTTAAACATAACAGCGAGGGGGACAGATCTTGCTGACATAGAGGCAAATCTTAAAAATGCAATAGAGGCATACTTGGAAGATGTAAAGGAACATCCAGAAACTATGGTTTCACCAATTTCTACAGAGGAACTTATTGAATTTTTGATAGATACAGAGCCTGATTGGTTAAAAGAAAGAAAATTTATAAGACCTTTAGAAGTCCATGAAGCCCCATCCTATGTCTAAAATTCCTTCTATATGTCCAGCAAGGAATTGTGTAAACTTTAGTTAAGATTCACGGATGAAGAGATCTCCCAGCTTTTTGATTAGAGGCTGTCTATGGATACAGCCTTGTTATCTTTTGTTTACATTATTCATAAAAAGATATAACGGTATTTTTGCTTTTCTTTGGCATGACCTATTTGGTTGAGTTTGGTTTTACAGGGTTAACTTTATAGAATCGACAAAATCTTCGAATTTAACACTGAGCTTAATGTTCTTTCTTTTTAAGAGCTCGAAAAATTCCCAAGGTACTGTTCCTAATTCCTTGCATATGTCCAACATGCTAAATTCTCCATTAACATATTTTTGTAAAAGTCGCTGTTGCCTATCTTCTTCAAACCCCTTCTTAAGGATTTCTCTGAGATAAGATGAGCGGTCTAACTTGAATTTGCGGGTATACTCATCAATCTGGTCCAGTATTTCTTTAGGAACCCTTATGGTTGTTGGTTTTAGCATTCTTTACCTCCATAAGTTTCAAAAAGGCTTCTGCAATAATTTCTGGCGAGTAGCGTCCAATAATCCTTAGTTTTTCCAAAGATTCCTTCGCCTTTTCATAAACTATTTTGTCTAAGCGAAATAATTCAAGTACTATTTTAGGGGTAATGATAAATGGTATATCTAAAAATCTACAGGCCTTAATGGCCTTCCCATCGTCGGTAGCTATGATAGATCCTGTTGATTTTTTGGCTAAGACTATAGTCTCTAATTCCCCTTTGTGGATAGCTATTTCTAGGTCTAAGGATACGGGTTCTACTATAGCAACTTGAATTTTCCCTTGGGAAACAAGTTGATAAATGATCCTAGCATCAGGATACTTTTTTAACAACTTTGGGCCTATAACTTCGTTCATTACCCCTTGTGGAACTAAAATTGGGAAAAGGCCTGACAGTGTTTCCAGTAAAGTACATTTTGCCAACAATATCAAAGAGCTACTATCCGCTACAATGGTAGACATCAGTTCCTTTGGTGTACGTTTAACAAAAAGTGTACACGCCTTTTATTGCTATGTCAAGTTATAAAAATATATTTGGGTAGCTTGATATATCTTTTTGGTTGCAAATTTGGTGACAATATGCGCAAAAAAATCCTTTAAATGGCTGGCCAGGCTGGAAAGAGGTTTATGAAAAGGTTATAAAATATATAGACGATCAAAATGCTTTTATCGGAAGTGGAAAAGAAATTATTGAGTGGTGGTTACACCATAAAAAAGCGAAAGGAGGATAAGAATGAGAGAAATAAAGCTTTATATTAAAGAAGATGATTTTATAAAAAGGCTAGAAATATTGGCTAAGTCAAGAGACAAAGCTATTTCTGAGCTTATTTTAGAAATTGTTAAAAAACACATCTCTGCAAGTAAAGTAAATGAGCGCTTGCATTATAATAAGCTTAATCCTGAACAATATATATACAGAATTAAGTATGAAATTAGCGAAGATGAAAATCTCAATGATGTTCATCCTTTTAGTAATATCAAAGATACTACTAAATTTGCAAGGGAGCTCAGAGATAGAGCCTGGGATAGAAAATGCAAAAAGGTAAAATAGTTTTGTGTGATACCTGCGTAGTTATTGATTATCTTAAAGGCGAGAGTTTGATTGTAGAGCACATACAGAATAAAATAGAGAGACCTTGTATAAATTCCATTATTGAAATGGAGCTATTTCAGGGTGTGTTGAATAAAAGGGAGCTCAACAAAATAAAAAAGGAATTAGAAATATTCTATGAAATAGCCCACTTAGGGTGAGAAAAACTCAACAATACTGACCGTAGGAATTAAGATAAGGAAGTTTGACGTAACTTGGGCAGTGTGGTATTGATTTAGAATATGAAAAGGCTTATATACACTATAGCAATAGCTATTTCTTTGTTGTTAATCCCATATGCCTATGCCATTGAGCCTGCGCAGAGGATAACAGATAAGGAGATTATTGAGAGGCTCACAAGACTAGAGGAGGGACAGAAGGCCTTGAATCAGCGACTGGATGACCTAAGAGACGATATGAATAGCCGATTTGGTGGTGTGAATAGCCGATTTGACGATATGAATAGCCGATTTGACGATATGAATAGCCGCATAAATATGCTGATGTGGATCATGGGATTATTTGTGAGCGTTTCATTGGTGGTGTTAGGTGCGGTAGTAAGGATACAGTGGCAGTTAAATAAGAGACAGGCAGCTATTGAGAAGGAAACCTCTCTGTTAAAAGGCGAGATGACTTTTTTAAAGGACGCCTTTTTAAAGATGCAGGAGCATATAAAGTCCTTGATAGAATCCTTAAAGCCACCGAGGGATGTGTTGTAAAGTAAATTTGTGGTTATAAATGTTATAATTAAATTTTATCAAAATGCTTTGGTCACCACTGGGAAGGAGACTATTAAGTGGTGGTCAGAAGAAGAAGGGAGGCTACTATGAGTAAATGAATTATTTTTCCGAAGTTTGGTTTTACAGAGTCAACTTTATAGAATCGACAAAATCTTCAAATTTATTGTTGTTGGTTTTAGCATCCTTTGCCTCCATAAGTTTCAAAAAAGGCTTTGCAATAATTTCTGGCGAATAGCGCCCAATAATCCTTAGTTTTTCCAAAGCTATTAAGGCGGCCTTTTCCCAATGGTCTTGAAAGATTTGTTTAATTGTTATGGAGATGTTTACTTAATGCCACTAATGTGTTAAAAAATCAAGACAAATTTTTATAATTTCCTAACAAGAACAAACGGCTAAATTTAATGAATTAATTCTAAAAGACATTCAAGAACTCTCAGAGCAAGAGAAGAAAGAAGTGTTGAATTTTATAGAATTTTTAAGGATAAAAGAAGATCGGTCCTTTATTGAATACGTTAACAGAAGAACTCAATAAGCAATAGAGGCCAAAAAACGGGGAGAGCCCTTTTCTTCCTTAGAAAAATTGTAAAGAAAATATGCATAAAAGTTATCATTTGGAGCTCTCTCCTGCTGCAAAAGGAGTTAACTGATGAAAATTAGGGGAAGATTTATTCAGGGGCGAGTAGAGCTAGAACAACTGATTGATCTCCCAGATGGGACAGAAGTCGAAGTTATTATTGAAGAGAGAAAGGGATTTTCGAAAAGTGATCCACTCTTCCGAATAATGGGCGCCGGTCATAGTGGGAAAAGAGATGTAAGCCGGAATAAATATAAATATGTGGCTGAATCTTATGAGACAAGGACAAAATGAAGCGAGTATTTGTGGACACAGGTGGGTTTTATGCCTTTACAGATGCTGATGATGAATTTCATGAAAAGTCTTGCGCATTATTTGAGAAGGCAGCAGCAGAATCATGGAGATTAATAACTACTAACTATGTGGTAGCAGAAACTCATGCCTTAATACTTTCTCGCTTGGACAGGAAGTTAGCTTTGGGTTATCTTCAAGGGATATTTAATGGTTCGATATTGGTAGAAAGAGTAACAAAACAAGATGAGAATGAGGCATTGCAATTGTTGATCGCTCACAGTGATAAAGATTACTCATTTTGCGACGTAACAAGTTTTATTATTATGGAACGATTGAAAGTCTTTGAAGCAATTGCTTTTGATACCCACTTTCGGCAATATGGGAAATTTGTCATTTTATAGCCACCTATCCATTTGACCCAATAAACATGTTCCTGTGAGCAGCCAGCCTACCTATGAGCTGGGAGATTAGTCAACTTAAAACCCAATAATCCCAATGGCCTATTATTGAATCCAAAATTAATTAGTTTTAAAACAAATTTAGGGATTTAGGCCCCAGTTAAATAGAAGACAAGGGCATTTAACGGGGTAAAGATTGAAGAATTATAAGACATTTAAGCAGTAGGTTTAATTTGTTTTATGGTCTTGATTGGTCTATGCTTATTTTAAGGTTGATGATGGACAAGGTACAATGGCACTGGTAGAGAATATAAATATTATATCAGAAATTTGGAAACTCAATTTTGGACTTTCAATTAAGCCTATAAAATCTCCCCACAAGTTCCTCCCCCTTGATGGGGGAGGCTAGGTGGGGGTGAAAAAATGAGCCCTTTCTCCCTCCCTCAATCCCTCCCACCAGCCCCGTAGAGTAAGTACTTTATTAACGCAATGCTATATGCTCAGACCTCGGTTTCTTCATCTTGGCTATGTGGATTGTCACCCTCCTACTCAACGGGGCCAGGGGAGGGAAGATGTGGGTAAGGGTTGTATCAGGAGAGGGATGATGTAGGTTGTAATGTGGCTAAGAATTAGTCTTGGTAAGGGAGGAATTATTTCAGTTTCCAAATTTCTGTATATAGAGTTATTGCGGTTTGTTTGGGTATCAATTCTAGCTGTGGGAGGAGGATCCATAGGACTTTTACTTGGTAAGTTAACTATGGTAAAGGTCTTAAATGGAAGGGTAAGCCGCAATGAATTT
>Ga0190286_1000937_pt1 | contig 11156 bp, 15 predicted proteins | sample 48691834_MG_FD_183241 | JGI IMG/M metagenome (GOLD analysis project Ga0190286, IMG submission 183241) | Hydrothermal vent microbial mat bacterial communities from Southern Trench, Guaymas Basin, Mexico - 4869-18-3-4_MG | ecosystem: Environmental > Aquatic > Marine > Hydrothermal vents >... | reverse complement strand
GTTCTATATTGGCAATAGCCCTATATAAGCTTTTCTTTTCGCCCAGATTGTACCCAAATTATACCCAAATCACACCCAAATTATTTCCGACTTATATACAGCAATATCAACAACGCTACAAATTCAAACAAATCTGGCAATATCCAGAACCAGCCCAGGGCATACATACGACGCCAGCCGCACGTATAATGAAAAATTGGATTCGATGTAATCGTTTGCATAATCAGGAGAACAATAAAGGCAATCAACCCCAATGCGAATTTCGATTTTATCTGCTCGTAACTCCTCGCATAGATGAAAAGCAGGCATAACAGGAGTATAAGGTTTCCAAACGTGATTAACGCCTTGATATTGACGAGCAACATGTCCTGCATAACTACTGGCGGCATCTTTATCACCTTTTATTCTATTTCTTTTTCCCTCTTAAATTTATTCCACATTTTATCTAAATAATCCTCGAAGACTTCATACTCCTTTTCCATGTACTGGGATAAGAAATACACAGTACCATATCTTTCACCTGCTGATGTAATCACCTTGTTATTTAGTAGAACATTGAGATGATGTCTTACTGTTTTGTAATCCAATCCCAGTAACTCAGTCAACTGATTGGCGTTGTATGGTCTGTCCTTTAACGCTCTGATAATTCGAGCACGGTTCATACCCCCTTTCGTGCCAACAATCAGCCACCAGATTATACGTTTCATTGATACATAATAACATACGCATCTCTAATGTTCTTTCTTATACACCTGCAATTATGCCACTATAATCTGTATATCCCGCAGCCGGTAGACAATATTATTACTAAAAACGGTTCGGAATCAACATCGGCTGTCTTCTACGCCTCTACCAGTAATAAAGAACACGCAAGATGTATCTTCAGGCATAGACCTGTGCTTCTTTAAGATCGCTTTTCTTTTGCCTCCTCCTTCTGCCGCCGCTACTTTCTCAAGCTGCACGATTACCTTCGAGAGATGCTCGAACGCATGCCCGCCCATAGGTCGTAATTTACCTGCTTCTATGTCCGTGTAGACCTGGTTAGTAATTATAACCGCAAGGTCATACCTGCGTGCAAGTTCCAGCAGATCCAATATCTGGTTCGCAAGCACACGCCGCAAATATACACTCCGCTCTTCATCCAGCTCTAACCGATAGAAGAGAGTAGCTGAGTCCAGTATCACGAGTGCGACTTCTTTCTTCTCTTTTAGCACCTGCTGGACCTCTTTTATGCACGAACTTTGCTGCTCGAAACTCTGTGGTTCGTATATTACAATTCGCCGTGCTATGTTCTCTACATTCTCTATATCGCTATCCGAGCTGGCAATTTGTAAGAACCGTTCAGGAGAGAAACCCTCGCTGTCTATATATATTACTGTCTTCCCCTCCTTTGCATATCCTATCGCAGCCTGGAGGCATATATTTGTCTTTCCACTGCCCGCCTCGCCGTACAACTGTGTTACCGTGCCGGACTCGAATCCACCACCTAACAGCTCGTCTATGCTCTTACAGCCACTACTATATTTCGTTGGAAGCTCCATTGTGAACAAACCCTCTCTTTGTACCTCTTAGTTAGCATTACAGAAAGAAGATTTTTTGATTATTTTCATAGAATCACGGTCATCGCAAACAGCAGGCATAAAACCCCTACTACGTCTGTTAAGCTGGTTATTAGTGGTATAGTATCATTATCAGGGTCCAATCCAAACTTGAACGATAATATAGCGATATAATAAGAAGCGAAGTTGAGAAATGTGGTGCATAGTACACCAGCCAAAAGTGATAGGGATAGCATTTCTAATACGCCAGGTGATGTAGAACTCACTATGTATGACAATAGCCCAACAAAAGGAAATACCACCATAGAAAGCAGATATATAACGCTAAAATTCGCATTTACAAGCTTATCAGGGAACGTTTTCGGTCTCAACGTACCAATATGAAGCATAGAAGAGAGCCGAGCACTTAGTATACCGCCTAATGCGTTACATGCACCCAAAAAAGGAGGAATCATTATTAATATAGCTGGACTGGCTATCAGGTCTACCAGCATCGTATCCAGGGTCAAACCCGCGAAAGTGCAGAGAACAGCGCAGATGAGAAGCATTGGTATGCTTTCTAAAAGAACACGTCTTATATCCGCATTGCTTGTTTTCAAACCTTTTACTGCATAGATAAGCGATACCGAGATGCATAAGATCGTCAATAACCTGACGACAGATATGTGCTCGTTCAGCATTAGCAATAGGATACCGGCAATAAACACAGCGGGTATGGTGATCATGTCGCCGGCGGATGTTATTACAGGCGCGGAGACGTTATCCAGGTCCCAGTTTCTACGGTAGCCGATAATTGATACGACAATGGAGACGCCGAGCAGAATGATCCCGGAGATTAAACCGCCGATTACCGATATGAGAATAAATCCAGAAAGAGATATGTAGTTAACATTAGAATATCCAAACGCTTCTGCTACTAATTTCGCTAAAAAGCCAAGGATAACGGAAAGAATAAGCGTTAGTAACAGGGACGCATACGCATTCGTATGCAACACACTTCCCTTTTTCAACGTTGGTGAGAAGAGACCGAGGTGCATGGAAGTGCCCAATCGTGAGACGAGTGCGCTATAGACATTACCCCGCATGGCAATAGCAGGTGGAATAAGTATTATTAGACCGGGGAGCAGTTGCAGCATATCTGACATAAAAGTCAACCCAATACCAGCCAGAAGACCGGTAAGAGAGCAAAAAAGCAGTGAAAATGGCGTCTGTTTGAACACATCAGAGAAGCTGTAGAAGAAGGAAGAGACATGATTGAGAGGGCTCCTCAAAATATCCCGCATTCTTAGCTCCATATCTACCTCTACCTCCTGTCACATGCCCTCCATACTCTCTGTTCAAGCCAAAACAATCCAGATTTTGTTCTGCTTCGCTTTCGTTTCCCTGTGGAGACATCATGCTCTCTTCTTATTTTAGCACTTTTATTTATAAATGTGATGGAGATGTCATCGTGTGAAGAGGAACTGAGAGAGATAAGAGATAGGATAGATGAAATAGACGATACAATTGCAGATTTACTTTTTAAGCGGATGCAATATGCGCAACAGGCGAAGGAAGTGAAACAGCAAATGAATGAACCACTTGCAGACATGCAACGTGAAAAAGAAGTGATAGAGAAATGGTGTAAACGAGCAAGAGATAGGTGCGGTGATTATTGTTTAAGCGAGGAGATGATGAGGGAGATAGCTGAGTCCATAACAGCATATACGCTGAAACAGGAACTGGAATGGGAATAGATGCAGGGATGAGAGCTTATGAACCCTATGGTTATTAGCACGGCAAAAGGGCTTGTGATAAAGATAAGGAATTTCGAATTCCCTGACATCAAAAGGATAATGGAGATAGAAGAAGAAGCGTCTCTGGATGGTAATTCAGCATTGTATATGGAGTTATATGAAGAATGGCCTGAAGGTTTTCTGGTAGTGGAGAAAGATGACGATGTGATCGCTTTTGAAGTGATCGTATTAACACCAGAGGGGGAAGGGCGGATATTTGCAATTGCTGTGGATTCGCGATATAGAGGCTTGGGTATAGGGCGAAGCTTATTAAGAGTTGCTTTTAGCATATTGAGGAAGAATAAAATAGGATTTGTGCAGCTGGAGGTTCGGGTAAGCAATCAAATAGCAGAGCGGTTATACAGAAGTATGGGCTATATAGAAGTTGGTTTCGCTCCTTACTATTATAAAGACGGAGAAGGTGCGATCCTGATGAAAAAGGTATTGTAGCACTATAATATATATAACTATTTAAACACCGTTTTTGGTATAGAAATGTCCTTGGAGAACCTTATTGCATAATTGTCCGACATGCCAGAGATAAAATCAACCAGTATCTGTGTTTTATCTGTGCCTGATTCAATATAAAAATCCTTATACGCACTCAAAAAGTTGCCAAAATCACGATATGACCGTATAAAACTTCTGTTATATCCGTCAATCGTAAATCCGTGTTTATCTAATAAATCAGATAGGGATCTGCAAAGATTCCTGATTATTACCTCTACATAGTGTTTATAATTGTTTATCTTTTCCGCTTCATATATGTTTCTCTTGGAGAATTCATTAATCTTTGTTATGTATTCAAAGCCTTCGTCCGAGACGCCTACCTCTTCCTTACTATTCGTAGTGTCTACTATATCATATATAATCCGGTTTAAAAGAGCTCGATTGAATTGATCTCCTACTTCGGAAGGGGTAATACCGAGATATTTCAGCGCATCTTCCGGTATTTCATCACCACTAACTATGCCCAGTTCGACTGCATCTTCCATATCTCTACCTAAAGATGAAATCTTATCTGCAACTCTAACAATACAGCCCTCATACGAAGCGGGATATTTACCTAACTTATCTATCTCTTCTAACTTATTCACTTCCCAGACCGGCTTTATACGTTGTTTATTCTCTAATTCTTCACCACAATGGCTAACTATGCCATCTCTCACGCCAAAGGTTAATTTTAAGCCTGCTCCTCTCTCTGTGAGGTAGTCAACAGCTCGGAGACTATTGATTTCGTGATGAAACTCCTTACGCCCTTTTGTCTCTTTTCTCACTATCTCGTCCAGGACTTCTTCTCCCGCATGCCCGAAGGGAGCATGTCCTATATCATGCCCCAGTGCAATCGCCTGAACCATTTCTATATCTAATCCCCAGCCCTCCTTGATTAAGCCCTTAGAAATAGTGGTAGAGTTAGTAAACACATGAAATGCGTGTTCGATTCTGGTACAAATATGGTCGTTATCGGGTGCAAAAAATACCTGCGTCTTCCTTTTTAATCTTCTGAAAGGTAACGAATGTATAATCGCCGTCTGGTCACGGAAGAAAGCTCCGCGAATATCCTCCTCTTTCGCCTTAAATCGCTTCTTATAAACAGCATCAGGGAGTTCATTTCGCTTCATTTTCCACGCGGCACAGCGCTACCGCCTTCTGCCTTAGATATATATAAGTCTTAAGGAGCGAAAAGCTGGCTTACCTTCTCCACATTCTTCGTCTTCGCAAATAGCGTTACGAGGTCATGTTTGTTGATGACTGTATCGCCCATTGGTAGTATTATATCGCCATTACGCTGTATCGCAACTACTATACCCTGTTTTATACGCAACTTCGATAGCTTCTTCCCCACCGCCTTAGATTCTTCCGAGACAATGACCTCAAATATCTCCGCCTTCCCGCCGCTCACTGTAAGGAAATCTTTTATCTTCGGGCGTTTCACAGAGTAATACAGATGACTTGCAACGGTCATGTCTGGATTTTCAAACATATAGATGCCCGCCTCCTTGAACATCTCTACGTGCTCTTGCTGATTTACTATGGCAACGGTCCTCTTCGTACCCAATTCCTTTGCCGTTAGCGCCATCATCAAATTAGCGGCATCGTCAGACGTAGTGGCAATCAGTGCATGCGCTCTGCCAGCTTCTGCCTCTTCTAATGTTGATCGCTCTGTTGAATCACCGGCAATCGTAAGAACATCGTATTTAGCTGCTATCTCCCTGCATTTCGCTTCGTCCTGGTCTATGACAACCACATCATTCTTATGTTTCGACGCTATATCCACCAGATTCTTCCCTATTCCGCCTAACCCCACTATTATCAGATACATTAATTACTATTTTCTGTTTGCTCTATTATCTTTATAAACTTTTCGCTTTCCCTTCTACTATACGCAAACCAGTTAATAAAGCTTTATCTATATTATCTACCATATCACCACCACCTTGTGCTATTGCTGACGTGCCACCACCGCCGCCACCAAGCACATCACAAACTCCTTTTACCACCACAGATGCGCTTATACTATCCTTATGACTCACGGGAACCGAGGACACGACAGATACGTGATTATCCTTCTCACACAGTAGGATAGTCAAGAAGTTCTCTTTCGATAGCTGAGACGCCATCCTCATCAGCCCTTTCATATCTGTATCCTGCAGTATCTCTGCAATTACCTTTATGGCACCGATAGCTTTTGCATGTCCCTTCAGCATTCCCATGTGCAACTCCGCTATCTCAGCACGCAGACTCTCGTTCTCCTTCTTTAATTGTTTCCATTCATCAAAGAATCGCTCTACCGTTGCTGGTAGCTTATCCTGTGGTATCCTCAGTACAGCCGCAGCTTCATTTATCAGCTTTTCCCGCGCCTGTACCGTTCTAACAGCAGCTTCCCCTGCGGAATACCATAAACGCTCTATACCATCCTGTATCCGCTCGGTACGCAGTAATTTTATCGGTCCTACCTCACCGGTCTTCGAGCAGTGCGTGCCTGCACATGCTTGCACGTCCTCATCAGTCCCTATTCGCACAATCCTTATCTCCCTACTCGCAGGCACACCACCCTGGTAGATACCGAACCCATATTTCTTCTCCGCCTCGTTTTTGTCCTCTATCTCAATGCCTATTGGCTCATCCCGCATGACCATTTTATTGGCTAGCATCTCTATTTCCCTCCGTTCGTCGTCTGAAATCCTTTTGAAATGCGTTATGTCAAGTCTCGACTTATCTTCTCCTTTCTGTGCACCTGCCTGCCATATATGCCCACCCAGTAACTTTCGTGCCGCCCATATTACAATATGGGTAGCAGAATGATGTCGTGTATGTGCCATTCTTCGCTGGTAATCTATCTTTCCACGCACTAATGCACCGTTATAAATGCGATTTGCCTGTTCTGCAATCTTATGCAGGATAACTCCATCCACATTCATAACATCCACAACCTTAAAAATATCCGCACATGATAGCGGGCTAAGGAATCCCCTGTCTGCTGGTTGACCCCCACCTTCAGGGTAAAACAGTGTTCTGTCCAGTATGACATATCCATCAAATGAATCCAGAACGGTAGCGTCAAATTCAGTCGCTGCGGGCTCTTCATAATACAATTTCAATGTCTTTGGTAATGATTTCGTTCTGGCTTTCAGCATCGCCATAAACTGGTCTACTTTGCCCCTCTTCTCTCCAGCGTGCATTTTCGCTACCTGCGAGTAGAAGTCCTCGGGTATGTCCACGTCCACGCTACTTCCTGACGCAATCTCTTTTGCAAACTCCGGTGGTATCCCATGAGTATCATATAAATTAATAATAATATCGAGCGGGATTTCTCCTCTTGCTTTATAGCCCTTTGCCACATGTCGCACGATTCGTTCGCCTTTTGACAGCGTCTCCTTGTACCTGCTCTTCTCCAGTGACAGTATCTCATTGACCCTATCAACATACCCCTCCAGTTCCGGGAAAGAATCGTGTAACAGTTTTATATGCGAAATAACGAGTTCCTCAAGGGGCATATCAATTTTTAATGTATTCAACATCCGGAAAGCTCTTCGTATTACCAGCCTCGCCAGATAGCCCTCCTTTGCGTTTGATGGTACGATACCATCAGCGAGCATGAATGCTAAGCATCTCGTATGGTCAGCAACGGCATATATACGCTCCATTGGCTCCAGTACGGCTGTGAAAAAATCAGCAGTTACGTTCAATTTCTTCATTATCCCTCTTTTATTCGTAACGCCAGACAACCGCGCTATTTCCTGTATCTGCTCGCTATAACGCTCCAGCGGGTGTTCACAGCCAGCGAGAGTCAGCAACTTGGTTATCATCTCCGGGAATATAGCATCATAGACAGTAGGTGTGCCTTTTGATGCCCACACAAACCGTTCCAGCCCGTAGCCTGTGTCAACGATGTATGTGTCCATCTTCCTGTACCAGTGTCCATCTATCATGGTCTCAGCGGCGTTTGGTGCGATTTCTAAGTCCATAAATACGAGTGTAGCAAGTTCCAAGCCATGTGTAACCACTTCAAGGCACGGTCCGGCATTGCCCCCTCCTGTCCACGGCGCCTCTTTGTACGTTATACAGTCCACGTCCACACCCAGTTGCTTTAGATATTCATCGCAGTACCTCACGGTATCGTTCTTCCAGTAAAGTTCCTCTACGCCGCGTTTATTGAATGCGTGATGACCCATCATCTCGAAAGTAGTTAGATGACGCCCGCTCTTTCCTATTGATTCGAGGTCCTCGAGTCGAATACAGGGCTGTGAAATAGCGAGAGGATTAGCAGGTGGCGGGACTTTGCCAGAGGTAACAAATGGCTGGAAATTAGCGATTGATGCGATATTTAAGTAGAGGTCGTCCCGCCATCGTGCTACTACTGGATACCTATTCAGTCGCTTGTGTCCGTGCGATTCGAAGAAAGCGAGAAAGGATTCTCTTATCTCGCTCGCGGTCTTCTCTTTAAAAATCGGTTTGCCGATGAACGAATAAGCTTCACAGGGTGCATCGCCGCATATATCCCTGCTTTTGTCGCGAGTCCAGAAGCCCGAGCCGCAGCTCTTACATTCTTTCCTTACGAATCCGTTCTCTTCGAAATATTCGAGGCGATATTCACTTTTATCCATGACTATATAAGAGCAAAAGGGAAGGAGGAGCTTAAAAAGTTTTTTGCGCTTTTCCTGTTATGCAATCACAGGAGGAAAATTAGTATAAGCGCAACGGGAATCAGAATCATCCCGGTGAAGGCATTCTTCGTTACAGCGCGTAGTCCTGTCCTGGTTTTCCAGTCACCGCGATGCATAAAAATCAGACTCTTAGAGGTATAGAACACAGGAAAGCATAAAAGCAGGAGTTTGTAACACGGGACATCGAGCCACAGGAGTAGAAAGAAAGACGCCCATGAACAGAGCGTTAGTGGTAGATATAGTCTTGCTGTCCGCTCCTTACCCAACCGAATTGCCAGATTCTTGCGCTTTATCATATTATCACACTCGAAATCCGGGAGCTCACGTGTCAATTTCAGCTTGAATGCGTCAATCATCCATGGTAGAGCAACGACCGTAGGTAACAAGCTTACCTGATGCGTCTGCAAATAATAACCGCTGAATACCGTTAGCCACGCCACTCCTACCGTCAGGCCTATTTCGCCCATGCCGTGATAAGACAGTCGTGGCCCACGTGAATATGAATACGCAATGATCATGCCGGATAGCCCGAGTGGCATCGTCAGCGGTCCGGTATTAAGAGGTAACCATAGCAGTACACTTAACGGCAATGCAGCCAGTACGCATAGATAAGCACCCTTTACCGCCTGCTGCACCGATATTTTACCATTCTCAAGTGCGTTGAACCGTCCACTGACTGCGGTTGAATGGAACGAGCTTGCTCCTCCCACGTGAAACTCAATACCTTTTTGCTTTAAATCTGCATATACGCTGCAGGCATTGAGCACGAAGCAGAAATCAGTCAGCAGGAATACAGCAAGCGATGATACTGCGAGTACAGGTAGATCAATGGCATAGCCGTCATGCAATGCTAAGACAACACCTAAGAGAAACGGAATCATGGTGGTAGTGAATTTTGGGAACCCTGATAGCTCCACCCAGCCGGATAATGTATCCATCTTCTTTGTTTGCGTACTGTCTATACAAAAAACGTTTTTTACCGTTTTATCGTGTCTGCATCATTATAGGCAGCAGCAGAAGTTAGGAACTGCATCTACTTCTTACTCAGCTTCTCTACCATAATACTCTTCCCGCAGTTGCTGCACTTTACCCGGTATGGCCGCTTTTTGAATACTACGCTTGATTCCTGCTCCTCACCGCAGTGCGGGCACTTAAGCTTATAGTTAAATTCGTCTTCGCCTTTTCTACGCCACATAACCACTTCGCCACTCTTCTCTCCCTGCTCATTCGGCAGTTTCCGGTTCGTGATATACGCGAAATCCTTTATATCTTTTATATCAACTGGCAGTTTCATATTTGTTCTCCTTTACTATTAATTACGAAGGCGCCACTGCAACAAAACACCCTCGTCCATCTTGACTGCGCTTAAAAGCTCCAGCTTCTTCATCGCCTCTTCGCTTATGAACCCGGAACCGTCCACGGGTGTAGGTGCGCCTCCGCCACCTATTATTAGGTTGCCAACATATATATATAGTTCGTCAACGAGGTCTTGTGAGATTAAGGACCAGTTAAGCCTTGCACCGCCCTCGACCATCAATCTGTTTATGCCCCGCTGCCATAGCAAATAAAGAAGTTTCTTCAGGTCCACTTCATCAGTGCCACAGACAATAATATCTGCTTTATCGCCCAACTTCCCTATATCTTCTACTATCGCCTGTTCAGAAACAGCAATTACCCGAGCGCCTTCGCCCTTGTTCAGTATCTCGGCATCAACTGGCGTCTTCGCCTTACTGTCCACTACTATCCGCAGCGGATTCTCATCTCTACCTTCTTTCGTCCTATTTGCACGTCTCGCTTCTGACTTCACGGTTAGTGAAGGGTCATCAGCTAAAACAGTACCTACACCTACCATTATCGCATCACATTCCGCTTTGAGCGCATCCACACGGTCGAAATCCTCCTCACCGCTTATCCTTATCTGCTGCCTCGTAACAGTTGAAATTTTACCGTCCGCACTCATTGCGAGATTTATGAGTACAAAGGGTTTGTTTTTTCCGCTGGTCATGGTTAGTTAGAAGATGTCTATTTCGGTAACGCATTTAGGACATACTATTTTCCTCTTCACTGCCTCGCCTGTTATTCCCGGTGTTGTAATGCCTTTAATACGATGTGCAGGATGTGTGTCCTCTATTCTTATCTCAATTGCACAGGATTCACACAGAGGAATACCGCAAACACTGCATTTCGCTGTCGCTTCTCTCTCTTTGCATATGCCACAAATATCTTTCATATTCTCTGTTTTCTTAACTACTATACGTCTATTAGACTTATTTATTTCTTCACTTGTCTACTCTATTCGTATCTATATTACGTGCATCTAATATTCTCAAGCATGCGTTTTAACGATTCAAGAACAGGGAATACGAATTTTGGTGGCTTTTTCACAGTAAATAGATTTCTTTCCCCTCTCTCGCATAAGAAGTATGGGGTGTTCTTGCAAAGAATGACACAAAAAGAAGCCTTTGACGATTTGAAGGAGCTTTCCGTATCAGATACATTCGACAAATTGTCAGCGAGTGCCGGAGGTCTGACACCTGAAGAAGCAGAAAAGAGGCTTGAGAAGTATGGATACAACGAAATCGCAGAAAAGAAGGTAAATCCCGTTCTAAAATTGTTCAGCTACTTCTGGGGTCCCATACCATGAATGATAGAAA
>Ga0190286_1000936_pt1 | contig 11164 bp, 9 predicted proteins | sample 48691834_MG_FD_183241 | JGI IMG/M metagenome (GOLD analysis project Ga0190286, IMG submission 183241) | Hydrothermal vent microbial mat bacterial communities from Southern Trench, Guaymas Basin, Mexico - 4869-18-3-4_MG | ecosystem: Environmental > Aquatic > Marine > Hydrothermal vents > Microbial... | reverse complement strand
CCTTGTTAATATTCCATCCCTGACTAGGTCGAGTAGTGTGTGGGAGACGGCGGTTCTGTCGTAGTGGAAGCCTATCCTCATCATCTCGTTGTGGACTTCACCTAGAGATTTTGGGGTTGAGAACCAACCCTCCCTCCAAAGCCTCTCGAGTATCCCCCTGCAGGTCTCCGCTCTTCTAGGCTGGGTTACAGCCTCGGTTGGCGGCGTCCTGCTTGAGTATTCAGTTATGGTTGAGAGGACCTTCTCGATCACGTCCTTCACCTGGTCCTCCCTGCATTCCACCTCGAACTCTACATTTCCCACCTTCATCTTTATGTGGATCGGCGGCTTCTGGGATTCGGACATGACACCCCACTATTGTTTATTTATTGTGCATGTTGCACATGCACAACATTTATATAGGCGGATCTCCTATCCAATTAATGGTGAATGTTGTTGATTGGACAATTAAACTATACAACAACACCAAGATATAATTTTCCTCAATCCCTAGAGCTTGAGGTACCTCAAAGATTCATCGAGCTTAGTGTAAACTCGATGAGGAGCGTCATGGGTGGATACTTGCAGGTCTCAACGGATGTGGGGGAGGTTATCGGGGGGCGAAGCGGAGAAGACGAGAACGCCCTCCCCCTAAACCCTAAGATTATAACAGCTCATCTAACAACCCTTAAGCCAGTGAGGGATGGTACGCCAATAATCGCCATAGACGTCTCAAGTGTAAAGATCGGGGAGACCGAGAGGGGGATCCTCTGCGCTATAAGGGGAGCCATCGTCTGGAATGAACGGGGTAAGTATGGATACCTAAGGGTTGGACCCTTCCCCTTCCACATAACTGAGGAGAATAAGAGGGAAATGGTTGAGCTGGCGAGGTTCCATCATCCCTCCATGGCTGCAAGTCTACTCCGTCTGGCTGATGTCCAAGATAGGCTCTCAAAATTGATGGAGAGATGGCTTCAGATGAGCATCTGTTGCTCGTCCTATGGCAGTATAATCCTCTGGGACGGCTCGCTCACAGCTGGTACTCCAGATACCCCAGTTAGCCTCCTAACCCGCCTCTTGGAGATTGCGAGAAGAAATGGGAACTCGATCTTAGCCTTCTCTAAGGTTACAAATGTAAGGCTTTTGGGGAGGAGGATAACAGACCTGATTTGGAAGTATCCACCCCCATGCGTCTTGAGGCTTGACGATCTAACAACCCTAATGAAGGGTCAGATACGGGTGATGGGTAACGTCTACGTTGTCAAGTTGTGTAGGGGTGGATTACCATTCCGTCTCGATGTGGATGGGGGCATTCCACACAGTCAAGGTGTGCTAGCCATAGAGAGGATACTGGGCAACGAAATCCTATACCAGGGATACCCGGAAACCCTGAGGTTAGCGCACATACTCTCAACCTTTACGGCGAGCGAGGTCATAGGGATACAGAGGTTCATAGCGGAAAGGTACAACCTTAAGGTTATTGTTCGACCGAGCGTTAGGAGGATGCTCTTCGGGCCTTTCGGGACGAGGTTTGAGGATTAGTAGAAGGTTTTGAGGGATGCGCCTATACAAGAAGGTCGGCGATACCGTTCAGATCCTGAGCTTCCCGGATGAGGAGGTGGAGAAGGGTAGCTACCTAATTATTGAGGACGAGAAGACAGGGAGGGGCTTGATAACCCAAGTTATAGATGTACAGTTCGCAAATGTTCCGGGGATAATGGAGGAGCTGCTCAGGGATTCAGCCGCTGATGAGTTCATGAACGGCAGGGACTTCGACCCCTTTAACGCCGCATCACATATACTGTACATACAAGACTCACGCATACTAATATCCAAGATCCGAGGGATGGTTGAGGGTGGTAGGCTTAGGGTGAATAACTCTTGGCTTCCATCTAGGACTAGGTCAACCATTAGGAGGTTACCTATAGACTCCCTCATAAAGCTGGTTAGGATAGAACGTAAGTTTCCGATAAACCTTGGGGAGACCAGGGAGTCATCCCAGCTTGTGATAGATGCGAGGGCGCTCGATGGGAAACTGAATATAATTACGGGGAAGAAGGGGACTGGTAAATCCCACTTATCGAAGCTTCTCATCCTTGGACTCGTCGAGCATGGGGCAACCGTGGTAGTGCTGGACCTGAACGGCGAATATACAAGCCTAGGCCTGAAGGCCGATGGGAGTAAGAATAGGTACCACAGCAAGATACACATCTTGAAGCCGGGTGTGAACTTCAAGGTAGCCCTATCGAGGGTGAACCTCCCGGTTATCATGAGGATCCTAACCTACTCCCTAGACCTTCCGGGCATCTCTTCACGTGAGTTCAGGAGGATATGGCGTTTCCTGAAGGAGAGGGGCTCCCTCTCCCTACACAGCTTGGGCGAGGCTATAATGGGGTGGAAGTGTAACCAGCATGTTAAGGATGCGCTTTACTCCCGCTACTATGCACTCCTACACTCAAACCTCTTCACGGATAACCTTGCCGAGTCCATAGACTTCGGGGTTTTCCTCCGGAGGATGAAGGGTGGCGGCGCTGTGATCATAGACCTCAGTGACGCATCGCCGTTAGATAGGAAGATCATAGTTGAGTATATCCTCGGTAAGGTGCAGGAGTTACTCGCCCAGTGGAAGCTGAGGGCTCTATTCCTCTTCGCCGAGGAGGCACATTTATACCTGAGAGAGACATACTGGGATGATATAATAACTAGGATGCGCCATTTCGGCCTCTTCACGACGTTTATAACGAACCAGCCGAACACGATAAGGGAGAACATCTACAGGCAAGCCGATAACATCTTCCTATTCAACTTCGTGAATGAACATGACTTAGAGATAATCTCTAGAGCTGCAAGGGTTGACGTCGACACCGTGGTCTCAATAGTTAGGGATCTACCCCCACACCACTGCCTCCTACTGGGAGACGTGGTGAAGGACTTCCCAATAGTGGTCAAGGTTAGGGATCTGGATATCCAGACGATGGGTGAGACGAGGCTGTTCTTCACGAAAGAGAAGGTTGAGGCGGGAAAGGGCTTAATCGCAAGCTTATAGCTCTTAGCCTCACTCTTTAACACACCAAACTTGTGAGTTACATGCATAAGTTTCACCACTCCACTTATAGTTAAAGGGTACGAACCAACATTACTAACAAAAGAGATATTAACTCCTCAATGGAAATCCCCTAAGATTCATGATCAAAGGAACTGTGGCACGGAGAAGAGGCGGCCCATGCTCGTATTCCAACCAGAGGGTAAAAGAATCAAGGCGGTTGAGGGTAAGACCATCCTAGACTTGGCGAAGGCTCTCGGGGTTCAGATACGGTCAATCTGCGGTGGGCATGGAACATGCGGGAAGTGTAGGGTCATAATTCGGGATGGGAGGGAGAACCTCTCACAACCATCAGAGAACGAGCTTAGGTTCCTCTCAAAGGAGGAGTTAGATGAGGGCTTCAGGCTTGCGTGTCAAGCTATAATATTGAGGGGGAGGGAGATAATCGTTGAGATACCCCCGGAGAGCGGATTAAGCCGGCAGAGGCTCCTCCTCAAAGGGGTTGAACGCTCCATCGCCCTGAAGCCAGCTGTTAGGAGGATAACCATCCGCTTAAAGGAGCCCACCCTAACCGATCAGAAGTCTGATGTCGATAGGCTATTAGACGCGATAGAATCAAAGGTGGGCTTTAGACCAACCATAAGCTACGAAGCCTTAAGGAATATTCCAAGGGTTTTGAGGGAAGGAGAATGGGTGATCACAGCGATTCTCTGGATGGATCGTGAGGTTATAGCCGTCTACCCCGGGGTTAGAGACAAACCGCCTTACGGCGTAGCCGTGGATATTGGGACGACCAAGCTGGCCTTATACCTGCTCGACCTCGATGATGGTAGGGTTTTAGCCTCAGCCTCCACCATGAACCCACAGATATCCTACGGCGAGGATGTCATCTCAAGGATCCTCTACATCATGAAGAGTGAAGACAACCTCGAACGCCTCCATAACGTTGTGGTTGGGGCTGTAAACGAGCTGATAGATGAGGTATGCAGCAAGGTTGGGATAAAACCAAGCGATATACATGACATGACCGCTGTGGGTAACACAGCGATGCACCATATATTCCTGAACGTAACCCCAAAGTACGTCTCACTATCCCCGTACCCAGCCGTCCTCCGCTCATCCGTGGATGTTAGAGCTAAAGACGTAGGCGTGAAGATGAACAGGGGAGCCTACATCCACGTTCTACCAACCGTAGCCGGCTTCGTCGGCGCCGATGCGATAGCTGATATAATAGCGACTGGATTACACGAGATGGAAGACCACGCTATGCTCATTGATATAGGAACGAACACCGAGATAGCCCTGGGAAACAAGGATCAGATAACAGTGTGCTCCTGTGCATCTGGGCCAGCCTTTGAGGGAGCCCACATAACTCATGGGATGAGAGCTGCAACTGGAGCCATAGAGAGGATCTGGATAAACCCTGAAACCTTAGATGTCACCTACAAGACCATAGGGGACGTTAAGCCCTCAGGTCTATGCGGGTCAGCTGTGATCGACGCGGTCGCCGAGATGTTGAGAACCGGTATAATAGGCTTGAATGGAAGCTTCAACTCAGACGTGGATACTCCGAGGCTCAGACGTCGTGAGGGCGCACCGTACAAGGAGTTCGTCATAGCGTGGGGCGACGAGACAGCGACTGGAAAGGATATAGTCGTAACCCAGAATGATATAAGGGAGATCCAGCTCGCGAAGGCAGCCGTCTACACGGGGATATCAATACTGATGAGACACATGAACCTGAAGCCTCTCGATGTAAAACGCATATTCATGGCTGGAGCCTTCGGGAACTACATAGACCCACAGAGCGCGAGGATGATAGGCATGTACCCCGACGTACCCCTAAACCGCGTGAAGTTCGTCGGGAACACAGCTGGCTCAGGGGCTAGGATGGCCCTACTCTCAACCGACGTTAGGGCCCTGGCTGAATCCCTATCTGAACGGGTAGAGTATGTTGAGCTGGGAGTGGACCCAGACTTCCAAGACGAGTTCGTCAAGGCCATACACCTCCCCCACAGGGAGATAGAGCGCTTCCCAACCTTAATGAGGATAATCGGGAAGTGAGCGCTTCATTTATAATCCATCCGGGACAATTATCCCATGTCCTTAACGATGGTTGTGGAGGCCATGTTAGCTGAGAGGATGAGTCTACTCAAGCCATCCGGAACGATGGCCATGGCTGAGAAAGCCAGACAGCTCGCCGAGAGGGGGAGGAGGATACTACACCTTGAGATCGGTGAACCGAACTTCGACACCCCCATGCATATAATAGAGGCTGCATACGAAGCCATGAAGGAGGGCTTCACACACTACACCTCCAGCAGGGGTATATTGGAACTAAGGGAGGCTATATCGGAAGACTTAAAGAGGAGGGGGGTTGAGGTAGACCCTAATACAGAGATAATAGTGACTCCGGGGGCTAAGCACGCCATATACTGCGCATGTATGGCCACACTGAACCCCGGCGATGAGGTTCTAGCCCTATCCCCAACGTGGCCAACCCACTTCACATGCGCTGAGTTCGCGGGGGCGAAGGTTATCGAGGTTCCCTGCGGCGAAACATACACCCTAGATGAGGAGGAGCTGAAGGATAGGATAACCGATAGGAGTAGGATGATAATACTCGCCTCACCGAATAACCCGACCGGTGGAGTCTTAAGCGTTGAGAACCTGAAAGCAATAGCCGATATAGCCGAAGACCACAGCCTCCTCATACTATCAGATGAGATATACGATAGGATAACCTACGACGGCGTAGAGGTTAGGAGCATAGCCTCACTCGGCAACGCGGGGGATAGGGTAATAACCGTAAATGGCTTCAGTAAGACCTACGCCATGACCGGCTGGAGGCTCGGCTACGCAGCGGCAAACAAGACCATAATAGATGCGATGAACAAGATACAACAGACCACCACAACCTGCCCATCAAGCTTCATCCAGAAGGCCGGCGTAACGGCTTTAAGGGGACCCCAAAATTGCGTTGAGGATATGGTGAAGGAATATGACCGAAGGAGGAGGCTCATAGTCGAGAAGTTGAACGAGATCGATGGTGTCTACTGCCCAAAACCGAAGGGTGCATTCTACACCTTCCCAAGGCTGCCGGACACCGGTATGTCCAGCGTAGATGTCAGCATGAGGCTCCTAGAGGAGGAGGGGGTATGTACAACCCCGGGGACGGTCTTCGGGAAATATGGAGAGAACCACATAAGGATATCCTACGCAGCCAGCTTGGAGGTTATATCAGAAGCGGTTGAGAGGATGAAGCGCTTCTTTAAACGCCACAAGAAGTGAAGAGGCAACGGTTAAGCAGTAACCTCCCCAGCACCAAATTGGTTATTATGGGCGGGTTTAATACCCGCATCATCCCCCTTTATATTTCCGTTTCGACATCCTCTCTTCTGAATGGATCTGTCGGAGGAGTATCCTTTGGGTGAACTCATCTTTGTTGGTTTAGGCCTCTTCGATGAGGGTGATATATCGCTTAAGGGCCTTGAGGCTGTGAGGAGGGCGGACCACGTTTACATCGAATTGTATACGAGCCTAATGGGCGGTCTCTCCATCAGAAGGTTTGAGAGGTCCATAGGTAGGGATGTCACCCTTATATCCAGGAGGGTTCTCGAGGATGAGGATGGGGAACCCATACTTGAGAAGGCTGAGAGGGGAAGGGTTGTCCTCCTCGTTCCCGGAGATCCCCTAATCGCAACCACACATGTCGACTTGAGGATAAAAGCTGAGAAGAGGGGGATAGAGACCCGGATAATCCACGGAGCCTCAATATTATCCGCGGCCATAGGCCTCTCCGGACTGCAGAACTACAGGTTTGGGAAGAGCGTTACGATACCATTTCCCTATGAGGGTTACATATCCGAGACCCCATACGATGTCATAAAGGAGAATAAGGCGAGGGAACTCCACACCCTATGCTTCCTCGACATCAAGGCTGAGGAGGAAAAATACATGACGATAAACGAGGGTCTAAGGATACTCCTAAACCTTGAGGAGAAGAGGAGGGAGGGTGTTCTCACCGGTAAGAGCCTAGCGGTCGGCATAGCTAGAGCTGGATCAAAAGATGTGAGGGTCAAGGCCAGCTACGTTTGGGAGTTACTCCAATATGATTTTGGATCAGCTCCACATACGCTTATAATACCCTCAGAGAGGCTTCACTTCATGGAGGCGGAAGCCCTGATAAACCTCGCCGGAGCGCCGGAGGAGGTTAGGGGGATGGTGGGATGAGCGTCAAGGAGGCAGCCTCAAAGTACATAACGAAGACTGAGAGGGTCCTGGGGGAGGTCAAGTTAACTGGAGAAATCCCGAGGCTGAGCCGTGACCATGTTACAGAGATCCTAAAGGAGGCCAAAAGGTACCTTGAAGACGCAAAGTTTTATTTTGATAAGGAGAGATTTGAAGTGAGCTTGGCATCCATCGCTTACTGCGAGGGTCTGCTGGATGCCTTAAGGATGCTCGGCCTCATCGAGTTTGAGTGGTAGGTGAATATGAATTAGAAGGTTGTGCATGGGATGGATGGTGAGAGAAGGAAGGTTGTCCTGGCCACGGGAACCTTCGACCTCTTGCACTACGGACATGTCTACTATCTAACGGAGGCTAAGAAGACTGGAGGTGAAGACGCGAAGCTCATCGTTGTGGTGGCTAGAGATTCAACTGTGGAGAGGCTGAAGGGTAACAGGCCGATAATTCCAGAGAACCAGAGGAGGGCTGTCATTGAAGCCCTAAAGGTAGTTGACGAGGCCATACTGGGCTATGAGGATATGAATATGGAGAGGACTATAGAGAAGATAAAACCGGATATAATCGCCGTCGGCTACGACCAAGCGGAGATTGAGGAGAGACTGCGCAGGTACATAGCGGATAAGAAGTTACCCATAAAAGTTGTGAGGATAGGGAGGTTCAGCGAGGACGAGCTGAACAGTTCAACGAAGATAAAGAGGAGGGTAATCGAGCAGTACCAAGGGTGAGGAGGGCAGCTTCTATTTCTCATACTCCCTTGCACCAAAAATTTGGGTAGGAGGTGACATTTTGGGTATGGGGACTACACGACGCCATATCTCAACATATCTAAACAGAATAATGGTAAAATTAATAAGGCTGGTGTAGTCTCTTAGAATAAAAAGACTGTGGGGATGGTGGTTATGAGAACGAGGAGTGAACTCTCCATAGCTGCTATGCACAGGATATGTAAGAAGGCTGGCGCTGAGAGGGTTAGCGAATCGGCGGCCGTAGAACTCGCTAAGGTTTTAGAGGAGGTAGGGATAAAGATCGGTAGGGAAGCCATAGACTTCGCTATGCATGCTGGTAGGAAGACCGTAAAGGCGGAGGACATTGAGATAGCCGCCAGAAAAGTTCTAGCAAGAGGATAAAAAACACATAATAAAACTAAAATTTATCCAAAAACAAAGAAAACAGAAGAAAATATCACGAAAAAGGTGAAAGGCAACCTTAAGCTCCGGTAGTATAGTCCGGTCAAGTATGGCGGCCTCTCGAGCCGCAGACCCATGTTCAAATCGAATCGGGTGGCGGAAACGGGGGTTCAAATCCCCCCCGGAGCACCAATCTTTTCTATATTTAGTCATTTTTATTCGTTGAATTTCAAGTTTGAGAGCATTTTCACATATTCTGCTTATGTTTAAGCCTAATTCTTGAGCCGTTCGCCATACGTTTGGGTCGATCCTTATGGTGACGAACTTCCTCAAGGTTGCATCTCCTCTAGATATTATTGGGCACCCTTAACCATTAACCCTTAAATAATATTTCCCATGTTCCCATGTTGGGTGCCATGTTGGGTAATGACAGGTCTGGCTCCACTAAGCCTCAACGGCCCTAAGATGGTGATGATGTGGATCTTGAGTGTGGAACCCACCAACCCCCAATAATACTGGATGGATGATTGACGCATCTGGGTCCTCTCTCAGATTAGAAGCCGAAGAGCAGAATTACTGTGAGAATTATGAGTGATGCCGCAGTTAAAGAGTGGATGAGGGGTATCTCAGATGAGAGGTGTACCCCAACAGCACAGAACCCAGGCAGCACAAACTTCATCAACCTTCTAATGGCTATTCTCACCTCAAAGATCCAGAACGCGGTCATCGATGAGGACTTCCACATATCTATGAGGGAGACCCTATCTGGAGAGGGAGGCTCTGGGGGCACAACTAAGACTGGGAGCTGAGATGCAGCCGCGATAAATATTCCCTTCCCCACCGACACAATAAGGAAGGAGTACCCTATAACCGATAGGGCGCTCTTCACCTTGTCCCTGCCACCGAAAAGTAATAAAAATGGAAGGAAGCATGCGATATAAAGGGATAGATTCATGGATTCCCAGAGGAATGTATCAATCAGGGAGAAGGCTAGAAAAGATTGGATTCCAGATAGGGTTATCAGATTTAAACCCTCAACCTCCTCCAAATGGATCTTTGAGTAAACAAGGTAAATGTCCGCCACACCTAGAAGAACATTAACAATGAAGATGATTAGAGGGCCAATGTAGTCTGGGCTCTCCGATATCTCCGTAAAGACAGTCTTCGGCCTGTATAGAATCCTGAGAATCCTAGAGAGCGCGCATCTAGGCTTTTGCATATATAGGGGTTTAGAGCTTTCATCCAAGTTTCCTGGCATACCAATCATCTAATTAGTGAGACTCTCCTTTAATAAACTTAAGGTTTTTACGGCTCTCCCATTAGGGAGGTCTATGGCAGGCTGCTATCCTCTTCAGGAGACCTCCACTAGGCTTACTGATGGATTTATGGGAGTGACCATGGAAAACTTTAAATACGACTCTCCTGAAGTTTATCACTAGATAGGCTATGCTAACTCGGATAAATAACTTCTATAAATTATCGCTTTTCCTCTTAATTCTGATAAATATGATTATATCAATCAATTATGCAAGTTCCACGTCTCATATCAGAATTACAGCACAAGATTCACTTAATTACAGAGATCTCATAGACGAGATCTCATATGATGCAATACACTCCCATATAAAGAACCTTTCAAGTGTAGGCTCCAGGGTAACGGGATATGATGGCTTCTTCGATGCGGAGAAATACATTTATGATTATTTTAGTAGGGAGCTTGGTCTGAAGACGGTTACTCAAGAGATTAAGGTTTTGTCACCGATCGATAGGGGCACATACATCTATGTTGATGGGAAGAGGTATCAGGCCTACGCCCTTTGGCCCAATTATGTACAGACTTGCTATGTCCCAGCCGATAACCCCATAAAAGGCCCACTCATCTATGTGGGTGAGGGTGAACTAAAGGATTTTAATGGTAAGGTGGTTAAGGACTCAATTGTCCTAATGGACTTCAATACTGGTAGAAACTGGATAAACGCATTTAATCTTGGTGCGAAGGCGGTCATATTTATAGCCCCATCATCAACCTCATTCTATGAGGCGAGAACGAAGTTCCTCCAAACTCCAGTCCACTTCCCAAGGGTCTATGTTTCACAAGAGGTTGGCCTCATCCTAAAGGGATTAGCCGACAAAGGCACTGAGGTGAGCCTAAGCCTCAACATGAAATACGAGGAGGTGGATGTAAAGAACATAATCGCAGTCGTCCCAGGCTTAAGTCCAAATGATATAATAGTTGTGGCGGCCCACTATGATACGTGGTCTGTTGTCCCAGCCCTGGCACCTGGAGCCGATGAGGCGGTCTCAATCTCCTCCCTAATGGAGATCGCGAGATATTTCTCCAAGACCGAGAAGAAGCCCAGATACACCATATGGTTTGTGGCTCTCGCAGGCCACTGGCAGGCTCTAGCTGGAGCCCGAGAGTTTGTTGAGGCCTACTACTTCGACGAGTCTGTTATAGCTGGTGAGAGGAGAATATGGGCTTTCATGTCCGTAGACCTCTCCACAGACATCTCTAAGGCCTCCCTGCTGTATGCTGGGTTCTTCTATGAGTTCCACGGCGGCGCAATCACAGCTATCGATGCGAGGTTTACTAGATGGTTGCGGCCAGTGGTCTTCAATAATATACTCCCAGCCCTACAAAGCCAGAGGCCAGACCGTGAGTACCAGCTGGAGGATGGGTTCCTATCCCAGTGGGGGTGGTGGGCTTCGATCTATGGGCCCTATATGCTTGATAGTGAACCCTTCTGTATCGCACATGGTTTGGGGT
>Ga0190286_1000935_pt1 | contig 11164 bp, 18 predicted proteins | sample 48691834_MG_FD_183241 | JGI IMG/M metagenome (GOLD analysis project Ga0190286, IMG submission 183241) | Hydrothermal vent microbial mat bacterial communities from Southern Trench, Guaymas Basin, Mexico - 4869-18-3-4_MG | ecosystem: Environmental > Aquatic > Marine > Hydrothermal vents >... | reverse complement strand
TGTTCATCATGTCTTATTGCCACAAACAAACCATCGATTCTGAATTTCTTCAAGAATTCTTCCATTGGCTTGACCTTAAGCCAGTAGCAGCATTTTTTCCTGTCCACTCCAAAAGGTCTTGCCTTGTCCAAGAACTTCTCGCTAATTATCTGTGTGTTGAAAACCGTTCTTTTTAAACCAAACTCTTTGATGATTTTTCTGCAGAATTCTTCACTTTCTTTAAAGGGAATTGGATCGCATACCAGAAACACTGGCTGTTCGTATCCGTTTTCTTTCACAACATCCAGAATGAGTTTTGTCATAACAGAAGAGTCCTTGCCTCCAGATAAGCATGCACCAAGATTCTCAAACTCTTCAAATGCTTGTTTGATGATTTTCTTGCTTTGTTTCTCTTTCATAACCCTATTATTATACCCCAGCCTTTATAATTTGGATTCTCTATCAAGAACAGTTTGTAGTTATCACCAAACTTCTTTGCCAACTCAACAACCTCTTTCTCATCGAACAGCCAGTCTGGATGTTTGGAATGTGGATGTTTATCATGCGGAAAGTTTCGCTTATCGTTCTTGTCTGGAACGCTTACTATCACCCTGTGCTTGCATACACGCTTTATCTCTTCTATAAGAAAATCCCTCTTCTCTGGAGCTATGTGTTCGAAGAGTTCGAATGCTGTAACACAGTCAAAACTCTTGTCTGGAAAGGGAATTCCTTTGAGCAAATCTGCTTTAATCGTTCTTGGCACTTTTGGTTTTAAATCTATTCCAATCACCCCTTCAGGCAACTTGCCATTCCAAGGATATGCATCCCTTTTAGGGCTTAGGTGTCCCCAGGTCTAGGCATGGTAGCCTAGCAAACTTAACCAATTCCTTTCTATCTTTCAATATTCCCACCATTCAATTCTCTCACCTCCTTAAATATTTTCAACATTTCTTCAGTATACCAAAACGGTTTGTTCTTCTTCTTACATTCTTTTACTAATTGGGCTTTCAGCTCTATGAATTTCATAACCAATTGGGCTTGCTCCTTTTTTATAATTAAAAAGTCAACAATTTCTTTCAAAATAGCATAAACACGACTCTCACTATTTATAGCAAGGTCGTAAGCAGACTTTCCCTTTGAAATTACATAACGACCACCTACAAGATTTCTAAATTTTTCCATAAATTCTAGGTTTTTGTTTGAAATATTAATTAGTGGAAATATTCTAAAGGGTATAAATGTTGTATCTCTTTTATTCTTGCCTAAAGTTATAGTTCCTTCAGTATCAATGGCACAAGCTAACCATACTCTATCTAAATCACTTAAATTTAACTTAGGTAAATTGCTGAGTGGATCCTTTAAGCTTAGAAGGCTTTTCCTTAATTTGGTACTCTTTTTATGTTTTTTCCCATAGAAAGGATTGATTTCACCTGATTTTGACAAATACCACCAGCCTTTTGTCATGTTAAATTCCTTTAACCAATAAAAAATAGTTTTAGGACTAACACCAATATGGCGGCCTATCCTATAAATGCTCCAACCTTTTTCTAGATAAAATTCCTTAAGCAACTCCTTTAACGGTTTTCCATATTTCTTTTCTATGGCTAACTTGAGATATGGAACTCCCATATCTATTAGATTTAGAATTAAGATTATAAATACTTTAATATTTGCCCAAATCCAAACATTTGCCGAATGCATACCTGACAAGCTCTGACCGGTCTCTTATTCTTTCCATAGTTTCGCCACATCAAGATGGGTATAGGTTTTTTCCTCAAGTCTGAAGTTCGTGATTAGAGGAACATCATAAACATCCAGGCCATCGTGAGCAAAATATGTTAAATCCTCTCCGTGATCAGCTGTTATTATTATTTTATAGTGCGGAATTGAGCTACAAAACTCTATTATCTGCTCGAATGTTCTGACCACAGCACCTTTATACTTTGCCTTGAGCAATCCAGCATCCCTTGTTGTTTGTATCAGCATTTCTTGGGTTCTTGGTAATCCAGAAGGGATTTTCCAGTTAACTGCTTCATCGCTCATTTCCTCAAAACCTTCATAGTATCTCATTCCGTAATTGATGTCCCTGTAGTCATGAACATCCATTAGATGCAGAAGCATGAAATCCACCTGGTTGAAATCCATATACTTCTTGGCTTCTGCAAAAACCTCTTCACTGTACTTTGCTGTGGTTGAATAGGTAAAGAATGGATGGAATATAACTGCTGGACTGGCTATGAAGGAGTTTGGTATGGGCTTGAGAACCCTTCTGAGTTTCTCATCGTTTCCGAAATCTCCTGTATGCATCACACCGTGCTCCTCAGGAGTTAGTCCTGTCAGAATCGTTGTGATGCTGGGTTCTGTGTTGTTTGCCAATGCTCTGCATTTATAGACATGCAGCCATTTAGGTAAAAAAGGTAGACAGTCATATCTGAGAGCATCAACTATTATCAGACATATCACTTTCTCACCCTGATGTATTTAACATACTTCCAGTTAATGAACCATGTGTTGTTCGTATCCTCTATTTCAATGTTCAGTATTCCTTTGATGAACTGAATCGTTCTCAGTATTCCTATTATGTGAGTCCCTTTAACATCAACAATCACTTCCTTACCAAGTTTGTTGAAAAGATGACGCAGGTAAACGTCTTCCTCTAACTGTTTTTTCAGCTCTCTTGAGTAGCTGTATTCTTTTTTACCGTGTCTTATCTCTTCTGGCATATTTCACCTCTCTGTAGAGTTTTAGAAAGTTATCAGCATATTTTCTAGTAGAGTAGTTCTGTTTAACAAATTCATAGCACTGCTCTGGTGTAGGCCATTCATCACGCTTGATTATCTTAACAGCATCCTTCACACCGTTAACAAAGTATGCTATACCAGAAAACAGTTCCTTGTGACATTCCCTATTCATGAGAATTACAGGAGTACCGCAAGCAAGTGCCTCCGAGATTGCCAGGCCAAATGCTTCTATGTAATTCGGCTCAATTAACTGTATGAATGCTTTAGCACGCTGGTAAAGTCTTATCTTAGTCTTAAGATGATTCTCACCTTCTGGCAATTCTACAAACTCTACATTCTTCAGCTTATCAGCTCGCTTAAGCCACTTCTCTTCAGTCTTCTTGTGTTCCTTACTAATAGCACGCCATGCAAACACAAACCGTTGATCTGGCAATTGCTTAGCTACTTCCAGTATGGTAAATATTCCCTTTTCCTTTCTGGGAGCACCGAGGTAGAGGCAATAATCTTCCCTAATCTTACCAGGTTTATACCACTCAGGAATTCCGTAAGGTATGACATGGGTTAACTCCTTAGGTAGCTTAATCGGCTGCATGTGTTTAACAGCAGAATTGCTTAACCATACTCCGTGTACAGCATAGTTAACAGGCGGTCTCGGATTGAAGCTGGAAAATCCGTTCCTGTAGTAAACCAAAACATGATTTTTTAACCAATCCCTTTGCCAGAACCAGATATGCTCTGTGAACATCTGCAGCGGTGATGCATCTATCACATAGTCACACTCTAGCAGCTCATCAAGATATGTAAGAACAGATGATTCTATCGTGTAGTTAAGCTCTCCGTAGGTAACAGGCAGTAGCTTTAGTTTATAGTAAGGGCTTTTCATCGACCTTGCTGCTGCTATCAGCGTAACATCGTGTCCCATTTTTCCAAACTCCTCTGCCAGAACAGCCAACATCGTTTCCGAACCGTAGTTATTTGGATTTGCAGGATAGCCTGTTCCTGCAATCACACCTATCTTTAATTTTTCCATTTTTCACCTCGTCGATATCATCTCGAACTTATCCTTTCCCATTATGAATGCCTTATGTATGTGTCTGCAGAAAACGTTGTGCAAAAGCATTACCTTAAATCCATGTTCCCTTGCTTTATCAAAAAACATGACATCCTCACTCTTTTCGGTTATTATCAGATCCTGACCCCTTCTTTCATATTTTGTATCGTAAAGAAACCAGGGAAAATCAATGCATCTGAACACCCTTGCATCTATCAAGCAGAAGCCAAGTCCAACGGCATCAACAAAGCTGATTGAATTCTCTTCAGGCTCTATCTTGTAAAGCTTGTAGTTTCCGTTCTCAACGATGAATGCGTTTGGCTGGAGCTTGGATGTGTAGTAATATCCGCTAACAATCGGATACCTGAAGCTGAGCATATAATCTATTATCTGCGGATAGAATACAAGCTCCTTATTCTGGTAAAGGTATGGTATTATATCACTGTCCCACATCAGAATATGTGTCGGATTCTTCTTCAAAGCCTCCAAAACAGCCCTGTTTCTCGCCTCATCGATTTTGAAGTGCTTGCTTGTCAGAAGGTCTACTTGAGCAGATGTGTTACTAAGTATATGAGCAAGTCTAAAAGACCATTGAATATCAACATCACCCAAGGAAGGAGTGATTACAGCTATTTTCATAACTTTATATACAAACTTCTTAATTTAAATATTTTATATTTTCCATGTTGTAGCAAATGTTTGGTCCTACCAAACATTTGCTTCAAATGTTTGGTCTGACCAAACATCTACTTCAAAAATCTCTGAATTACAAAAGGTTTCCCCACAGGAAACCTTTCTCAATCTTTTATAGTCCTTAGGCTCGATTACCTCTCCTGTAGTTGCCTCTATATAAACCGTTGTTTTCACCCAAGCGTGGTAGCAGTATTCTTCAGGTTTGCTTTCTGTACACGGTTTATATACCCCTATACAGTATTTTGCTTTATAGCCATCTGCTCGTAGTCGCTTTATTAATTCTTCTGTAAAATGTCTGCAGTTATATCTATCTATATCATAATCGTGTGCTTTTGCCACTGTTTGTGCTTCCTGTAAAAGCAGCGGAAGCTCTGGACATTCAGGGCATGCTGGACAAACACAGTCAGGACATTCAGGACATCCTGGACAGCTCAGTGAGGGACATTCTGGAATCTCAACAGAGTAGATTCCTACAAGATAGCCTAACAAAAAACACAGCAAGGATACAGGAATCACTATTCTCATTCTATCTACCCTATGTAATCAATATCTTCATTCGGATTTTTGATAACATAATTCATCTCTCTCTTTAAAGTGGCTAGAACAATTCTCTTGGTATTCTCAGATATCATTCCTTCTCTACACAAAGTCTCGTATATCTTTGAGATGTCTTTCCACAGATTTTCCAATGTATCCGTTATCTCGTCATAAAGCCTGTTGATTTTATCGATTTTTCTTTCAGCCAGAAGCATTCTGTATCTCAGCATAAACCTTGTTAACAGTCCCATATTAAATTGTTGGAATTTATATATAAAAAATTATATATAAAAAGCCCAAATCTCCGCCCTCAGAGGTTTACACTGAAGAAAGCCCTACAGAAGGAGGTGAAAGCGTAACTGGTAATGTTTCAACCGAGGCTGTTTCTGAGGGCGGAGAGGGTACTTCACTCCTCGCAAGCAATAATCTCGTTTTCCTGACCTTTAAACTCTTTCAGCAACCTCTCTATGGCAATCTTTCTGATTTCAGGATTCCTCATGAAATCCTTTTCGATATCTCTTATAAAATATTCGCTAAGGAACTTGTAATAAGCATGGAGAACCTCGTGAATCAGGGTATCCTCTATATCGAGAAATGCCATGTCTATGTAAATCTTACCCTTCCTGTAATCACACAAGCCTTTGCATCTCAATCCATACCATTTCAGGGGTTTTTCCATGAGAACTATCTCATATGAATCAAGAACCTCTTTGAACTCTTCAGGAGTTATATTAGGAACGTAAAAATCCGTTATTTCGAATACTATTTCATCTCCCTCAACGTACTGCTTGCTTATTTTATCCCAGAACGTTGGATGCCGCATGTTCATCACGAACAATTTTATTAAAAAAACCATATTTATAATCATGAAGAAAAAACGAAATCCAGACATACTAATCAGTATGGATGAGAGGCTGACCAGAGTAGAAACAGACATAGACTGGATTAAAAAGAAAATCAACTGTATAGACAAGAAGATATGGTGGCTGTTAACCACGATAATAATTGCACTCATAACGCTTCTTATCAGGTGATTAGGTGACCGAAGAAGATTTGAAAAGAATGAGAATGCTTTTAATAACCATGGCCGGTCTGATGAGCTTAGGTGCAACAATAATCACTTTATATCTTGAGTTTAAGGATTGATATGGAATGGTTTCCTAAAAGGGTGAGGTGTCCGAACTGCGGAAGGTTTGCCGAGATTGTGAGAATTGTAGACTATATGCCTGAATACAAATGCAGATGCGGTGAGGTAATAAAATGGATTGAAGGAAAAAAGCTGAGAAGGCTGACCCTTCCTTTAAAAGTGAAATACAACGAATACCATGCTGTTTTTTACAGAAAAATACCCAATTTCTGGCAGAGTGCTCTCGGTATATATCAAGATAACGAGGGAAACATCTGGTATCACTCTAACTGGAGGGTAACCTTTATCCCGAAAACAAGGCTTTTCAGACTTTATGTTGACGGAAAGCCTGTGATGATTGAAGAAGCGAAATTGTCTAAATAAATATTTTATACCTCAAAATCAAAGATAAAATATGAACAAATATACTGGAACGGAAACAATAGATTTGAGTTATACAGCACCAGCATCAACATTGATAGAAAGAACGGATAACTACAAGGAAGTGGATTTTAGCGGTGAACTGAAGCAGATTATAATAGTAATACCCCCTGGTTGTGAGGATCTTGTTACAGTAAGAGTTGGTGTTAACTCATTCGACAGGCTTGCGTTTGCAAACAAGGAAGGAAACTACAACATGAACATAACCTACTTGGTTAAACCTGGAGATATAATATGGGCAGAGATAAGGAATGCGGACAGCACCTATTCACATGGAATAGGCATTACAATAGTTGCTGAAAAAAGGTTAACACCTTTAGAGGTGGCTGAATAATGGTTAAAACCATACCTTCGCTAGGCACTGGTAGACCCGACTATTCAGCTAACATAAACAACATAATTAGAGGTAGGATTATTAAGGACTATCAACCTTTGTATTATGAAAAAATGAAAATACTTGCCTTAACAAACGAACCAGGAGCGGTATCTGCATATCCTTGGGTTAGCAACACTCTGCTTTCACCAGGTGCCACCGCATCGCTGGTGGACACCGAGACAGGATTAACAGAAATGTTAATACCAAGAGGATATGATATAAAAATAACAAACATATATTTCTCATCAACCCAACCAATACAGAAGTATAGTTATGTAGATGGTGAGTTAATAGGCACTGCACACAATGTGGATTTTGGTTTTCTGCAGTCTCAAGAGTTAGGTATTAGTTTCATACTTCCATCAGATCCATATTTTCAGAAAAGCCATGTTGTTTCTGTTAAAGTAAAGAATTTAGGTGATGAAGGTTCAAGAACAACCGTTATTTTTCAATTTATTATGAGAAGAGTAGGTTCTCCAGAAATAACAACTAAAGATATTAGGTGTAAAAACTGCGGATACATAAAAAAGAATGTGCCCTTGTCGTTAACTAGATGGAAATGTGATAAATGTGGTACTTTGAATAAGTATTACTACCTTCCGTTTGGTGATAACTATGGTTAAAACCATAACTGCGAGAGGTATAGGGCAACCTGACTGGTACAGGTCAGTACAATCAACACGTCCAAAACTATCACCTGGACAATCGAGAGGATACTGGACTGCTTCAGGAAACATTCTAGCAAATAGCTATTCTATCATAGATGTTGGGACTGTGCCGAGTGGTGAACAGTGGGTTATCGGATTTGTTTCGGTTTCGTGCAGCAAAAGCGGAATAAACCTTATCATACTCACAACAGATGAATTTGGCTTTGACTATGAGTTTTTCGGCAGTTATTACGATGTAAATCTTCAAGTGCCATTTTCAACACTTGGTGCATTTCCTGTTGGTTCAGGGGGAACGCTGAAGGTGCATTTGTATAATTATCTTCCTGAGACAGCATATTTCAGGGTTGCTGTGCACTACACGGTAAATAAAGTGTGATATCATGCAAGATTATGCAGAATTCGAGATTGTGCATATAGTAGGCAACGAGGTAAAAAAGTATAAAAAGAAATACAAAGTTTTTAAAATTAGTTAAAGCACTCCCGTTTGGTGGTGGTTATGGCTGAATACAGAAAGGTTCAACTAACAGCTGCTCCAACGATAGAGATTGGCGACATTAATGATATAACTGGAACTATTTCGGATAAAGAAAGGCATATAACAACTGGTAAAATAGAAGTCTCGAATGTACCTTTGCCCATTACTGGCGTAACTGCCGTTGAGAGTGTAGCAATCAATTCTGGTATAATAGACGTTGTAAGGGAAATCGGTTCAGGTAAAGTAGAAGTATCTAACGTGCCATTACCAGTTACTGGTATAGCGGCTGTTGAAAGCGTGGCCATCAACTCAGGTATAATAGATGTTGTAAGAGAGATAGGCTCTGGTAGGATTGATATAAGCAACATACCTTTACCAGTCACTGGTACAGTCACTGTAGAAAAAACATCGATTACCTCTGGTATAATAGATTTGGTGAGGGAAATAGGTTCTGGTAGAATAAGTGTGGTTAATCCGCTATCAGCCGCAGGTAACGTTAAGATAAGCATAGAAGAATCTCCTATAACGGTGCCTGTTACTGGTAATATTGCTGTGGCTAAAGCCTTTACATCAATTAAGGTTTTGGACAACGTAACCGTACCTGCGACTGGAATAGTCACAGGTAGTGCTGTGCATATAGATGTTTATGAGACCAAGACCGTTGCAGGCAAAACAGAGTTTAACGGTAAAGTGCATATAGATTTAAGTCCATCTGGCACAGATAACTTCCTGCAGGATATTTATGTGGTTGATATAAGCTCTGGACAGGCATTTTCAGCAAGCTTTAGTGAAGCATTCGATTACGTGATAGTGAGGGTTGAAAACACATCTACAACAACAGGCAGTGCAAACGTGTGGGTAAACACACTCAGTTAAGGTGATAGCATGACAAGAGTAGATGTGAAAAAAGGAACATGGATTGATATACCAGTAGCTGTTCCTCCAATAACAATAGAAGATGTTTGGGATATAAAGGATGGAGTGAAGATAGGAGGGGATGGTTCTGATGGAGATTTGGTAGTTACAGGAACGACATATTTAGAACCAGGAAGATGGTATAATTTTTCATCAATTAACATACAATCAGGAGGAACTTTAACAGTATCGGGTTATATGAATGGAAAACCTCTTCTCATAAGATGTTCTGGTGACTGCACAATAGCAGGAACAATTGATTTAAGGGGTAAAGGTTTTCCAGCTGGAAAGGGGTACTCTCCAGAAGCTCGTTCAGTGGATGTTAGCTTACCAGTTCTGTCATACTGGGGTAGCCCTGGAGGGAATGCGAAACGTGCAACTGATAGCGTTGATGGTTATCCTGGACGTGGCGGAATTAGGATAATGCATGCCACGGACACGGATGTGAATATTTGGGTTGTGAGTTGGAAAAACAAGAATGCGGTTTTGTATCCAGTATTCTGTGGAACTGGAGGAGGATACGGTGCTACAGACTATGCAACTGGTGGTCCACGTGGAGGTGGGGGAGGAGGTGGTTCCTCTCCAGTAGCAAGTGGAAGCAATGGAAGTGGAGGAAATGTAGGTGGATGGTCTCACATATCGTCAAACGGAACGCCAGGAGCTGGAGGAGGAGCTTTGTACCTTGAAGTAGGAGGAGATTTAAACTTTACAGGAACGATTGATGTAAGAGGAACTGATGGAACGACTTCCACAGATGGAGGAGGTCCAGGAGGAGGTGGAGGAGGTCAAGTCTGGATAAGAGTGGTTGGAACCGTTACAGATACAGGAACAAAGCTTTATTCTGGAGGAGCAGGAGGATCAGGAACACACTATTCAGGAGGTAATGGAGGAGATGGAGAAATTGTAATAGAGAGTGTGTGATAAATGGTAAAGAAAGCATTAGGTAAGGAGAATCCGTTAGCGTGGATTTGGAAGAAAATAAACGATTTCTTTAGTTTTGATGAGGAAAAAAAGATTAAGAAGCTTAAGAGAAAGCTGAAGGAGTGTGAAGCTTCGAGAAAAACCCTTAAAGTTCTTTACGATAAGGTTGTAAATGTTTTGAGAAAGGAGCTTGAAGAGCTGAGAACAAAGCTGCAGGAGACCGGAGAGTATATCGAGATGAAAAAACCACCATGGCTGGTTGAAGGAAGCTACTACGGTCCAAGGAGAGAAGTCTTGAGGAAGGATGGAAAAATCGAATGGATAAGCATTCCTGTGGATGATCTGTATTATCCGACACCCTCGGTCAGGAAAATAGCAAGACGGTGGAAGAATTTAGCAAGAGACAAAAAATTGATGAAAATCTGGGACTTTGTTATCAAGAAGATAAAGTATGCTTACGACTACATAGAGAATTGGGCATTTGCTGTCGAAACACTACAAAGAGGTAGAGGTGATTGTGAAGATGGAACAATTTTGTTTTTAACGCTTTGCAGAGCTTCTGGAATAGGAGATGTGTTCAACGTCTGCGGAATGGTGAACAACAAGTACGGGCATTCATATCCCATAGCAAAGATGTCTGATAGAAGATGGTATATCTTCGAGACGACGTTGGACTGGACGCCAAGAAAGCCTGTGGATTTCTTTAAACAGAGTGTATACGATGCGAGATGGGGCATGCACAATTGGAAGTTCGGTGGAAGATTGAAAAGAACTGGTGTTAAAATGGAAAAAATAAAGCCAAAATCAACAGGAGAGAATGAAGAAAAAATGAAAGAAATCAAGAAATTTTGGAAAAACGAATCAAAACACAGCTGAAAGGCAAAAAATTTTAAAACATTTAACTAATTTATTCTTATGCTTGGATTAGAAATCGTGCTGATAGGTATTCTGGCAAGCATAGCTTACGGCTTGTCTGGATACCTAAAAAGCATGAAGGAAGAGGGTTTCAGCCCAGAAAAATTCTTTAAAACAGTGATAATCGGTATAATCGTCGGTGCCTACGCAGCATACAGCAACATGAACATAAGCGATGCATACGGCTTTATAATGGCATCAGGTGCAATAGCCTACATAGAGAACATATTGAAGTTCATCTACAGGCATGCTAAGTAGCTTACTGCGACTATCTCTAAAGAAACGATTAGGATTAGACTAAAGTCTGATTAGTTGTTAGAATAATC
>Ga0190286_1000934_pt1 | contig 11168 bp, 10 predicted proteins | sample 48691834_MG_FD_183241 | JGI IMG/M metagenome (GOLD analysis project Ga0190286, IMG submission 183241) | Hydrothermal vent microbial mat bacterial communities from Southern Trench, Guaymas Basin, Mexico - 4869-18-3-4_MG | ecosystem: Environmental > Aquatic > Marine > Hydrothermal vents >... | reverse complement strand
CTCTGGGGGTCTGGGAGGCCCTCATCATGGAGGGCGCGGGCGAGCCAGCGGTCGAGGTAGTAGTATATGAAGCCCTGGATAAGCTCGTTATACTGGCGGGGGAGGGAGAGCTTTCCCCTGGGGGCTTCCAGCTTCAAGCAGAGTCTCATCTGCTATCTCCTATTGTAATGAAAAACCCGGCTAAGGCGGTCCTGATAGGGAATCCCTCTTATCCGCTCCACAACCAGCAACTCAGCACCTCCCGCTCTCACCTTCTCCTACCTAGCTTGAACCCCGAGACACCCCCAATCCTTTCAGCTAGAGCTACAGGTTCACATGGTTTTTCACACCTTATGCAGCGCTTGGTCACGCTCGGCGAGTTGTGCCCTCAGCTCCTCATGAACAGTTCGATGGGTACACCCTTCTTCCGCGCCTGGTAGCCCCCAGGTCTTTCCCAGGCTGTGGGCCACCACCAGGGCGTCGAAGATCCTCTGGTGGCTGATCCCATCCTGCACCCGAAGGGTGGACCGTCGGGAGCGCTGCCGCTTCCCATACCTGACCTGCGCACCAGCTCGCCCAGCAGGCGGAAGGTCCAAGGGTTCTCCACCCGCCGGGGATCGGTGACCACGGCGAAGAACTCCAAGAAGGATGGGGTGGCACAGGACCGCCTCCTCGAACTCCCGGGCCGCTCGGTCCCGCAGCCGCCGCGCCTGCCTGCCGGTGGAGCGGGAAGGCTTCATCGGCGGCATAGACCAGGATGTTCGTGTCTTAAGGTATACATGGCGGTGCGAGGTGGCCATCATCTTACCGTGAGTTCGTGGCATCTGGCAGCTTGCTCAGCCGGCTCAGCTTCCGCTCCAGGCGCTCGCCATAGAGTTCTTCCCTGGTGAGGGCCCTTTCGCCTTCGGCATCGGTCTTGACCCCCAGGTGGAAGGCGCGGAACCTGGTGGCCTTCTCGCGCCTCAGGAACTCGGCCAATGCGGTGAAGACGACGGGGGAGAAGGGGATCCCTCGCCTCCCGGCATAGCGCTTGTGGGCGATCAGCTCTTCCCTCTAGGGATATAGAGATTTAGCTGTCTTGGCATCGCTGTCCAAATTATAGTTTATTTGTAGTTTGTAGTCAATAGTGTCTAGGGGAACCTGTTCGAATAGGGGGACCTAGCTTGGTATTGGTATAAACTCTTTCGGGTTTAGACCTTGATCGTCGATAACTCGGAGATGCAGCTTGGGCAATAAGAAACAGCTCTTCCCCGACCTCGTGATGTTCTATCTTGACTTCAACCTTAGGTTATGCTATGCTACGTCTAAGTAACGAAATAAGGGGGTATGTTTTTGTGGGGGACCTACCAAAGGAGCTAGCCCAGTTTGGAAAGCTCACCATCTCCGTCAAGGAGCGGGACATCCCGGTCTTCGCCAAGCTCATCGAGGTGGCCGAAGCGGAAGGGCGATCGCGCTCTGAGATCGTCGCCGAGGCCTTAAGGGAGTATCTGGATCTTGATGATCCAGGGGAAACGAGGCTCGAGCGGCTGGAGCGGCGGGTTAAGGGGCTTGAGAGGGAGATAAAGCGGCTTAAAAGCTGGTGTTAGCTTGGGATCTCCAGTTCAAAGGGCCTATTTGAAGGGGGGTGATCCCTTGTAGCGGGGCTTTAACTATCCGCCCGGCGTGGTTGCAAGATTTTCGAGGGAGAGGGTGTTTTAAGAGGGTGAGGGAATAATGGAGGAATTGAGCTTTAAGCTGCAGGTGGTCACGCCGCTCTTCATGTCAGGTGCTGACCAGCAAAAGGCCGAGCTCCGCCCGCCTTCCATCCGCGGGGCCTTGCGCTTCTGGTTCCGGGCGATGATGGGCGGAGTGGTTGGCGGGGATTGGGGGAATGTAAAGAAACTTGAAGATATAGCCTTCGGGAGTACTAAACAAGCCTCAAGATGGCAGATAAGGTTTACGACCCTGTCCCCTCGGGTGCGATGCCCTGAGGAGAGCGTTGGAGTCCTTCCTGAAGGAGTTTTATATCTCGGCTTCAACCTCTTCAGACGAGGACGCCGTTCTTCTGATAGACCTTCGCCGGATACTTTGACCCGTGCCTGCTTTTGGCCATCCTCAGGGGAAGACTTTCAGCTTCAGTTCAGGTTCTTCGGTTCAGAGACTTCACTCCAGCAGGTCATATTGGGAGCTTTCTGGCTTCTGCTACACTGCGGTGGCCTTGGAGCCCGGGTGCGCCGTGGCTTCGGAGGGTTAGCTCTATCCGGTGATGGGGAGCCTGTGGATCTTCGCTGGGGATGGCCCAGGGAAGATACTGCAAACTTCTTCCGCTGTCAGCTGTCTAAGATCGCCAAGTTCTATGCTCAGTTTGCTAAGGCCCACAATGTTGAGGTTGCCACGGAAGATGTGTTCTCACAACAGGGGGATGTACCCTTCTCTTGTTTTGCCCGGTGGAAGGGGGTCATCGTTAGTCCAGAGAAATCCTGGGGAAGCTGGGAGGAAGCACTCGGAGCGTTAGGCGATGAGTTGCGCATGTTCCGTCAGGACCCATCTGCCGCAAGTAAATTCGGGGCCACCCACGATTATCGGGTGATAGCTCCCTTTTTGGACTGCAAGCTCTCGGGAACTCAAGACCTCAATTACGACTCCTTCGGCTTGCCCATACAGTACCGCTCTATGAGTCGTACAAGGCGAGCTCAGAAGGATGCCGAGCGCCAAGGCTGGAACAGGAACCAAGCCCGAAAGTTACAGGTACGGGCCATATTGCAGGCAAGACGACAAGTAGAAGGGCGATTGGTGGACATTGACCGGCGAGCTTCCCCCCTGTTCTTGCGTCCTATCAGGTTCAAAGCTTCAGAACCCCTCTACGGGGGGCTCTTCATCTTATTCGATTCGAAGTTTCTGCCTTCAGGAGCGGAAGAGGTGCTGCAACCTGTGGAATCTGGCTGGCCTCCCTTCATACCAAAGCCCGAGCCTGTACAGGTCAAGGGGGCGGACCTCAATATTATCTATAAATTCCTATCCAACCTTAAGAATAAATATGATGTTACTGATTACCTTCCGTGACATTCAATGTCGCTTGTTCAGGAGGTCAGGTTACCATGGCGAATCAGTACTTATGGGCCCTTAAGGTCAAGGCCTTCCTCCGCTGCCCTCCCGACAGTGCCCTGATCCCGAAGGATAGGGAAAGGGAGCGGGCAGAGGAGGTTATCCTCAAGGTATTAGATGATAGGAATATTCCGGAAGAAGTTGATATCGCCCACGAGAACGCCTACGCCTTGGACAGCCCTCCCTTCGTGCGCTCCCGCGAGGTTGACTTCCTCAAGGAGCCAGTCCTTACCCATTCCCTTTCCGGAAGCAAATGGAAGCTTAAGGAAAGTCCCTTGAGCGAGGGTTGGGATGGCAACGAAGATGCTATCCGCTGCCAGGCTAAACGGGCCGTGGAGGATGCCCTGGAGGAACTTAAGTCTCAATACGGCAACGATCATCAGAGGCTCTTCTTGACGTTATGGCGATTGCTGCCGGAGAAGATAAAGGGGAAGGAAAAGAGCTCCCCGAAGCTTGGTCCCCTCTGGGACGTGATCCCCGCCGACCCCTGCATACCCGATCATTCGGTATGGGACCATGCATCCGTTGCCTCAGCCTTGGCTCCTACCGTTTCTGATGGAAAACCTAAAGCCGCCTTCCTCATCTTCACGATTGCTTCCGTTCAGGGGTTCTTGGCCGACGCCAGGAGGACCCAGGACCTTTGGATGGGGAGCTTCCTGCTCTCGTTCCTCATCTGGGAAGCAATCAAGGTTATAGCCGAGAGATCCGGCCCCGATTGTCTGATATACCCTGACCTAAGAGGGCAGCCCTTTGTTGACCTCTGGCTCAACAAGGAAAAGGGCATAGCCGATGTCAAAGTGCCTCCTATAGGGGCTATGGGGGTCGCCAACCTTCCCAATATCTTCACTGCCCTCCTGCCTTATAAGAAGGCCAAGGAAATCGCCGAAGAGGCTGAAGAGAAGATGAAGGAGAGGTGGAAGGAGATTGCCTACAAGGTCAAGGGAAAGATAGAGGAAGCTATTGTAGACCTGGTCAACGATGAGGCATGGAACGGGATGTGGAAGGGGCAAGTGGATGATTTTCTTGATAGTCTGGGGGTCTTCTGGGTGGTCTGCCCTTGGGGAGAGGACCCCAAGGAGGCCTTGAGGGAATATAAGGCCGTTATGAAGTCCACAGAAGAAGCTACGGAGGCCCAGGATAAAAGACCCTTGGAACGGTTGATGGAAGCTGTGGAGAGGACAGGGGGTTCACTGGCCCCTGGTATGGCCTATCAGGCCTTCTCTGCCCTGGCTGGGATGGGCCTTACTGCCAGAAAGAACCTTAGAGACTTTCCCCAGAAGGAGGAGCCTGGCCACAAATGCTCCCTCTGCGGCGTCAGGCAAGTTCTGTGCCCGGAGGGGGAGAACCTCAAGGACTTTTGGGAAAGGCTTATGAGAATGGATGAACTGATCAAGCTCCGCGGGCGCATCCGCAGGGGAGACAGGCTTTGTGCTGTCTGCCTCACCAAACGCCTGGCATGGGAGCACTATTTCATCCCATACTTCCGGGATAAGGGCGTCCCAGGCATCGACCCGATGGCTCATGTCTTATTTCCTTCTACCGCTACTATTGCCACAGCCAAGTTCAGGGAAGAGATTATCAATCAGTTCAATGAGCTATCTGGAGAGCTGTGTGCCTATGTGGAACGAGTGAAAGGGTTCTTGGAAAAATATCGTATCTTCCTCCCCTCAGCGCCTATACCTAAGCTGGAAAAGCTTAAGGACGGCGATCATCGGGAAGTGATAAATGACTTTCTGAGGCTGGACGGTGAGTGGCTTTTTGTGGAATCGTTCAACAAGGAGGCCATTGAGAGGGAATATGGATTGAAAGTTAATGAGGGAGATCTGAAAGAGGCAAAGGAGGCTCTTGAGAAGCTTTTAAGAAAGGTGGGGGAACTCAAGATCCGCAGGCCCAGGAAGTACTACGCCCTGATCTCCATGGACGGGGACAAGATGGGCGACTGGGTTGCGGGGAAGATGGGCCCGGAGTTCGGAAAGCTCCTGCATCCTTCTGTTCAGAACATCGATCCCGGGGTTCTAAGCTGCAAACCTCGCCCCTTAGGCCCCTCCCTTCACAAGGGATTGAGCGGAGCCCTTAAGAATTTCGCCCTCTATGCTGTGCGCTGTGTTGTGGAAGAAGAGCACTGTGGCAAACTCATCTATGCTGGCGGAGATGATGTCCTGGCTTTCGTCCCCTTAGACGAGTTCTTCGATGTGATGAGAAAGCTTCGTCTGTTCTTCGCGGGTGAAGGGAGCTTTGGGAAGATAGCAAAGATGGGTCCCGGCTTTGTGAAGGTGGAAGAGGATGGTAAAAGACGCCTTTGTATGATGGCGGGAGAAGGGGGGCCCACCATTAGCGCAGGAGTCATCATAGCCCATTACACCCACCCCTTCTCCCATGCAGTTGAGGAAGCTCATGGACAGGCACTTATAGAGGATGCTAAAGAGGCCCAAGGGAGGGATGCCTTTGCAATCCACCTTCTTAAGCGCTCAGGAGAGCCTGTAAAGGTCGGAGCTAAGTGGAGCTATAAGGAGTTAGATGTTTTAGAGGTCTTGGGCAAGGTCTCAAGCTGGATACGAGATGAGAAACTCTCCTCCAGGTTGATGTATAAGATGAAGGAAGAAGCCCCGGGGCTCTCCGCGGAGGTTAAAGAGGTTTGGAGCTTGGAAGATCTCAAAGAGGCCCGGCTATCAGAACTCAAACGCCTCATAGGACGGCACATTAAAGAAGAGGATGAGACCAAAAGGAAGGCGATCCAGGAAGAGGTGGAAAAGGAACTTGAGGAACTTCTCCGGAGCATGGAAATGGATGAAGCGAAAGAGCGTCAGTGGAAGCTCTGGGACGAAGTGACGAACCTGCTCCTTGTAGCCAGGTTCGTAGCTGAGGAGATGTAGATAGAGTAGATGATATGATGTGAGATTGAGATGTGGATCTTTATAAGGCCTTTGGATGTCTTGATGTTCAGGGATAGCAAGCCCTTCACCGGTGGAGAGAGCCACAGGGCAAGGAGCCTCTTTCCCCCGAGTCCTTATACCTTCTATGGGGCCTTAAGAGCTAAGATTTTAACCGAGGTACTATCAGCAAAGCAGAAGGAATTCGAGGATTACTACTGCCGAGATTCTGAACTGGAAAAGCTCTTTCAGGAGATAGGGGCTCCAAAGTTCAAGAAAGGCGACAAGGAATATCAAGAAATTAAAGGTCAAATGGAGATCAAAGGCCCTTTCCTGGCAAGGGGGGAGGGGCGATTGGAGGTTTACTTCCCATCCCCTGCAGACCTTTTGGAAAAGGAACAGGGAAGGGACGGAGAAGGCATCGTCCTCAGTCCCACGAAGCTACCTCCCGAGGGCCTTCAGGCTGACTTTGGGCATTTCTGGAAAGAGTTCCTCCCCCTCTGGACCTCGGAGTCCGGAGGGAGGGCCATTGAGCCCGGAGAGAGACTTGTGGAGGCTAGTCAGTTGAAGGGGTATCTCCTCGGCTCCGGGCCTAGGTTGACAAAGGCTGAGGAACTTTACGAAAGGGAGCCAAGGGCGGGCATCAAACTCGTCTACGAGCGCAGGACCGTAGATATAGGCATGCTCTACATGGCCGAGTTCATACGCCTGAAGAAAGACACAGGCTTTGTAATAGGAATTGAGGGGACAAGCCTCCTGCCCGAAGAGGGTCTTTTGGCCTTAGGAGGAGAGCGCAGGGCCGCAAGCTATAACCTCCTTGAGGATAACCCCTTACAGCAGCTTGAAGATGAGGAGTTTAAGAAGAAATTGGCTGATGAAATCTCTAAAACGAAGAGGTTCAAACTCTATTTGGTGACCTCTGCCATCTTCGAGCAAAGCTGGCTGCCAGATTTTGTCGATAGGAACACCTTGCAGGGCAAAAGGAACGGCATAAGCTTCCGCCTCATCTCAGCTACGGTGGGCAAGCCTATAGGCATAGGGGGTTGGGACTTGGCTCAGAATAGACCCAAACCCATGAAGAGGGGGGTGCCTCCGGGGAGCGTATACCACTTTGAACTGAAAGATAAGGCTGATGGGAACAGGGTTTTAGAGGCTTTCCACCTCAAGAGCATTTCGTCGGAAGGTAGGGAAGCAGGACTCGGGTTGACTTTTGTAGGGATATGGGATTACGGGAAAACGGGTCTTAACGGAAGGGGGTAGCTATGTTCAAGGAAGCAGGAGTGCTGTTCCTCTACACCGAGACACCACTCCATCCCGGAAGCGGCACGAGCGTGGGGGCGGTGGACCTGCCGATCCAGCGGGAACGGCATACTGGATATCCGATCATTCAAGCCTCCGGAGTCAAAGGGGCCTTGAGGGACCTGGCTGAGGCTATATTCGGCCTGTCGGAGGACGACACGGATGACCGCATTGAGGCAGTCTTCGGCCCTAAAAAGGAACCTGAAAAGCATGCCGGGGCCCTCTCCTTCACAGATGCCAGGATTTTGCTTTTCCCTGTCCGGTCCTTAGCCGGGGTCTTTGCCTGGATAACCTGTCCGGGGGTCATAGAGAGGTTCAAGAGGGACATGGAATTTTTGAGGATTCACAAGGAGGGGAAGGCGAATCCTCTCGCCCTGGAAGAACTTAACAAAATCAGCCTTCCAGAGCTGGACAGGGGGGAAGCCTCCGTCCCCGAAGGGGCGGAGGTTATCGTCCGCAAGGACGATTCCGAAAGGATAATCCTTGAGGACATGAGCTTCAGCCTGCCAAGCGACGATAAGGCCAAGAGGGAAGAGGTGGCCAATTTGGCCAAGTGGCTTGCCAAGAACGCACTTTCCGAAGATCTCGGCTACTGGAGGGAGAAGCTTAAAAAAGACCTCGTGGTCCTCCACAATGATGTATTCAAGGACTTCGTCCAGTTCTCCACTGAGGTGATTACACGTATAAAGATAGGCAAGACCGGGACGGTAGAAACTGGTCCCTGGGATGAGGAGAACCTCCCCTCGGAGACCCTGCTTTACAGCCTGGCCTTAGCCACAGATCCCAGGGTTCCCAAGGAAGAGAGGGATAAACTTCAGGATAACCTTAAGGACGCCCAAGGTGTTCTCAACTTCTTGGCGAGCGAAGTCATTGCCAAAGCCCACAGGGTCCAGTTCGGAGGGGATGAGACCGTAGGGCGTGGGATAGTGTCGGCGGTTTTCCTTCAGGGGGAGAACCTCAAGTCCATATCGAAGGGAGACGACAATGGCTAAGACGCTTGAACAGAAGCGGGCGGCCTTAGCGTGGAAGAAGATAGAGGAAGTCAGGGAGAAAGAGAACTTTCAGGAGAAATACTGTTCTGCAGTCCTCAAGGCCCCGGCTATGATAATGACCAACGGGTTGGGGCCAACCTTAGCCTTTCTGCGCTCAAGAAAGGAGGAGGCTGAGGATATACTCTACGAGCATATATCCGCATGGCTTAAGAGCCCGGACGCCCCCATCTCTTGGACCAGCACTAAGGACGACATCATGGAGAGGATCGTGGAAGAGGATAGCATCGTCTACCGCCAGGCGACCCAGGAGGCTTTGATGTTCGTAACATGGCTTAAACGCTTCGCCCAGGCAAGGTTAAAGGGAGGGACACCATGAAGGGAAGGCCCAAAGGCCGGAAGTCAGATAGGAAGAATACCGTCATATGTTATCCTCTCCCCAAGGACGTGCAGGATGTCCTCCCCTACGAGACCCTCAAGCTCCCCATCTCAAATCTAAATCTGGGGTTGCTCTTCCACAGATATATAGCCTACCCCAAGGAATGGCGGGGGGAGATAAGGGATGCTTTACAGGTTCGGCAGAAGCTGGCGGGAAGATGGGAATTAGAAGGCCAGGTTAAGAACGAGCTCTGGAGGTTCTTAGAGCGTCAGGCCAATGAGCTTGGCAATTCAAAGGGAATGCGGAAGTTGATAGACGCTTTAAAGGGGCGGATGGACAGTATAGTGAGGACTTATAGGGATCTCGGCTTTGAGGTCAAGTGTTTCACAGCTGAGGTGGTCTGGCGCCTGACCGTAGGATTGGGAACCCCGAGCGTTCTGGACACAGGCATGACCCTACATCGCATCTTCGGGATCCCCTACATCCCTGCAAGCGCTGTTAAGGGGCTGACACACCATTATGTTATGGAGGAAAAGGAACTGAAGGAAGATGATCCTCAGGTAATCAAGGCCTTCGGTGACCAGAAGAATAAAGGTCAGGTGATCTTCCTGGATGCTCTGCCGGCCGAGTATCCGGTTTTCCAGCTTGACATCATCAACCCTCACTATGGCCCATACTACCAAGGCTCTGAACCACCGGCAGATTACCACAGTCCGAAGCCCGTGTACTTCCTCACGGTGGGTCGAACCCGGAGCAAAGGGAGTGTGTTCAACTTTTGCTTGGCCTCTAAGGATGAGGATCTACTGAGTTGTGTGGAACGTTGGCTGAAGGAAGCCTTGAAGGGGTTCGGTATAGGGGCTAAGACTAGAGCTGGATATGGTGAATTGAATCCCGCCGATGGAGCTGATAAGGGGAGCAAATGAGAGATTCCAGCGAGCGAGGCCTGTCGTGAAGGAGGGGATCTATAGAAGAGGAACGTCTGAGGCATCAGGGGCAGGGAAGAGGTGAGCCAGTTTGGGTAATACTCAATATGTTATCTATCTATCTTGTGTTGGAGAACAAGATCCGGTTTCGGAGAGGACACAAATGGAAGGGGCACTGTTAACATGCCTCCGTTATCTTATCTCTATCAAGAACGTTGAAGTCAACATAGCCTACCTCATCCCAACGAGCCGGGAAACCAGCCCCCAGAGGCACACTGAAGACAGGGCTAAAGATTGCGAGCGACAAATCAGGCAAATTGATGATCGAATCGATGTGAGGCTTATGCCCTTAATGGTCCAGAACCCCGCCGATCTAAAGCAGGTCTATCCAAAGATGCGGGAACTTCTAGAGGACATCGTTCAGGAAGCGGAGCAAACAGCTCAGGAGAAAACCTTGACCTTCCACCTCAATGTCTCCTCGGGAACACCTCAGATGAAGGAGAGTTTGCCCTTCCTGGTCAGCACCGGTCAACTCGCACCGCACCCGGTTCACTTATGGCAAGTCTTTGATCCACGCGGAGGAGCTACTGAACTGCACCAGCGGGTTCAACCCGCTCCACAGATGGACCTCCTGACCCAGGAACGTCTACTGCTACGCATGGAGCAGTTGGCCAAACAATTCCTCTACCAGGAAACTAATGGTCTACTACAAGCTCCTTTAGCGCTGGACCACTTAGAAGTCGCTCGGAAGCTATATCGGGTTCTTGCCAACCATGACCAATGGCAATACAAACAAGCGCGCAACCAGTTGCAGGAATTGCTTAAAGAGCAAGATCAAGGGCAAAGCCTCCAGGATTGGTTATCAGAGACTTTAAATTGGCTGAACGAAATCGCTCAAAGTAATCCTCCGAAGGGCAAACTGGCCATCGACCGTTATTATTGTGCCTGCCGGCGACTTATACAAGGGCTTTATGCGGACGCCATCAGCCATTTCTGGACAACTTGCGAGCTAGCATTAGAGGCCCATGGAGATGCCATCGAACTGCCTCGCAAGCCAAGGGAGAGCGCTTGGGAATTCATACATCGCATAAGATCGAGCTCAGACAGCGTTCTGAAGCACCAGAAGATTCGGCTTTTAAATGGTTCAGTTAAAACCATTCTAGATGCTGTAGATTGGCTCCGCGTAATCCGCAATCAGGTAGAACACGGAACACGACCAGTAAATATACAACTTGCTGAGGAAGCCAAACAGATCACTGAAGCTACCTTGAAAGCCCTGCAATGGGGCCAGCAGCTCTCCAGCTACCCCTTACACCCAGACCAAGTGAAAAGTCAACTCCTCTCCCTGATCCAGGATATGCGCAGAAGCCTCTGGTCATAGACTCAATGGGGTGATCATCTTGCTTGTAAGCACCGTATTAGGCTTATCCGCGAAGGGAGTTAAAATTATCGTCCCCACCACGAGCGGGAGGGCAGCCCATGCTAGCTTTCTGAGATTGATTCAGCGATTGGACTTGAAAATGGCTGAGCGATTGCACGATAGACCGGACAAGCCCTTCACCCTTTACCTCTCCCAGGAGGGCCTGTCCAAAGATAAGTTTGATCCCGATCAGGATTATTGGCTCCGGATCACCAGCTTGGATGG
>Ga0190286_1000933_pt1 | contig 11180 bp, 6 predicted proteins | sample 48691834_MG_FD_183241 | JGI IMG/M metagenome (GOLD analysis project Ga0190286, IMG submission 183241) | Hydrothermal vent microbial mat bacterial communities from Southern Trench, Guaymas Basin, Mexico - 4869-18-3-4_MG | ecosystem: Environmental > Aquatic > Marine > Hydrothermal vents > Microbial... | reverse complement strand
CCCTTCTCCTCGATGGCGCTGAAGATGGGCATCTCCAGCTCCTTGATCCGCCCGTTCTCGGAGTCGATGGAGGCTATCCTCCGCCCCTGCCGCCTCTCCTCGATAGCCCACTTCAGGAGCGACAGGGCGTAGTTGAAGAACTCCCTCTTCGTCCTCACCCCGACCTCCCTCATGAGCCTCTCCAGGTCCTCGTTGCGCTCCCCGTCGAGCTCGAACTGGATCCGCTTCCGCCCGGTCTTGCCCACGGTCTCCTTACCTCCTTTCACCCTCATTTGAGCCTCATATCTCGCCCATTCTATCATCATCTCCCGAGCAGATCAAGCGAGCTTGGCCCTTATTGTTCTTCTCCTTTTCCTTATCCATCCTTACTGTCCTTACTCTAAAATCCTTCCTTTCAGGATCAAATTGCAAGAGACCTCGGTCCTAGGGGATGCTTCTCAATCGAGAGACAGCGCTGATCCGCGATGAGGTGAGTTTCTAGGTTTGAGCTTCTCCCTTGCCTAACCTGATGAATGGAGATCTACTCCAGCCCGTTGTATAATTGGAGCGCTATGGACGAAAGGGCAGGGTTAGAGGGGAGGATCGCAAGGATCGAGGGCACCTTGAGCCAGATGGATAAGCGGCTGAATCACGTCGAGACCGAGATCGGGGGGCTGCGGGGGGAGATCAATAGTTTGAGAAGCGAGATCAATGAGCGCTTTGCTAGGATGGAAAGCGGGATTAACGGGCGCTTCGCCAGGATAGAGAGCGAGATCAGGTCGAATTTCAGATGGATCATCGGTCTCATGATGACCATGTGGGTGACGATAATCCTGACGATAATATTCAGGACCTAAGATTAGATTTGGACCCAGTAACTGGATCGGGGGTCTCACTGCGAACGGATCGGATCTCGCTGCGCAGGACCCCACCAGAGCGACTAGCAAGTTGCATGATACCAGCCCAGCTCCGGATCCCCTCCTCTGCTCTGTCCATTTTCAGAGGGAGCGGAGAGCAGAAAAGTGATTTGACATCTCAGCATACTTCATGAGCAAGGTTGATCGGGGGAAGATATGGTCCGGGCGAGAGTCCCAGAGCGGGGACAAGTTGGTAGGGATCACAATCCCTTGAGGCCTCAAAAAAGAGGTAGTCTTAGCCTAAATCTGGTTCACCCTCTGGGCTCATCTTTTCTCTAATTCCTTTAGGACTAGATCGCGGGAATCCTCGATCCTGTCCGATAGGGTGCTTGTCGACCAGAGGATGATGCCGATCTGCGATAAAGCGAGACCGAGGATCTCACTGGCAAGGAAGACATCTCTCGCCAGGATGAATTCAGCGATTGCAGAGGCAAGCATGATGACCAAGCCCAAGGCGATTAGGATCTTGGCCAGCGTTTTAGTATTCATATCCTAGACTGCACCCCTCTTCACAGTTATCCTTTAATCCCAGGGTTATTCTACACCCTGGCCCCTCGCAGCTCCAGCTCATATCTATTTAAGCCTGCTCTAACTCAAAGCTTATCCCAAGCTGGTCTTAGGGTTTTAGGTTAGCGCTTAGCTTGGCTCTCCCGCCGCCGCTGGATGGCTAAAAGATGACCCACCCGAGGGCCAAGACCACTAGTCCTCCTAGCAGGCCATAGCTGCTCAAGGAAAGGACCAACCAGATGGTCAGTGCCAATGCGGCTCAATGGCCCTCGGAACCCCTGAGGCGATAGGAACTGGCCAAACTGGATAATCCCTCAAACATGCCAACCCCCTAAAAACTGAGAGCCCCCGAGGCCCTTGGTCGGTCGGCTTGGCCCCGGGGGCTCTTCCGGTCCGCCCTTCAGTGCACACATGCAAGTCCAAGTAGCGAGGGCGGCATTTCAGATTCAGAGTCGAGCCGCACCCTACATAGGGCCAGCTGACCCCAAGAGCCGCGCCCCCGCCTCACAGCCATGCTACCCCTTTAGACTGGGCCTTCACACTCATAAATCCGATGGTAGACCCCGCTACCTAATTTAATTTATTTATCTCGGCTGGGATGCGACCGCTCCCGGGAGTCATGTAAGTCCTGAACGAAGACCACGGCCCCCAAGCCAACGATCATAGCGAACAACAGGATCAATAACAATGTGACACTGTTCATCTACCGCTCCCTCCTGCCCTTGTGCCTTAATGATACCCCCAGTGATGTAAGAAGCAACCCAGATGCCTATACCCCAAAGCGTCCAGTCCAGTCGGAATTCGGCTGTGATCACTTGCCCGATTAAGAGCGCAGCGACAGCGAGATTACCCACCTCGGTGACCCGCTGAGCATAGAGCTCGCGCTGCTGTGGATTCAATTGGATCTTGGGAAACTCCATTGCTGCCATAACCCTGGCCTGGGTTCAGCAGGAAAACAAACTAAGAGCCCCTTATTACTTACGGCCTACGGGTAGCGTGCCGCTCGCTTAGGATAATCGCCAGCGTGAATCCTCCTGCGATGATGACCGCAGCGGCAATCATCAAATAAAGAGGGAGCATATTTCAATCGCCTCCTAGAAGTGAAGTATGTTATCCTAAAAAGACCAGAGCCCCCGGGCCTGGTCTGGTGCCCGGGGGCCCTTCCCTTTCCTGCCCTTTAGCGTGCTTGCCTCGCCTCGCTACCTGAGCACGACCAGCTTCTTGACCTGGCTCCTCAGGACCTCGCCATTGTAGCCGCGGACGGTCACAACGTAGAGGTAGACGCCGTTAGCCACCGGCAGGCCCTCGTCGCTGAGCAGGTTCCAGACAAGCTCATGTCCGGCCACGAAGCCGCTGTTGTAGATGGATGCCCCAGCGAGGTTGAAGACCTCGACCTTCAGCTCGGCGATCCCGGTGCCCTCGACCACGAACCTGATGGTGCCGCTAGCGCTGTCGTAGGCGGCGGTGACGCTCTCCACGGAGAGGGTGCTGAACATCTCGATCAAGGCCTGAGCTGCGGCCGCGCCGCCGACCCGGAAGGCGAGCTGGACTGCATCGTCGAAGTCGAGCCGGCCATTTTCGTTGAAGTCGAAGTAGGCCACATCCTCAGCGGCGATCAGGTCGATGTGCAGCGCCAACTGGACGGCGTCGTCGAAGTCCAGCCGGCCGTTGGCGTTGACGTCCTCAAAGAGCCCGTCGCTGTCGAGGTCCTGCGGCGCGTTGGTCCCGACCACTGGCGCGGGATGCTCAGCAGCGCCGACGGGAACTCCGACCGGTGCGGGCACATCACCACAGGTTCGCGGCTTACCCACCGGGAGGATTACCCCTGCAGGCAGTTTATCAGTATTCGGTGGCAACTGGCCGTCGACGAAGATGCCCTTAGCGGCAAGATCTGCGAACTTGCCAGCCATGTTGGTGTAGGCGAAGTTCGTGTCGCAGAAGTAAAGCGCAGAATCGGGGTCACCCTGGGTCTGCTGATAAGCGGGCTCAGTCACGCTGCCGCTCACCGGGCTCTTGTAGGCATAGTTATTACTGGCATCTACCGGTAGGTCGGACTTGTTGACCACGGAGTAGCCGTCGAAGAAGTCGTTGAGGTCGATCTGGATGTCAAGGACGTTGTGGGATGTCAGCCGGTCGAGCACGATCGCGCCACTGACGTTCTTAATAAAGAGGTTCTCATCGACCACGTTGGACTCGGCATCCTGGACGTCGATCCCGATTCCGGTCTTCTCAAAGAGGTTCAGGGAGATCCGGTTGAACCGGGCCTTACCTGAGACTGAGACGGTCTTATACTCCTCGGTCAGCTCGCGGACGATGACCTTCTTGGGCTTCTCGCACTCGGGGATCGCCGGCGCACCTGGCGGGTCGACCGGGGTGCAGCGCTTGAGGGCTAGCTTCTTGAAGATCTGGATATGCTTTACGTCCTCATTAGTCTCAGTCCCAGCTAAGCCTCGGACGATGGCAATGTTGAGGTATTCGAAGGCGTTGTAGACGATCTTGTTCTGGTCGCCGACCAGCTTGATCCCGATCGTCAGCTTACCGGGGGCCATGTAGGTCTCCCCGCGAGTGATCCCGGTCAGCTCCTCGTTGGTGATGATGTTGTTGCAGATGACGTTGTCGGTGGAACCGGGCATGATCTCGATCCCGATGTTGTCCGCTAGGGCGTTGTGGAAGTTGCGAATGACGTTGCTGCAGATCTGGTTCCCGGTGGAGCCTCCGAGAGACTTCCGTTCGAAGTAGATGTCCGTGGGGAGCCACGGCTCACCCCAGCGCTGCATTGCCAGCTCATAGGCCTCATCGTCAGCGTTCAGGGCGGCAGCGATGTCGATGACCAACCCTGGTGTCTCTGGAGACTCACAATAGGTCCTACCATTGATGGTAACCACTTCATCATTACCGCAGATCTGCTCCTTGTCTACAGAGTGATCATCCATCTTGGCTACGAGGTTCTCACCGTTGAGCTCGAACGGCGGCGGGGGCAGCTCCTCGTCGAACTTGACCAGCTTCTCCCAGATCTGGGGGAGCTTGCCGCCCTCGCAGTTGAGGTCAGCTAGCTCTACCTCGCCCTGCAGGAGGTCATAGAGGGTGTCTTGGTCCACGTAGCAGATCTGGTCCTTCTCCTTCATCGCGTCCTCGACCCAGAGCTTGGCGTCAATGAGGGACTTGACGAGTAATGGTACTACTTCACCATTGGCCGTTGTTGTTTTTAGTTCATCCCTATCATCTTCCTTAATATTAAGAAAATCATTCTGGAAGTCATCGATATCCGGCGGGATCTGGTCGAAGTGCTTATCGAGCCAACTGGACATGCACTCGACTGTGTCATGCTTGTCTACTTTACCATCATTGTTCAAATCGCCGGGATTGTTAATGCACTCATCCTTTTCAACAGGCGTGGGGGTGAGCCAATCAGCGATGACTAATTTCTTATCGATGTCCAGCAGCTCAGCGTCGATGTCAAGCAGGATCCCGAGGACCGCATCCAGCTTCTGGAGCAGCTCCCGCTTCTCGAAGTCGGTGAGCTCACCTAGCTCGTGGAGCTTGCGGACCTTCTGCTTGATGCGCTTGACCTCGTCGATGATCTCCTGCTTCTCCGAGTCGATGTCAGCGAAGAACGGCCAATCCGTCCAGATGGTGATTATCTGGATGGTGATATCATCCCACTTGACCTCGATGTCGCACTCGTAGACGTTCTCTCCACCGAATACCCCGCTGCACCAGACGAATGGATCGAATGTGAAGGTCACCTTATAGGGCGGGTTTGCAGCAGTATTGGTCGTTTCCGTGCCAAACCATTGACTATTGATGTATAGTGAGACAGTTTCCTTTTCCTGAGTTGTAACCTCGACATTGACATATCCATCGACCACTGCTACAGGCGCGGTTACTGTATCACTATCGACGGTAACCTCCCACTCCGGGAACTTTGTGCCATCGCTGGTGTCCCACTTATAGGTGATCCCATCCTTCGTCCACCCTGTTGTTGTGTATTCATCAAGCCTGGGGAAGGCGTCTACATCGGCTTCAGTAGGGCCAAGCCCTCCCTCCTCGGGTTCGACGTCGCCGAGCTCGACCCTGAGCCAGTCTTTGCCTGGGAAGCCGTGCTTCTTCCACCAGAAGAGGAGCTTCTCGATCTCGATCTTAATCAGCTTCTTGTTGAGCCGCTCGGCGTCCTGCTGGATCTGCGCAGAGTTGGTCTGGAGCCCACCGAGGAGCCCATCCTTGATCTGGTAGACCATCCCTGTAGCGGACTCGATCTTCTGGAGGATGAGGAGCAACTCCTTGTCCAGCTCGATCAGCTTCTTCTGGAGGTCATCCACCTTCTCGATGACCTCGGCCTTCTCTTGGACGATGCTCTTGAGGATGCCGCTGCCGGTCGTCTCCGGTGGGGTGAAGTCGGCGCGGAACTCGACCGACTCGCCCGGCGCGATAATGATCTGGACGGCCTTATTGTCACCGGTGCCGCCTGTATGGTCAATGACCCCGATGATCCGGCCGTTGTTCTCGATCGTATTCCCCTCGATCGTGTTGTTATCCGACCCGAGGAGCTTGACCCCGGCGCGACCGTTCTCCGTGATGGTGCTATTCTTGATCGTGTTGTTATCGGAGTCGACCAGGACGAAGCCCTCGCCGTAGTTCCAGGAAACGTCTACGTCGTCAAAGGTGTTGTAATCGGACTCCTCAAGATAGACGCCCATGAAGGCGTTGCCCTCATCATCAGCAGGATTGCCGTCGTTGTCCTTGTCCTCGCCGTCCTCATCATAGGTGGGGTCGGGATCGCCGAACTTATCCCCGCTGAAGGTGTTGCTCTTCGACTTATACATCTTCAGGCCGACACCGGCATTGTAGACTTTATTGTTGGAGAAGGTGTTGCTATCGGAGTTCTCGACGTAGATACCGATCCCGCCCAGGCCGGGGTCAATGACCGGAGGGATCGGCTGGCCGATGTTGTAGATCGTGTTGCCCTGGATCGTGTTGTCATCAGCGCCGTCGATCAGCATGATCCCGGCGTTCAAGTCACGGATGGTGAGGTTCTTCAGGGTCACCCCATTCGCATCGTCGATGACCACCCCGACGTCGCCGAGCTGGTCATAGTTGGTGCTCTTGGACTCGATCAGACAGCCGTCGATGGTCACGTCGTCCGCAGCGACGGTGATCCCCACCCGGGAGTGGGGCACGGCGATCCTGGCGCCGGGCTCGCATTTGATAGTGATCTCATCGATCAGGACCTCAATAGGGAAGAATTCGCCCACGGTCAGGGCGCCCGGCTGGAGCACCGTAGTCGAATCGTAGGTGGAGAGCACCCTGATCGTATCGCCCTCTTCAGCGGCGTCGAGCGCGGCCTTGATCGTGGGGTAGTCAGTGCTGGGCACGGTCAGGGTCCTGGCATGGGCCACGACCGCCACCGAGAAGATGAGCCCCACTGTTACTGCCAAAGTCAGGAACAGGTTGAACCTTCTTCTGTTAGCCATCTTATCTCCTCCTTGGAGTTATACTCTCAACTTATTTCACTCTCTTGCCTCACCTGCCCTTTCTATCCTGCAGTCTCTTTGACTTTAGCCCTACTTGTGCCTTCTCTCCCCCAATTGCTCCCTCTCACATGCACATCACCCCCTCATTGCTCCCTTAGCTCTTATAGTCCACCTGGAATCCCTCTCACCTGTCGGGGTGCCAACTTCTTCCCTTCTGCTCGGTAACGTGCGTTACCTTTCCGACTGTAATATACATTACCCTGACCTCTATGTCTGTAACCCATATCACATTCTCCGGAGATTGTCAAGTCCCCCACCCTGGTTTTCGATGGCGAAAGCCCCCTTCCCATCTGAATCAGCGCAATAGGACAAGTTTCCGCAGCTCACCTCGCGCATTTCCGTCTCCGCGCTCAAGTCCAGGGGCAAGGCCCCTGACGCTGACAACGTAGAGGTAGACGCCGTTGGCCACCGGCAGGCCCTCATTGCTCAGCAGGTCCCAGACGAGCTCCCGCCCGGCGACGAACCCGGAGTCGTAGACGAGCCCACCGGCGAGGCTGTAGACCTCGACCTTGATCTGGGCGATCCCGGTGCCCTCGACCACGAACCTGATGGTGCCGCTAGCGCTGTCGTAGGCGGCGGTGACGCTCTCCACAGAGAGGACCCTGAACATCTCGATCAAGGCCTGCGCGGCCGCCTCACCGCCGACCCGGAAAGCCAACCGGACCGCGTCGTCGAAGTCCAGCCGGCCGTTCCCGTTGAAGTCGAAGTAGCCCTGGTCCTCGGGTGCGACCCAATCGATGTAGAGCGCCAGCGTGACGGCGTCGTCGAAGTCCAGCCGGCCGTTGGCGTTCACATCTTCATACAGGCCGTCGCCGTCCAGGTCCTGCGGCGGGGCCTCCTGGTCGGGGAACGGCGGCGGCCCCTCCTCAGGCCCGGGTGCGAACACCTCCGCGCACCGGCGGGGCTTCCCCTCGGGGAGGGTGACCTCCTCCGGCAGGAGGGCGAGGTTCGGCGGGAGCCCGCCCCAGAAGAACTCCCCGATCCCCAGCGCGTTGAACTTGGTCTCTACCTCGAAGTTCTCCTCGCAGAAGGGCGAGCTGGCCCACGGGCTGACGTTCGCCCGGCCGATCACCTGGTCGCCCTTCCCTTCGGGGTTTCGCACCTCATGGAACGGTCCTGAGGGGTCGCCGAAGTAGTTGTCCTTGACGTTGACCGTGATCTCGGGGTCGTTATTACTGAGCGCCGCGGCGTTCCCGAGGAAGTCATTCCCCCAGGTCTTGATGTCCACCGCCGCCCTGGCGGCGAGCCGGATGGCGTCGTCGGTGTTGTTCAGGAAGAGGTTCGCCTCGATATCGTTGGACTCCGCGTCGAGCACGTCGATCCCCAGGCCGTTCCTCTCGAAGAAGTTGAGCGCGATCTTGTTCCCCACCACGTGGGCCGACTCCAGCGAGACCCGGAGCCCCTCCTCGCTAAGCTCGCCCACGATGGCCAGCGCCTGTGGGACCTGGCAAGTGGAGCCCTGACCCTGACAGCGGGCGAGCGCCAACTTCTCGAACAGGTAGAGGTATTTGACCCCTTCGCGCTCCTGGGGCCCGCCGCGGACCATCGCCGTGTTGATGAACTCGATCGCGTTGAAGAGGATCCGGTTGTTCGAGGAGAGCAGCGCGATCCCCACGGTGAGGTTGCCGAACCGCCCCCGCCGGCCGCCCACCAGGTCCTCGTTGGTGATGAGGTTGTTCACCAGGGTGTTCTCCACCGAGCCCGCCTCGAGCGCGATCCCCACGTTCGGCCCCTCGCTCAGGACCGCCGAGGTGATCACGTTGCTGGCGAGGACGTTCCCCACCGAGCCGCCCAGCTCGATGAGCTCGTAGCTGATCTCATCGGGGGTGAACGCCCGACCTGCCAGCGGATCGGCGCTCAGCCGCGCGGCCAGCTCCGCTCGCAGCGCGGCGATCTGCGCTGGGGTGATGAGCACCCCCTCGGCCTTCCCCACGAGGTTCTCCCCGAGGAGCGCCGGCGCGGGGGGCAGCTCCTCCCCCAGCAGGCGGAGCTTCTCCTGGATCTCCTCCGCCGCCGCGAGCAGCTCTCCCTCTAAGGAGAGGGCCTCTCGCAGCGCGAGCCGCGCCTCCCCCAGCCGGCTGTCAGCCTCCGCCAGCTCGGCCGCCTCCAGGTAGGCGCGGGCCTCCCGGAGGGCCCCATCTGGGGCCTCGCCGACCACCAGCTCGATCAGCCCGCCGATGAGCCCCAGGAGGTCGTCGACCGCCAGGGTGGCCCCGATGATCGCCTCCAGCTTCTCCTTCAGCTCCTCCCCCAGGGCGGAGCTCAAGGCCCCCTGGGTTACCAGCTCATCGAGCTTGAGCTTGATCGCCTCCGCCTCGGCCCGGATGGCCCCCTTCACCTGCTCGATCGCGCCTAGCTTCCCCGCGGGGTAGGGGCAGGCGACCCGCCCATAGGGCGCCGTGCCGTCGAGGATGCAGTAGAGCTCGTCGAGGGCCTCCTCCACCTTGTCGATGATCCGGGAGACGCCGATCACCCCGACCATCCTGGCGAACTTCGCCGCCAGCTCCTCAGGCGTCGGCGCGTGCTCATACTCCCCGCCGGTCTCATCGGCGATCTCCATTAAAACATCTTCATCGATGTTGCTCCCCAGCCCGATGGTGTAGACCCGGACGCCGCAGTCGTTCGCCGCCCTGATCACCTCCCGGGGATCGCTCGTCCCCCGGTTGTTCTTCCCGTCGGTGAGGGCTATGACGGCCCGGATCTGCTCGGGGGGCTCAGGGCACAGCTCATCTACGCCGTGGATGATCGCATCGTAGAGCGCGGTATACCCGTCGGCGCTGAACCGGTCGATCGCCCCCTGCAGGCGGGGGTCGTCGGGGCAGAGCAGCCCGGTGTCCTGGTCGGGCTTGATCCCGCCCCCCTGGCCGTAGCCGAACTCGATGATCCCGGCCTTGTCCCGGCAGCCCTCCGCGGTGAGCAGCCCTAGGGAGACCCTGACGGCCTCCTGGACCTCGTCGATCGCCCCTTTCATGCTCCCGCTGCCGTCCGCGACGAAGATCACCCGCCGGGGGGTCACCTGCACTTGGGCCTGGGCGACCATCCCCCGGGCGGTGTCGATCTTCTGGATGACCTCCTCCAGCTCGGCGCTCAGCTCCCTTATCTTGGCCTCGAGCTCGCCGGCTTTGGCCACGAGCTCCTCCCGCTCCCGGTCGACCTCGGCGAAGCCCTCGACGTCCGGGACGAGCGGGGCGGTGAACCGGACCACCATCCCCCCGGTGAGGAGGACGTTGATGTCCTCATTCCGCCCGTCGCCGTTGTCGTGGATCTTGTTCCCGCAGATCTCGTTGGAAGAGGAGCCCACCAGCTTGAGCCCCGGCCGGCCGTTCCCTGAGAGCTCGCTCTCCTCGATGACGTTCCGATCCGCCCCGAAGAGGACCACCCCCTCGCCGCCGTTCCCCCGGACGGTGACCCGGCTGAGCGTGTTCTCGTAGGACTCCTCGAGGTAGATCCCACTGAAGGCGTTGTCATGGTAGTGCCCGCCGGTGATGACGTTCCCCCTGGAGCCGACGAGGAAGAGGCCCACCCCGCTCCTGTAAGCCTCGTTGCCGGCCAGCCGGTTGCCCTCCGCGCCCTCCAGGTGGATGGCGATCCCGCGACGCTCCCCCTCAATCGCGCCGAGGCCGATATCGTAGAGGAGGTTCCCTTCGATCATGCCATCCCGGGCGCCGATCAGCCGGATCCCCCCAAGTAGCTCGTAGATCCTGTTGTCCCTGAGGGTCACCTCCGCGGCCCCCTCGACCAGGATCCCGAGGTCGCCGAGGTCCGCACTCCTCTGGGAGGTGATCTCACACCCTTCGACCGTCACCCCATCGGCCTGGATGAGGAGCCCGACCCGCGAGGGGGGCACGGCGATCCGGGCCCCCTCCTGGCAGGCGATCGCAAGCCCCTCCACCCCGACCCAGATGGGGAACCGCTCACCGGCGGCCTCCGAATCATATCCAGCCGATACGGTGATCGTATCGCCTGGGCTGGCAAGCTGGAGGGCTTCAGAGAGCGTGGGCGCTCCCGTCGGCCCGACGAAGATCTCCTTCGCGACCGCCGTCGGCCCGATCAGAACCGGACCTAAAAGCAGAAGCAGAAGGAAGCCGATGACGACGGCGAAAGCGGAGGCTGAGGCTATGGTCGGGAGTGGAGACGCTAACCCTCCCTTTCCCTTCCTCCTTCCGTGATACTCCCTCATCCTGCCACCTCCTTAGGCTTTTGCCCTGGGCTCGAGCAAGCTCGGACGATGACCGCTCAACTAAAT
>Ga0190286_1000932_pt1 | contig 11190 bp, 16 predicted proteins | sample 48691834_MG_FD_183241 | JGI IMG/M metagenome (GOLD analysis project Ga0190286, IMG submission 183241) | Hydrothermal vent microbial mat bacterial communities from Southern Trench, Guaymas Basin, Mexico - 4869-18-3-4_MG | ecosystem: Environmental > Aquatic > Marine > Hydrothermal vents >... | reverse complement strand
TCAAACTTAAATTTATTAAATTTAAACTCCCCCTAAGAGAAAAAGGCGTTTCTGAAAATGCTTCAATAAGCTTCCAAAGTCAATTCAAGATGTGGCAAGGGAACAATTCAGTCTACTCAAGATTAATCCGCAACATCCAAACTTTCTTGGCACGATAACGGGCTCTTCAGCCACAGCGATTAGCTGTCGGCTGAAAGAGCAAGGTTATGCCACAGCTTCTTTAGGAAGTTCCCAGCCGGGAAACACGAGCACCCCCGGATGGACCTTTAGGGCTCGTGCCAAAACTTTCGCTCGCTCAACGCCGAGTCGGATACGGTCATTTTCGATTGCCGAGATGGTTGTCTGGGGAATGCCTGTAAGCTGCGATAGTTGATTCTGGCTCAATTCCTGCAACTCGCGAATGATGCGTACAGACTCACCAACTGAAACCGTGATTCGTTTCTTTGTAGGGCGATATTCATTCATTTACGACCTCCTATATTCATGAGCGGTTATCGAGGCAACCTGAAACAGCAGCTTTTCGCGAATAACCCGGTAGATCACCCGCCAGTGCAGTCCAAGTCGAGAGGAGCGGTAACCTTTCCACCTGCCAGACAAGGCTTCGTCATGAAAGCCCTTGATCAGTCGCAATCCCGGAGGGCCAGAAATTGAAGCAATGTCTTTCCATTTTTCGTAACGCTTAAGGATCTCATTTGGGACTGAAGAGACTTGCTTATCAATTCTTCGGTGCTCTTCGATCCGCCACATGCTATATTATATATATACCATATTTGATATGTCAAGCACGATTTATCTTTAAATACTCAAGGCTTGATAGAACCTCCTTTGCCCCAATATTTCCCTTAACACCTAAATTTTGCATAATATCCATGGTTTCCCACAAGCTCACACCAAGTAGTTTTGAGGCCTCTCTTAAAGTGATTTCACCTCTTTCATAAGACTTAGCCACATAACTTTCAAAGCCCATTCTCGCCAATTTCCTCAAGGATTGAGATTGCTCTATTTTTTCTTTTTTTGTTACATACTTTATAGCATTTTCTATATCCTCTGATATCCTGATACTTCTTACCCCCATCATTCGCCTCCTTCTATAAGAAATTTTACAATAGAATATTCATCGTCGCTGATGTATGAGGAAAGTTTTTCTAAAAAAGATATAGCCTTCTGTTTTTCAATTTTCCCCTCTTTATAGATAAGATAAAGCAAGATTCCGGGAACAACTGCCCCTATTCCTATCGATCTTTATTCTCCTTTCAAGGCATTTGCCAAAGAGGAGATAAATGCAGATACCTTTGTGCAGGCATCCTCTGAACTTTTGGCATTTTCTATAAGATGTACTATGGCACTTCCTACAATAAGGCCATCGGCATAAGGTGAAAGCATCCTTATATGTGCTGGTGAAGAGATGCCAAATCCTACTGCTATAGGCTTTTTTGTCATTTCCCTTAATTTCTTTAAATTTTCTATTAAATCTTCAGGCAACTCTTTCCTTGCCCCAGTTACCCCTGTAAGTGAGACATAGTATATAAACCCCGTAGTTTTTTGTGCAATCTTACGGGCACGGGAAAGGGGGGTAGTAGGGGCAACAAGAAAGATAGTATCCAGTTTTTTTAAATGGGCAATTTTTATCCAATGGCTGCTTTCTTCAACAGGTAAATCCGGGATGATAAATCCATCTACCCCTATTTTTTTTGAATAATCAGCCAACTTTTCTAAGCCAAACTTAAATAAAGGGTTATAATAGCTCATTAAGACAATGGGTATCTTTATCTTTGGCCTAACTTCCTTTACTAAAGCCAAAATTTTATCAAGATTAATCTCATTTTTTAAGGCACGCTGAGAAGATGTTTGAATGGTAGGGCCATCTGCTAGTGGGTCAGAAAATGGGATACCCAGTTCCAGGATATCTCCACCTGATTTTTCAATGGTAAAAATCAACTGCTTGGTAGTCTCTAAGTCTGGGTCTCCAGCGGTAATAAATGGTATTAGTGCCCTTTGCCCTTTCTTTTCTAATGCTTTAAATACTTTTTTAATGCGATTCATGTCCTCTTTTAAATACAATATCTAAATCTTTATCTCCCCTTCCAGAGAGGTTTACAATAATTATCTCATCTTTAGAGAGTTTTGGTGCAAGTTTTGTAGCATAGCTTATAGCATGGGCACTCTCCAAGGCAGGAATAAGACCTTCGATCTTTGATAGAAGGTAAAATGCATCAAGGGCCTCATCGTCTGTAATAGTAGTATAAATGGCCAACCTTTTGTCCTTATAATAACTGTGCTCTGGGCCCACACCAGGATAATCAAGCCCTGGGGCAATAGAATGTGTGGGTGTAATTTGACCGTCTTCTGTCTGTAAGAGATAGCTCATGGCCCCATGTAATATACCAACATTTCCTGCACAGAGTGTAGCTGAGTGTTTATCTGTATCTAACCCCAATCCCCCTGCCTCTACACCAATAAATTTTACATCATCATGCCTGAATGGATAAAAAATTCCTATAGAATTGCTTCCACCCCCTACACAGGCAATAATATAATCAGGCAGTCTGCCCTCTATCTTTAAGATTTGTCTTTTTGTTTCAATGCCTATTACAGATTGAAAATTCCGTATCATCATAGGGTAGGGATGTGGACCTACCACAGAACCAATGAGATAATAGGTAGTGCGCACATTTGTAACCCAATCACGAATGGCCTCATTTATAGCATCTTTTAAGGTGCGACTACCTTGTTTTACAGTAATAACCTCTGCTCCTAAGGTCTTCATCCGAAAGACATTCATTGCCTGCCTTCTTATGTCCTCTTCTCCCATATAAACTATGCATTCTAGACCTAATAAGGCACAAGCAGTAGCTGTGGCTACCCCATGTTGTCCTGCTCCTGTTTCTGCAATAATCCTTCTTTTCCCCATCCTTTTGGAAAGTAGGGCCTGGCCTATGGTATTATTTATTTTATGTGCCCCTGTATGGTCTAGATCCTCCCTTTTTAGATATATTTTTGCTCCACCCAGGTGCTCTGTAAGCCTCCTTGCAAAATAGAGTGGGGAAGGCCTACCTACATAGTTTTTTAGATAATACAAAAACTCTTTTCTGAATTCAGGGTCTTTTTTTGCTTCTTTATATGCCTTTTCTAATTCTGAAAGAAGTGGCATCAATGTTTCCGGGACATATTTTCCACCATAAATCCCAAAACGCCCTGACCTATCAGGTAAATTCAAAATTTTCTCCATATATCTATCAACTCCCTTATTAATTTTGCATCTTTTATCCCTGGTGTTTTTTCTACTCCACTATTTACATCTAAACCATAAGGTCTTACAGTCTCTATAGCCGATTTAATATTATCCGGCCTCAAACCACCTGCCAAGATGATAGGGGTACCAAAATCTTTTGCCTTTATGGCTAGATCCCAATTAAATGTCTCACCAGTGCCCCCAGGCTCCCCCTTTTTATATGTATCTAGTAAAAAGCCCTTTACTTTTCCTTTATATTCGGGCAATATTTTTAAAGTATCTTTGTCTTTCATACGGAAGGCCTTAATTACAGGGAGCCCTAATTCTTCACAAAACTTTGGCGATTCTTTGTAATGAAGCTGAATTATATTTAAATTGCAAAATTTAGCAATTTCTCTAATTTTCTCTTTTTCTTCACCAACAAATACCCCTACTGTCTGGACAAAAGGTGGGATTTTGGAAATGATTTCCCTGGCCCTTCTTGGCTTAATATAGCGTGGGCTTTTGGAAAAAAAGATAAATCCTAAGGCATGCACACCTAAAGAGGATGCCAATAAGGCATCTCTTTGCCTGGTTATTCCACAGATTTTAAGGCGAGGCCTAGACACATTTAAAAAATACCACTAATTAAAAAAACAGACAAGCTAGATTGTAAATTCTTTTAGCTTTTCCCCTATATCCTCTGCCCTCATCAGGGATGTGCCTATAAGGGCGGCATTAAAACCTGCTTTTTTTAAAGTAAGCAATTCCTCTTTAGTATTTATTCCACTTTCTGCTACAACAACCTTCCCTTCAGGGATGTGATTAATCAATTCCAGGCTTGTATTTAAATCTACCTTCAGGGTCTTTAAATCACGATTGTTTATACCAATGACATTTGCCCCTGCTGAAACTGCCTTTTTTAAGTCATCTTTATTATGTACCTCTATAAGTGCCTCCATACCAAGTTTATTGGTAAGCTCAAGTAAGTCTTTTAATATATTAAACGATAAGGCAGTAGCAATTAACAAAAGGGCATCTGCCCCATAAATATTTGATTCATATATCTGGTAAGGGTCAATGATAAAATCCTTTCTTAATACTGGTAAATCTACTGCCTTTTTTATTAAAGGCAGATAATCTATATCACCATTAAAAAAACGCCTTTCTGTTAAAACAGAAATGGCAGATGCACCATTCTTTTCATAAATATTAGCAATTCTTTCTGGCTCAAAAGAAGAACGGATAACCCCTGCAGAGGGTGAGGCCCTTTTAATTTCAGCAATAATACTTATTCTATCAGGTTTAACTAAGGCCCTTGAAAATACATCATGAGAAGGTCTAATCTTTATATCTTTTTCTCTTATTGGCCTTCTTTTCTTTAATGCCTCAACCTCCTTTTTTTTATAAGCAATAATTTCATCTAAAATGAACATAACATAAATTATCCACCCTTTACCTTTCTTTTAGCTGCCTTAAGTGGATTGATGCGTCGAGTTTCTTTATTATTGTTGTTTTTGACATGTGTAGCCATGTTACACCTTCCAAAACGCCACTTTGCAGATGGATCTGGGAACTTACTACAGTATCTCCCTGTAGAAAGCTCCATAATGTTTGCACAACCTTCACATTGCTCTACTACAGTACGGCAGGATCCCCCATTGAAGCTACACCCTTTAGGTGTCATAAAGGGGCAGGGCATTCCCTTCTTTACAGTCTCGCACTCAAGCATTTTTCAACCTCCTTTAATTTATAATAATTTTTAGAGCCTGTTGGCTCAAAACGGCGGGCTTTTTACCAGATAAAAAACAGCTTGTCAATAGCTCTCAAATCTTTCAATGAAGACTTTAAAATTATGAGTTTCCAAATTTCTGAATATAGATTTGACAAAAGAGAAACAAACAGAACTGGAGAAAGTGGAAAAAGAGTAAATATCATTGGTCTGAAGTCAGTTGCTATGAGACATTCTTCATTATTGGCTAGACATGTGTTAATTTCCCCCCTTCTTTTACTAATACTAAGTCCAGGGTGTGGGTTTAAAGAAAGACTATACTATGCTGCTCCAACAATTCATATCCTTGGCAAATAGACTTTTGTGTGATATCATTAGTGTTATGGAGAAAGAGAAACTTGGCTCACTAATACCACCTTCGGGTTCTGCAATCTTCCAGCGTTATCTTTGGGAGATTAATAAATACCCTGTACTTACTGCAAAACAAGAAGCACAATTAGCTCGCCTTTATCATAAACATAGGGATCGGGATGCAGCATTTAGATTGATTACATCAAATTTGAGGTTAGTAGTAAAAATTGCCTTAGAATTTCAAAATTTTTGGGCAAGCAATTTAATGGACCTGATTCAAGAAGGAAATATTGGATTAATGATGGCCTTAAAAAAATACGATTATGATAAAGGCGTTCGCTTTTCTTACTATGCGGCTTTTTGGGTAAAGGCATATGTTTTAAAATTCATTCTGGACAATTGGCGTTTAGTAAAGATTGGCACTACTCAGGCCCAAAGGAGGCTATTTTATAACCTGCATAAAGAAAAACAAAAGCTTACCCAACTGGGTTATCAGCCTTTTCCTCAATTAATTGCTAAAAGGCTAAATGTTTCAGAAAAGGATGTAGTGGAAATGGAGCAGCGGATGGGTATGGGCGAGGTTTCTTTAGATGCTTCTTTAGGCTCAGATACTGAAGATAACCTTCAAGAGATACTACCTTCGAAGGAAGTCTCTCCTGAGGAATCTTTGGCAGATTCCGAGGTAAAGATGGTTTTAAGAAAGAAGTTGGATGAATTTAAAAATGAACTTACTGATAGAGAGCAGGATATCTTAAAATTGCGCCTTTTGGCTGAAGAACCCATTACTCTTAAGGCTATAGGGAAAAGGTATAATATCTCTAGAGAAAGGATCAGGCAAATTGAGGGAAGATTAATGAAAAGGTTAAAAAAACATTTACAAAAAGAATGGCCTGATTATAAAGACGCATTTAGAGTTTCCAAATGAAATTAAAAATATTTATCCTATTCTTTATATGTCTTTTTACTGCTTCTCAAGCCTGGTGTGAAATTTCTGAAAAGGCATTGGCTTATTATTACTTTATTAAAGCCGAGAGGTCTTTGCACCAAGGACTGATTGAAGAAGCAATTCATTACTATCAGAAGACCTTAAAATACGACCCTCATGCAGTAAAGGTCATGCTGGCCATAGCTCGACTTTATTTGCAAAGTGGAGAGTTTGAAGAGGCTAAGGGTTGGCTGAAAAGGGCATCTAAGCTTGACCCACAATCTACTAAAATACGATTTCTCCTGGTGTGGACTTATATTAACGGACATCATTACAAGGAGGCTATAAAAGAGTGTGAAAATATACTGACCATAGATAAAGACAGTAAAGAGGCTATGTTTTATTTAGCAAATCTTTTCTTTAAAACAAATCAATATGATACGGCTATTCAATATTTTAAAGAGTTTTTAAAACTCCACCCCAAGTCTTATCTAGCTTATTATTACTTAGGAAATGTGTATCTAGATCAGGAAAAATATGAAGATGCTGAAAATGCTCTTAAAAAATCACTCAAACTCAATCCCCACTTTTTTGAAGATACTTCTATATCTTTAGCAAGGCTTTACAAACAATGGGGAAAGGTCAAACAGGAAGAAAAGATGTATCAGTATATATTGTCTGAAAACCCAGGAAATTTAGAGGTCTGTTTGGAACTGTCTAAAATTTATTTAAAACAAGGTAAATTAAAAAATGCTCAAAACCAAATTAAACAACTTGAGTCAGTTTGTCCAGAAGATAGATTAAAGATTGGGGTCTTTTGGTTAGCGCAAGAACAATACCATCTGGCCATTGAGGAATTTAAAAATTTGCTTAAAACTTACCCCCAGCCTGATGTCATCAGATATTATTTGGGCTATTCCTATGGAGAGGCAGGCAATGAGGATGGTGCAATTAAAATCTTAAATCAAATTAAACCTTCTTCAAATATCTATATCGATGCTGTTACCTGTCATGCTTATTTACTTAAGAAAAAAGGGGATATAGAGCAGGCTATTAACTTATTAGAAGACACTTTAAGGGATAGACCAAAGGCCGTTCCCCTTTATCTTGCCCTAGCCTCTATTTTAGGAGAAGAAAAAATTTATCATAAAGCAGAGGGCCTGTTAAAAGATGCCCTGTTAATTGAACCCAATAATAAGGAGATATACTTCCAGATGGGAGTAATTTATGATAAAATGGGCAAGAAAGAACAATGCATTAAACAGATGCATAAGGTTTTGGCCATAGACCCCGAGGACGCTGATGCCCTTAACTACATTGGCTATACGTATGCAGAGCAAGGAAAGAATTTAGATGAGGCTAAATTCTTTATCAAAAAGGCCCTTAAATATAAACCTGAAGATGGATATATTATCGATAGTTTAGGTTGGGTTTATTTCAAGCAGAAAAGATACAAAGAGGCCTTAAAGACCCTTGAGAAGGCCCATAAATTAGTGCCAAAAGACCCTATTATCACTGAGCATCTAGGCGATGCTTATCTAGAAAATGGTTTTTTAAAAAAGGCCCTGAATTTTTATGAAAAGGCGATTGAACTTAATTCTGAAGACCATGACTCCCTCCTTATGAAAATTAGGAATTTGCGTAAGCAGTTGAAGGATGCACCTTCTAAATAAGTATTTTATCCTTTTTATTTTCTTACTGCCTGCCTGTTTGCCCAGGCCTAAACCATTATGGATAGAGCCTGTCTGTTATTCCACATCTCAAGAGATAGCTACTATGAAGACCTTATTCATTAAAGGCAAAATGAAGGTTGGTAGCTTTGGATGCGGATTATCCGGGGACCTTTATCTAATTGCCACAACACCAGGCCCGCCTGCCACTGCAAGGCACGAGCGGGCAGGCAAACTCCGGGCAGATGTTATTAACCCGTTCGGACCTTTATTTTCTTTGACCATTACTGAAGGTAGGTTTGCTCTGGTTATTTATCCAAAAGGTGAGGTCTATTTGGGCAATACCGAAAAGTTTTCCACCCACCTGCCACGCCTGAGCATTGGCGGGCAGGTAAACTTAAGAGGTTTGATTTATTTATTGGGGCAACAGATGTGGCCAGTTCATACTGAACATATTGTTTATGCTAGCAATAAAAAAGATGCATATTATATAAGGTCATTTAATTATCCTACTTTAGAAGAATTATGGCTAAGAAAGGATAACCTGAGGATTAAAAAAATAAAAATAAAAAATCAAGCCAAAAAAAAGGTTTTCGAAGCCCATTTTTTTTATAAAAATGGCAAAGTAGAGCTTCTAAAGATCCATATAGGCAGAATTAAGATAGAATTGACATATTTGACAATAAATCAAAATATAGAGATTAAAGACTCCTCTTTTAAATTAAAATACCCTGAAGGGGTAAAGAAAAGATATATTGACTAAGGGATTGAAAAACGTCAAATGGTTAAATCGTTAAGTTGTTAATTAGTAAAAATCATTTAACGTAACTTCTCAATAAGTTAGGGCAAATGTCACTCTGAACCAGGTCCTGAACTCGTTTCAGGATCTACGATTTCAGGGTCTTGAAAGTGCTTGATATTATTGAGATGCTGAAACAAGTTCAGCATGACAATTTAGGAATTACTCCAAGTTATTGAGCAATTACCATTTGACAAATAGACCTATATAGGCTATAAAAGTTTATGATATCTGGCCGCAACGTTTCTGCACTAGATCAGCCCCAAGTGTTGGAACACTTGTTTCATCCTCGCAAAGACCAGCAGCTAAGTTGTCCCCAGGGCGCCATAGACCGTTTTATCACTGTAGAAGAGGAAGTGCGGATTGGAGCACGATTCTTTCTTGATGAACCCCTTAACCCACACATTCTCTTTTTTCATGGTAGAGATGAGATTGTAAGTGATTATGATGATATTGGTCTTAGCTACAATCGTTGTGGGCTGAGCTTTCTTGTAGTAGATTATCGGGGGTATGGGCAAAGTGGGGGGGAGCCTACCGCCACTTCTTTATTATCAGATGCTCATGCCATTTTAAAGGAAGTACACGGCTGGTTAAAGAAGAAGGGCCGGACAGGGCCGTTTGTTATTATGGGAAGAGAGCTTGGGAGCGCCTCGGCTTTAGAAGTAGCCTCTACCCACTACCATAAGATTGCAGGGCTTATCCTTGAAAGTGCATTTGCCAGGACAATACCCTGGCTTAATCGCTTAGGTGTGCCTACTGAGATCCTGGGCATTTCTGAAGCAGATGGGTTTGTAAATTTTGGGAAGATCAAGGTAATAGGGAAGCCAACCCTGATTATTCATGGCCCACACGATGACGTTATTCCCTTAAAAGATGCCGATATTCTTTTATGCAACTGTGGAGCTAAAAGTAAGGAACTTGCTCTAGCATTTGGCGCTGGTCATAATGATATTTTGCTCCGTACTGGAGAGGCCTATTTTCAAACCATCAATCGGTTTGCCATGAAGCTTAAAAGAGGGGAAAAAAGACCCAGCAAGGGAAGGTGGTTTCACTAAATGGTGCATTTTTTAAAGGATGCTATAAAAGCATGGGACTCTCAATAAAACTAAGATTGCTTATTCTACAGGGATCTCTTCTCCCTTTTTCTTTCTTGGCCACTCAACCTCTAAAATTCCACCTTCTAAAAGGCGCACCTTTATGTCTTTCCTTTCAATGTCTTCCCTTAGTTTTAATTTGATAATGTGGTTTTCTGATGTCCTGGAATAGGAGGCCTTAAAGGGGCGAGAAAAGACACCCATATGAAAAGGACCAAACCTTAAATCAAATATATCATCAAATTCATCAAATACCATCACTTACCTCCTTTATTTTTATTCTCAGATAGAGGTCTCCACCGTCCCTTCCTTTTCCCCTAAGTCTAAGCTTTGTTCCTTCCCTAACCCCGGCTGGAATTTTTACAATGAGTCTTTCAGTCCTTCCCTCTAATGGGTAAGCTATTTTTGTCTCTACGCCAGATTGTGCCTCTTCAGGAGATATAGTGATATTATAGGTTAAATAATCTTTTTGAGGTAGACTTGTCAGCCTATTTTGAAGATAGCCACTAATTCTATTGCCAATCCTTTGTAAAACACCTTTTGTTTTTTCAACCCTAAAAGGTATCCTTTTTTCAAAACTGCGGGCCTTAAACCTCATAGGAAAGGAGCCAAAGAATATACCACCAAAAAAGAATCCCTTACCACCAAAAAATACCTTATTAAAGAATCTATCATCAAACCTAAGGCCAGACCTCTGAAATTCCCTGGTCAAATCCCTAAAAATCTCATTAAAATAAGGGTTATTAAAAATATCCCTAAAGATTTCTTCTTGTCTGAACTCTTTTGCATGTCTTTCATCAAAGCCAAATTGCCTTGTCTGGTCATAGCTTTGCCTCTTTTCTCTATCTATAAGGACCCCATATGCCTCTGTTATTTCCTTAAATTTCTCCTCTGCCCATTTGTCGCCTGGATTTCTATCAGGGTGAAACTTGAAGGCAAGTCTACGGTAGGCCCTCTTAATCTCCTCTTCAGTAGCATGAGGGGCTACCCCTAATATATCATAATAATCTTTTTGCTTATAATAATTTGTCATCTCAAATAGATTTTAAGAACTTTTTTAAAAAATGCAAATTTGGATTGCAAATAAGAAAAAAATGCCTTAGTTTAAAAAACCATGGGAAAGGATGTTTGTAGTATTGTCATTTCAGGGTATGGTACAAATTGTGAAATGGAAATGGCCTATGCCTGTGAACTGGCAGGTGCAAAAGTGGATATTGTGCACATAAGTGAATTGATTTATGGAGAAAAACGTTTAGACGATTATCATTTCCTCAATTTCCCCGGAGGATTTTTAGACGGTGATGATTTGGGAGGGGCAAAGGCAGCGGCCAATCGCTGGTATTATGCCAGGGTGAAAAATACAGAAGAATCCTTATTTGAGCAACTTTTGCGATTTATTAATGATGGA
>Ga0190286_1000931_pt1 | contig 11202 bp, 13 predicted proteins | sample 48691834_MG_FD_183241 | JGI IMG/M metagenome (GOLD analysis project Ga0190286, IMG submission 183241) | Hydrothermal vent microbial mat bacterial communities from Southern Trench, Guaymas Basin, Mexico - 4869-18-3-4_MG | ecosystem: Environmental > Aquatic > Marine > Hydrothermal vents >... | reverse complement strand
GAGAGCTGGCTGGCGCTCAAAGCGGAGGACTACAACGAGGCGGGCAACCTGGAGCGGACGATGGTGGTGCTCAAGCTCGGCGAGTTCGAGGGCAAGCCGGTCGCCGATGAGATCCTCGCGGAGAACGTCCTTGAAGGGAACTCGACCAAGATCAGCTTCCTCGAGCGCCGCCGCCCGGAGAAGGAGATCCCCGACTCGGTCTTCGACCCGGAGAGCCTGCCGGAGTTTGACCCCGCGGAGTGGGGCTTCGTGGAAGTGGGAGGATGAGCCCTGCCTCGACCTCGACCTTGACCGACCCCTTATGACTATTTCAAGCTCCCGAGCGGAGTTAAAGGGCTCTTGATCTTGATATTGGGATGGTCCCTTGCCAAAATACCCGGGGAGGTCAAGGTCAGGTGGGCTTCAAGCGGGTAAGGGTGGAGGAGGTCTTCCCCCCGGGGGACTACTTCCTCCAGGGGGGTGAAGCCTGCGTCGAGGGAGCGCTCGCCGCCGGTTCTACGCCGCCTATCCGATCACACCCGCGAGCGAGATCGCCGCGCGGATGGCCTGGCGGATGGAGGAGGTCGGCGGGGTCTTCATCCAGATGGAGGACGAGATCGCCTCCCTGGGGGCGGTGATCGGGGCCTCGTGGGCTGGGACGAAGGCGATGACCGCCACCTCCGGGCCGGGGTTCTCACTGATGCAGGAGAACATCGGCTATGCGGCGATGACCGAGACCCCCTGCGTGATCGTCGACGTCCAGCGGGCGGGGCCCTCCACAGGGCAGGCGACCCGCCCGGCCCAGGGGGACGTGATGCAGGCCCGGTGGGGCTCCCACGGGGACTACGAGGTGATCGCGCTCGCACCTTGGTCGGTCCAGGAGATGTTTGACCTGACTGTCCGGGCCTTCAACCTGGCGGAGCGGTTCCGCGTCCCGGTGATCCTGCTCGCGGACGAGCTGGTCGGCCACCTCCGGGAGAACCTCCATGTCCCGGAGGAGGTGGAGGTCTTCGACCGGGAGAAGGGCCTAGATAAGCCGCCCTTCGGCGGCGCGGAGGATGAGGTCCCGCCGATGCCCTCCTTCGGCGAGGGGGCGAAGCTCCTGGTGACCGGCTCGACCCACGACGAGTGGGGCTACCGCCGGACCGCCTGCCCCGTCACCCACGAGCGGCTGGTGCGGCGGCTCTCCCGGAAGGTGCTCGCCCACGCCGAGGAGATCATCGAGGTCGAGGAATACTACCTCGAGGACGCCGAGATCCTGGTGGTAGCCTACGGCTTCACCGCGCGGAGCGCGCTCGCCGCGGTCCAGGAGGCCCGCCGGCGGGGGCACAAGGCGGGGCTGCTCCGGCTCAAGACGATCTGGCCCTTCCCGGGCGAGCTTTTGGGGGAGCTCGGCTCGAGGGCGAGCTGCCGGCGGGTGGTAGTGCCGGAGATGAACCTGGGGCAGCTGGTCTGCGAGGTGGAGCGGTATCTCCCCCGGGAGATGGTCCATCCCTATAATCGGGTGACGGGGGAGGCGATCCCCCCGGGGGAGATCCTCGGGGCGATCTGCGAGGGCGATCGAAGGGAAGGATGGAGGAGAAGAGGAGATGATGGAGGAGATCAAGCCCACGGATGCGGAGCAGGATAGGGAGCGAGAGCCGTTCGAGCACATCCGCAGGGAAGCGCTCCCCACGCCGTTCTGTCCCGGCTGCGGCCACGGGATCATCCTGGGGGCGCTCGACCGGGCGATCAGCGAGCTGGGGCTCGATCCCCGGAAGCTGCTCTTCGTCTCGGGGATCGGCTGCGCCGCCTGGATACCCTCGCCGCACCTGGCCGCCGACACCTTGCACGTCACCCACGGCCGGCCGATCGCCTTCGCTACAGGGGCCAAGCTGGTCAAGCCGGAGCTGAAGGTGGTCGTGGTGAGCGGCGATGGCGACCTGGCCGCGATCGGGGGGAACCACCTGATCCATGCGGCCAGGCGGGATATCGAGATGGTCGTGATCTGCGCCAACAACGCGATCTACGGGATGACCGGCGGCCAGGTCTCGCCGACCACGCCCCCGGGGGCGCGGACCTCCACCACCCCCAGGGGTTGCCGCGAGCGGCCCTTCGACTTGTGCAAGCTGGTCGCGGCCGCGGGGGCGAGCTACGTCGCTCGCTACACCGTCCTCCATGTGCGCCAGCTCCAGCGGTCGATCATGCGGGCGCTCGAGCACCCCGGGTTCGCCTTCATCGAGGTCATCTCCCCCTGCCCCACGGAGTATGGCCGGCGGAACAGGCTCGGCGGGCCGGAGGCGCTGATGGAGCATCTCCGAGAGCGGTATCTCCCGGTGGGGCTATATCGAGATCGGGAGTTTAAGGAAGAGAGCACTCCCATAGGCGAGTTCGTCGTGAGTGCTTAATGCAAACCCGGTAATCAAAATCAAACAAATTAAGTAAGGCGAGCTGAGCGCGAGCATGAGCAAACGGGATCGAAATTCAATCCGGGCGCGAGTGAGGTTCTGCGGCTTCGGCGGCCAGGGGATCGTCCTCCTAGGCGAGCTCTTGGGCCATGCCGCGATCCTCGGCGGGAGGTGGGCCGCCCAGAGCGCCGCCTACGGCGCGGAGGCCCGCGGCTCGGCCTCGACCTCAGAGGTGGTCATCTCCGAGGAGTGGATCGCTTACCCCAAGGTGGAGGAGGCCGACATCCTGGTAGCCATGTCCCAGGAGGGCTACGAGCGCTACCTCCCGCAGACCTCGCCCGAGGGGCTGGTCCTCTTCGACTCCGGCTTGGTCGAGCCCTCCCCCGGGGACGGCCGTCGCCACTACCCTGTCCCCGCCCACCGGCTCGCCCGGGAGGAACTGGGCAATCCCCTCGTGGCCAACATGGTCATGTTCGGAGCCCTGGTGGGGCTCACGGGCGTGGTCACCCCTGAGGAGGCTCGCACGGCGCTCGAGGCCCGCGTCGCGGCTCACTTCCTCGAGCTCGACCTGCGAGCCTTCGAGCTGGGCTTCCGCCTGGCCAGGGAGGAGCTCGGGAGGTGACCGAGATAAGGCAGTCAGGGAGGGCAACCTGCCGAACTGGAGCTTATGACGGCCATCCTGCGGGTTGATCCCTGCTCCCCGGAGCCCGAGAAGATCGCCCGAGCGGCCGAGGTCCTCCGCGCCGGCGGGCTGGTCGCCTTCCCCACGGAGACGGTCTACGGCCTTGGAGCCGATGCCCTATCGGCAGCGGCAGTGCGCAGGATCTTCGAGGTGAAGGGCCGACCGGCCAACGACCCCATCATCGTCCACATCTCCCGGGAGGGGGAGCTGGAGGTGGTGGCTGGGGAGGTCCCCCCCGAGGCGCGGGAGCTCATCCGACGGTTCTGGCCAGGGCCGCTCACCCTGGTCCTGCCCAAGTCCGAGCGGGTCCCGAGCCTGGTCACCGCCGGGCTCCCCACGGTGGGGGTGCGGATGCCGGCCCACCCGGTCGCACTGGCGCTGATCGCTCGTGCGGGGCCGGTCGCGGCCCCCTCGGCTAACTTATTTGGCCGACCGAGCCCCACCCGGGCTGAGCACGTCCTCCAGGACCTAGGAGGTAAGATCGATTTGGTGCTCGACGGCGGCCCGACCGAAGTCGGGGTGGAGTCGACCGTTTTGGACCTCTCTAATCCAAGGAGGCCGAGGATCCTCCGCCCCGGCGGGGTGAGCCGCGAGGCCCTGGAGGAGGTGCTCGGGCCGGTCGAGCTGGCCGCTGCCACCACTACTGGTGCTGGTGTTGAGGTTGAAGGGGAAGGGGAGACCCCCGCGGAGCCGCTCCCCTCGCCGGGGCTCCTCCGCCGGCACTACGCCCCCCGGGCGAAGCTGCTGCTCTTCGACGGCCCTGAGGCCCTCCCTAAGATGGTGAAGCTCCTCGAGGAGCTGAGCGACCGCGGTGAGCGGGTGGGGCTGCTCGCCCCTGAGGAGCACCTCGAGGAGGTGGCACCCGCCGCGGCCGCCGCGGGGGCGCTCCTGCGGAGCTTGGGCTCGCTGGCGGACCTCGAGGGGATGGCCCGTGGGCTCTTCGCCACCCTGCGGGCGCTCGACCAAGAAGGGGTCAGCTACATCCTGGTGCTCGCCCCGCCGCGGAGGGAGGGCCTCGGGCTGGCGATCTTCGACCGGCTCTACAAGGCCGCCGGGAGCGTCATCATGAGCTAGCCGGTTGCCCACCCGGGGGTGAGGGGCTAAACTGGAATTGGAAATGGAACTGGAACTGGGATTGGAAACCCCAAGGTGACCATGAGGAGGTGCAGCAAGGGATGCTCGATCTAGTCAAGCGGGGGATGCTCCTCGGGCTCGGGGCGGTCGAACTCACCCGCGAAAAGGCCAAGGAGCTCGTCGACGAGCTGATCCGCCGGGGTGAGCTAGCCCAAAAAGAGCGGAAGATGGCCGTCGATGAGCTGCTCAAGGGGGCCAAGCGCGCCCAGGAGGAGCTGACCAAGCGGGTCAAGGCCGCCGTGGAGGGGGCGATAGCCGAGCTGGGCCTCCTGACGAAGGCCGATCTAGCCAGGATCGAGGAGCGGCTCGAGGCCCTGGAGAGGAGATTGGCCGAAGCCGAGAAGGAGAAGCAATAAAACATTATAGGGCTTAGAGCGGCACCCAAGAGGATGCGCCTCTCCCACCTCCCGCGGGCCTGGTGGGGCCTGCGGCGCTCACGACAGATCCTCGCTGTCCTAGCCAAGTATGGCTTCGGGGACTTGCTCGGGAGCCTCAGGCTGCGCCACCCCCTCATCACCCGGCTTCCCCTCCCGGGGAAGCTCCGCCAGATTGAGGAGCTCTCCCGGCCGGAGCGGCTCCGGCTGGCCTTCGAGGAGCTCGGCCCGACCTTCATCAAGCTCGGCCAGCTGCTCAGCCTGCGGCCGGACCTCATCCCGCCGGAGTATGCCGCCGAGCTGGCCAAGCTCCAGGACGAGGCCGCGCCGTTCCCCTTCACCGAGGTGCGAAGGAAGCTCGAGGAGCAGCTCGGCCGGCCGCTGGAGCGGCTCTTCTCCGAATTCGATGAAAAACCGCTCGCGGCGGCCTCGCTCGCCCAGGTGCATCGCGCTCGGACCAAAAGCGGCGAGGAGGTCGCGGTGAAGGTCCAGCGGCCCGGGGTGCGCGAGCGGGTCCGTGCCGACCTGATCATCCTGGAGGAGCTGGCCACCCTTATCGCCCGCTACGTCCCCGAGAGCGAGCTTTACGACCCCGTGGGGGCGGTCCGCGAATTCTCCAAGACCCTGCGACGTGAGCTGGACTTCGTCCGCGAGGGGCGGAACATGGAGGTCTTCCGGCGGAACTTCGCCGGGGATGAGACGGTCCACATCCCCAGGGTCTTCTGGGAGCTGACCTCGCGCGAGGTCCTGACGATGGAGTGGATCGAGGGGATCAAGATCACCGACCTGGAGGGGCTTGAGCGGGCGGGGCTCGACCGCCGCCAGATCGCGCTCAACGGCGCCAACCTGATCCTGAAGCAGGTCTTCGAGCACGGCTTCTTCCACGCCGACCCCCACCCCGGCAACGTCCTGGTGCTGGAGGGGAACGTCCTCGCGCCGGTGGACTACGGGATGGTCGGCCGGCTGGATGAACCGCTCCAACGGCAGCTCGGCGAGCTGCTCGTCGGGGTGGTCCAGAAGGACATCGACCGGCTCATCCGCGCCCTGGGCGAGCTGGGGAGCCTCGATGAGCGGACCGACCTGGGGAGCCTGCGGCGCGACCTGACCGACTTCATCGATCGGTATTATCGGGTCCCGCTGGCCCAGCTCGATGTCGGCCAGTTGCTCGATGAAGCCCTGACGCTCTTTCGGGAGCACCGGGTGCGACTCCCCGCGAGCCTGGTGATGATGGCCAAGGCGCTGGTGATCGAGGAGGGCGTCGGGCGGTTGCTCTACCCCGAGCTGGACATGATCACCCTGGCGAAGCCCTACATCCAGCGGCTCCTGCTGCGCCGGCTGGCGCCCCAGCGGGAGCTGCGAAGATGGGCACTGACCGTGGAGGAGGGAGCCCGGCTGGCGCGCGAGCTCCCCATGGAGCTGCGCCTGCTCCTGGGGAAGCTCCGCCGGGGGGAGCTCCGGCTCCAGTTCGAGCAGGTGGGGTTCGAGCGGCTCCTCCTCCATGTCGACCGCGTGGGCAATCGGCTCTCGCTCGCCCTGGTCATCGCCGCGCTGATCGTCAGCTCAGCGGTGATGATGGGCTTGGAAGTCGGGCCGAAGCTCTGGGGGCTCTCGCTCCTCGGCCTCCTGGGGCTCGCCCTGGCTGCGTTGCTTGGACTGGGACTCGCCCTGGCGATCCTCCGCTCCGGGCGGCTCTAGCGCCGCCACCAGTTGCGAACTTAGAGCATCTGCTGCGATTTTTGCTTCAGTGAGAGCTGTGAGATGTAGTCTCTACTCTATCGCGTCTGTTCTATCGCGCGCACTGTCCGCCAGCGAGTGCGGACGCACCCGGGGAAACTCCCGTGCCGCTCTTGCCACTCCCGGAGGAACCGGCGGGTCTTCGGCTCGCTGGGATAACCCCAGCCGAAGTCGCCATACTCCTCATGCAGCTCCAGGATGGCCCGGTCGCGCTCCACCTTGGCGATGATCGAGGCCGCGCTCACGATGGGGTAGCGGGCGTCGGCGCGGTTCTCGCCGATGATGCGGCAGTGCCGCAGACTCATGTTGCCTGCAAGCTGGAAAAGCTGAGACCGCAGCTGCGCCAGATACCCGGCGACCCCTCGGGGAGGGGCCGGGACATCGAGGTAGACGAGATGGGGCCTCAGAGCGGCGATCAGGCGCGCAGCGGCCTCGAGCTCGATCTGAGTCAGGTTACGTTCGAGCTGCGCCGGCTCGATGGTGAGCACCTCGATCTCGGCGACGAGCTCCCTGATCTTGGGCGCTAGCGCCGCGCGGGCCTCCCGGGTGAGCCGCTTGGAGTCCGCCACCCCGAGGGCCCTCAGTTGAGAGTTGGCAGCCGCAGCATCTGGCGCCTCGATCAGGACCCCCGCGAGGACCAGCGGGCCGATCACCGCTCCCCGCCCGGCCTCATCGATCCCCAAAACCAGCATCTCGGTTGACTCTGTGGTATTTTATATCTACTTTATCTACCGCCTTAGCGGCCGAGCAGCCGGAGGAGGTAGAGGCCCAGCGAGAGAGCCAAGGACAGGACGAGGCTGATCAGGAGGGAGGTCCCCAGGGGGATGTAGAGCCGGCCGTGCTCTCCCAGCTTGAACTGCAGGTCGCCAGGGAGGTGCCCCAGCCAGCCCAGCCCCCGGGGGAAGAGCACCAACCCCAGCCCGACGAGGACCAGCAGCCCACCGATGGCCAGCAGGAAGGAGCCCAACTCGCGCAGGCCCATGCTTTTTGTGTTATATGTTATGAGTCCGCAGTATCTACTGCTGCTCCGCCTTCTTCTCCTCCACCAGCCGGCGGATATACTCGATCGCCTCGCCCACGGTGGTGAGCTTCTCGGCCTCCTCGTCGGGGATCTCGATCCCGAACTCGTCCTCCAGCTCCATGATCATCTCCACTACGTCGAGCGAGTCGGCCCCCAAATCCTCGATGAAGGTGGCATCATCGGTGATCTCACTCTCATCGACCATGAGCTGCTCCTCGATGATCTTCTTCACCCGCTGGGCGATCTCGTCCTCAACCATCCCATACCTCCCCTCCTTGCTCCACTTCGATGTGCCCTGCCTCTTGTCTGGTCTGGATGCCCCGACCTCCAACTGATGACTGACCAGGCTAGCTAGTTATATAGGATGACCCGGCCGAGATCAAGATCAAGACCCCTGCCCCTCCCCTCTTTCCTTTTCCTTCCTCTCCCGCTCCCGCTTGCGGCGGAGGGTCTGGAACCAGGTGACCTTGGGCGCGAGGCGGGCGATCCCCTCCTCGATCCTCCGTGGGAGCTCGTTCTCCACCGCAGATTTGGCCACCCGGATGGCATTCTTGATCGCCTCGGCGTCGGAGTGGCCGTGGGCGACGATCACCACCCCGCGGACGCCGAGGAGTGGGGCGCCGCCGTAGTGTGCCGCGTCGAGCTCCTCCTTGACCCGCTGGAGGGCCGGGCTCAAGAGGAAGGCCCCGAGCTTCGCCGGTAGGCTCCGCTGGATGGTCCGCTTGATCAGCTTCAGCAGGGCATGGGAGCTGCCCTCGAGCCCCTTGAGGAGGACGTTGCCGACGAAGCCGTCGCAGACGACCACGTCGACCCCGCCCTGGAGGATCCGGTTGCTCTCGACGTTGCCGACGAAGCCCTCCAGCTCCTCGAGCAGCGGGTAGGTCTTGCGGGCGAGCTCGCTCCCCTTGCCCCGCTCCGTCCCGATGTTGAGCAAGCCCACCTTGGGGTGGTCGATCCCGAAGACCTCCCGCATGTAGACCTGGCCCATGATGGCGAACTGCTTCAGGTTGAGTGGGGAGCAGTCCGCGTTCGCGCCGACATCGAGCAGCAGGAATCGACGGCCGTCCAGGGCCGGGATGAGCACCGCGAGCGCGGGGCGGTCGATCCCCGCGAGGCGACCCAGCTCCAGCGTCGCGGCGGCCATCACCGCGCCGGTGTTCCCCGGCGAGACGAACCCGTCCGCTTTGCCCTCCTTCACCGCGAGGATCCCCTGGATGAGCGAGGAGCTGCGCTTCCTGCGGATCGCCTCCGTGGGGGAGTCCTCCATGGTGATGGCCTCCTGGGCCTCGATGATGGTGATAGGGATGGAGATTCGCTCAGCCGAGCGACCTGCGGCTGCGAGGGCCTTCTCGATCAGCTCGCGCGGGCCCGCGAGGGCGACCTCCACCCCCAGCTCCTTCGCGGCTTCGATCCCACCGGTGATGATCTCCTCAGGGGGGTTGTCGCCACCGAGGGTGTCCAGGACGATCCTCACCACATCGCTCCTAAAAAGGATTGGTGCCGAGGGCGGGAGTCGAACCCGCACGGCCCGAAGGCCACTGCCCCCTCAAGACAGCGCGTCTGCCAGTTCCGCCACCTCGGCACTACCCGAATAAGATCATAGCCCAGGCCGCTTCGGTTGTCAAGGTTCTCAACCGGGCCTTTGGATTGAGGGCCCAGCTTGGCTTGCAAGATGGGAGATAGGGTGGAAGCCAAAGGGATGATATCCATACCCCACCTCCCCATCATATCGTATCGTATCCGCAAGCCGGGGGTGTTGACTTCCCGGGGGAGCTGGCGTAAGATTTCCCTAAAAAGGGCGGGGCGGGGAAGAGGCCGAGATGGCAGAGCGTGCAGTCGAGGTAAAGAAGGCCAGCCTGCGCAAGGCCTACGGGGAGACGCTGGCCGAGCTGGGCGAGCAGGATGAGCGGATCGTCGTGCTCACCGGCGACCTCGCCGGTTCGACCTACACCAAGCTCTTCGCGGAGAGGTTCCCCGAGAGGTTCATAGACGCCGGGGTAGCCGAAGCGAACATGTTCGGTGTGGCCGCCGGGCTGGCGATGGCTGGTAAGCGGCCCTTCGCCAGCACCTTCGTGATCTTCACCGAGAAGGCCTTCGAGCAGATCCGCCAGGTGATCGCCTACCCCAAGGTCCCGGTGAGGATCGTCGCCACTCACGGGGGGATCACCGTCGGGCCGGACGGGGCCTCCCACCAGACGGTGTCCGACATCGCGGTCTTCCGCGCGCTGCCCAACATGACGGTGATCGTCCCCGCCGACGCGGAGGAGACCCGCGCGGTCACCCGCTTCGTCGCCAGCTACGATGAGGGGCCGGTCTTCGTCCGATTGGCACGGGCCTCCTTCCCGGTGGTCTTCGAGGGAGGGGTGGAGTTCGAGCTCGGCCGGGCGAGGCTGATCCGCTCGGGGAAGGACGTCTCGCTCTTCGCCTGCGGGCTGATGCTCTACCAGGCGCTGGCGGCCGCGGAGCTGCTGGCCGAGGAGGGGATCGAAGCCGAGGTGATCAACGTCTCCACGATCAAGCCGCTCGATGTGGAGACGATCGTATCGAGTGCGGCCAAGACTGGCGCGGCGGTGACCGCCGAGGAGCACTCGATCCTCGGCGGGCTCGGTGGGGCGATCGCCGAGGTCCTGGCCGAGCACCACCCGGTCCCGCTGCGGCGGGTCGGCATCCGGGATCAATTCGGCCAGTCCGGCCAAGCGGAGGAGCTGGTCGAGCACTACGGGCTCACGCCCGAGCGGATCGCCGCCGCGGCCAAGGAGGCGATCGCAGCCAAGGAGGCGGGCAGGCGGTGAGCTGGGCTCAAAAGGAGCTCTCCATCGAGGAGCTGAAGCGTAAGGCGAACGAGCTCCGCGCCGAGGTCCTCAAGATGGTCTACGAGGCCGACTCCGGCCACCCCGGCGGGGCGCTGGGGATGGCCGACGTGATGGTGGTGCTCCACTACCGCTTCCTGCGGGACGATCCCCGGAATCCCACCTGGCCCGAGCGCGACCGCTTCCTCCTATCCAACGGCCACACCTGCCCGATCCTCTACGCGATCCTGGCCGATAAGGGCTACTTCCCCAAGGATGAATTGAAGAGGTTCCGCAGGCTGGGCGCGCTCCTCCAGGGGCACCCCTCGACCGCGCGGGGCACCCCCGGGGTGGAGCTCTCCTCCGGCTCCCTAGGGAACGGGCTCTCCGTCGCCGCGGGGATGGCCTTCGCGGCGAAGCTCGACCGGGCGAGCTACAGGATCTACTGCTCGATCAGCGACGCCGAGTGCCAGGAGGGGCAGACCTGGGAGGCGGCCCTCTTCGCCCGCCAGCACCGGCTGGACAACCTGATCGCCATCCTGGACCGCAACTACAGCCAGATCGACGGCAATACCGAGGAGATCCTCGGGCTCGACCCCCTAGCGGAGAAGTGGCGGGCCTTCGGCTGGCGGACCTGGGAGATCGACGGCCACGACTATGAGCAGATCATCGCCGCCTTCGAGGAGGCCATAGCCGAGGAGCGGGGCCAGCCGAAGATCATCATCTGCCGGAACGTGATCGGCAAGGGCGTCTCCTTCATGGAGGGGGACTACCGCTGGCACCACGGCGCGCCCACCCGGGAGCAGCTCGAGCAGGCCCTCCAGGAGCTTGGAGTCGGGGTTGGGGCCGGGGCTGAGGCCAAATGAACGTAATCCGGATCACCGCCGGGTTGCCCCACCCTGGGTGATCCCCTTCTCCTCCCCCAAGCTCACCTGCTCTCGCCCCTCAAGCCGGATCAGGATATCCTCCGGCTTGAGAACTCTCTTAGGCATTCCTTCCGGCCCCCGCGCAGCGAGGTGGGGGCTTTCTCATTCATAGCTCGAACCAGAAGATCACCTGGAGCAGCGGCGCGCTGAAGCCCTCCATCGGCCCGGGGAACTCC
>Ga0190286_1000930_pt1 | contig 11206 bp, 10 predicted proteins | sample 48691834_MG_FD_183241 | JGI IMG/M metagenome (GOLD analysis project Ga0190286, IMG submission 183241) | Hydrothermal vent microbial mat bacterial communities from Southern Trench, Guaymas Basin, Mexico - 4869-18-3-4_MG | ecosystem: Environmental > Aquatic > Marine > Hydrothermal vents >... | reverse complement strand
AATATAAAGAGATCAAGTGTTTCCAAGTTAACCTTAAGATTAATGTTTTCGGCAATATAGCCAGCAAAACCAATGGAAGCGATAGCATCAGCGCCGTAAGGGGGTTTACCAATGCAAATACTGTCGTAGCGCTATATATTCCGTTTTTGGTTTTGAGAGTAAAAAAAATCGCTAAAGAAATAAGTATGATTAATGTTGGCGTTTTAAACACTAACGGCCAGAAATGAATTATAAGAATCAATAATATATTAATTCCAGCAATCCAAAGCCCCTCTAATAGAAAGGAAGGATTTTGATTACGATAAATTATGAATGAGCAAAGGAGTAATGGATACAATAGGAACGTAAATGTGCCAGGCGCAAACGAGTTATCTAAGGTGACTGAGTATATGATGAGAGCGGAGAGCACAGCTGTAAGCAAAGATGATGCCTTATCTTTTGTAACAAAATGGGCTGACCAAAAGAAAACTAGCGGATGTATAAGTATAATGATTCCTGCCAGATCATAATACACATAAAGTGGATGTTTGTAGAACAAACTACTTAATAAGCTGACCAACGCTGGCACTATTGGAAAAAGCCCAGCTTCATAATTGAGCGGGGCATTTGTAATAAATTTCAAGGAATCCAAACTTAAAAAAGCAGGATCAGGAACAGCCATTAGTGGGCGGGGTCTTTGAGTATAGGAAAAATTAGCTGAGAGTAGACCGATGCAGACTAGGACAAGCAATATTGCTACGTAAGAGTAAGAAGGCTTGAAGGTAATTTTAACGTGCGCACATTGCTTACGCCTTAACATATAAAGAATTACCGGAATTGCCAAAACAAAAACACTAAACGCGCTGAAATTCCATCCCGGAATATTAGAGAATATTGAGAGCATAAGAAAGAGAATTAAGTAACCCAGCGCCCAGTAACAAAAGCCATTCGCCAAGTTTAATCCAATTTTATCCGACCTATGGCTAGAACACAATGCAAAAACACCAATGTTCAAAGGCAGAAGGAAAAACAAAACGCTAACAAATGTATTATGAACCAATAGCCCAAGCATTAAAAACAAAAATTGCAATAAAAGCAAAAATTCAAACAGTCTACAGGTTATCTTTAACACTTTAAACCCCTTTTATTTTACATATTTGCTTGCGATTGGGTGTTGGCCAGAACTAAACTTTTATACAAATCATAATACGCCAACACGCATCGGTGTTCCGAGAATTTTTCCATCACAAAAGAACGGCCTCTTCTGCCCATGCTCCTTGATAACTCTTTATTCTTCACTAAGTGTACTATAGATTCTGCTAATTGAGTTTCATTTCTTGGTGATACCAATATGCCTGTAACCCCGTTTATCACAAGTTCGGAAACTCCACCTACATCCGAGGCAATAACTGGCCTCTCCATCGCCATGGCTTCCAATATGCAGACAGGTGTACCTTCGTGACGTGACGGCAATACGAAAACATTAAACAAACTTAATATGAGAGGAACCTTTTCATGCTTCACATAACCAGCAAAAATAACATCTTCGTCTAACCCGAGTTCATGTACAAGATTTTTTAACTTAAGGTAATAAGCCACTTGAGAGTAAGGCACATCACCAACGATAACTAACTTTATTTCGCAATTCTTTTCTTTAACAAGCTTAATGCTCTTAATTAAATACTCGAGCCCTTTGGCAGGTGAGATAAACCCAACAAAACCAACCACTGGCGTACTTTGGTGTATGAATAAAGCCTTTCGCAACGTCTCTAATTCGTTTACGTTTACTCTATTAGAATTAAACTTATCAGTATCAACAGGCTCATATATCACCTTATCATTGGACTTGCCAAAATAATAACTGACTAGTTTTTTCGAGACAAACACTCTCAAAAATGCCAACTTAATCAGAGGCAAAAACGCCAGAATAACAACCCTTGGATAGAGCGTTCCAATTAAATTCCATATGAATTTTTTTCTACACGTTAGAGCTGCTGTCAACGCCTCTTGGATGCATATAAACCCGTTTACTTGGACAACATTAGGTTGTTCTTCTCTAACCACCTTGTATGTTTCAAGTATACTTTTCGGAAAGCTTTTGATAAATCTAATTATGTGTAGCAAGGACCGTATATCACTAAGGAAAACAGGTCTTAAACTACACGTTTTATAAACTTTAAATCCTTTTCTTAACGCCTTTTTCGTAAACGAATGCCCGTTTCTTGGAGATACAAAAATGGTTTCTACGTTACAATCCTTAAGTCTTTGAGCGACTATCAAAGATCTATTTTGTATGCTTCCTAATACATCAAAGGGTTGAATAACTAGTACTTTTATGCGATGCAATTCTCGATGCCTGCCCCTGCTCTTTTTTTAGCTTTTTGTATTGGATAATTTGCTTTGAACATATAGGGGGTTAACAACAACGCTCGTATTTTCTCAGCTAAAACTCCTCTTTTGACATCTTCCAACGAAACTACAGAGGTGGATTTTAGTTTGACTTCGTATGCAAACGCCATGTTTTTAGGATGGTAGCTTATTACGACCAAAGGTTTATCGAAGATATAAGAAAAAAGTAAAGAATGATACTTGCAGCCAACGATTACGTCAAGATCCGAAAACGCCGAAAGGAAATCCGCAAGTACTCCTTTGTACTCTAAAACTTCTACTTTATCAACGACATCAAAGGATAACTTGCATAATACATTTTCTATGATCGCCATATCCCCTGTATGTGGGTTATTGTTAAAACACAACAAGTATATCCTTGTATTTTTAAACTCTCTTAGCACTTGGTTAATGCCGAAAGCAACACCATCAGCAAACGCATTATCTAAGGCAGGTTTAGACAAGAAATTACGATAAACGGGTGTAATAGATACACCTACCTTGGTCAAACTGCTTCCATCAATGTTACAACTCACCTTAGTTTTTAACTCGAAAAATCTGTCTAAAAGTACCCCTGTATCAAAACCTAATGTCACATGCCTTAAACCAAGCTTTTTAGCAAGGAGATAAGACGGTATGTCTCTGAAACTAGCACGGGTTACAAGTTTTAAAAAGGCTCTTATTAAACCAGCTCCCCAACGAGTACGAGCGCGCACCCCATTGTTTACCAATATGAGTCTCTTAAAACTAAGCTTGGCTAAAATACCAAGCGCAAAGAAGAAAGTAAACACCTTTCCTATCTTAAGTTTAGCACCAAAATCATGGAGATGGTCGCCCCCACAAATTAAAACGATGCGAGCTTTTAAGAAGCTGATCAAGACAGCCAGTGGCAAATGTACTGGGATAACTTTGATGTTGTGGAAACCATTAAAATTATTGATGATATATTTACTTCGCACATAAATATAAATGGTTGCACCAAAGTGGAGGTATTTATCAAGGCTTTTGAGTAAAGCTATTGCTATTGCGTCATCACCTACGTTTCCAAATCCGCTATAACTGTATACAAAAATTTTCAATATCTTTGGTTTCCTCTAAAAGCTATCACTTGTTTATGCAGTTTGGTGCGTCCTAAAGCATAGGCAAGGGGAAATAAGAGATTTTGTCTGAAGCATTCTTATGTCACGGCTTCTTTTGAAAGATGTGAACTGCATTCACATTGATTGACCTGTGAAAACCTATAGGTGTATATTTGCTATGCAGCAAACGCAAAGAGCTTTTTACCATCCTAAGAATGCCATCCATACGACTTTACATATTCTGCGTAATGGTATTCTGGCGTCCGAGTAATAGGGATATGCTTAGCCCTCTTAAGAATAGGGTTCCCACTAATTCTCATAAGGATAAAGCCTACTCTAAGCAATCTTTGGGTCAGATTCTCTAACGGCAACGATATGGCAACTAAACCTTCATCTTCAACTACTCTATGTACTTCCATGACAGCTTCTCTCGGCTTGCCAAGATGTTCAAACACATCGAGAGAGAGCAAAATCGAAAACTCCATTCCTGAACGGAAGGGATTCAGCACTCGCTCTAACAGCTTCAATTCTTTTCGCACCGATATTTCTCATCTCGTCCCTGTACTTCTTTAATCTCTTAATAGGCATTATGTCGACGCCCACATATTCACACGGGGAGTCACCGGTTAAAGAGTAACTTATAAACATAGGACCACAACCTACATCCAGAATCATTTCAGGCTTCAGCTGAAGCTGTCCCAAGAACTTTATCAACACTTTTATCCGACTCCTAAAAATCCAAGCCATAATTTTACCGAGAACACCTTCACCATAGTACTCCCACAAGAAGAAATCACGTTCCCCAAAAACTGAATAAGCTCCCGCCTAGACGGTAAAACTCTCATATCGCATCTTGTTCTTCTTTACGGGAACTCAGAACGATATGCGATAACTTGTTGGAAGACCCTCATCATTCTTAAACCTATCTTCTCCATTGAAAGATTTCTCTCCACGTATCGCCTTCCAGAAGACCCCAACTTCTCAGCAACATCCCTGTTTTCTCTTAAATAAAGTATGGCTTTAGCCAACGCTTCATAATCTCCAGGCTTAACCACAACTCCAGATTCAGTTTCCGAAACATAACGCCCAGGCTGCCCACTAGAACAGCATATTATAGGCTTACCAGCAGCCTGATACTCATAAAGCCTTGTTGAAAATATCCTCTTCATAAAAATCATTTTGTTATAAGATAATTGCCCAAAGCAAGAAAGTCTAGACCAGAGTTTTTAAGCGTCCATATTGCTTGTTCCGGAGTGCACACTATCGGATATCCGTGAAGGTTAAAAGAAGTATTCAACAAGCCTCCAACTCCTGTACGCTTCTCAAAAACCTCAAGAACTCTTCTATATCCTAAATTCCATGAATCATTCAAAATCTGAGGCCTACAAGAATAATCATAAGGATGAACAGCCGCAATAATCTCATCCCTCTTCTCCGTAGTGTCAAAAGCCAAAATCATATACGGCGCAACCCTACCATCAACAAGATAATCATTCATCCTCTCTTCCAAAATCGTAGGAGCAAAAGGCATCCAGAAATCCCTATGCTTAATAGCAAAGTTTAATCTCCTAACAATCCGCAAATCCCTAGCATCAGCCAAAATAGATCTGTTACCCAAAGCCCTAGGTCCCCATTCCAATCGTCCATTAAATCTAGCAACAATCTTACCTTTAGCAACCAAATCACCAACAACAGAATCAACATCACTGTAAAACTCAGCCTTGCCGATCCAACCAGTCTTCTTCAACACATCTTTAATCTTCTCATCCGTGTAAGAAGGGCCATAATAAACATCAGCAATTGGCTCTTTTCTAGGCTGAATCCCCTCAGCCCTACAATAATCATAGTAACCTTGAAGAGCCGCACCAACGGGAGTTCCGTCGTCTCCAGCTGCAGGGTAGAAAAACGCATCCTCAACCTCAGGCATTTCCACGACATGTTTATTGGCCTTCACATTCAAAAACAAACCACCAGCACAAGCAATCTTATGAATATCCGTTTTTTCAATTGCGTTCCGAATCCAATTAGTCATAAGCTCCTCAAACCAAAGCTGAGTAGCAGCCGCAATATTATCAAAACGCTGACCAGCCAGCAACTTCACAAGTTTTGATTGTACTCCACCACAATAAGCTCGAATCCTATTCTGAAATTCCAGAGGATTCTTCGGATTCAACCTTATAATCTTTTTAATATGGTTTATGCAATATTCCGACTTTCCATAAGGCGCTAGCCCCATCACTTTATACTCATGATCCCAAGGCTTCAACCCAAGATAACGAGTAATCTCACTATACAAAACATTACCCAAAGAATCATAATAGATCGACTCAGCAATCCGACTAATTTCACCCTTCTCCCCGGTGTTTACAGTGCTACTTAATCCATCGCCAGCCCCATCAGCAGTAAAAACCAGAACAGGCTCATCGTAACTCCAAGGCGAAGAACGATAAGCACAAGCCGCATGAGCCAAATGATGCTCAACAAAAACCGTCTCCTTATCTTCAATGCCTAACCCTCTGAAAACTTTGCGTAGATGCTCCATCTTCCTAAACTTATGAAGAACCTTAACATACAACTTAGCAAAAGTGTGACAGGCAACATAAGGGCTTAAAATCTCAAACAACTTGACGTGTAAAGGTCGCTCCTTCAACGGAGCATGAGTCCTAACAAGACCAGCAACAGCAATCAAATCCACCTCGCTTGGATCAACTTTCGCAATTTTAAAAACTTCCTTAATCGCGCACTCAGGAGTGCCGCTATAATGCTTAATATTTCTAGGTCTTTCTTCTTGCAAGGCTGCAAGCACTTTCCCATCCCTAACAAGTGCAGCTCCAGCATCATGCCCGTCGTGAACGCCTAAAACCGTAACAGATCTTCTTGCCAAGCTTTCACCTTCGGTTTACTGAAGCTAGAACCTGATACATTCGTTCGCCTATTTTTTCTGCTGTTAAGTTTTTTGAAACGTGTAGCCATCCGTTCCTTCCAAGCTCAGCAGCCAGTTTCCTATCCTTGTAAAGCCTAACAACAGCCTCAGCCAAACCATACGCATTCTTAGGCTTAACAACTAAACCCGACCCAGTAGCCATCACGTACCTGGCTGGTTCACCACCAGAAACGCAAATAATAGGCTTACCATAAGCCTGATACTCAAAAACCTTAGTTGGAAGTCCCTCATCCACAAAACTTCCAGAAGCCATCGGCAGCACAAAAACATCAGCAGAACCCAACAAAGCCACTAACTTATCCTTAGGCAAAAAACTTGTATTCAAAACAACATTCCTAAGATTAAGGCTCCTAATTTGTCTCTGCAACCTTGGACCGAGTTCTCCCACACCCCTAATCACAAAAACAATATCATCATCCTTTGCTAAAATACGCGCAGCCTTCAAAACCACATCAAAATCATAGCCTAAACCCAAAACTCCAGAATACATGACAACGAACCGACCCTTCTTACCCTCATTTAAGTTTAAAGGTTCAACCCCATCAACGCCAACCTCAATAACATGAATCTTCTCTGCATCAACACCATACTTCTTCACTATCTCACGCTTATAACCAGCACTTATCGGAGTTATCGCAGCGGGCACAACGTAAGATAGCTTCGCCAAAAAATCAAGCAGTATTCTCATAAGCTTCGACCGTACAAGCCCCAACTCATAAAAAACCTCAGGCCACAAATCATCAACATTCCTCACAATAGGCTTACATTTAACAAAACCATATACAACAGCTGGAAAGAAAGAAAACAAGTTAGGATTAGCAGCCCAAATCGCATCTACTTTGCCAACGAAAGGCAAGGCAAACAAAGAAGAAATAATAAAGCAACAATGTAAAACAACCCTGTTAACTATGCTGCTGTGCGACAAAGCAGGAATCCAAACACGCAACACTTTTGCGCCGCCAACTTGTTCGGCAACTATAGGCTTACCCTTATACTTCACCGGTACTTTCCCGTAAGGATAATGCGGAAAAGCCGCAACCACTGTTACTTTACAACCTTTACTAAGCAAACCCTTAACAACATTAGAAGCCCTCGTGCTAGCCCCACCCATGTCAGGGGGAAAATACTGCGCAAGAACCAAAACTTCAAGCAAACGCATAATTACTTCCGCAAAACAACATCAGTTTTCGTTTTCACCCTTTGCCCGCCATCAATTTATCTTTAGCACACTGCTCTTCAATCCACTGGTAGGTCCTAGCCAACCCTTCCTCCAAGCTAACCTTAGGCTCCCACCCGAGAACCTTTCTAGCCAATGTTATATCTGCATTCCTACCACGAACCCCTTGAGGTGCAGAAAGATCATACTCTTTAGTTATGGTTTTCCCAGAGATTTTTATAATCATGTCAGCAAGCTGGTCGATCGTGACAAGCCTTTCAGATCCAATGTTTATAGGTTTGTCGTAATCGGATTCCATGAGCAAAACCGTGCCTTTTACACAGTCATCAATGTAACAGAAGGATCTTGTCTGTTTTCCATCTCCCCATATGGTTATCGTTCCAGGATTTGAGGCTTCCGCAACTTTTCTACATAGGGCAGCGGGAGCCTTCTCTCTTCCCCCTTTGTAAGTTCCCTCGGGTCCATAGATGTTGTGATACCTGACAATTCTAATGTCCATGTTGTAATCTCTCTGATACGCTTCACACATTTTCTCCGTGTAAAGTTTTTCCCAACCATAAAAGTTGTCGGGGTCAGCTGGATAAGCATCCTCTTCTCTCAGTCCCTTCACATTCGGATCAGTCTGTTTATAAGTGGGGTAAACACAGGCTGATGAGCTGAACAAAAACCTTTTCACCTTATTTTGCCTAGCAGCCTCAAGCATGTACGTATTAATTAAAACATTGTCATGCATCACCTCAGCGCCCACAGCAGTAATAAAACCTATCCCACCCATGTTAGCAGCAAAATTATACACTTTATCAATTCCCTTAGTTGCAGTAAGACAGTTCTCCCAAACCCTCAAATCCAACCTAAGCCTTTCACTGTAATACCTTTCCTTAATGTAATCATCAAATTTTATGTCAACAACCCTGACATAGTTTCCCTGCAAATAAAGATAGCGGGCAACATGACTTCCTACAAATCCGCCACCACCAGTAACCAGGATCCTTTCACCAGCCAATCAGCAACCACCTTTTGCAGTAAATACCTTAAAGGTTAAAGTTCTTTCTCTCTTATAACGCTTGCCAAGACCCATAATATGACGGCTGTTGTAAGCAGCACCAGCCCGACGAGAGTCGCACCTATAGCGACCAGAGCTATGTTCGTCACTACTCGGCGTGTGGCCGTGAATATCTGGAACGTCCATGCCCAGAATACTGTTGCTACAAGAAGTGCGATTAGTCCGAGTACTCCGTAGAATAGGAGCGGATGCCTTATGGATAAATGCTTTACAGTGCTTAAAACAACGTCTATCCCATGATATAGTGGGTTGTGCGTTGAGGGCTTCTCCACGTCATAATTGATTTTTATCGGTATCTCCTTTATCTTTAGGCCCTTTTCCTTCGCTTTTAAGAGTATTTCTGTTGAGACTCCCATCCCGTACTCTGTAGGCGTTATAAGCTGTATTGCCTTTCTGCTGTAGGCTCTAAATCCCGACTGGGCGTCCGTCATATCCCTATATGAATGCCGCTTGGTCAGCTTTGTTATGAATTCGATTCCCTTCCTCCTGTTTTTCGGTATCTCCCCGGCCGCTTCGCTTAGAAATCGTGATCCAATCGCTATTTCTGCTTCCCCGTTCAATATGGGCTCTACAAGCCTGGGTATATCGTCTGGGTTGTGCTGACCGTCCCCATCCAGCGTCACCGTCACATCAGCATCCATTTCGCGGGCCCTTTTAAAGAGCGAGGCAAGGGCTGCACCGTACCCCATGTTCCTTTCATGCCTTATCACTTCGGCTCCAAGCCTCTCAACTATCTCCGCGGTCATATCTGGCGATCCGTCATCGCAAACTATCACTTTATCAACGTGCCTCAAGGCCTTCACGATGACCTTGGCTATGCTTGCCTCCTCCTTATATGCGGGAATACAGGCAATTATGAAGGGCTTCTTATCCATTTAACTCGGTCCCAAACATTTTAGTGGGAGCGTTCCGCAAGGAATCCTTCGCTTGTGAATAGCGGGGCGTCCAGGCTGTCGAATGGAATGAAAACCGTGGGTGTGCTTTGTATTCTTAAGTTGAAGCTTAAGGCTGGTGAGCTGCCGTAATGCATGTCGTAGCTGAAGGCTATGCGGAATGAGTCTTGAAGCAGAGGGTAAAGGATAGGCGTGTAGCCCGATAAATCCAATAGGAGATGGGATGCAACCGCCATGGATGTCAAGATAATGAAGTTTCTATAAGGCTTCCTCTTCCAGGTTAACGCTAACGCGGGAACAGCCACTAAAAGCAGAACTACCAGAGAGTGAGTGACACTTCTGTGAACGCGGAAAAGAACAGCCAAATCAGGGGTTAGGGCTAGAAGCGAAATAACCAATGCCCTCTTAGGCTTAACTCCGAAAGCGGTAAAGACGGTGAACGGAACAGCAAAGTGGACAAAGGTTCAGCCAAGTTCTCAACACCCAATTAAAGTTGACAAGCCCTCTTTAAGCGAAATCTTCGGCTCGTATCCAAAGCTGGCTTTAGCCTCTTTGATGTCTGCGTAGCTGTCTCTCACGTCGCCTTTCCTAGCGCTTCGATGTTGAGGCTTAACTCCAACGGCTCCAAACAACTCTATAACCAGCCGGGCAAGCTCGTTTATCGACGTTGGGACTCCAGTGGCAATGTTAAAAGTTCCGCCTACAGCATTATTACTGTCTAGAACAAGCATCATCGCCCTAACTACATCCTCTACATGAACAAAATCCCTTGTCTGCGACCCATCTCCATAAATGATTGGGGGCTTTTTAGCGCTTAAGCGTTCACTAAACTGCGCAATTACTCCACCATACTGGTCTTTTCTCATCCGTAACCCATAAACATTGAAAGGCCTAAGTACAGTTGTTTTCAGTCCATACTCCTTTTGAAACGTTATGCAGAGGTTTTCAGCTTCAAGCTTGCTTTCCGCATAGGGCGAAACAGGCCCTGTAGGATGCTTTTCGTCGATGGGTAAGTATTCAGCCTCACCGTAAACGGCACATGTTGAAACGTAAATAAACCGTTCCACATCGTAACGCAGACTTGCTTCCAAAAGGTTCCTTGTCCCAGCTATGTTTATCTCACGCGTTACCTGTGGGTTCTTTACAGAATATGGCACACTTGTGATCGCCGCTAAATGGTACACGGCTTCCACTCCCTTCAAAGCCTCATTCGCAGCCCGTTTGTCTCGCACATCACCTTCAACAAAATGGAATCGTGCGTTTCTAAAGTACTTTTTAATATTTTCAATTCTACCAGTTGACAAGTTGTCAAGCACTATAACCTCGAATCCTTGGCTAACTAGCGCGTCCACAAGGTGGCTTCCAATAAAGCCGGCACCGCCCGAAACAAGAATGCTGCGACAACTCAAATGCGCGCTGAGCCCCACTAAGCCACCCTCGGCCCTTCAGTCTTCTTAACTCGCTTTCGCTTCTCCAAGACTGCCTCCGTACGAAATCCGCCTTTGAAGGCCAATATTTGAACTCCACAATTACTCGTTCAACCTCTTCTATGAGGGGGTGCTGGAAGCGAGATCCTTGCATACCTGCCCCCTCCCTTTCCTCCCGCCCACTAAACCTTAATCTCCAAAAACTTCTCAATCTTTCGCACGGCGTCTAGAAGGCCTTCGCTTGGCTCTATTATGC
>Ga0190286_1000929_pt1 | contig 11209 bp, 9 predicted proteins | sample 48691834_MG_FD_183241 | JGI IMG/M metagenome (GOLD analysis project Ga0190286, IMG submission 183241) | Hydrothermal vent microbial mat bacterial communities from Southern Trench, Guaymas Basin, Mexico - 4869-18-3-4_MG | ecosystem: Environmental > Aquatic > Marine > Hydrothermal vents > Microbial... | reverse complement strand
TGATTCGAAAACTCTATCCTTGCTGCTACATCTCCTAAGGGGGGCATCATGGGCTCTGGGATGACGGGAGGGATATCCTGATACTCCCATTTATAAATCTTTCTGTTATTTTGTATTTTTATTATAAGAGATTTTTTATCCGGAAGGTTTTTACCTTTCCACACTAAGGTGTCTTTCAATGGGATTATCACTTCCAAGGAAGATAAAATAAAGGGTTCTTCTCCCTGAAAATACCAGTTATCTTCAAATATCTCTCTACTCCAAGGATTGAATGTATATCTTCGATAGGAGTATTCAATTATGTCTCCTACTTCCACATGGGGAAGGGTAAAGGAGACTATTTTTCCCTTTCCAAAATAGACTATGCCCTCTCTCTTTGGTTTTATTATTCTTATATCTTTTTTTGAAAGCTTATAGACTCTGCCATCAGGTTTTATTGTTCTTGCAAAAAGAACTTCTATCTTTGAATTTTCTTCATTTACGTATAAGTTAATATTTGCCCAGTTTTTTCTTTTTTCTTTGAGTATTTTTATCCGGGCATGGTATATGTATTCTCTGGTTCCATCTACATGCTTGATAAATTTCCCTTTATCCAGCAAGAGTATAGCTCCTGCATCAGGGAATTTTTTAGTAGCTTCTTCTGCGGATCTTATTATATTTTTTATATCGTTTGGAGCTGTTTTTTCCAAGGTTTTAAAAGACTTTGTAAAGATTATCCTTTTTACCTTTTGTTTTGGAATTGTTCTTTGTCTCAGAAATAGTTTTTCCTCTTTGTACTGTAGATATGGTGAGAATATTTTTTCTCCATTTTCCAGTTCTATGACATATGCATAATATGTAAAGAAAATAACAAAACTTAAGAAAAGTTCTTTCATATTCTCCTCCTGAGCATTAGATTTTATTTAATTATAACCTGTATATTTTTAGTAGTCAAATGAATATATTTTACTTGACATAAAGATAATAAAACTTATAATTATAAAAAAAGGAGGTTAAAATGGTTACATGGATGGTACTGTTGCTTGTGGGACAGGCATGGGATGTGCAATCAGTGGATACCTTGGGAGATGTGGGGCCGTTTGCCTCTCTTGGAATAGATAAGAATAATGTCCCTCACATAGCCTATTATGATGTGACTAACCAGGTTTTAAAATATGCAGTATTTACGGGCTCTGTCTGGAATATAGAGGTTGTGGATAATGATGGGGATGTGGGAATGTTTGCCTCTCTTGCACTTGATAACAATGATATGCCTCATATTTCTTATTTTGATGCAACTGCAGGAGCTTTGAAATATGCAAGAAAGACCCCAACCGGATGGGAGATAGCAATCGTGGATCCTGGCCCAGGGGTAGGGTTGTTTACATCCATAGATGTGGATGCAGGGGATATTCCTCATATTTCATATTTTGATGGAGTAAGGGGGAGTTTGAAGTATGCAACTATACTTGGGGACCACTGGGTGACTGTGGAGATAGATTCCGGAGGTGGTCCAACTCCCGCAGATACAGTTGTAGGATTATATACATCTTTAAGGGTAGATACCATAGGATTTCCCCATATAGCCTATTATGACGTTACCAATGGAGATTTAAAGTATGCCAAGGCTACCAGTGGAGGTTGGATAATAGAAAAAGTAGATACTTTGGGAGATGTAGGTTTATGTACTGCTTTGGATTTAAGAAATAGAGAAATACCCTATATTGCCTATTATGATGCCACAAATATGGATCTTAAATTTGCAAGATGGACCGGGACTGAATGGATAATAAATTATGTGATACAAACTGGAGATGTAGGATGGGATGTTTCTCATGTAATAGGTTCTTCTCACCTTTCCTACTACGATGCCACAAATGCGGACTTAGAATATGCAGTTACCAATGATTATCTTACATGGCATTATGAATGGGTGGATACTACTGGAGATGTGGGACAATTTACATCCATAAAATTAAGCACCCTTGGTTATCCTCATATAGCATACTACGATGTTACAAATGGAGACCTAAAATACGCAACAAAGATAATAAAAGATATGCTTCCAACCCAGATAACATCCCCTCCGGATACTGTTTATTTAGACTCCACCTATATTCCAAGGGCATGGATATTCAATAAGAGTAATGTGGCTGTAAGTTGTAGTGTGAGGTGTGAGATCTCTTCTGTTGTCCCGGTGTATCAAGATGTAAAAGAGACCCCTACGATGGCACCTGAGGACTCAATTCTAATGGAGTTCATGCCATGGACTGTTTCTGCAAGTGGTCCCACAGTATTTAATATGAGAGTTTATACCATGCTTCCCGATGATTCCTTTCCCAATAATGACACCATAACCAAGAATATCCAAGCACTTTCGGGTCCTGGTATAGTTGAAAGTAACCCAACCCCTTATACTTTCTCAGTACATGAAAATGAGGTAATTCTATTTTTTAACGCTTCTTCTGTGCAGAATGTGGAGCTTTCTCTTTACGATATATCAGGGAAAAAGGTAACTACACTTCTTTCAGAGAATACATCCACCTTAAAGAGAAGAATCTCTTTGAAGGAAAACACCTCTCTTGCCTCAGGTCTGTATTTTGTTAGATTAAAAATAAATGGAAAGGGTGTAGAGACAAAGAAAGTTTTGATAATTAAATAAAAAAATAGGGGATAGCCAATCTTCTTGACTATCCCCTATATCCTCTGTATAATTCTGTATGGAATGGAAGAGTTTTTTTATACCTACACTGCGTGAACCTCCTAAGGATGCTGAAGAAAAGAGCCATATATTACTTTTAAGAGGCGGGTATATAAGACAGATTTCAGCAGGTGTGTATGCATTCCTTCCTTTAGCCAAAAGGGTGATTTTAAAGATAGAAAGGATAATAAGGGAGGAGATGGAAAGAATTGGGGCTCAAGAGATCTACCTACCGGTTCTTTCTCCAAAGATGCTGTGGGAACTTTCCGGAAGGTGGAAGGATTATGGTGATGATATGTTCCGACTGAGGGATAGGAAAAATCAGGATTTTGCTCTTTCCCCAACCCATGAAGAAATAATAACCTACATAGCTTCAAAGGAGATACGCTCCTATCGAGACCTGCCCCAAATATGGTATCAGATACAACCAAAATTAAGGGATGAGCCAAGACCAAGAGCAGGTCTTCTAAGGACAAGAGAGTTTCATATGAAGGATTCATACAGTTTGGATGCTGATTTTGGAGGTTTGGATATAAGTTATAAACTTCATAAAAAAGCATACGAAAGGATATTTTCAAGGATTGGGTTTAAGTACTTTATTGTTGAAGCATCAGGAGGGGTAATGGGTGAAGGAGAGTCTGCAGAATTTATGGTGGAGGCAGAAGCAGGAGAGGATAGGGCTTTAATATGCAGTAAATGTGGATATTCTGCTAATGCAGAGATAGCAGAGGCTGTTCCAGAACCCGAAGATGGGGGAGATGAAAAAAGAATAGAGAAGGTTCATACCCCTGATGTCAAAACAGTGGAGGATGTTTCTTCTTTTTTAGGGGTTTCAAAGAAAAGAATAATAAAAAGTATGCTTCTTATAAAAAAGGAGTCGGTGCCTTTTATGGTGCTCCTCAGAGGAGATTATGATATAAGCGAGGCAAAGTTAGTAAAGGTTTTTGAAAAGGATATAAGATTCGCAACCCCAGAGGAAGCAGTAAACTATCTTAATGCCTCCCTTGGTTTTATTGGTCCTTATGGAGTAAAGAATATGAAGATATTTGCAGATGAAAGTGTAAGAGATATAAAAGATGGGGTAACAGGAGCAAATGAGGATAACTATCATATAAAAGGGTTGAGTGTATTAAGGGATATAAAGATTGAGAAGTTTGTTGATGTGAGAAGGGCAAAAGCAGGAGATTTATGTAAAAAATGCATGACCCCATTAGAAGAAAAAAAAGCCATTGAACTGGGGCATATATTCAAGCTGGGTACTAAGTACTCTCTTCCAATGAATGCAAAATTTTTAGACAAGGATGGTAAGGAGAAGCCAATAGTTATGGGAAGTTATGGTATAGGAGTGGAGAGGGCACTTGCAGCAGCAGTGGAGGTATTTTCAACCAATAACTGTATGAAACTTCCCGTTTCAATAGCTCCCTTTGAAGTTGAGGTTATAAGCATTGGTAACGAAAATAAAAGCAGTGAAATCGTGAAACAACTTAAGGAGAAAGGGATAGAGGTTCTGTATGATAATAGGAATGTACAGCCTGGGGTTAAGTTTTTTGATGCAGACCTTATAGGAGTACCTTTAAGGGTAGTTGTGGGACCTAAGGGACTTTCAAAGGGAACTGTGGATTTGAAAATATTGAAGACAGAAGAAGTAGTAGAACTTCCTTTAGAAGAGGTTTCTTCAAAGGTAAAAAAACTGGTTGAGGAGGAGAAAAATGGATGAGAGAATGATGGAGATAATAAAAAAAGCAGTTATGGATGAAGGTTTTAGAGCTTATCATATAGAAAAAAGGGGGAAGGTAATAGCTGTTTATATAGAAAAGAACAATGGGAGTGTAAATGTAGAGGAGTGTAAAAGAGTTTCAGAGGCAGTATCATTAAAACTGGATGCATTTTTCCCTGAGATGAGGAATTACATTCTTGAAGTTTCTTCACCAGGAGTTGAGAGGTTTCTTTATAAAAAAGAGCATTTTAAAAAATCGGTGGGAAAGAAGGTGTATATTAAAACAGAAAAGGAAGGATTCTATGGGGTTATAACCAATGTGAATGATGAAGGTGTGGAAATAGAGAGTGGAAAAGAGAAGAAATTTGTAAAATTTGACAGCATAAAATCAGCTCAGATAAAGGTTACAACAGAGGAACTTTTCAGGAGGATAAATTGAGTGAAGAGATGAGAAGACTGGTGGCTCAGGTGGCAAGGATAAGAAGCGTGGATGTAGCCTATGTATACGATTCATTAAAAAACAGTATACTGGCAGGGCTTAGAAGAAGATTTGGAAAGAATACCGAAGGAGAGGTTGAGATAGATGAGGATAAAGGTGAGATAAGAGTATACATATATAAAAATGTAGTAAAGAGTATTAAGGACCCGATTCATGAGATAACTGAAGAAGAAGCGAGAAAGATAAAAAGCGGTGCAAAGGAGGGAGAGAAAGTAAAAATAGAGATACCCCTTTTGGAGATAGGAAGGGTCGCTATTCAAAAGGCTATGGACGAACTGATATTTAAATTGAGAGAAGCAGAAAAAACAAAGTTATTTAATGAGTTTATTAAGAAAAAGCATGATATAATAACAGGAACTATACATAAAGTAGATAAAGATGAAATAATGGTGAATCTTGGCCCTGTTTATGGGGTATTGCCCTTAAGGGATCAAATGAAGGTTGACCACTACCACATAGGAGCCCCATTTAAATTTTATGTGGTGCGAATAGAAAAGACCCCCATAGGACCGAGAATCTATCTTTCAAGAACCCATCCTGAATTTTTGAGAAAGTTAATAGAGAAAGAGGTTCCTGAAATTCAAGAAGGACTTGTAGAGATAAAAGCAGTGGCAAGAATACCAGGGGTTAGGTCCAAGGTGGGAGTATATTCCAATGATGAGAGAATAGACCCAATAGGTGCATGTGTGGGGTATAGAAAAACAAGAATTCAGAATGTGATGAAGGAGTTATCCGGAGAAAAAATAGATGTAGTTCAATGGAGCAAAGAACAGAGGATATTTGTGGCAAGGGCGATGAGTCCTGCAAGGGTTATAGAGGTGATTGAGGAGGAGGAGAATGTCTTTACCGTGGTGGTTCCGGATGAGGAGTATTCAAAGGCAATAGGTAAGAAGGGTCAAAATGTATGGCTTGCAAGTCTATTAACTGGGACAAGAATAGAGGTTTTGAAAGAGACAGATTATAAGAATAGGATATTTGCCCGCAAAGTAGCAGAAGTTCTTATAAAAGATCTTGACTTTATTGATGAGGAAGAGAAGAGAAAATTGATAGAGACAGGATATACAACTGTGGTTTCGCTTTTTGAGCAACCTGGAACAGAGGTGGCTAAAAACCTGGGAATGGAACTATCAAAGGTGGAAGAGTTGAAAGAGAAGATAAAGAAAAATTTGGAAAATGAAGCGAATTAAACTTTATCAGGCAGCTAAAAGATTGAAACTTTCCAGTGAAGCTTTTGCAAGGCTATTGGAAGAACTGGGGTTTGCAAAAAGGGGATACACATCTTATGTTACTGAGGAGGAGTTCAATGCAGTAAAAAATAAACTGCTGGAGGAAAAGAGAAGGATAAAGGAGTCCTTAAAGAAAAAGACAAAAAGCCCGAGAAAGGAGGAAAAAAGAGTAATAGATGAAAAGGAAATAGAAAAGTCAATTCAGAGGACTCTCATGATGATGGGAAGGAGAAAAATAAAGAAGAGGAGCCATCCCAAAGAGGAGGTGGTAGAGCCGGTAGAGGAAGAAAAGGAGGGGAAAAAGAGAATAAAGGTGATACCTTATATGAGCGTTGCAGAGCTTGCCCATGTTCTTGATGTACCTCCCTCTGAAATTATAAAAAGATGCTTAGAAATGGGAACATTTGCCACAATAAATCAGCGCCTTGACATGGATACCATAGAGGTTCTCCTTGAGTCCTTTGGATACGAAGCAGAAAAAGAGGAGGAGATAAAGGTTAGAGAAGAGGAGAGAGAGGAAAAAGCAGAACTTAAAAGAAGAGCGCCTGTTGTTGTCATCCTGGGGCATGTGGATCATGGAAAAACCACTCTTCTTGATTACATAAGAAAAACAAATATTGCAGCTAAAGAATATGGAAGGATAACCCAGAGTATAGGGGCATACACTGCACATATAGGAGGTTTTAAGATAGTTTTTCTGGATACACCAGGGCATGAAGCATTCACCGCAATGAGGGCAAGAGGGGCCCAGGTGGCTGATATTGCAGTACTTGTTGTAGCAGCAGATGATGGGGTCAAGCCCCAGACGATCGAGGCGATAAATCATGCAAGAGCAGCAAACCTTCCTATAATTGTTGCTATTACAAAAATAGACCTTCCAAATGCAAATCCTTCAATGGTGAAGTCACAACTGGCTGAAAGAGACATTATAGTGGAGGAGTTTGGAGGAGATGTAATTTCTGTGGAGGTCTCGGGGGTTACTGGAGAAGGAGTTTCAGACCTTCTTGATGCAATTCAGTTAAAGGCAATGGAACTCTCCCTTGAAGTTCCTTTCAAAGGTAAGGCAAAGGGGCTTGTAATAGAAGCTAAACTTGATAAAAGAAAAGGGAATATAGCAACGATAATCCTTTATAAGGGAGAGCTTAAAAAAGGCGACCCATTTGTATGTGGTGAGTACGCAGGGAGAGTGAGAGAGATTCTTGATGAGAATGGGAACAAGGTAGATGGGGTAAAACCCGGGGTCCCGGTTCAGATACTTGGTCTACCTGGACTTCCAGGAGCAGGGGAGACCTTTGAGACAGTTTCCTCAGAAACAGTGGCAAAGGAAATAGCAAAGAGAAGAGAGCTTTTGAAAAGGGAGAGGATTTTAAAGGAAAAACAGAGACTCTCTCTTCAGGCTTTTCAGGAGGCTATTCAAAAGGGAGAGATAAAGGAGCTAAAACTGGTATTGAAAGGCGATGTATACGGTTCACTGGAAGCGTTACACAAAAGCCTCGAAGATCTTTCCATGGAGAATGTGCGGGTTTCAGTAATACATACCGGTGTGGGAGCAATTACAGCCTCAGATGTTAACCTTGCAAGAGCATCCGGTGCCATTATAATAGGATTTCATGTATCCCCTCTTTCCGATGCCCGGGAACTTGCAGAAAAAGAGGGAGTAGAAATAAGAACCTATAAGTTAATATACGAGGTGATAGATGACGTAAGGGCTGCAATGGTGGGATTGCTCGAACCCGAGACCGAAGAGGTAAAACTGGGTAAGGCAGAGGTGAGAAGGGTATTTAGAATACCAAAGGTTGGAACAGTAGCAGGATGCTATATCCTGGAGGGTAAAGTAGAAAAAGAGGCAAAGGTAAGAATATACCGGAATAAAGAAGAGATAGCAGATACCCAGATAGAGTCCTTAAAAAGATTTGACAAATCAGTAAACGAAGTGGAAGCAGGATATGAGTGCGGGATAAAACTTTCTGCTTTTGATGAAATTGAAGAAGGGGATATCCTTGATTTTTACAAAATAATAGAGAAGAAAAGAGAATGGTAGGACTTTTAATGCTTGAACTTTATAACAATGGAACAAGATCGCTAAAGGAAAAAAGGAGGTTACTTGCAAACCTAAAGGCAACCTTGAGAAGAGAGTTTAATGTGGCAATCGCAGAGATAGGAGAACAGGATAAGTGGCAGAGGACAAAGATTGCAGTGGTTTGTGTATCCAACGATGCATCAAGAAATAGAGGACTTTTACAGAGAATTGTGCATTTTGTGGGGAAAAATAGGACATGGGAGATAATAGACTACCGGATAGAGGAGGTGCGGTGATAGAGAGAAGGGAAAGGGTAGCCTCCCTTGTATCTCATAATGTTGCTGCGATACTTCTTGAAGAACTTGGGGTGGAAGAACTGAAATGGGTGAATATCACTGGATGTATAATGAGGAAAGACTTGAAGATAGCATATATTTACTACTCGGTCATAAAAGGTAACAGGGAGGAGATTCAGAAAGCCTTAGAGAGAGAAAAGAAAAGAATAAAAAAGTATCTGGCAAAAAGAATAGTTCTGAAATATATGCCTGATATTGTTTTTAAACCGGATAAATCAACGGACCTGGATGAGTTATTCAGAGAAATTAAAGAATAAAATTCTTTCAGAGATAAGAAGAAACCGAAGATTTCTTGCTATTTCTCATATAGACCCTGATGGGGATGCAGTAGCATCCCTTCTTCTTCTTGGCGAAATTTTTAAAAAATTTAAAAAAGATTTTGTTCTTTTTCTAAAGGATAAGGTACCCAAAAAATTTAATTTCCTGTCAGGCATAAATCTTATAAAAGATAAAATATCAAATCATAAATTTGACTGGATTTTCACTGTGGATACCCCGAATCCAGAAAGGGTTGGGGTGGATATATCCACCTTCCGGGTGATTAACATAGACCATCATCCTTCAAATACCAGGTATGGAGAGATAAATTGGGTGGTTCCTAAAAAGACAGCAGTATGCGTTATGATATATGAACTTTTGAAAAAAGCAAAAGTAAAAATAACCAAAGAGATTGCAGAGATTCTATATACCGGTATATACACGGAAACCGGAGGATTTTTATATCCAAATTTAAGTGAAAATGTATTTGAAATATCCAAAGAGATTCTTTCTACCGGATTTTCTCCATCCGAGATAGCCATGAAGCTTACCGCAAAGGATGAGGAAGATATAAGGCTTTTATCCCTTGTTCTTTCTACCCTTCGAGTTGAGGAGGGGATTGCGGTTATATACATGACGCAAAATATGCTAAAAAAAACGGGGGTGAACGAGGATGTGGAAAATAGCAGTAGTTTTATAAGGTATCCTGCATCTATCCCGGGGGTAAAACTTGCGATATTCTTTAGAGAAACAAAGGATAAAAATACAAAGATAAGTTTCAGGTCCTTTGGAAAGGTTGATGTGAATAAACTCGCTTTTCTTTTTGGAGGAGGGGGACATAAAAATGCAGCAGGGGCAAGACTTAATATGCCTCTTCGTAAAGCAATGAAGATAGTTATAGAAAAATCAAAAGAGTTCATCAAAAGTGCTGAACATAGGAATACTGATTAATAAAGAAGAAAATATAACCTCCTATGATGTTATAAGAAGACTTAAACGAATTATTGGTTATAAAAAAATTGGGCATGCAGGAACCTTGGACCCTTTTGCCTCTGGAGTTCTTGTCATCTTGGTGGACAATGCGACCAAGGTTCAAAGGTATATTCATGAACTTCCAAAAGAGTATGAGGGAGTGATAGAGTTAGGTATAGAGACCGATACCTGGGATAGAGAAGGAAGAATTCTAAAAAAGACTCATATAAAAGAGTTGTCTCTGGATGTCATAGAAAAAAACTTGAAAAATTTTGAGGGTGAAAGAGAACAGATACCTCCACCATTCTCTGCAGTAAAGATACAGGGAGAAAGAGCATATAGGCTTGCAAGAAGGGGGATGAGAATTAAAACAAAACCTAAAAAAATAAAGATAGAAAAGATAGAACTCCTCTCTTATGAGCATCCTTTTATAAAAATAAGATGCAAGGTCTCCTCCGGAACCTATATCAGAGCCCTTGCCAGGGATATAGCAAGTTCTCTTGGAACCATAGGTATTCTTAAGGAGCTTAAAAGGATAAAAATAGGAAAATGGGAGGTTTCGAATACTCTCTCTTCCGCTCAGATAGAAATGGATACTTTAAAAAAACACATGCTTTCCATACCAGAACTTTTATACTTTATACCAAAATTTATTTTAAAAAAGGAAAATGAATTCAAATTAAAGACAGGTAGATTTCTATCTCCTGATGATTTTATAAAAAACCCAGGAGATAAAAAAAGGCTCCTTGTTCTATCTTCCGATGAAAAAAACATTGCAGTATACATAAAACATAATGGTTTTTATAAACCAGAAAGAGTAATAGTAAAAGAGAGTTGAAAGAATATTTTTACCCCCAAGAGTTAAAAGGAGATTCTGTGGTAACCATAGGAAACTTTGATGGAGTTCATTTAGGGCATAAAAAAATAATAGATACAGTAATTAAAAGTGCAAAGAGTAAAAAATTAAAACCAGGAATAGTGACATTTATCAAGGACCCCGAACTGATAAGAAAGAAGAGAAGAGTGATTCTCACCACTGCAGAGGAGAAAAGAGAGATACTTGAAGAGTCTGGTATATCCTTTATATACTGGCTTGATTTCTTAAAGGTAAAAGATATGGAGCCAAAAGAGTTCTTTGATGTTATATTGGTGAAGAAGCTACATGTAAAAATGATAGTTGTTGGAGAGGATTTCAAATTTGGAAAAGAAAGAGAAGGAGATATTTTCATGCTAAAAAAATTTGCAAGAATTTATGGTATAAAGGTAAAGATAATAAAAAAGCTTCGGATAGAAAGTAGTGATGTGAGTTCCACAAAAATAAGAACTCTATTGAGCAAGGGAAAGGTTGAAACTGCGTATAAATTGCTTGGCAGGAGTTATAAGATAGAGGGAAGGGTGGTTAAAGGGGCAAGAGTTGGAAGAAGGCTTGGGGTCCCCACCTTAAATCTTAAGGTGGATGACTCAAAGATACTCCCGGCAAA
>Ga0190286_1000928_pt1 | contig 11217 bp, 14 predicted proteins | sample 48691834_MG_FD_183241 | JGI IMG/M metagenome (GOLD analysis project Ga0190286, IMG submission 183241) | Hydrothermal vent microbial mat bacterial communities from Southern Trench, Guaymas Basin, Mexico - 4869-18-3-4_MG | ecosystem: Environmental > Aquatic > Marine > Hydrothermal vents >... | reverse complement strand
GAAACGGGCAGGGTGTGCCACGCCAGTGGGCACCCCTGTGAGGACGTGAAGCGCGAAAGCGGGTCCAGCGCCGACGACTCATCACGTTTCACGTATGACGTTCTATGCCGGGTCAGGCGATTAGCCTGACTGTGTGGCAGCAAACTTCTCTTATACCCCAGGCAGGATTTGAACCTGCAACCCTCGGATTAGAAGTCCGACGCTCTATCCAATTGAGCTACTGGGGCGTGGCGATGATATTTTAACCGCATTACATATCCCTGTCAAGCCCTGGGGTTACTCTTGCTCAGCCCGCCATTGGCGACAAATGCTGCAAACGCCGCTATATCGGGAAAGATGCGCTCAGAGAAAGAGCTCACGACCCAGTTGTCTGCCAGCGGGGAGATGGTATACACACGCACTCCGCTCTGGTAGGCACTCCACATCTCGATGGCTGTTCCCATACTGGCCGATGGGACGTATGCCACCAGCACATCCACTTGACCGGCCAGTGTGGCCAGTTCCAGCAGTGTCTGCTTGGCCTGCTCTGTGCTGTAAGTCACGCTATCGGGGTGCAGTGCGAGAGGGTCCAAAACCTCGACCCCAGGGGCGTAACGCTGCAGGATCTGAGCGATCTCGCGGCGATAGTCCTGGGCATCAATACCTCTATCACGGCGGGAGCCCTGCATGATGCCAGCGATGAACATGCGCATAACGACCTCCTTGCCAGTGTCTTTTTCTGCTGATGTGCTGGTGTTTCAGGATAGGTAAATGACAACGCCGCGACGACCGTCGCGGCGCGAGCATTACAGCCCAAAACCCGATTAGCCTTTTTGTACTGGTCGGATTCCCTTGTAAATCTGCCGTCCTGTCAGCGTGCGCAGGATCTTCTCCGCAGGATGGCCGGTGATGTTGCTTAATTCTCTACACGTCAGGGGCGTATTGCCATTCGCCAGGAACACACGGAAAACCGCATCTACCAGCGATAAGTGCTCGTTTATATAGCCGGGCTGCTTGCTACAATGGATCTGCAATACGTGCTGCAGCCCATCTACCTGCGTCACCTCGCCCGTCTTCTCATTTACCCAGTCGATTTTTTCCGTGTCGAAGTGTTCGCTGAAAACCACCCGATGTTCCTGGCAGAGGTGGGATCGCAGTTCTATATTGATACGCAACCCTTTCCGTTCCCACCAGCCATAGTCAATATGAAACGGCGTATCAAGCGTAGGCTTGACCAGCGTTGGCAGTGAGGGAGGAACGGTAATCTTACTCATCGGCAGACCCAGGATCCGTATATAAGACCCAGTAGTTGTCACCTACTGGTGCGTATGCACCACTGGCGATCAGTTCCGCCAGCAGTGGTCCGGGCGGTGTGCGTTTCCTGACGTTGACCGCGCTGTAGAGCGTAGCCGCGTGGACGGTGCCCTGGGGACTCAGTTTGGCCAGTTCGGGGAAGAGTTCGGCAATCAACTGGCTCAGCGAAAGCTCTTGCTGGTATGCGCGAGTCCATACCATGTCTGTCGCTTTGGAACTTTCCTCTACCACAATCATCAACTCGTCGTAACTGCAAGCGATGAGTTTCTTGCGCATCTCAAAGGTGAGCTGCCCTTCTACTGACAATGCGACCCGTACCCATTCCCGTCTGGGGCGGCGACCACGTCGCTGAATCACGACCGTTCCTGGCTTCTCGCCTCGTGCCAGTTTCAGGTATGCTCCCACCGGTATATCGTATTTCCTGTACCACTCTTCCAGGCCGTAGACGTAGTGTCCTTTGCGCACAACCCAGCCTGGCATCTCCGTGCCCGTCTCGCTATCTATGAAGGTGAAGCGAATGCACCGCGTGCGGCCAGTCGGAAACACACGCGCCAGCCGGCTCGAAAGTGGCAGGGTACCGGACTTCCAGTGGGGATAGGTCAGCACGACCGTCACCGGCTCAGGTACCTCGATAGGGCTGTCCAGGTTCGACCATTCGTCGTCCAATTCCTGCTCCAGTGCCAGCATCTCGCTGGTCAGCAGGGCGGGCTCGTACTCTATGGGTTGATATTGCAGGTAAATAGGAACGGATTGCACCCATTTCGGTTCCAACTGGCGGAGGAACCAGAGTATCTCCCCCGCCGGCCCGACCTCGGCGAACCGCTCGTCCTCTTGAAGCGCATAGTTCAGAGAGAAGGTGCGTAATTGGGGAGTGATTTCCTCCGGCAGTTCCAGATCGCCTAACAGCGCCTCCGTTGGCAACGGCCCGCCCTCTGCCATGTCGAGCACAGCCTCCGCCAGATTCAGATGTCCTATGTGTATCTCCACCAGCAGGTCATGGCGGAACCACTTGTTGGCCAGACGGACAAAATTGGGCTCAGATTCGAGGCGCTTCTCCAGCGTCTCCTTAACCTGCGGTCCATACAGCGCGGCCAGTTCCTCTGGGGTACGCAGCGCCGCATCTTCCACTGTGCCAGCCTGCGCCTCGCGGTTGAGCGGATGGTCGGTCATCAATTCGGATGCAAACTCACGCCTCTCGCCTTGCTCGAACTCCACCTGGATGACTTGGAATGAACCGTATTCGGGGTTGTGACCAGGCCGCATGCCGGTGACTTCCCCCACACGATAGCCCAATGCCGGGAAGACCACCCGCTTGCCAATTTCGTAACTGAGCTTGGGCTGGTACGGGGTGCCCTTGGACAGCGCGCTCTCTATGAGTGCTTCTTCCTGACGGCACCGGTGCAGGATCAGCGCTTGGCCCAGTTTCTCTGCCGAGCACGGCAACTCATCCTCGACCATCAACGTGCTGAGGTATTGAAGATCGTTGGGGGAAATTGTGAACTCATCATCCCAGTAAGCAGGGTTCTGAGTCTTCCGCTGGATCAAGGTCACGTCTCCTAAATACATGTCACCGTAGTGATACCGGCGCGATTATACCAGGGTTGTGCCAGTTTGACAAATACGTACAGTTGAGGCACAATAAAAGCGATGTCGAGGGAGGCTGAAGGGGCAAGAAGCAAGATGCAAGATAAGCGATCGCGTCATTCTGATCTGACCGTAGTTCATGTTGTGCAAGGGCTGTTGAGGGCTCAGGTTATCAAAACCAAGTTGGAATACGCAGACATCCCTGTGCTGTTGGATTACGAGAGTGTAGGTCCGGTCATCGGCATCACAGCGGACGGCATTGGGGAGGTGCGTATACTGGTGCCGAGCGGATATGCCGACGAGGCACGGGCGCTTATCGAAGAGTAGCGAGTGCCGCGATTGTTGTGGCATTGACGGTTTGCTAACCTCAACCACCAATTGCTAACAGCTCAGGCTCTGGCCAGGTATAGAACTCCTCCAGCCACTGCAGACCGTTCACACTGGTTCCTCCAACCCACATCTCCCAGTGCAGATGTGCGCCGGTGGATAACCCTGTGTTGCCCACTTTCCCAATCAGTTCACCCTGAAGAACCTGCTGGCCGACCTGTACCCCGATCATCGAAAGATGCCCGTAGCCCGTCAAAACGCCCCAACCATGGTCTATCACAACCGCTTTGCCCCACAATGCCATTGGCTCGGCCAGCACTACGGTGCCCGCAACGGGTGCGTACACCGACGTTCCGGTTGGTGCCCGGAAATCCACACCGCTGTGGTAGCTGGTGTAGGGCCCGCCGTTGTAAGAGCGATGAGAGCCAAAGTAGGCTGAGATAGATCCCCTGCACGGGCGTTGGAAGGGCACCGCCCAGAGCCGCTCCGGGGTAAAGATGTGGCGCACTGCATCAAAACGATCGCGATCCCTGGCAAAGACGGCCGGATCTAGCAGGCTGGTTCGGCTAGCCGGGAGATCAATCCGCTCGTAGCCGAAGCGTCCGGCCTCTACTAACACCCCTGCGGTCATCGCCGTGTTCTGCCCGCGAGCGTCCGTAGCTTCCAGTTCTAGTTCATACAGGCCAGGCTCGGTGAACACGTGCACTCCCACTAACCCGTAGTACACGTCCTTTTCCTCCGCAAAGTGCACTTCTCGTCCAAACAGCCTGCCCGTCAGTGTGACATGTTCTGTTGTGCGCACTGCGACGATCATTGTCGTCCCCTGAGTCGCTGGTAGCGGTTGCACCTCGGCAGAGACAAAGGGCGCAGGCAACAGGCCTGGTCCTTCACCAGGAACTACCAGTTCCTGCCCAGGGTAGATCAGCGCCGGGTTCGCAACGCGACTAACGGTCGCCAGCGTCCAGGGGGAGACGTCATAGTGTAGGGCGATGCGGAGCAGTGTATCGTCGGGATGCACGATGTAGACCATGCCCCCGTCTACCGGGGGACGGACAACTACCTCCTCGCTGGCGGGTCTGTTGGGTGCTGGCACCTGGATGACCTGCCCCACGTAGATGGCGTTTGGAGAGAGCAGGCCATTGACCTGGGCAAGTGTCTGCCAGGTGGTATGGTAGTGCCTGGCAATAGAGGCCAGCGTGTTGCCTGCCTGAACCAAGTAAGGTACCGTACTCTCTATGCTGACGTCCCCCTTGCCGCCAGGAATGACGAGCCGCTGACCGGTGTAAATATGCCGTGGGTTGGGGATGCCGTTGGCGTGGGTGATGGCGTCTACCGTCGAACCGTACCGCCGAGCAACGGAGAACAACGTCTCGCCCCGCTGCACAATGTGTACCGTCGTCTGCGGCGGTGGCTCGCCCGATTGGGCCTGCGCCGGTACTGCTGGCCCTCCGACTAGCAGTAAGATGGCCAGAGTAATGATGGTTTTTCGATTCACCTGGTTACCCCCCAAAGCGCAGTTGATCTCCTATTCGCACCTGCTCCAGCAACGTTGGTGGCCCCTCCAGCACGTCCCGTGCTGGCGCACGGGGGACGTAGAGCGGGCGGAAAGGGCGTGCTAGTTGTGCATCCACCACTCGCCCGTTCCTGTCCAGCCATATCGTGGCGATGGGGAAGAAGACAAAGAACATGTGGATGGCGGTGTCGGCGCGGCTCTCCCGGTGTCCCATCAGCAATAACCCCTCGTTGTCGCTCAGGGTACGCCGGAAAGTCAGTCCCCGCAGACGACAGAGGAAACTGGCGCAGAGGCGCACACGCCCCAGAAGCTGCTCGCTCCGCGTCTCGTTCCACACCGCTACGTCTCTGGATGTCAATTGGTTGGGCACGACGGATCACCACGCGCTACGTAGGCCGCTGGCGCAGCGATCTTAACTCCTCGTACAGCGCCTGTGCGGTAGCAAATTCAAAGGGCAAGGTGTCCGACCGGGGCCAGAACTCCTCCAGCCAGCGATTGCCCGTCGTCTGTTCGTAGACGTGAGCCTGAATGAGCATGTCGAGCCGGTCGGCGTCGCGGACGAGCCGGCCTTCGATGCTTGTCCCATCCTCGAATTCCTGCCACCAGGTACGCCACTGCCCGGCGCAGGGCGACCTGCGTAGTAATTCATTCAGAGCCTCTGTCTCCGCCTCCCGCTTAGCTCCGGAAGGAAAATGGACCGCTGCGGGCGTGGGGAGGTCACTGACCACGCTCTCCGGCAGATCGTGGAGCAGCGCGATGGTCAACAACTTGGCCTTGTCCAGGGGCTGCCCCACCATCTCGGCCAGGATCAGGGAGATGAAGGCCACGCCGAAACTGTGGTCGGCTACGCTCTCAGCGTCGGCCACACCCCGCATTACCCAGCCGGTGCGCGGTGTGCGCTTCAGGCGATGAGCATTGAGAAGCAACTGCATCGCGGTGCTGGTGTCCATCTCATCTCGTCAATAAGGGATGAAACCTTGCGAAGGTAAGGCTATAGGTAAACGTTCAGACCTCCGAGGTTTTGGATGTGTATTTGGCCCGAAAGCGAGCAACATACCGCTAAAAGCTTCCAAGAGAGCACTATTTCGTAAACCTCGGAGGTCTTTTGTGGGTGTTTTGTCCCTCCCCTGAGCGCTTGCGGCTATAGTTTGTAGCCGATCATGCGGAGGAGGTTCTTGCGCTGGACGACGTCATCCTCTGTTTCGATACCCTTCGTCTTGACGCCATCTACCACGCCGAGGACCCCCCGCCCTTGCTCCGTCTCGGCCAGGATGACCTCGACCGGGTTGGCCGTGGCGCAGAAGATGTGACACACTTCGGGCACCATCTTGACCGCGTTCAGCACGTTGACAGGGTAAAATCCTTCGCCCAGGAAGATGATGAAACTGTGCCCCGCGCTCAGTGCCAGCACGTTCCGCTTCGCCAGTTCGATCAGTTCATCGTCGGTGCCGCTGGCGCGCACCAATGCCGGGTCCGAAGATTCGCAGAAGGCCAGGCCAAACTTAATGCCTGGCACACTACCGACCAGTGCCTCGTGCAGATCCTCCACCGTCTTGATGAAATGGGATTGGCCCAGAATGAGATTCACGGCCTCCGGCTTCTCAATCCGCACTACCATAAGTTCCATCGCTTACCTCCCGCTCCTCTCCATCAAGCGACCTCTCCAGAAGCCAAGAGGCGATGGCATGGGGTCACCCCGCCACCACCGCCTTTCGAGCCTGCTGGGACAATCCTCAAATGTCTGAGACATCGCCGCTAGGTCACCACATGCCAAGAGCGATGTGTTCAGTTGTTGAGAACGGGCCTCCATGGATAATGGAAGCGACATCGTGAACCGTCGGGCTCAGGTTGGAAGCCCTAACACCTTGTTCACGCTTTGCAGCAGTTCCTGCGGGCCGAACGGCTTGGTCACGTAGTCATCCACCTTGGCGATGTGAAGCCCTAACACTTTGTCAATGCTCTGTGCCTTGGCGGTGACGACGATGACCGGGGTGTCCTTCAATTCATCGTCGGCTTTCATTTGCTGATAGACCTCCCAACCGTCCATGTCCGGCATCATCAGGTCCAGCAGCACCAGGTCTGGCTTGAGCCTGCGCACTGTCTCCAGGCCTTCACGGCCGCCGACAGCGCCGATGAGATCGAACCCCTTCCGCCCGAGGATCAGTTTGACCAGGTCAATCATCTCAGGCTCATCCTCGATGCAGACGACTACCTTTTTATCTTCTGCCATTCGGTACCTCCCTTTGTTTCGCGGGCAAACTGACACACATCAAAGTACTACTAGTGCCGTGGCGACATTACTATGCCTAGTGTACCACTATCCTGCTTTCAAGTCAAATTGCAAGCAGCACGATTTGTGGGACCACCTGGCAAAGCAGCGGCGTGATTTGTTGGCGGAGGGTATCAGCGGGGCGGAGGTTGCGCTGCGGTGAGAGTGCGCTATAATTAGGAACGGTAGGTTTCTGGACTTAGAGCAATGCCTCTGCAAGGCATTGGAGATAACTTGATCGTTGAGGAATCTGTGCGAACTGCACAACCTGACGACCTGGTTCTGTTGGTTGGCCGCGATCGCAAATCGTTCATCATCCGGCTAGAGCCAGGTTCACAACTTCATACCCACCGTGGGGTGGTGACCCACGATGACCTGGTTGGAACTCCTTGGGGGACACGACTGTCCACTCACCTGGGGTACCCGTTTTTGTTGCTCCGGCCCTCCACCGATGACCTCGTGCGTAACCTCAAGCGCAACACCCAGGTTGTTTATCCCAAAGACGCAGGTTACATTTTGATGAAGATGCGCGTCGCCGCAGGCTGCCGCGTGGTCGAGGCCGGCACCGGCAGCGGCGGGCTGACGTTGGTCTTCGCCCAGGTGGTCGGCCCCACCGGCCGCGTTTATTCCTACGAGGTCCGCCCGGAGATGCAAGAACTGGCCCGCAAGAATCTGGAGCAGCTTGCTTTAGTCGAGTTTGTGGAATTCACACTGCGCGACATCTCTGAGGGCTTCGACGAACGCGACGCCGATGCTCTGTTTTTAGACCTGCCCAACCCTTGGGACTACCTGACACAGGCCCACGCGGCTCTTGCCAACGGTGGTTTCTTTGGCTGCATTCTACCTACTACTAACCAGGTCAGCCGCTTGATCGGCGCACTGGAGGAGACAAACTTTGGCTTGATCGAAGTAGAGGAGTTGCTGCTCCGGCAGTATAAGGCGGTGTCCGCCCGCCTGCGTCCGATGGATCGTATGGTAGCTCACACTGGCTACCTGGTCTTCGCGCGGGCGCTCGTACCATATCCATTGAAGGAGTGAGTTAGAGACTATGGGAAACCTGAGACGACTGGTGCTGGACGTTCTGAAGCCCCTGGAGCCGAGCATTGTGGAACTGGTGCAATTGCTGGCTGATCTGGAGGGTGTGGACGGGACCAATATCTCGATCTACGAGATTGACCGCCGCGTAGAGAACGCCAAGGTCACCATCGAAGGGCACGACTTACGCTACGAGGAGATCGCCCACGTCATTGAGGAGAACGGCGGTGCGATCCACTCCATTGACGAGGTAGCGGCCGGTAAAGTGCTCATCGAGGACGTCATCACGCCGCAAGATTAGCTGTGGGAAATTCAGATAAACCGCTCGGACGTCTGGCTCAGGGCATAGAGGACGTACGAGAATACGAACGTATCGCCGGTTTCTCGAAGATTGCTCGCCGTGCCCTGGCGAACAATGCCTTTGATGGCGTGTTGACCATGATCGGCGTGCTGATGGGCAATTACCTGGGCGATGTCCGTAGCGCTGGTACCGTGATCCGCATCGGCATTGCTACCTCCATCTCCATAGGAGTTTCGGGGTTGTGGGGAGCTTACTTGGCCGAGTCTGCCGAGCGCGGGCGCGAGTTGGCTGAACTGGAGAGAATATCGCTGACTGATCTGGGGGAGACGAAGATCGGCCGTGCCTCGCGCGTGGCAGTGATCGTCGTGTCATTGGTGGATGGCCTGTCGCCTCTCGTTTCTTCGATGATTGTGCTCACTCCCTTTTTCTTTGCATCGTTTATCAATGACATCATGGTCAGTTATGCGTTCTCTTTGCTTGTTGCCCTGATCAGCTTGTTCGGGCTGGGGATGTTCCTGGGGCGCATCTCCGGGCGCAATCTCGTCGGTTACGGATTGCGCACCGTTATCGCGGGCATTGTGGCTATCGTGCTCAATGCTCTGCTGCCCATCGAGCCATAGACAAGAAGTAAGAAGCAGGAGGCAGGAGGAATTTGTCATGTTCCGTAGACGTCCCTTCCGCCGCCGGCCGTTGGTCCGGCGGCGTCCACCACCGCCCTCTCCGGGGGCTTCGCCGCCTCGCCGTCCACTGCCGCCTGGGGTGCGTCAGGCGCTGGCCCGCGCCAATAGCCTGATGGCGGACGGGCAATTCGCCGAGGCAGCCAACGTCTTTGAGCGACTGTCTGAAGAGGCCAGGCGGCGCGGTATGCTTGTCCGCGCCGCCGATCTGACCCTCCAGGCATCCCGGGCTTATTTTGCCGCCGATGATGTGGAGGCCGCACTGGAGCGGGCCAAGGAGGCACTGCGGCTGCTCGTCCGTGGTGGCCGCGCCGGGCGTGTCCCTCGCGTTCTCTCCAGGATGACGGCCGCGCTGCGCGAGAAAGGCTACGAGACCCAGGCCGATCAATTGGAGCAGGAGGCCGCGCAGGCGCTCGAGGAGATGGGGCTATCGCTCGACGAAGTGAGGCAACGCGTCCCTCAGATGATCGAAAGACGTGGCACCCTGCCAGGTCACTGCAGCGGCTGTGGCGCGCCGCTCGTCCCAGACGAGGTCGAGTGGCACGATACCCAAACAGCCGAATGTCTCTACTGCGGCACCATAGCCAAAGCCACGTAGGTAGTCACAAGCGTACAAGTAGACAAGTAGACAAGGTGCAGTTGCCTTTGTTTGCTTGTATCCTCATTTGCTTCCCCGTGAGCGCACCTTACCCACGGGTAGGGTGTTGTATTTATTGGTATCCCCAAATCAGTGTGATAAAGGAGGCAATCATGAGCAGTCACAAAATCGCAGTGGTAACAGATAGCACAGCCTACATCCCCGAAGAAGCCCTGGACGGTTCGAGCATTCCCGTAATCCCCCTCTGGCTCATCTGGGGCGACGAGCGCTTCCGGGACGGGGTGGATATAGACCCGCCGACCTTTTACCACCGCCTGCGGACAAACAAGACTTTCCCCACTACGTCTCAGCCCTCGGCTGGGGAGTTCATAGACTTCTTCCACCGCGTTGCAGCCGAGAGCAACACCGATACCATCGTGGGGGCCTATATCTCCAGCGGGATCAGCGGCACCGTCGCCTCGGCCGAGATGGCCAAAGCACAGCTACCCGAACTCAACATCACAGTCATAGATTCTTTTGGTACCTCGATGAGTCTGGGTTTCATCGTGCTGGCTGCTGCCCGAGCGGCAGCCGCCGGCAAATCGCTCGATGAGGTCGTCGCTGCGGCCAAGGAGGTGCAGGATCGGGTCCACATCCTTTTCGCTGTGGACACGCTGGAGTACCTGCACCGGGGCGGGCGCATCGGCGGGGCCAAGCGGCTGCTGGGAACCGCGCTGAACATCAAGCCGCTGCTGCATCTGGAGGGCGGGAAAGTCGAACCGCTGGCCCAGGTGCGCACCAAGCGTAAGGCAGTTGCGCGGATGTTGGAAGTCGCCGAGGAACGGCTGGGCGGGAAACGGATGGCCGAAGCAGCCGTCCTTGACGTGGACAGCCCCAAGGAAGGAGAGACTGTCATTGAACAGGTGAAGGAGCGCTTCGGCATCTCCGTAGTCTACCGCACTCAAGTCAGCCCCGTCATCGGTACCCACGTCGGGCCGGGTACCGTCGGTATCGCTTTCTACGCCGCCGACTGACAGCTACACGCACAAACACCAGAGCGCGTTTCCAGACCGGAGCGCGCTCTTTCCTTACCTGCATTTTTTAACCTTTGGGAAGAATGGTTGTATAGTATTTTAGACTGACCGGTCGGTCTAGAAGTCAACCGAAGGAGACAATATGGGCAGGGGGCAGATTGAACTATGGTGGCGAAGCAAGGACAATCGAACAATCCATACGATATTTGCACCTGGCGGCCCGCGTCTGAATGTGAGGGCTGTCCCATCGTCGGTCGCCTGAAATGCCGCTTTCGTCGGGGGGACCTGCTGCATTTTGTGGGCATGTTCGGCGTTTTCGCGCTCCCTGCCGTAATTGGCGTGATTCGGGGCGGGTATGGCTGGTATCTGTTGGGGTGGGCCGGGTTCTGCCTGGTCTTTTTCGAGCTGTGGGAGATTCGCATCCTGTGCAGTCATTGCCCCTATTATGCCGAAAAAGGGCTGACGCTGCACTGCATCGCCAACTATGGTTCTCTCAAAGTCTGGCAATATCATCCCGAACCCATCAGCAAAGCAGAGACGATTCAGCTTGTGATTGGTTTCATCATACTGGGCGGTTATCCGTTTCCGTTCTTGATTCTCGGTGGAC
>Ga0190286_1000926_pt1 | contig 11225 bp, 20 predicted proteins | sample 48691834_MG_FD_183241 | JGI IMG/M metagenome (GOLD analysis project Ga0190286, IMG submission 183241) | Hydrothermal vent microbial mat bacterial communities from Southern Trench, Guaymas Basin, Mexico - 4869-18-3-4_MG | ecosystem: Environmental > Aquatic > Marine > Hydrothermal vents >... | reverse complement strand
GCATCTGTGTCCGTGCATATACCTCCAACTCCTCTGCCCTGCTTAAAATATAATCTATCTCTTCCTTTGAGAACTCACGTGTCGAAATAATATGCCTTTTCGTAAACATCACTATAAATAAAAAATCGCTAAAAAATAAAAAATGAAAAGAAAAAGGGAAAAATAAAAACAGGAGAAAAAGTCTTGCTTTTTCTTGGTTGTCTCGCTTTCTCTCCTTTCACGCCTTCGTTTTCATTGTTATTTCCATCGAGGATACGTTTGCCTTATCTCCTCCTTCTCCCTCTATCGCTTCTGTCCCTATTTGTATGTCCTTTATTTCCACGTTTGGCAAGAACTTGTTCCTCACCACTTCTGCGGTATCCACAGCTCTTGAGATCGCTCTTCCTCTCGCTTTTATTACCACATCGTCAAAACCGTTGTTGAACTGTGTCACTACCGCCAGGACATAACTCATCACAGGCTTGTTTCCGATATATATCACGTTGTCTTCTGGCACTTTGCATCACCATATTGAACATAGGTTATGTGTATATAAAAAGGTATCTATCACAAAACGAAAAAAATAGTAATTCCTCGATTATCTAAATCGCTAAGGCGCTCATTTACTCTCATTTCTTACCATATTTCTCCTCGGGGTCAAACACCTTTTCACTCACTATCTCCCCATTTATCCTGCGGTAAAAGCAAGACCGGTATCCGGTATGACATGCGCCACCTATTTGCTTCACCTTCAATAGTATTGCATCTTCATCGCAATCGATAAGAATATCTTTTATTATCTGCTCGTTACCTGAAACCTCACCCTTCCTCCATAATTTACCCCTGCTCCTGCTCCAATAGTGCGCCTTCCCTGTCTCTATGCTCAGCCTCAGCGCTTCCTCATCCATGTGCGCAAGCATGAGAACCTCTCCAGTTTCATAATCCTGTGCTATTGCATGCTTCAATTCCTTCTCTTCCTTCTTCACCTCTTTCCTTCACCCTTTCCCCTCAATACTTCGATCACTTCTTTTTGCAATGTCACCACCAAATCGCCAAATAATCCAAATATGAGGAACTGCACGCCTGAAACAATCAATAAAGATGTAAGCACGGCAAGAGGCACGTGTGTTATCCCCTTGAACCACTCCAGCACAACATAAATGCCCGATAGGATGCCGACGGCTATAAATAAGAAGCCAATGATGCCGAAATAAAAAATAGGGTTATGTGTTCTTGCAAGCACGTATAGCGTATAAGCTATTTTTGAGCCATCACGGACAAAATTGAGTTTTGATTTCCCTTTTCTCTTTTCATATCTTATGGGAACTTCTTTTATCTTGATCCCTTTTTTTACTGATTCTATTGCCATTTCTGCTTCTATTTCAAACCCTTCCACTTCTAGATTCATCTTTTTCACTGCATCCCTCGTAAGTGCACGATAGCCTGATAATATATCATTCAATCTTATGCCGTAGCCGAAGCCAAAAATCTTGTTCAACACCCAGTTTCCAAGTCTGTGTAGTTTTGCAAATGCACCTCCGTATGCAAATCGGTTGCCTATAACATGCTCTGCCTCGCCTTTGACTATCGGGTCAAGCAATTTTCTCACTTCCGAAGGTGAATAAGTCCCGTCACCGTCAATGATCACAATTATCTCATCTTCTATGCGTGCAAAAGCCTGCTTAACCGCCGCACCCTTCCCCCTTCCTTGCTGAACCACCACCCTCGCCCCTTCTCTCCTTGCTATCTCCCTCGTCGAATCAGCACTATTTCCATCAATGACAAAAACATTTTCAAATCCTTCGCTTTTAAACCCCCTTATAACCATACCTATTGTTTCTTCCTCATCCAATGTCGGAATTAAAATACAAACATTATCGTCTTTCATTCCTTCTCCTCTTTGCTCAACACCCTTACACTATCCCCCCTAACCGTGATCGGTATCGGGACCATCGCTTCAAATAGTTCAATGGTAAGCTCTTCATGCGTCTCGTCAACTTTCTTCACCCTTGCACGCTCACCTTTGAACGGTCCAGCAACTATTTCTATTATGCTGCCTTCTTCTATCCCCGTTACTGAGGGTTTAGGCACGAGGAAGTGTTCTACCTCCTCTAATTGTATATCCCCCTTAATCAACCCCCGTGCATGAGGGATATTTTGAATTATTCGTTCTATTGCCTCAGAAAAGGAAGCTTCTATCAGCACATATCCCTTCAGCTCCTCAGGCACCAAAATCGCTTTTACTCCATGCTCAGTTTCCTCTCTCTCTTTTAGTGCGGTCTCTATAAGATTTGCAACTGCTTGTTCCTGATTTACCGTTGTTTTTACCGCGTATATTGTATTTGTAACCATAGTCAAACCGCCTTTGGTAAAACCGACATCAAAAGATAGATAGAAAAACCAATGATGCCAATTAGTGCCATCGCAGCACCTGCGATTTTAGAAATCTTAACAAACTCCTCCCTTTTCGGTCTCTTCGCCAATTTCAGTATTCTCACGTATTCCTTTAACCTTTTAGATATGTCTTCCAGCCTCATTTGCATTACATTAAATAGATTGCCTAACGCACTATCTCGATACCGTATTTCTCTTTTTTCATCTCTTTTCGAGCGTATATTTGCTCTGACTTTACACCTGTAACAACGAGCAGGGTTCTCATCGTGTTCTTCAGTTCTGGACTTAGCTGCACGCCCCAGATTATTCTTGCATCCGAGTTCATCATTCGGTATACTTCCTGAAGTGCTCCTTCTGCTTCCTCTACGGTCATGTCATCTCCACCAGTGACGTTTACCAGTGCTGATTTCGCTTCTGACACATCGACCTCAAGTAAAGGAGAGCTTAACGCCTTTCTTACCGAGTCTATTGCTTTATTCTGACCATCTGATTCACCAAATCCTATCATTGCCATTCCCCCATCTTTCATCACCGTTCTCACATCAGCGAAGTCCAGATTTATAAGACCCGGCTTTGTTATCAGCTCCGTTATTCCCTTAACTGCGCGCATCAATACATCATCGGCGACTCTAAACGCATCGTTTAATGGCAACCTTGGAACTACATCCAATAACTTGTCATTTGGTATCACGATTAGAGTGTCGGTATTTTCACGCAGTGTCTCAAGTCCAGTATCCGTATTCTCTATTCTTACCTCCCCTTCTGCGCTGAAAGGTAAGGTCACTACACCAATGGTAAGAGCACCAGCATCCTGCGCTGCTTGTGCGACCACTGGCGCTGCTCCTGTCCCGGTGCCGCCGCCCAATCCGCAGGTCACAAAGACCATATCAGCACCCTCAATAATTGATTTTATATCATCTTCGTTTTCCCTCGCCGCTTCTTCTCCTAATCTCGGGATACTCCCTGCTCCAAGTCCACGAGTTGTCTTTTTTCCTATCAATAACTTTCTCTCCACTTTTGAAAACAACAAATGTTGTGCGTCGGTGTTCAAAGCAAAAAGCTCAGCGCCAAAAATACCTTCCTCTGTCATTCGCTGTATTGTATTAGTCCCGCTTCCGCCGCATCCAATTACCCTTATGATTGTTCTTGATCTTTCCAGTATTGCTTCTAATTCCTCATTCCCCTGTGTCTTTACTTCTCCTACTTCAGAAACCATTTCGCTTCCAATTTGTTTCATCTTTTCTTCTCCTTCGCTATTAATCCAATCCCAATCAATTTTAGTTTTTCTTTATTAAATAAACCCCCTTCTTTAAACAGCATTTTATGAATGCGGAGGAGGGGATTTGAACCCCCGAACCCCTTCGGGACAGCGACCTCAACGCTGCGCCTTTGTCCTCTTGGCAACCTCCGCAAACTTTTTTCCTTTTAAGAAAAGAAGATATTAGTAAAAGAAAAATTTTGAATTTTAGGAAATGGAGATGGATATATATTATTCTAACTCTAATGAAGTTTAACCAAAAATTAGCACAGAAAATAAAAAGTAAAAATGTCAAAGCGACATAGACCAAGGAGAGGCTCACTTGCTTTCTCACCAAGGAAGCGAGCAAGAAGTGAGAGATGCAGAATAAAAAGGGAAGAGATAGCTGCAGGTAGGAAAATACAGGGTTTTGTGGGTTATAAAGCGGGAATGACGCATCTCGTCCTGGCTGATAATGCCCCTCACAGCGTAACGAAGGGGATGGAGATTTCCGTTCCCGCAACGATAATAGAGACACCACCAATAAGGGTAGAAGGATTCCGTCTTTATAAAAAAACGCACTACGGAAAGAAACCGGTGACGGAAGTATGGGCATTGGCTGGAGCAGAGGCGGAGAATAGCGGCAATCTGAACAGAATCGCGGATATAATCAAAAGTTCGGCAGGGGAGGACCGGTCTGCATTAAGCCTGAGCATGATCATTTCCACATTACCCAAAATCGTAAGCGGGGTGCCAAAGAAGAAGCACGAAATAATGGAGATAAAGATGAGTGGGGATATAGAAAAAGACCTTGAATATGCACGAGAAGTGTTCGGAAAAGAGATAAGAGCGAAAGACATATTAAAAGAGGGCGATTTTGTAGATGTCACCGCGGTGACAAGAGGGAAAGGGACACAAGGACCTGTAAAGCGGTGGGGTGTCATGATACAGAATGCAAAAGCACGGAGGTCCGGGAGAGGTCGCCATGTGGGTTGTATTGGTGCTTGGAAACCTCGACGAGTAAGATGGAGAATACCTCAGCTTGGACAGACTGGGTATCAACAGCGAACAGAGTATAATAAGCGAGTGCTGAAAATAGGAGAAAATGGGGAAGAGATAACGCCAGAAGGGGGTTTCCTGAAGTATGGAATCGTAAGAAATGATTATATTTTGCTGAAAGGAAGTGTTCCGGGACCGAAAAAGAGGCTTGTAAGAATATCTCACTCGATAAGAACCCATTCTGAGCCGAAAATCCCGGAGATTATTTACATAAGTAAGGAGTCACAACAGGGACATTAAAGAAACCTTTTTCTTAAAAGAGAGCTTTATTTAAGATATATTTTATACTATATAGAATAAGAGAAGAAAAGAGAGATGGTAGAGGAAGCGGAGAAGAAAAGTAAAGCCAAAGTGCTGGACTTATCAGGGAACTTTGTAAGGGAGGTAACATTGCCCCTGGTGTTTATGGAAGAGTATAGGCCAGACTTGATAAAGAGAGCGGTGCTGGCGATGCAATCAAACCGGCGGCAGCCAAAGGGTCCAAATCCGTTGTCGGGAAGAAAGACATCGGCAGAGAGCTGGGGTGTTGGCAGGGGGGTCTCAAGAGTGCCTCGTGTAAAAACCGGCAATAGAGCAGCACGGGCTCCACAAACGGTAGGTGGAAGAAGAGCACACCCACCAAAACCTGAAGAAGTGTTGAAGCGGAAAATAAACAAAAAAGAAAGAAGGAAAGCGATAAAGTCCGCTATTGCAGCTACCATGGACACGGATCTCGTAAGAAGAAGAGGGCATAAGTTCTGCGATGCTGTGGAGCTGCCGATAGTAGTGGAAGACGCACTCGCAACCCTGGAAAAGACCTCAGAGGTGGAGAAAACTTTAAATTCCATAGGTGTGTGGGATGATGTGCTCCGTGCGAAGGAACGAAAAGTAAGGGCAGGAAAAGGAAAGATGAGGGGCAGGAGATACAAGCCCAGAAAAAGCGTTTTGATTGTTATTTCCGGTGATGAAGAAACACCAGTGGATAGAGATATAAGGGTGGGCGCGAAAAATTTACCTGGTGTGGATATATCATCAGTAGAGGAGCTGAATGCCGAACTGCTTGCACCGGGAACGCATCCAGGCAGGCTGACCATCTGGACAGAATCTTCTATATCAAAGCTTGCTGCCATGCATGGGGTGATGTGAAATGGAGATGAAAATAAAACATATCGTGCCAAGTGAAAAGGCAACCTTGATGATAGATGCGGAAAATAAACTCCAGTTTATTGTTGATTCAAGAGCGAATAAGCGCGAGATAAAGAGCGAGGTGGAAAGAGTGTTTGAAACACCGGTGAAAAGCGTAAAAACAATGATAACATTTAAGGGAGAAAAGAAGGCAATAATACAATTGGAAGAGGAGGGAAAGGCAAAAGAGATAGCCACATCACTAGGAATATTGTAGGTTACGGAGAGGAGACAAAAAATGGGAAAGAGAATAATAGCGCAGCGGAGAGGAAGAGGTTCGCCTACTTTTCGGGCTCCTTCACACAAATACAAAGGAAATCTTGAACATGTGAAGGCAAATAAGTGCGAGACTGTATCAGGGGTGGTCGAGGAAATAGTGCACGACCCTGCAAGGAGTGCGCCCATTGCACGAATACGAGTAGAAGAAGGGAAACAAATGGGATACAGATTTGTAATCGTACCAGAGGGCGTTGGAGAAGGTGATGAGATGGTCTATGGCGAATCAGCGGGGATAAAAACAGGAAATACTTTGCCTCTTCGCTGTATTCCGGAAGGATTTACGATTTGTAACGTAGAAGGAAGACCAAACGATGGAGGAAAGTTTGCAAGGGCTTCAGGTAATTTTGCTACCGTGTTAGCACACGAGCAAGAAACAGGAAAAACGCTTGTGGTGATGCCGAGCGGGAAGAAGAAATGGCTGTCTTCAGATTGTTTCGCCACGATAGGAGTTGTTGCCGGTGGAGGTCGGACGGAAAAACCTTTTGTAAAAGCAGGGAAGAAATATCATAAGATGAAGGCAAGAGCTGCAAAATACCCCACGGTAAGAGGGGTTGCAATGAATCCCGTTGACCATCCGTTCGGGGGTGGTGGTCATCAACACGTTGGCAAGTCTAAGACGCCCGGAAGGGGCGCACCGCCAGGAAGGAAAGTAGGGAGCATAGCGGCAAAAAGAACTGGAAAGAGGTGAGATGCGGGGGGTAGATAAGTTGTGGAAAATCCTAAATCCTAATTATCAAATCCTGTCCAGATATCTAAATTCAAAACAAAAAACCTTTTTGTCATTTGAGTTTGGTTATTGGGTTTCAATTATATTATAGAGTTTTGGATTTATAAGACTACAAAGCATAGATTATATATATGGTGTAAGAGGAAAATGGCAAAGAAGAAAGCTAAAGCAAAGACTACACTTAAAAAGGAGGAAGAAGAGTTCACATATCGTGGATATACGCTGGCGAAGCTGAAGAAAATGAAGTTCGAAGATTTGGCAGAATTGATGAAGGCGAGGCAGCGAAGGAAATTGAAGAGGGAATTGAGAGAGAAAGAGGAGAGATTGCTGGAGGAACTTAAGTCAGAAAAGGAAAGCGTCAAAACACATCTACGAGATGCCATCGTGCTGCCAAGCATGGTAGGGAAGAAGATAGGTATACACAACGGAAAAAGCTTTGATTACGTAGAGATAAAGCCGGAGATGATCGGGCACTATCTGGGCGAGTTTGCATTAACACGAAAGAAAGTATTGCACGGTGCTGCGGGTGTTGGAGCTACGAGGTCTTCAAAATACGTGCCACTGAAGTAGAAAAAAGAAGAGAACAGAAGATGGGCAGGGTAAAATTTTGCATGGATGGAATTGAAACCGGGGTTGATCCGGAAACGACTGCAAAGGCAATGGTTTACGAAGCTCACATATCTCCAAAGCATGCGCTCGAAGTGTGCAGAGCGATAAAGGGGAAGAAAGTGGAAGAGGCAGAGGCATACCTGGAGGCAGTGCTGGAAAAGCGTGTGGCAATTCCTTTTAAACGGCATAAAAAGAAAGTTGCACATCGGAGAGGACTAAAGAAGTGGTATGCTGGGAGATACCCGGTAAAGGCAAGTAAGGAGATGCTAAAATTGATAAGAAATGCGAAGGGGAATGCCGAATACAAAGGGCTTGACTCAGAGGCGATGAAGATATGGCATGTATCCACGAAGAAAGGACGCACGATAAAAGGAGCAATGCCACGGGCTTTTGGTCGTACTACACCTAAGAATACAGACACGGTCACTATTGAAATGGTGTTGAAGGAAGAGGGGAGTTAGGGAAAAAAGTGATAGAGAAGATTTTTGTGAGGAACGGGATAAAGAAGGTGAGAATGGACGAATATTTCAGGAAGGAGTTGGATAGGGCAGGGTATGGAGGAATGGATATAAAAAGGACGCCAATGGGCACGCAGATAACAGTGAGTGTGGAGAAGCCGGGGATGATAATAGGAAAAGATGGGCGACGAATAAAAAGGCTGACAGACGACATAAACAGGAGGCAAGAGCTGGATAACCCGCAAATAGATGTGCAACCCATAGCGGTGCCAGACCTGAGCGCGCCTTTGATGGCTAATAGACTCGCAAAGCTTATAGAGCGAGGATGGCATTTCAGAAGGGCGGGTAGGTCAACGCTGCAAAGAATAATGGATAAAGGTGCGTTAGGTTGCGAGATTATTATGTCAGGAAAGCTCAAAGGACCACGAGGGCGTATGGAGAAGATGGTGGATGGGTATATAAAACATTGCGGCGCGGTAGCAGAAGAAATAGTAGATCATGGATATGCAATAGCAAAAGTAAAATCAGGAGTTATAGGTGTGAGGGTAAGGATAGTAAAGCCAGATGCTAAAGTACCCGATGCTCTTCGCATGGTAGCGGTAAATAAAGAAGAAAAGGAAAAGATAGAGGATAAAGGAGGAAAAGGAAAGGAAGAGGGAGAATGAGCATATTTAGAATTGATGAAATAAGAAAGATGAGTGAAAAAGAAAGGAAGGAGGAGTTGGAGAGTTTAATGACTGATTTATTGCGTGAGCGCGGGGTAATAGCCACAGGTGGCGCACTGGAGAATCCGGGCAGATTGAGGGAGATAAGAAGAACAATAGCGAAGATAAAAACGGTTGAAGGAGAATTAGAAAGGGAAAAGGGGAAATGAGCATGGAAGTTTGCCCTAAATGCGGATTGCCAAAGGACTTATGTATTTGCAAGGAGATAGCAAAAGAGCAGCAAATGGTAAAGGTGTCAACGGTGAAAAGAAGATTTGGGAAAATTACCACGGTGATAAAAGGAATAAATGAGAAAGAAGTGGATCTAAAGGTGCTGTCGAAAGAACTGAAGTCGCGATGTGCATGCGGTGGCACGGTAAAAGCGGGATGCGTTGAATTACAGGGAGATCAAGAAGAACTGGTAAAGAAAACGCTGCGTGAGATGGGATATACCTTAGAAGGAGAAAAATGAAAATAAATCCGGGTAATATATTGCTGCACGAGCTGATAGGATTAAAAGCAGAAGTGGAAGAAAGCAGGAATAGTAGTGCGAGGGGGCTTTGTGGATTTGTGGTAGATGAGACGAGAAATATGTTAGTTATAGAGAATGAGCCGGGAAAGGAAAAGAAAATATCAAAAGCAGAAAATGTATTTATTTTTGAACTGCCCGAAGAAGGGGTTAAAGTAAGAGTAAGGGGAGATATGCTTGTTTCAAGACCTGGAGACAGGATAAAGAAGTAAAAATGAGAGATATAGGGATAGATGTTCGGCTGCCAGCGAAGGAATGCGAAGATGAAAATTGCCCATTTCACGGTAAGTTACCGGTAAGAGGACAAATTATAGAGGGTGTGGTAGTAAGTGATAAAGCACCGAAGACCGTTGTCGTTTTGAGGTCTTATCTGAAGAAGATAAGAAAATATGAACGGTATGAAAAGAGAAGGTCAAAGATACATGCACATAATCCGCCTTGTATAGATGCAAAGGTAGGAGATGTGGTGAGGATAGCAGAGTGCCGTCCATTAAGCAAGACGAAAAGCTTTGTGGTAGTGGAGAAGCGAGCATCGTGATCTAAATAGATGTGGTTGCGATAGAAATTCGTAAGCTTTCTGAGGTGCCGATGGAGAGCGAAATGGCAAATATCAGCTTCGCGAAGCGGGGGTTTGGGTATGAGATAAAAAGACCGAGATTTAAGATATATTCAAGAGCTTTTAGGGCATAAGAGCAGTAAAACAACGGAGATATATACACAAGTAAGTAATAAGGATATAGGAAAAATAAGAAGTCCTTTGGACAGGATAATATTTTTTGTAAAGAGGGTTAGCTATGGAGAAGGTGTATGTATTTAAGGTTGCTTTGAAGTATCGAAAAGGGCTTTGGCGCCGCATTGAGATTAAAGGTAACCAGACACTCGCTGATTTCGATCATATCATTCGTATTGCGTTCAATCATGATACGTGGGATCATCTAAGTGAATTCTTTATAGGGCAATGGTCACGGGGCGGCTTTGGTGAGATTGACCCCGATGGTGGTGGCAGTGGTGCGGAGATGCGGATTGAGCAGCTTGGTTTATCTGAAGGTGACAAATTGGGGTATGTTTACGACTTCGGCGATCAAATCCAGCAAATTATCACCTTGGAGAAGATGGTGGAACCAGAAGAGGGCGCTGAATATCCGCGTGTGATTTCTCAGAACAAGCCAAGGTATCGTTATTGTGAGAGGTGCAAGAGAGAAGGAAAGAAGACCATTGCCACGTGGATTTGCATTGAATGCTCGGAAGAGAAAGGAAGAAAAGTGCTTCTATGTGAAGATTGTCTGGAAAAGGAGCATGAGGGTCACTACGCAGATGAAATACTTTACTGAAAGGATCCGAAATAAAGATAAGATATGAAGGCACCTTCGCTTAACAGAGCGTATCTGGCTTCGGTGCTGCCCACCTTCGCCAAAATTTCCCTTCGGGGAGCTCCAGATACGCCCGGAACGTTATACGCAATTCCCTCGCACGCCTTTAGGGGCGCAGATGATAGATTCAAATAAGACAGCCACTTCACATAACTCGGCATATCGCTATCAGAATATTCTATCTGATAAAGGGGGTTAAATTATCATGAAGAAGGTAAACTATATAAAGAAAGTTGGTTGGCTCATTGTTATTATCTTTGTTGTCACAGCCGTGGTGTTTGTGGCGTTGACCATGCGGAGAAATAGGGAGCCATAAGTCCTTTATTACTTTAATTATGAATGTGCCCCTTTGTTCACTCTCGCCTAACAGAGTGCATCTGGCTCCGTGCCTTCTGCACCCCGTCCAAACTTCAGGGAACTTCAGATACGCCCGGAACGTTAGGCGACATTGTTTTATGGAGGATAAAGCATGAATCACCAAGATATAATTGAGGCTGTGGATAAATCAATTGAGAGGCTATGCAGCGAGTTTCAATCTTATCCAACGCTTTTCTTTACTGCGAACGACCTTGTATGCTATTTTTATACCATTTTGTGGCAAAAATACCGACTTCTAACCTGACTTTCAGAGTTGTATAGGCTACAACCCGAAAAGCCTATCCGCAAACCCCAACTTTTCGATAATCTCCTTTTGCTCTTTAGTGAGAACAGAAATT
>Ga0190286_1000924_pt1 | contig 11233 bp, 11 predicted proteins | sample 48691834_MG_FD_183241 | JGI IMG/M metagenome (GOLD analysis project Ga0190286, IMG submission 183241) | Hydrothermal vent microbial mat bacterial communities from Southern Trench, Guaymas Basin, Mexico - 4869-18-3-4_MG | ecosystem: Environmental > Aquatic > Marine > Hydrothermal vents >... | reverse complement strand
CAGGCCTAAGTTCTGAGGTAAGGGGATTAGAAGGCAAAGTTATTTCGTTTTTAAATGATGTCTATAATGGATTTATTGCCTCAATAGATATACCTAGTGGGCTTAGCAGTGATACAGGAGAACCACTAGGTATAGCGGTAGAGGCAGATTTGACCATTACCTTTGGCCTAGAGAAGGTGGGCCAGGCGGTCTATCCTGGGGTAGGTTATGTAGGCAATTTAGAGATTGTAGATATTGGCATCCCTTCAAAGGCAATAGATAGTATTTCTTTAAATCATCATTTGATTACCGATGAAGAAATAAGGGCAGTTCTAAGGCCAAGACCGGGGGATCTACATAAAGGGAGGGCAGGTCATGTATTGGTCCTGGCAGGCTCACCTGGAAAGACTGGTGCAGCCACCCTCACCTGTCTAGGGGCACTAAGGAGTGGCTCTGGCCTAGTCACCCTAGGTATCCCTACAAGCCTTAACCCTATCTTAGAGGTAAAGCTTACAGAGGCAATGACATTGCCACTTCCTGAGACACCTGTTAAGACATTAGGGATTGGTGCATGGGAGGGGGTGAAAAAATCAGGTATAAACTACAAGGTAATCTGTTTGGGGCCCGGCCTTGGTACCCATCCAGAGACAAGGGAGATGGTAAAAAAGATTATCATCGAGGCCGATGTACCATTGGTAATAGATGCCGATGGCATAAATGCACTGGTAGGCAATCTAGATATACTAAAGGAAAAGAAATCTCAAGTTGTCTTGACCCCCCACCCTGGTGAGGCTGCAAGGCTTTTTGGAATAGATACAAAAGGTGTATTAGAGGAAAAGATGGATTTGGCAAGGAGGATTTCAAGGGAATATGAGATTATTTTTATTCTAAAGATGGCAAGGACTATTATTGCCTTACCAGATGGTAATATATTTATTAATTCTACAGGAAATCCTGCCATGGCTACAGGGGGGATGGGGGATGTGCTGACTGGCATTATTGGAGGTTTTATAGGTCAGGGCTATGGGGCAAAGGAGGCCTCTATCTTGGCTGTCTTTCTCCATGGGCTAGCAGGTGACATTTGGGTAAAGGAACATGGGGAGATAGGTATGACCGCCACAGACTTGGCCAATTATCTACCCTTGGCCATAAAATCGGTTATTCAGCCATCTGAGGATGAAATAAGTGAATTATGAGATGGTCTTACTATAGCCCCACCCCTGATGACACTTTGAAGATAGGAAAAATGATAGGCAAGGATGCAACAGCAGGTGATGTAATTTTACTGATTGGGGATTTAGGGGCTGGAAAGACCTGGTTAACAAAGGGAATTGCCCATGGCTTAGAGGTGCCAGAAGACTATTATATTACTAGTCCAAGTTTTACCATAATAAATGAATACCCTGGGCGTATTCCCCTTTATCACATAGACCTATTTAGGTTTTCTAAAGACACAGATTGGGAAAATATAGGGATTGAAGAATATATATTCTCTAAAGGGGTAGCAGTTATAGAGTGGGCAGAAAGGCTCCCAACAGGATTCATACCAAAAGAACACCTAAAGATTTATTTGGAATATTATAAGACGGGGAGAAAACTCACATTTGAACCCTATGGCAGGCACTTTATTGAATCTGTGAAAAAATGGAAAAAGATTTTAAATTGAAGGAAGCTATTAAGGCGCATATAAAGAAGGCCTTGGCCAAATTGCCCAAAAATTTAAGACAGGAGGTAATTGTTAGGGAGACTATTAAGTGCGCCTTATTTAATCTTATAATGCAAAATGGGCTTACGCCTATACCTTCTTATAAACCGCCAAGGAGGCCGGAGGAACCCATTGCCCTTATTGGCCTAAATAAAGAAAATGAGATTGTCTGTGCTATTGCCATTGCCCCAGTAATCACACTCTCAGGCATGAAGACATTAAAGGTCATTGATGCGGAGGAAAAATATTTTGTTACATTCTCCCCCTTTAAGAAAAAGGTAGATGAGAGTGCCTTTTTTCTAGAACCTGGGGTAGTGCATATCTATGTCTATGAAACACAATGAACTTATGGTTCTATACCAAATATGACTGTTTAATAATTTCTAAAAAAATTTCTATATCTTTTAGATTTTCTTTAAGAATTTTAAACAGTCTTTCATCTTCTACCTTCCAATAAAAATGAACTAGGATATTTCTGAATCTTGCCATATTCATAAGTCTATAGACAAATTCCTGATCTTTAATAAGCCCGATTTCATTTAATATTTTAAAGCAATCTGCATAGTCCTTTGGAATCCTTTTAGCAAGTTTGGTTACAATATGATTACATATATCAATGCAGGCCTCTATAGCTAGTATGAAATTATACTTAGCAGCATCAATATTTTTAAAATCAGAAAAGAATTCATTTTCTTCGATGTTTCTTAATTTTCTTAGCTTATAGAGTGCTTTTTCCACCTCATTCATTAATTCAATAATCCTTTCTCTATTGATACTATGCATATTTTATTTCCTTAAGTAACCTTTTTCTTACCGGCAAATAGTCAAAGTATCTTCTTAAATTGTAGCTAATAAAATTTATTCTTAAAAGCTCATTTTTATCAATAATTAATCTGCCTTGAATAACATGATAAATAAAATTAAAATTGGTATTGTTGATAACCCGAACATCAAATACATATGCTGGGATGGCACTCTCAAGTTCAAAGGAAAGCTTAACTGAATAGTCTAAAAAATCCTTTATCATCAAAGGGTTTACATATATCGCTACATCTATATCTCTAAATGATGCCCCTTCTACAAAAGAGCCATAGATATAGGCAAAAATTATTTCTTTTTTCTGAGAAAGTTTTTTTCTTATTATTTGAATAATTTCTTTCTTGTTCATTTTTTATCTACTTTAGCAGATGCCCATCTCCTTGTCTAGCTTGAGAAGGCCTTGGCGGGTTGCTTAAAGATTTGAGGTCAAAGGATATCTTTTAACGTAATGTTCTTTAAGGAATCATTCATACTTTTTATGATTTTTTTAACTGAATTGTCTTGAAAGGTCTTTGGAATAAAGAGTTGGAAAAAATTAGAAAGCTCTATCCTCTCAGGGGGCAGGGCAGGCAAATAACCATTATTTGTAGATACTATAATATTTTCTTTTTCAAGAAAGCAAAGGATCTCTCTAATTAAATGCCCCTTTGTTTTTATCTCTGCTATCAAGCTCTTTTCAGAAGTAGTCCTCTTTCCCCCTACATAATTTCTTGAGATAGTAGCAAGGACTGAAAGAGAAATGATAAAATTTGGCAGATAATCACCCTCTAAGATTTTATTCTCCCCAAACTGAATATGATAGGCCACTTCGGCCCCAAAAAGGGTTATAACCCATGAGAGATAAATCCAAAATAGAAATATAGGAATAATAACAAATGGACCATATAGAGTAGCAAAGGTCTTAAATGAGATGGCGTTTTTTATATAAAACTCAAAGCCATGTTTTGCTATCTCCCAGAGGAAGGATGATATGGCCCCACCGAGAAAGGCTGCCTTAAGATCAATCTTTTCTATAGGGATAATGAGATAAAATAAGGAAAAGGCAAGAAGTGAGATTAGAAATGGAAATGAAGATAGGAAAATCTTTGATAAGGTGCCAATATAGGGTATAGCGGTAATCTTGCTACTGAGATAAAAGGAGGTGCCCAAAAGGAGGGGGACCCAAAAGAGTAAATTTGTAAATACAAAAATTTTATTTAGCGTTGTCCTTTTCTTAAAAGAATGCCAGATCTCATTAAGTGCACCCTCTGATGCCTCAAAGAGGACATAAGAGAGGGGAATAAGGCTCAAAATACCCCCTATGCCAAGGGCCTTAGATTGGGCAGAAAAGCTATTTATGTAGTCTATCACAGCCTTTGCTGATGTCGGCACAAGGAACTTCAAGAGGTAGTCCATGAGCCTCTCCTTTATAACGAGAAATTTTGTAAATGAGGAAAAGAGTGAGAAGCTCAATATCATCAGAGGCACAAGGGCAAAGAGGGTGACATAAGAGAGAAAGCCGGCCCATTTAAAGCAACCGTCATAATTGAATTTTTTTACAATGCATTTGGTAGCATTTAAAAATCTTTCAATCATAATTAATACAAATTCCAAGTTACCAAATGTCAATTATTTGTGCAAGGCTATAGATCAAAATGAAAAAATCAAAATGCAAAATTGCGATTAAAATTTTCTAAATTCATTTCTATCCTGTAACTATAGTGGCTTGACAATAATCAGATGACTTGATAGTAGCTAAATATGCCAGCAAATTTGCCCCCTGAATATTTTCAGGCAGAAAAGAGGTATCGCCAGGCCAAGAGCCCCCAAGAGAAGATCACGGCCCTGGAAGAGATGCTAATGATTATGCCAAAACACAAGGGCACTGATAAATTGAGGGCTGCCCTACGGAGAAAGATTGCTAGGTTTAAAGATATCCTTGCCCTAAAAAAATATAGAGGTAAAAGGGGGGTAAGCTATTATATAGATAAAGAGGGCGCTGGGCAGGTAGCAATTATAGGCCTTCCAAATGTAGGAAAATCTAGTCTCCTTAGGACACTCACTAGGGCAAGGCCAGAGGTAGCAGATTATCCATTCACGACACGCATCCCCACACCAGGTATGATGGATTATGAGGACATCAGTATACAACTAATAGATACCCCACCCCTTAGCGAATTTGCACAACCATGGTTTGTTGATATGTTAAAAAGGGCAGATGTATTACTCATTATGCTAGATTTAACAGAGGATGTACTTAAACAATGGGAAGAGACCCTAAATCTCTTAAGGGCATTTAAGATTATCCTAAAAAGTACCTCAGAAGATGTGCACGGCCTTACTATAAAAAAGGCCTTAGTTGCCTTAAATAAGAAGGATATGCCTGGGGCAGAGGAAAATTTTGCTATCTTTAAGGAATTTTGGGATTTTGATATCCCTTTATTGTCTATCTCTGCAAAAAAGGGTGAAAATTTGGACTTATTGGGTAAACACCTCTATATGGCCCTTGAGGTTATAAGGGTATATTCCAAGCCCCCTGGGAAGAGGCCAGACCTAAAAGAACCCTATATTTTGGAAAAAGGGAGCACTGTCTTAGACCTAGCTGAAAGGGTACACAAGGAGATTGCTGCAAAACTTAAGTTTGCACGTATATGGAATGAAAGGGCAAAGGGGCTTCGTGTAGAAAAGAATTATGTCCTCTTGGATAAAGATATTGTGGAATTGAGGACATAAAAATTGACTATAAAATTGATAAATGAAAATGGGTTATATTATTTTGTATTTCCCAATCTTATGTCCTTTCCTTTAAAACATGCAATCTTTTCCCGCTTGGGGGGATATAGTAAAGGGCCGTATTATAGCTTAAATGTTAGTTATAATGTGGGGGACAGGGTTGGTTGTGTAGAAAAAAATCTTAAAAAGATAAAGGCATTTTTGGGTGCAGATTCTTTGGTCTTTTCAAAACAGGTTCATGGAAGTAAGGTCTTGGTAATCAAGGAAAAATGGCAATTGGATAGAGATTATATAGGATTTGATTCTTTGGTAACAAATCTAACTAAAGTGGCCTTACTTATCAAATTGGCCGATTGTCAGGGCATCTTTCTCTATGATAGCTGCAATGGGGTTATTGCCAATATCCATTGTGGGTGGCGAGGCAGTATAGTTAATATCATTGGTGTTACTGTCAAGACCATGATAAGGGAATTTGGGTCCTCCCCTTCTGATATTTGGGCAGCTATTAGCCCTTCTTTGGGGCCTTGTTGCAGTGAATTCAAAAATTACAAAAAAGAATTGCCAAAATCCTTTTGGTCTTACCAAATAAGGCCAAATTACTTTGATTTTTGGAAGATATCTATAAGTCAGTTAATGGAGGCAGGCATTCCATATCATCAAATTTTGTTGGCAGGGATATGTAATGCCTGCCTCCCTTCGCTCTTCTTTTCTTACCGACGCAGCAGGAGGACAGGGCGCTTTGCTACAGCAATTATGTTAGAGAAATCAGAAGGTAGGCTTGCAAACAGAAAATAGTAAATTATAATACACCCATGATCCCACCATTCCTTATAGCATTTGATATAGAGACCATACCAGATGAAAAGCTTGCCATAAGTGTCTTGGGGGAGGAGGGGGATACACTTGATGAGATACTTGAAAGACAAAGAAAGAGGTATGGAAAAGAGAGGGTTGAAGATGTCTTCCTAAGCCCTCCTTTCCACAAAATAATATCCTTATCTATGTTTTTGAGGTTTCTAAGACCTGATAATACAGTTGAGAGGGTCTGGATGGCCATGACCCCAAACCTCCCAGAGGAGGAGATACTTAAAAGATTTTGGAAAATCATAGGCAATATAGTGCAAAAGGCCAAGGTATATAGTAAAGATAACCCAGTGCAAGAACACCCTTACATAATTACATATAATGGTAAGAATTTTGACATACCTGTTTTGATAGCTAGGACACTAAAACACAGGGAATTTATAGTAAGACAAAAATTTGAAAACGGGGCCGTTGCTAGTGGACTCTCGACCTTCTTTGATGACGAAGATAGGTGGGAGAGGGAGAAGGCAAATTATACCTACAGACATTCAAGATACAATATAGACCTTTTGGGGATTTTGGGGGGGTATAGGCAAAGCCTCTATACAATTTGTAGCCTATGTAACATTCCAGTTAAGACTGAGGGAAGGGGAAATGAGGTAGTCTCTTACTACAAAAATAGAGAGTTTGAAAAGATAGCCAGGTACTGTGCAGAGGACATTAAGGCAACGTATCTACTCTATCTAAATCGGCTTTTGCTTAAGGCAGATATTCAAGAGATAAAAGAAATACAAGAAGAGATTGAGATGACCAATAATTTGCCCCTAAAGATAATCGGTTGATGGATATGGAAACAACCGTTATTGAACAGAGAAAGGAGAAGATAAAGATATTGAGAGAAAGGGGTATTTTGGCATATCCAAATGATTTTAAAATTACACATCATATTAAGGACATCCTGATTTCCTATGCTGACAAAGATGCAGAGGATCTGGAAAAATCCAATGAGATATTCCATCTTGCTGGCCGGATTATGGCCCTGCGGACCTTTGGGAAGGCGGCCTTTATCCATTTTCAAGATGCTACAGGGAGGCTGCAGGCCTATTTTAGGCAGGATGTCCTGGGAGAGGAACAATACAAAATTTTTAAATTACTAGATATTGGGGATATAATTGGTATAGAGGGGAGACTATTCCGTACCAAAACAGGGGAATTAACAATCTTTGTAAATTCTTTCAAACTCCTTACAAAGTCCCTAAGACCACTTCCAGAGAAGTATCATGGTTTAAGGGATATAGAGACACGATATAGAAAACGATATTTGGATCTAATAGTAAATCAGGGTGTGAAAGAGCTTTTTTTAAATCGTACAAAGGCAATACACTACATCAGGGAATTCTTTATTGAACGTGATTTTATAGAGGTAGAGACCCCAATAATGCAAATTATCCCTGGAGGGGCATTGGCAAGGCCATTTAAGACCTACCATAATACACTAGGGATCTCCCTTTATTTGCGCGTGGCCCCAGAGCTCTATTTGAAAAGACTTTTGGTAGGTGGACTTGAACGTGTATTTGAGCTAAATCGCAACTTTAGGAATGAGGGAATAGACGCTGACCACAATCCAGAATTTACTATGTTAGAGTTCTATGAGGCCTATGCCACATACGAGGACTTAATGGAGCTGACAGAAGAGCTTATCTCTTCACTTGCAAAAAATCTTTTTGGAAGATGCAAGATCTCTTATCAGGGGAGGGAGATTGATCTGACCCCCCCTTACAATCGTATAGATTTTTTAGATTCTTTATTGAATATAGGCAATGTCCCTGAAGAGGTGCTGAGGGACAAAGAGAAGATAATTTCATATGCCCAGGCCCTGGGTGCCAAACTCCGCCCTGGTGAGGGTGTAGGAAAGGCACTTGCAAAATTATTCGAAAAGACAGTAGAATCAAGGCTTATTCAACCCACATTTGTAATTGGCTATCCAATAGAGGTCTCCCCCCTGGCCAGGCGCAATGAAAAAAATCCTGAAATTGCAGATCGCTTTGAGCTTTTTATAGCCGGAAAGGAGATAGCCAATGGCTTTTCTGAATTAAACGACCCTGAAGACCAAAGGCAGCGTTTTGAGGCACAGTCTATGAAAAAATTGGCAGGGGATGAAGAGGCACACCCCCTGGATGAGGATTTTATCACTGCCCTAGAATATGGGATGCCCCCAGCGGCTGGTGAAGGCATAGGCATTGATAGGTTAATAATGATCTTAACAGATTCTCCTTGTATTAGGGATGTAATCTTATTTCCCCTCCTTCGGCCAGAAAAGGATGAAACCACCATTTGAGCTGTTTATCAGTTTAAGGTACCTACGGGCCAAGAAAAGCCAAAAATTCATTTCACTTACTACCTTCATTTCTATTTTTGGCGTCTCTTTAGGGGTGATGGCCCTTATTGTGGTCTTATCAGTAATGTCTGGGTTTGAAAAGGAGATAAGAAATCGCATCCTAGGGATCAATCCCCATATCTTTGTATTCAGCTTTAAAGGAAATATAGAAGACTATCATAAAGTGGCACAAAAGATAAAGAAAATAAAGGGTGTTAAGGGGGTCAGCCCATTTATTTATACGCAGGTAATGCTAAATACAGGGAAGAGGGTGTCTGGGGCCGTATTGCGTGGTATTGATGTGCATACTTGTACCAATTTGGCAAAAACATTGCGTTATGGAAGACTTAAGGAGATAGAGGGTGTAGAGGAAATAGATGGAAGGTATCTCCCTTCTATAATTATAGGAAAGGAGCTAGCAAGAAACTTAGGCATATGGGTAGGGGACACAGTCTCGGTAGTCTTTCCATTTGGGGCCATCACACCACAGGGCCTTGTCCCCAAGACAAAACAATTTTTGGTAAAAGGGATATTTGAATCCGGGATGTATGAATATGACTGTTCCCTTGTCTATATCTCCTTAAGGGAGGCTCAAAGGCTCTTAAATTTTGGTAATTCTGTAACAGGACTGGAGGTAACAGTAAATAAGATCTTTAAGGCAAAGGATATTGCCAGAGAGATTCAGCAATTTTTAAAATATCCATTTTGGACACGTGATTGGATGGAAATGAATAAAAGCCTATTTTCTGCCCTAAGATTAGAAAAATTAGCAATGTTTATAATCTTGAGCCTGATTGTGTTGGTAGCTGCCTTCAATATTGCTAGCACCCTCATTATGATAGTCATGGAAAAGAACAAGGATATTGCTATATTAAAATCCATGGGGGCCACCTCTACAAACATTATGAAGATATTTGTCTATGAGGGATTGATTATAGGCGGAATTGGGGCCATTTTGGGCCTTATAAGCGGAACTGGTATCTGCACCTTACTTAGCCATTATCAATTTATTCAACTGCCAAAGGACATCTACTATATCTCAAATCTGCCTGTAGAGATGAAGGGGTGGGATATATTTTTTATTGTCTTGGCTACCTTGATAATCTGCTTTTTGGCTACAATTTATCCCTCTTTGCAGGCAAGCAGACTTGATCCCATTGAAGTAATCCGTTATGAATAAACCACTCTTGGAGGTAAAAAGACTATATAAGCATTTTAAAATAGATAGGCATCGAATTGATGTCTTAAGGGGTATCGATTTGGAGGTGAAACAAGGGGACTGCATTGCTATTGTTGGGGCATCTGGTGTAGGGAAATCTACATTTCTCCATATCATTGGCACCTTAGAACGCCCCAGCATGGGCACAGTCCTATACGAGGGGGAGGATGTTTTTAAATTAGCAGCTCGGGACTTGGCAAGGTTTCGCAATCAAACTATAGGTTTTATATTTCAATTTCATTATCTATTATCAGAGTTTAATGCACTGGAAAATGTAATGTTGGCTGCCTTAATTGCTGGTTGGGATGCCTCTAAGGCAAAGCAGGAGGCCACCTCTATCCTCTCTAACTTGGGTTTGGCTGATAAGTTGAGACAGCGTATAGGGGAGCTTTCTGGGGGTGAGAGGCAGAGGGTAGCCGTTGCCCGTGCCTTGATCCTAAGGCCAAAATTGATCTTGGCCGATGAACCCACAGGGAATTTGGATGAGGAGACAGCAAAGAAGACCCAAAATTTGCTATTCAAACTGAATCAGAAAGGACTTACTATGATTGTAGCTACCCATAACCTTAAGTGGGCATCCTCATTCCCCTTATGCTATGAGTTGAAAGGGGGCAAATTACATAGGATAAGCTAAGTAAAAGGTTATTTTTTATATGAAAAGGACACTAAGTTTTGCCTTTTTAACACTCTTGCTATGGCAGGCAGTGGCTTGGGGAAAATTAAAGGTTACTATTGCCCCATTTTTCATTTATAGCAAGGAAAAATTGGAGCAATTGCAGACAGAGATCCCTAAAAGGCTTATAGAGAAAATACCAAAGGAAAACTTAGAATTGGTTGCCTGCCCTTTAAAGAGACCACCTATCTCTAATGAAATGGCTATAGAGTGTGGTAAGGGGATAGGGGTAGATTATGTAGTTATAGGGAGTCTGACAAAGATAGGCAAGCCAATTAGTCTGGACATTACTATCTTAGAGACAAGTGGTATAAGGCCCCCCCTATCTGTCTATGCAGAGGCACCCTCTTTAGAAGAGATGCCTAAGGCCCTAGAAAAGGTGGCAAGGGATATTGCCCTTAAGATCTTAAGGAAGAAGGCAATCATAAAGCTTGAGGTTGTAGGTAATAAGCGGGTAGATAAAGAGGCCATTTTGGCTGTTATAAAGACTAAAGAGGGAGGGGTGTTTGACCCCAAGGTTATTAGGGAGGATATAAAAAGGATCTTTAAGATGGGTTATTTTGAGGATGTAAAGGTGGATGCAGAGGAGACGCCTTTGGGGATGGTTCTAAAATTTATTGTTGATGAAAGGCCTGTGATAAGGGCAATTCGCATCTTTGGCAACAAGGTCATTAAAGAAAGCGATATCAAAGAGAATATCTCTCTAAAGTCCAATACCATCTTGAATGTAGATTCAATAAAACAGTCTGTAGATCAAATAAAGGCCCTTTATCAAAAAGAGGGTTATTTTGATGCCCAAGTAGATTACAAAATTCATACCTTGGCAAAAAAGGAAGTAGAGGTAATATTTGATATTAAAGAAGGTGCCAAGGCATTCATTAAAAAGATTATCTTTCAGGGAAACAAGGCATTTAAGGATAAAAAATTAAAAAAGGTAATGAAAAA
>Ga0190286_1000921_pt1 | contig 11242 bp, 2 predicted proteins | sample 48691834_MG_FD_183241 | JGI IMG/M metagenome (GOLD analysis project Ga0190286, IMG submission 183241) | Hydrothermal vent microbial mat bacterial communities from Southern Trench, Guaymas Basin, Mexico - 4869-18-3-4_MG | ecosystem: Environmental > Aquatic > Marine > Hydrothermal vents > Microbial... | reverse complement strand
CACTTTACCATCCTCTACTACCACCCTCGCCCTTCCCAGCGTCTCTATCACGTGCCTGTCCTTATTACGGTCGTTCATCAATCAACAATAATAAATAGGAGGAAGAGAAGAAAAAGAGATGTGGGGTATAAAATTATGACAGATATTGATACAGAGCGGATAAGGCGAGATTTCCCTATTCTGGAGTCTGGTATAATATATATGGACACAGCGGCGACGAGTCTGACGCCCGAGCCTGTTCTCGATGCCACGCTGGACTATTACAGGCGATATAATGCGAATGTGGGTAGAGGCGTCCACAGACTAACACGGATAGCAACAGCGGAATATGAAGAAGCGCGTAATAAGGTAGCGAAATTCATTGGCGCGCGTGCTCATGAGGTCGTCTTCACACGGAACACCACGGAAGGTATAAATATGGTCGCATCCGGACTCAGCATGGATAAGGGCGATAAGGTCGTTATCAGTCTGCTGGAGCACCATTCGAATCTACTGCCATGGCTGCGTGCGAAGCGTAAGTTCGGGATAGATATAGAGGTGGTGAAGCCCGCTAATGGTGATAGGGAAAGGTGCGAACTTAGTATCTCGGATTTTGAAGCGGCAATAGATGCGGATACGCGAATCGTAGCGGTCAGCCATGTCTCCAACGCGCTCGGCTCTATTCTACCGATTCGTGAGATATCGAGGCTGTGTCGCGCGAATGATGCACTGTTACTCGTGGATGGTGCGCAATCGGTGCCCCATCTACCGGTGGATGTAAAAGAACTGGGCTGTGACTTCATGGCGTTCTCGGGGCATAAGATGCTCGCTCCCACCGGCATAGGGGCACTGTATATAAGAGAGGAACTCATGCCCGAGATAGAACCCCTGAATGTGGGTGGCGGTGGAGTGGAGACCGCTTCCTTCGATGATTATAAGTTAAAAGCTGCGAATGAGGGATTTGAGAGTGGCACACCCGATATATCGGGTGCGATAGGGCTCGGTGCCGCGGTTGATTATTTAAATGCGATAGGCATGGAGAATGCGAGGCGAAGAGAGGAGGAGCTGACAAAGGAGCTCATAGAAGGGCTACGGGAGATACCGGGCGTTGAAATTTATGGCTACGATGCAGCCTCAGATAAAAGAATAGGCACCGTATCGTTCAATATTGACGGTAAGAACCCGGATGATGTGGCATTGATGCTCGATAATAAAGCGGGTATAATCGTGAGGTCAGGGCATCACTGCTGCATGCCACTGATGAATTATCTCGGTATAGAAGGGACAGTCAGGGCTTCTTTGTATCTTTATAATACGGAGAGCGAGGTGAAGAGATTGGTGGAGCTCGTGCGGGCAATGAAATGAGCATTACCCATTTGGGTTATATTTATTATCCAAAATGTGAGCTTTTTATGACGACGTCTTCAAAAATTATTTCGGCGAGGAGGCAAAAGATGAGAATAAGCGGAATTTTTGGGGGCGCCGAGGAGGGGCGCGATATAAATACCCAAATAAAAGGAGGTGAAATCTTGAAAAAGCAATTAGCAGTTATTATCGGTGCGATACTGGCGATTTCTGCGGTAGCGGTGATACCATACTGCTTAGCAGGAGCTGCAATCTCGGGCGGATGGGTATTCTACGGGAACGATGGCGGATATCTGCACGGACTCGCAAACTGGACAAGGTATGACTTCAACATAAAGAGGGCGGCAGAGACACCGAAGAAGGCATGAGCGTATAGGTATGAAGCTGCAGATAAACCACCTACCACTTGCGATGTTCCAAATACCGAGTTCACAACAGCGCAGTATAACAACATCAGAGCGGATGATGGAACATCTCAGAACGATACCAGTAATAGCGGCTACTATGCGGCGCAGCGGTTCAACATCAGCATTGATGACAACGAAGTGAATTTCATAACAAAGATTAATGTTACATGGGACGGCAAGGGATACCATGACAATGGGAATAATGGTGCAACGCTTTACATCTGGAATGGCTCGGGATACGAACAACTGGACACGACCGATAGTGGAGATGAAAATACTGAGATAACTTTGACTGGAGGGGTGACATCAAGCATCGGCAGCTACATCAATGGGGGGCAATGTGACGGTTCTGGTAGAACAAAACACAAAGCAAGCAGATTATTTCTCGTATATTGAGACGGATTATGTTAAACTGGTGGTGACACCATGATAAACCATAATCCTTTTTATTTTTAGGAGGTAAATAAGATGAAAACGATATATATCGTCTGTTTGATCGCGCTTTTGGGCGCGATGATGGTGATGCCGGCATCGGCAACGACAACAAATTTGTTCCCAAGTGATGACTGTTTCATAAGCGAGAATGAGCCCGGTTCTCCCGGTGATACTGGCTATGCTTTTATGCGTGTGTGGGGCGTGCCGGATCAGAGGAATCGTGGTCTCATTCGTTTCGATCTTTCACCGATACCCTCTGGTGCAACTATCGACTCCGCAACACTTCATTTGTTCCTCTCTGAGAATATAGGTGGCACGGATAAAACCCAGAACGTTCATAGAGTAACGGCAAGCTGGACCGAAAGCGGAGCTACATGGAACAGTAGAGATACAGGAACTCCCTGGACTACACCTGGCGGGGATTACGTTTCTACACCGACGGAGAGTGCCTCAACTGGAGTACTAGATGGTGAGTGGGTGGAATGGGATGTTAAAACAGATGTGCAGGCTTTCGTTGATGGCACTTATCCAAACTACGGGTGGCTGATAAAGGATGAGACAGAGGAGTCTTCATCTTTAAGAAGGTGTGGCTATAGGACTCGTGAATACACCGATGACACCACCAAGCGTCCATATCTCGAAGTGACATATACGGAGGCGGGACCAGCACCAACACCGTCAGCACCGCAACCCGACTGGCATCAGTTCCAGCGTGATGAAGTGAACAGCGGCAGGACAAACGAATCCGCACCGGTAAATAACGCCGCAAAAGCTTGGAAACAGTTCACGCACACCGATTCCTGGGGGATGGCGGGCGTGGACGTAACGCCAATCGTGGCAGATGGCAATGCTTTCGTGATAGATGCACGGGCTTATGCATGGGCGTTTGACGCTGAGAGCGGTGAAGAGATATGGAACCAACCGCTGAGCTGTGAGGGCTGGCAATTCCAATTGGCAACACCCGCTTATGGCGATGGCAATGTCTTCTTCGCTACCAATGACGGGCACGTCTATGCCTTAAATGCCACTACCGGCATGGTATTGTGGAACACCAGGATAGCAGAAACTTCCGACCAGCTGGCAACACCCGTAACCTGCGCAGATGGTAAGGTCTATGTAGGCTCGTATAAAAGCGGTAACGGGGCAAACGATGCGGGCGTGTATTACTGTCTGGATTCCTCCAATGGCAATCTCGTATGGAGCAGGACCTCAACCACTGGAAAAGGATACTACTGGTCTGGAGCTGCGGTAATAGGCGATTATCTCGTCTATGGCGACCTCGCTTCTGTATTAACGAGCGTTTACAGGGATAATGGAACGCTGGTGGACGAGATAAACATCACAACCGATGTCCCGTTCAATCATAGCGATGCAGGTGCTATCAAGTCTTCCGTGACTTACAGCAATAGTTCCGTTTACTTCACTTCTGAGGGCGGCTACGCATGGCGGATAGGATTTGATGAAAATTCGGGTCAATTCATAGCAACAGAGGGCTGGTCAAAGGATATAGGATATTCAAGTAGCACGCCTGTGGTGCACGAAGGACATGTATATGTCGGAACTGGCAGCTGGTCCGTGACTGGAAAATTGTATTGCTTGAATGCTTCTGATGGCAGTGAGGAATGGAGCTTTGAGCCGAACGGGGGGATAAAAGCATCGCCCGTGATAAGCATACAGGGCGACGATTTGTACATCTACTTCACCACGAACTGCGCAAATGGCAGTGTTTACTGCATTGACGAGAACGGGAACGAGCTGTGGAATTTCACTAATGAAGAGGCGGGGGCTTCCGGTGGATACATCTTACAGGGCGTTGCAATCTCTGATGGATACGTGTATTTCGGTAATGACGGCGGGTATGTGTATGGATTGAAAGAAACGCCTGTAATATTCGACACCCGCGCGCCAGCTAATCCCTATCCCAGCATTGCTGGCGTGCACACCGGCACAATCACACCGAATAAAAACATAACGATGAATCGCATATACACGTATCCATGCCCCGGAACAGGCGGACACACCGAATTCGCAAAGATATGGAATGAGACCGAAGGAACATGTGCAGTTGCTAACTGGAGTGGCTATATCGGAGATTGGCATAATCTTTCGTTCAATACAACACTGACACTGCGGAAAGGTGTGGTTTACAACTACACCATTCGCACAGGCTCATATCCACAGATACACCACACACCCACATTAGAAACCGATAACGGCTGGATAAACTGCACTTCGTTCGAGGATGCCAACGGGAGGGAATACAACAACTGGATACCGGCGATAAAATTGTTTTATGAAGCGTAGTAAAGGGGAAATCCCCCCTTTTTTATTTTTTCTGAAAGAGGAAAAACAGTGAAAATCAGTATACCAATATATGATCCATGACCGTAGAAGGAGCAGTGATGCGAAATGAACGAAAGATGTCTCACAGCAATAGCAATAATCTTGTTGATGTTATCACTATTAGCGCCGGCAATCGCGCTTTACAGTCAAACAGAAGAACAATTGAATGACTCAAAAAGCATTACAAATACAACAATGCCTGACCTGCTCGTGGAAGACATCACTGCATCATCACCTTTATATCAAAATGAAACCGCACGGATAAATGCGACCATCAGAAATAACGGCACTGACTCAGGCAAATTCAACGTCTCTTTTCTGGTTGACGGCGCGTTAAGAGAAGAAAAAACGATTGAAGCCTTAAATGGAAGCGAATACAGGCTGATATCTTTCGATTGGACGCCCGACACAGCTAAAAATTACCGCCTGAAAATCATTGCCGATGCGAACAACGAGATAAACGAATCTAATGAGACGAACAACGAGTTTGAGATTGAAGTCCCGGTGCTTATGCGGATAACAGTAGTGATAAAGGGTTCCGGGGGGGATATTCATATCCAAAGTTTGTCCTTAGAGGCAAACGAATCCATACTGAATGCAACCGCTATTGCATGTGAAAACCTGAATATGACTTTCAATTCGAGTGGAGGCAATGTAACACGGATTGACGGTCTGGACAACCCAAAATTATTCTTGTATGATAACGGGGAATGGACTGAAACCGGGCTCAATCACGAACTGGAAGACAGGGACATCATCGGATGGAGTGGTGAAGACGACCTACCGCTGATGCTACCGGACATAACGCCTGAAAATCTTACGATTGCAAGTTTCGGCGGCATGGCATATACAAACGTGACGAATGAGATCAAGGTAAGAATTAGAAATGATGGACTCGTCAATGCCTCTAACTTCACCTCTCTATTCAAAGTGAATGATGAAATCATAGACGAAATAAAAATAGAATCACTGAATCGAACGCGAAGCAAATCCATCTCCTTTTACTGGACGCCAAATACTACTGGAGTCTTTTCCCTTACCATTGAACTCGACCCGGAAAATAATATCTCAGAATCAAATGAGACGAACAATGATATCACACTAAATGTGACCGTAAGAGCAGTCTCGATTATCCGTATCCCAACCGATTACCAGACGATTCAGGAGGCGATAGATAATGCCCCGCCCGGAAGCACGATAATTATTGAGGATGGTGAATATCATCTCAACGACAGTTCTCTCATCAGAATTGTAAATAAGAGCCACCTGTGGCTAAAAGTGGGCGAAAATGTGAGGTTCATAGTAGATGAGGGACGAAAACCACCTATAAAGATTAAAGATTCTGAGCAGATAAGATTATCGGGCTTTACCCTCGATACTCCACCTGTTTGGACGAAGAGGTATGACTATTTCATAGGAATATCAAACTCAAGCAGGTGTGAGTTCGTTGATTGTTCCTTAAAATCCAGCAATGGGGGTAATAATATCCACGCAGACCGGGATTCAAGAGATGTCATGGTTGAAGGGTGCAGGCTGCATTCGATTGATCTACATGATGACAGCATAATTTGCAATAACACGGTTGAGGAAGATATATTCGCTGGCAGTAACAGCACAATCTACAACAACACGGCATCCCGGATATACGCGGGATACGATAACATCACACTTTACAACAACACAGCCTCTGAGATATACTTGGGATACTGCACATATTACGGCGGATGTGTATATTGCAACAACAGCATAATCTACAATAACTACATCATGGGCGATAGCCGTTTTGCCGGGCTCATGATGCGGGGGAATAATAACACGATATACAGCAACACAATTATCTCGCTTGGTTCATACTATGATCCATTTGAGGGAGATAATAACATCATCTATCTCAACAACATATACGGGGTCGGGCATGCGGGAGTGAGTGGAAATAATCACTGGAACGCCACGATTCCTGTAAATTATACCTACAACGGGACCACATTCAGAAACTACACCGGAAACTTCTGGTATAACTATCAGGGCACAGACAATGATAACGATGGAATAGGTGATACCCCGTATAAGATAGGGGATGATTATGATTACCACCCACTGATAAACCCTTTCGGGACGAATTTCGATATTGAAGCGGAGGCGATTTCGCGACCTTACAAAATCTATGCAAACAGGATAAGCCCGGTATATGTATCAATTGAGCGCAGTGGTACGTATCCAGTGGAGATGGATGTGAGGGTGAATCTTACCGTGTATAATAACGGTTCAGAGACTCTCACTTCTTCAAATACCATCAAAATGCGCCCTGGCAGAAAGATATTAAGATTCACATGGGAGCCCCCAGAGGCGGGTAACTATACACTGAAGGTTGGGGTTGACCCGGATACTGTCATAGATGAGATGAACGATATGAACAACGAACTTTCGATTCTTGTTAATGTATCACCGCCACCATTATTTAACTATACAGATAACATAACCTCGGCACTCGAATTTTTGAATGAATCGCAGAGCCCAAGCGGTAGTTTGATTAGTTTCTCCTATTCTACCTATGCGGCGCTCGCAATTATCGCGGCAGGTGAAGACCCCGCGATTGGGAGGTGGAAACCTATCAGTAAGTCGCTCATTGATTACCTGCGGGCTGAGCCAAAAGATTCAGTTGAATTTTTCCCACCAGGGTCAAATCCGCCTGATCTGCATGAAATAGAGGACTTCGCAAGGATGATACTCGTGATAAGTGCAGTCGGAGAAGACCCGACGAACTTCGGTGATGTGAACTATCTTGTGATGCTGAAGTCCTATTACGATGGCGAGCAGTTCGGCGAGCGTGATGACGTTAAGGATGACGCATTTGCAATCCTCGCACTTGTTGCTTGTGGCGATAAAGACTTAAGAACAAAAGATATGATTACGAACACCATCGGGTATATCAAAGCGAGACAGAACGGAGATGGTGGATGGGGTTCATTTAGTGTAGAGAGCGATGTTAAAACGACATCGCTCGTCATCCAGGCGCTTATCGCCGCTGGAGAGGATAAAAATTCCGAAACGATAACGAAAGCACTGGATTATCTCAGGAAAGCACAGGTAGACGATGACGGGTATTCTGACGTGATAAGCACCTCTTATGCAATACAGGCATTCATCGCCGCGGGAGAAGACCTATCAAATTATAATAAGACAATTGACTATTTGCTGAGTCTGCAACAGCCCGATGGGTCGTTCAATTACACCACAAATATGTCACTCTTCCCACCGCGAATGACGATATTCCCGGTCCTTGCACTCTGTGGCGAGCCGTATCCGGTGATGGTAAAAACGACAAGTGGAAGTTACGAACTGCCCGATGTCTCTGTCCGCGACGTCGTAACCGATGATGAAATCATTGTGAATACATCTTGCACGGTCAGAGCAGACATAAAAAGCAATGGCGGTATATTTTATGCCGACCTGCTCGCAGATGGCGAGTTCGTTGCGAGGAAGCAGGTATGTTCCGTGTGGCATGATTCTTTAACACCGGTATCTTTCGCATGGAGACCCACTACTACTGGACCTCACAATCTAACCATATTCGCTGATTCGATGGATAATATTACGGAATCCAATGAGGGGAACAACAATGTAACGATAGAAGTGAATGTGACACTTCCTGACCTGTATCCTGCGGTAATAACGCCACCTGAGAATGCATTTGTGAATGTAACGAACATCATAAACTGCGTGATAAAAGGCACGACCGATGAGCACTTCAATGTAACGCTTGAAGAGGCAGATAATAGGGAAGTCATAGGCAAGCAGCGGATAGAAGGGATACGCAATAATGAGACCTTATTTTTCGTGTGGAGACCATCAGAGAACAGAACCTATAACCTGAGACTCGTGGTGGATTCAGATGCAGAGGTGCGTGAACGTGATGAAGATAATAATACACTGGAGGGGGCGGTAAATGTGCTTCTTCCGGACATGATACCTGTATCAATCACCGCAGATGAAATCTTTGTAAACGCAAGGAATAAGGTGCACGTGACGGTTGAAGGCATGGCAGAGTGCTTCAACGTATCTCTGATTGAGAATGGCACGGTGGTGGGTAAGACCACCAATGTTACGTGCTATGGCACGGAGAATGTTACCGTTTACTGGAAGCCGACCACACTTGGAAACCATACGATAACCGCGTTTGTGGATTCGGATGGCGATATAGAGGAGACAAACGAGAGAAATAATAATCTCACCGGGACATTTGAGGTTCTGCGACCCGACCTTGTTCCGGTTACGATTGAGCCTGATGTTTATTACATAGATGAGTATAATGACGTGAATATTGGTGTGAATGGCACGGCTGAGAACTTCAATGTAACACTTATCGTGAACTACACGGGCGTTGACAGAAGCGGGGGTTTGAGCTTCTTGATTAGACCTGTGATAAATCAAACGCCATGTGGGGCGATAAAAATACCGGCAACAGATTTGGATTCAAATTCGAACTACACCTGCAACATAACCGCGCTCAAGGATAAGTATGAGTGGAGCTGGGAAGATATAAAAAAGCTTGACCTTGAGATAGGCTCGGTGAGCGAAACCGGTATAGTTGACAGGAACGACTCATGGAGTATTGATTATGTAGCTCTTATTGTGAACTACACGGGGGATAGGAATAATACGCTGGAATTAGCCCCTCGTAATGTTACTTCTGCCGGTAACTGGAGCAACATAACCAGTATACTTAAACCGAATGGTGCTTATGCCAGGACCGGGAATATAACCACGGTCAAGCTTGAGATGCAGGACCCTCCTCCATCCGTCGGGGAAAACATCACATCTGTTGCTGTGCTTCTGAAAGGGTATGCCACAAATATGCACACACCACCTGGTTACAACTACAGCTTCCACCTGAAAAAAGAGAGAGTTAATACATATAATCGCACAATCAAGTTTGGATGGGTCCCATGGTATGAAGGTATATACAACCTGACCGTATTTCTCGACTCCTCTAACAGTATAAACGAGACGAACGAGACGAACAATATTTTGAGCAAAGAGGTACTCGCAACGAAGCGGATAAAGCTCGAGCTTACTTCGCCTGTGGGTGGCGAGACCTGGAAAGGCATTCAGAACATCACCTGGAATGCATCTTACGAGACTGCACTTCCTTCAACTGAACTCCGAATTGACATCTTTTACAGCCCTGACCGTGGCTATCGCTGGATACCGATTGCAACAAACGAAACGAACGATGGCATGTATGCGTGGGATACCGAAGACGTAATAGACGGCGAGTATATGATAATGATTCTTGCACACCCGTATTGTGAAATTTCATGGGACAGATCGAACCACTATTCTTACGGCGAAATATTAATGACTCTTGCGCAATCAAACAAGCCATGGGCAATGGATATGTCTAATATATTCCGCATTTGCAACAATAACGTGGGGAAGGAGTGGGGCTCGTTCCACGAGAATGCTGGTTATTATCCTGGTGACGGACCGGATACGAACGAGATTGCATGTGTGAGTGAGGACATAGGTGCATGTGGAGCATCATCGCTCATTGTTGCAGAGGGAAAGGTATTTGTGTATTGCACAGGTTCTTCATCAGGGCTATTTGGCAGCAGTTCTTATGCTTATCTTGTAGCCCTGGATAAGGAAAATTTGAGAAACATATTATGGGCAACGCAAATAGCTCCACGAAACTATGTCTCATGGGCAACACCGGCATATAAAGACGGAAGCGTCTTTGTATCCTCTGGACATGGTGTTTATCGCATAGATGCAGATGATGGTGATATTATATGGGAGTTCGAATTCCCTTCGCATAAAGGTTCAGTAAATGGCGGTCCTGCGGTCACGAAGAGAGCGGTGTACGTAGGGGACTATGATGGTGGCTATTTCTACTGTATTAACAATAGTATTGACAATAGGACCAGAAAAGGAGAAGAAGATATAATATGGAAATTTGACGTTACGGAAAATGGGACATGTGATGGTCGCGCAATGTCCGTTCCCGCAATAGCATACGGAAACGCATATTTCGGAAGCGCCGTATATTATAAGGGAGTCCCCAGGGCTTATGGTGTAGATGCCACCGATGGAACAGAGATATGGAGCACCATTACCGGCGGTATCTTCGGCACTATCACGGTTGCAGACCACCGCGTTTATTTCTCAACGTATCCACAGGGGGATTTTTATGCCCTCAATGCTTTCAATGGGTCAAGGATATGGAGTAGCTCCACCGGTTGGAGCGATTCAACGCCTGCATACTATGCACCTTCACATTCTACAAGAAGCTATATCTATGTCACTTCAGGAGGGTGGGGCGGCGAAGGGATGACATATTGTCTGGATGCGAAGACTGGCGAGGTAATATGGCGCTTCCCTGGTGCAGGTTCATGGACGAACTCACCTGTGGTAACGAGGGATGGGAAAGTATTCGTAGGTAAACCAAGCGAAGGTGGATTTGACTACGCCGGACTATACTGCTTAGATGCATTCACCGGGAAAGAGCTATGGCACTCGGAGCATGGTGGCTCTTCGCCGGTTGTGGTGGATGGATTCGTGTATACAATCGGAAACGGCAGGGTTATCGCATACGGAAATGGAACGCTACCGGACCTTACCGTAAGTGCAGCGCCTGATGATACGTATATTGTGGGAAAGAAGGGTAATATAACCGCAACGATTGAAAATGTCGGTAAAGCAAACGTAACTAA
>Ga0190286_1000920_pt1 | contig 11250 bp, 15 predicted proteins | sample 48691834_MG_FD_183241 | JGI IMG/M metagenome (GOLD analysis project Ga0190286, IMG submission 183241) | Hydrothermal vent microbial mat bacterial communities from Southern Trench, Guaymas Basin, Mexico - 4869-18-3-4_MG | ecosystem: Environmental > Aquatic > Marine > Hydrothermal vents >... | reverse complement strand
CCTTCCTGCTGTTCCAAGCCTGCTGATATGAGCATGTATGGTATGATGTAACCCAAAGCGAAGCAGATTATTGAAGCCAGGACAAGCCATCTTGCCTTCATTTTCTCCTCCATTTCAACAATGCTATTCCAGCTGCAATGCATGCAATACAGATGAAAGTCCATAGCAGATAATTTTCAGTAAATGAGAGATGAAAAACTTCCTGGGTGATTTCATACAGTTCCATTACAGCCAGAGGAAATTCATATATTCCAAAACCAATGAGGGCAATGCCTATGATTTTTGGCAGGCTCCACTTTGATTTTCTCTTTTTGTTGCTTCTGATTGCCGAGGCTATGATAATGAAGAATATTGCAAAGCCCAGGAGAATTAAAGCCCATTCGAGATTTGACAACATATCATCCACCTCCAAGGTGATTGCCAATCCAGCGAATGAAACCAACAAATTTTTCCCATATAGTGTTAAGAATTTCTGTTCCCGCTATTTTATCAATGAGGAAAATGATGCCTATTACCGCAAGGATTGCAAGCAGGATTTTTACCCCAATGTTGTTCCTTCTACGAGCCATAGAGCCACCCCACGAAAGGAAGGTAACGCCCACCTGTCAGGATTGCATTGATGCAACATCCGAGAAAGAACAGGATGATGAACGTTCCAAGCCATGCCCACTCATTTGTGTTGAAAAGCCTGATGGCGAGCTTCCAGATGAGGAAGATGTATATAATGATGAAAATGAGAGTGATGAGCGAATGTATTGTGTAGCTGAGATGAATCTGAACATTGATCGCATCCGATAACGCCTGGAAGCCTGCGCCCAAACCGAAGAGGAATGCGCCGATGCCGAAATAAAATTTGAAGAAATCCCTGAATGTTTCTTTGCTGTATTTCTGTTTAATATGGAGAAAGAGAAATGCAACTATGCCCACGAAGTATAAAGCCCATGTGAGCGGTGCTTTTGCGAAATCAATGACTGTCTCAACTCCCATGCTTTCCCCTTTCTTTTTTCCTTTCCTTTGCTTTTTTCTTCTCTTTTGCCTTCACATTTCCGACTGCTATCGCAAAAATGATGATGAAAGCGAGGATGAGCCACCAGTATTGAATGAGAGGCAAGCCGAAGTAAAGGAGAAAAGCAACTACAAGGAAGATTAGGATGCCTCCCCAGATGGCTTTTTCATGAGGTTCATCGCTTGCCTTTGCGAACCATGCTGCCAGCAACGCAAAGCCTGCACCAATCGTGCTGAAAATCCAGCCCAATGCAGCGAAAAGATAATGGGCTACAACTGGAATAATGGCAGCTATTGCGATGGCGATTGCAGATATGGCTACAAGAGCTTTTCCTTTTTTCATAATATGTTCCCCCATAATATCGAACCTCCAAAACCAAGTCCAAATCCAATTATTGCAAGGGCGCCCAGTCCAATAGGGACGCCTAATCCTGTTCCTATTAAAACTATTGATGCAGCCCCAAGTAATCCTATAGCCAATGATGTTCCTATGTCTGCACCAATCAGTCCACTTGTTCCATGATGAATCGCCGAGCCAATCTTTTCAAAGAAATTGTCCCAGCTCCATCCCGAATTAATTGCCCACAAAGCGACAATGCATATCGCAAAAATTGCAGCAGATCCAAAACTCACCCCTTTCCCAAACGCTGCAGATATGGCAGTCGCTATAATTGCAACTATCAAAACAATTGATATGAGATCTTTAACATTCCAATCAATGTTTAGCCATGATCCAATTTTCGCTCCAAATGCATTGATAATGTCAAAGTTATTTCCTAGATATATCATAAGAAATGAAATCAAAAGAAATGCAGCTTCCCATTTTACCAAGTCGCTTCTTCCTGTCAAAGTGCTAATGGCTATTGCTGGAATGAAGATGATGAGGAAAATGATTCCCATCGTTGATACTAAGTTTTGCCCCTCAAACCATCCTGGATAATATTCTATGCCCACGAAGTAAAGAATGCTGACAGCCACAGCTCCTATGATGCCAACAATAATGAATATGAATGGATTTTCTTCGACAAGTCCTTCAGTATCTGGATCATCTGTCCAGCCCATATTATCTCCCCCATAATCTTTTCACGATTTTCTTTCTCTTTGGAGATGCAAGAACTATTTTTACTGTCAGGAATATAATGAAAAATGCTCCAGCAATGGATAGAGCTGTCCAATACCAGGCAACATCTGCATGATAAAGCAGGATAGAAGTCAGGATCAGAATAGTTGAGAGAATTGTTCCAGCAGCAGGCGCATATCCAAGATGCTGAATGCTTTCTGGTTTCATGAAAAATGCTGCAAGAGCAAATCCTATTATCCCAACAAATGCAAGAATGAATATTGCAAACCATGAAAACGGAAGTTTCCAAGTAAACCAGCCACCGCCATTTCCATTGTTTCCTTCATTATCATTTACTTCATCTCCTGAAGCCTGTGATGAGTTCTCTGTTTCTCCCGTTCCGTTTTGTCCTGCTACGACTGTTATTGATGTCGTTGCTGTTAACCAATCTCCATATTCATTTACTATCTTGAGAGTTACATTATAGGTTCCATTCTGCGAATATGTATGAGTAGCTGTAATTCCTTCATCTTCATACCATCCATTTCCATCCCAATCCCACTGATAATAGACAATGCTCCCTGGATTGCTACTGCTGTTGCTTGCATCGACATAGATGGTTAAATTTTCATATGTGTATGTGAAATGGGCAGTTAAATTTGCCCTTCCATATATTCTAAAGAATGCATCTCCATTGCTGAACTGGCTTGGATCATAGCCTGGTATTTCACATGAATAGGTAAAACTTCCATTTTGATAGCAGTTGTCATATGAAGTTTTCCAATAATAAATTCCCGAATCTACATCTGTATCTGATTGCAATTTAATATAGTAAGTTCTGCTTGTTGAAACAAATAGATCATTAATATCCCATTCAACCCAAGATATTGTTGATGGCACATCGCCTGGATTTAACGTTATACTTCTCAAAATGTTATCTGTATCGTCTATCAAATACACATTCAATGGATCAGATGGAGATAGTTCCTTTTCTATATACAATGAAATTTTTGTAATGATTGGCATGGATGGCTTAAATGATTGTATGCCATATCCGGTTTCTCCAACCCAGAAATTTCCATGATCGCATCCATAACATTCCTGATCTATGTGATAGCCGTATCTGCTATGCGTTGTAAAAGATTTTTCTTCACCATATACTGTGGTTAGTGTGTCTGGATCAAAAGCATATGCCCTGTAGTAATAAGTTGTTAACTCCTCTAAATTTCCAACTGAGCACTGGAAAGTTCCTGGCTCTATTACCGTATCAACATAAAAATTGCTGGTATATGTTCCTGGGGATGTCCCAAATTGAAAACCCACTTCTAATGAAGATGCATCTCCCATACTTGTGAGATTTCCATTTAATCTTGCTGAGTTCCATCTAATCAATGTTGCATTCATTGTTTCTACCTGTGGCAGATTTGCCAACGATCCATATGAAATTATGATGTTATCCACTGATGCATTGACTGTTGTATTGTCCGTTGTTTCTGAATCCAATGGATCCGTGGAAAATGCAATGCTTTTTTCTCCAGTTGCGTTTATGATATCTCCCCAAATTGTATTGTTATAGTCTGTTACTGCATACGAAAAATTGTGAAAAAGTATGTAGATAGAAATGGTTTTCCATGAGTTTAATTGGTAATCTGCAAGTTTATGAGGAGTTCCTTCATTCCAGTCGTATACAATGATATCCCTATAGTTACCTGAAGTATTTATGAAGTCAACGCATATTTGTGTTACTAATGTTTCAACATGAAAGAAGCTATGATTTGTTTCTTCTGTTATTTTTACATCGAATGTAATATTTATATTGTCAGTAACCAGATCATCTGAAAAATTCCTATACATGGATGCATATTCAAAATGTCCTGGGTTGTCATCATCTAAAAAGCATCTCTTATTTCCTCCATCATCGTATACTTCGATATTTGTGTTAGTGCTCTCATCGATGTTCCATCCTGTTGGATCCTGCCCCGGTGTATCGCTCTCAAAATCCCAAGTTACTGTTGTTGCATTGGATAATGGAAATAGTGAAAAAAGCAATATTGCGATAAAAATTGCAAGTAGTGGTTTTATGTGATTCTCATACATCTTGCTTATTGAGTATACCAACACTCCGCATAGCGCAAGAAGCGAAACTGCAAAAATAAAGATGCTTTGCACAGCTACTCCTATGCCGGCTACCGCTATGCATGCCAGTATTGCAATTAGGCATAGGAGATTCCTTCCTTTACTTTGCATATCGCACCCCGTGGCTATACGAATGTGAGCGCTGGAAATGCCACTATAATGAACCAGATCAGCATTGCCATTGCGCCGAGCAATACAATGTTTCTTTCTTTCTTCGGATTGCTTTCATTGTATGCCGCATATACTGTGAAAAGCAGTATTACCAGGCTTCCAGCTGCCGCTATGCCCACCTGCGTGCTGTAATTTGTGTAGTCGATCCATTGTGTCCAGAATGTTATATCCCAGCCCGTCAGCCACTGCGTGAAATAGAACAGTATGCTCATTATCGCTATGGCTATGCCTATGCCAACGATGGCCGGCGCAAGCTTCTTTTCCTTGCTTTGCGGTGTGAGCCAGAAAATTATGGCTGCTCCTACGAGGTAGAGAAACACCGCTAACGCTATTACTGTTCCCTCTCCTGTATCATATCCTGTGCTGTTGTTTGCCGCCATTGCAGGTGTCATGAACATCGCTATTATCGCCAGGGGCGCTACTTTCCCTATTTTCTTCAATATTCCCTTCATTTTATTTCCCTCCTCCATCATTTGATGGAGCGTGATTCATCTTCTCCCCCTTACCATTATGAAACAGAACATCATGAGGAAAACGAAAATCAGTATGATGAGAATATACCAGAAGTATTCATTGAATCCTCCTACTATCCAGCCGCCGCCAGTTGAGCTTCCATATGCAAATTCACTTCCAAAATATGCATCCACTGTTTCAGATGACATCACAAATTCTGAGCCAAAATATTCCGTATCTGTAGATGTTTCTGTAATCTGAAACTCTGAGCCAAAATATTCATCTGCAAAAACATTCATTCCAAATATTGCCAATATTGCGATTACCAATCCTATTTTCTTCATTTTGCCCACCTTCCATTTTTCACAATTCCGTTTTTCACAACCAAATATCCTCCTCCTGCCACTCCAGCAAAGAAGAGGACTGCAACTGCGACGGGAATAAAGTCATTGGATGGATTTGGTATCCATCCTCCCCCAGATGAATTTGAGAGAAAAACAAATTCAGAGCCGAATGAATTTCCTTCCACCGTGAAGCTTCCAGGATCGCTCCAATCTGTTTCCCCATATCCTTCCATGAAAAATTCTGAGCCAAAATGTTGAGCAGAAACATTCAGAGCAATGAATGAGATGAAAATGAGAAGAATGATTACCTTCATGTTCCACCTCCATATATACATTTCACACGCCAGCGATATTGCCCAGGCGGCAGGGCAGGCTCGCCCTGGCTTCCCCATGTATATTCTATATATTCATCTCTTGCATATTGAGAATGAGAAATGTTGACGGTATAGTTGAATGAACCATCTGTGCTGTATACCCAGAGTTTCCAGCTAACTGGGGAGATAGAATCCCATGTCCATGTAAAAGTAATATTTGAATCTGTAAAAGATGGATTTGAGTCATATGGCTGAGAGTTGCAAAACAGGAGGCGTGGTTTTTCCGATGTAATATTGTCTATGAAAACTGGCGATGTCCATGCTCGGTATGGGTTGCATGGTATACCTCCGTGATGGGTTCGTCCATTATCGCTTGCGTTCCATGCTCTCACCGCTATCCAGAAAACATCCTGCTCAGATGCTGTCACAGTTGTTTCATAATGAATCCAGTTTGATGGCAAGCCCGCCGTTCCATTTGTGATATGCTCTATTACTGTTGCGTTCTGGAATGAAGGAGAAGAACCATTTAGCTTTATGATGTATATGTCTGTGATAAGAAGCTTACTTGAATTGTTTGTTGGATTGCTTCTTGCATAAGCTGTTATTTCTATCTTTGCATTTTCTGAAACTTCTATCCATTGCCCGTGAAAATGTTTGCCATCTATTTTTGCAGACACTATGAGATTTTGATAATCGAGCGCATACACCCTTCCTTCTTTAAAAGCAGAAAAAATCTCGCTTCTATTGTTATATTTAGCAAAAACTGCACATCTTCCTATATTGTAATTTTCTTTCTTCCCTATGTTTTCTGCTGTTACTCCTGCACGTGGATGATGATCTGAACCGCCAATGAATGTGAATATTCTGTTTTTGTAGCCTGTGGTTTTTGATGCCCATTTCCATGCCGCCCATTCTCCACTATCAGTTACACCGCCATAAGTGTCCGCCTTTGCTGTGATATGGTTTATTCCATTTGTATATTTGTCCAAATTGCAGCGTTGTTTTTGCACGACTTCCATGCCCCTTACAAATCTGTCCCTAAACGGTTGACTCCAATCCCATACATCGTCCATGTGGAATGCTGTAGAAATGTAGCCGACATGATGAGGATATAAGAGATAGTCTTGTGAAGTATGATTGACAATCCACCAGCACAAATTTTTTGCATCCTCCCAGCTGTCGGTGATATTTGGAGATGTAACTGGAATCGAAGTTGTTTCGATGGTTGGGCGAACGAGCAGGTTGTCATCTGGCACTTCACTTGCATCCCCTGAAAAGAATGTTGTCAAATGCCCTATATCTGCAAAGGTGCCGCTGTATTCGCCTCCGCACATGACTGTGAAGGTTCCAGGAGAATAGTAGTAGTTGTCATAGTATGTTGAATTTGTCCATGAGCCTTTGGGTTCACCTTCTCCATCAGTTCGTTTATCGGCCATATATCTGCCCTCCTGGTGAGCCATATCGCAGACAAAATCCAAAGCCCACCAGTATCCCTGCTGTTTGTAGTTGGAGGCGTTTTCCAGCATTTGGTCTATTGTTGAAACAATGCTTTCCTGTGTTCCCGTTTTAGAATGCATGTGCGTGTCGCCAAAATAGACTTTGAAAAGCTCTATTTTTACAGAACTGGATATGTTTACTTCTCCGTTATCTGCAAATACGGTAAGGGTTACATATCTGTCTTTGAATTGTTCAACATTTATCAAAACAGGATCATCATCAACAAAAGTGGAATGAAAGTCTCCTACATCATGGCTGTCGTTCAGCCGCCACAAGAAAGTAGCATTGGGCAAAGAAATGTCACATGGGATTCTATCTCCCTCAAAAACTTCACTATAATCTGGCAATAAGATCACAACGTAATAAGAAGAGCTATTTGAAACTGGAAATAGAGAAAGCAGGAGGAATAAGGGGACCACGAGCGCAAGAATCTTTTTCATGTTGCGGTAATGTAATGTGCGTTTGCCGCCGATTCATGAGTTCCCACTGTAATTCCATTGTCCTCCGGATCATTGTCAAGGATGCGGAATGCAAGATAGACGCTGTCGCCGGCTGCAAGAGAAACGGAAATTGTTGCGTTGTAGTTTGAATCGAATGTTGCCACCTGTTCCCAGTTGCTATCACTGAGATCTACTCCAGACGGCTCTCCTGTTCCATTCCACTTATAGACTCTGCAATTTGTGGCGCCTCCGTAATAGGTTGGAATGGTTCCTCCCACATTTTGCATGTGAATTACAAGTGTTGAAATTGTGCTTGTTCCATTGTTTGTGACGTTCAGGAAGTCTATTGAGTCCATGCTCACATTTGTTTGATTTGTTGAGCCGAATGAAATTCTTCCGTCCCCATCGCTGTCTGGAGAAATCGAAATTACAATTGTAACTCCAGTTCCCTGCAGAGCGATTGGAGAGCCGACTGTTACATCATCAATGTATATGTCCGTTCCTGCAGTATTACGGGTGAAACGCCACTGCACGATGCCATCTGCGTCATCATTCATATCATACCACTTGTAGTCCCATGCCGTTCCGTTGTAAAATCCTACTTTAAATGTATGGTTAGTATAGGATACAGTTACATTGATTGCCTGCCATGTCGATGCTGTGAAATCCCATCCCGTGTCAGTCCATGTTCCGTTGTCATTTGCCATTATACTTGGATCTCCAGTCGCCGCACCGATTTTCAGGGCAACGGCAGCAGGATCCGATGCTCCAGTATTGTTTGTCAGCGTGAAAGTCATTACTGCATGCGATGATGTTGCGTAATACCAGAACTGGAACCACTCGAGCTGGAACGATGAAGAAGAATTGAAGTTCCATTCTGTTCTTAGGATGCCCGCCGTGCCATGCAAATAGAATGAGTTGCTACCGCCATGGGCATAAGTTGTGCTGATCTCTGCATTGCTTGCAGCGTATTCTGTATAGTTATACCACGGCTCGTCTGGGTTTGTGTTGTTTGTTGCATCTCCTACAGTGTCATCCTCGAAATCTTCTGTGTAAATGTAGTCTGCTGGGTTTGCCGTTGCTTTTTCTGAAATGAAAAGTCCTGCCATTCCTGCTATCAGCATCAAAACAAAAACGACTCCCGAGAGAATCTTTGCTCTCGCTCTTTTATCCCCAAAAATTGCCAAAATTTTTCTTTTCTGTTGCAACTTTCTCACCAAACTTAGAATAGATATATAGTATACTAAGTATATAGATTTACGGAAAACTTATACATTTATATATTAGTTTATCAACTCAATTCAAATTATCCCTAAACTACGTTTAATTTCTCGAATCTTTTTTTCTATTACCTTCTTTTTTGCATTATCTTCTTGACTTATCGATTCCTCTAAAAATTTCAAAACACCAAAGAGAAAAGTATTTTTCAATCCTATCTTAATCTTTACCATATTAAGCAGTGTTTCATCTATTTCTCCTTTTCTGAATTTTGCTTCAATTCTTATCCACTCATCTGACATTTTCATTTATGTCTATCGGTTCACCGTTGGACACGATTATCACCTTGGTTTTTCAACAACTTTGTCATTATGTCATCTATTTCTTCTCTCATACATTTCCAGCATAGTCGTATTTTGTTATTGTTTTCTTGATCTATCCATTCTATTCCATTTATGAGATGTATTGTTGCCGTTCCACACTTTATGCATGGCTTTGTGCGTCCTTCTTTGAAGAATGTGCTTATTACAAGCCAGAATAACATTACACCAAAGATTAATCCAACGACAAAATTTACAGCGGCTTCTATGTTCATACTACATCCCTCCTATCATCGGGCTTGGGGTTAGCATCCGCCTGCATGTATTGCTGCAACACCTTTGCGTCAATAATGCCGTCCTGCACTAGAGCATCAATGGTTTTTATGAGGAATGCGTTGAATCTTGCCTGAGCCTGCGATATTGCTTTGTGCTTCTGCAAATCTTCATGCATCTGCATAATTGTTTTTGCCTGCTCCTCTACGACCTGCTGCAATTCTTCAAGAGTATCTGGAAGCTCTATGATTGCCTGTGCAACTCTCTTTTTACTTGTTTCAAAATGATTATGCTTGTTGCTGTCATCAAACCATGAATCTGGAGTTCTTATGTTGTGCTTTTTTGCAATCTGCACTATTTCTGGATCTGGAAGCTCAAATGCATAGTGCGGTTCATTTACTTTTTCGATGAGTCCAAGCTTGTAGCCGAATGCACGCTGCAGAAATTCTGCAATTTGCATTGCTCTGTCCAGCATTACATGCTCTATATCCTGCAAATCTTCTTTTGTATACAGTTCCTCATGATGCATCATTATCGTTATTGTATGACTGTTATAGCCAATATCTTCTTTTATTGTCACTATTTTGCCAAAATTATCTCCCGGAGAACATTTCCATACTCTGTGAATATCGCTTTTGTATTCCCTTGGCAATGGACATAACTCACGCTTCAGCTTTTCGCAATCTGCATGCCTATTATTTGGTGCCCATGCTTTGCTCCAAGGCACGGGGCGGGAAGGCGGCGCCAGGACATTGAACTTGTAGAAGAAATGATGCGCCTGCAGTGGTGCTTTTGTTATGAACCATCCCACATGGTTGCCATTTTTGCCATCTTTTTTTTCATACTTATTGATAAATTTCCAGAAGTTGTCGCCTTTAGTATATAGTTTTGGATTCCTTGTTCCTCTTATTCTTCTGAGAACATTTTCTTTTTCAAGCTTTTCAATATGGTAGCGAACCTTTTCTCTGTATTTGTTGCTACCAAAGATAATTTCAGCTATCTTTGAGGGACAAAAACCCTCTGCTGCAAGCTTTGCGATTTTAACTCTCAGCTCATTTACCTTCATATATATCGGCTCTGTCAAAAATCGTGTCAAAATTTTGACCATCCTTTTTTGACACACCTCTGTTGAGGGATGGTTGAGGGGATGGTCCATTTTTTTGACAATTTCTGCCAATTTCCTCTGTAAAATTTTTGACAAGGTATGGTTGGAAAATTTTGACATTCAGCATTTTTCTTCCTCCTGGACATCTGCAACTTGAGTTTTTACCTCAAAAGCCCGCAGGATCCAATCGTTTATTTTCTTGCCGTCCTTTTCCTCATTCAGCCATTTATTGTATTCCTGCTGCCTGATTCTTTTATGCCATCCGCCTTGTGGAGACTTTTTGAATCCGTTTTTCTCAAAGAAATCCTTGTATTTTTCATCATCGGGATCATACTTTCCTTTGTCGATGTAAACCATGATGAAAGGATCTTCCTCTTTCTCCAAAGGTTCCAAAATAAATTTCAGGAATTTCTCTCTGGCAATCTCTATGATTTTATCTGCAACATCTTCTATGTTCTGTGGTTCTTCAAATTTTTCAAGCGTTGCCTGCATTGCTATTGCTGCATTATTGAGAGCATTCATTCTTGCCATGATTTCTGTTTCTTTATTCATGCTCCCACAGCTCCATGAAGAAGATCCACTAAATCTTTTGGATCCCTTTTGTATCTTTTATCCCACTCTATTTCCAATTCACAAAGCCTATGTTCTATACCTAACCTTTTAGCTTCTTTTTTAATAATACCATTAAATTTGCACATGACTACACCTCTTAAACCAACAAAGCGAAAAATCGGGCATATGTTGTCCAAAATATATCCTATGATGCCCCTTTATTCCCTCCAGTCCCGTTTTTTTATTGTAAACTTCTTTCCACTCTAAACATAAAAGGAAAAAAATTAATATGACTTTTTTATAAAAAAGTAGAAATGAAAAGATACCGGCGACACATAGTTGCTGCTGGAATAATATTATTT